>LNFM01000352.1_pt1 | contig 117274 bp, 113 predicted proteins | sample 596031 | NCBI WGS metagenome assembly LNFM01 (sample SAMN04254537, study PRJNA301005) | activated carbon metagenome | isolation source: dual media filters at the Ann Arbor, Michigan drinking water treatment plant | place: USA: Ann Arbor | reverse complement strand
TAGGAAAATATTCTACGGGCGAGAAGGATTTTCCAGAAGCGGGGAATCCGGCGATTCGAAAGCGCCCGGTCATCTCGCAAACAAAAAGCCCGGCATCGCTGCCGGGCTTTGCGTATCTCAGGTCCTGCCAGAGCCGGCCTTTCAGGCCGCCTCTTCCTCGACCGCGCCGTCCTCGGCTTCCGCCGCTTCCGGCTTGGCCGGTCCGCGGCGCGGGCCCTTGGCGAGCGCGGCCTCGATTTCCTTCACGGCCTCGGTCTCGGTGACGTGCTGCACGGCCGAGATCTCGCGCGAGAGGCGATCCAGAGCCGCTTCATAAAGCTGGCGCTCGGAATAGGACTGTTCCGGCTGCTGCTCGGAGCGGAACAGGTCGCGCACCACCTCGGCGATGGCGACGATGTCGCCGGAATTGATCTTGGCTTCGTATTCCTGCGCGCGGCGCGACCACATGGTGCGCTTGATGCGGGCGCGGCCCTTGAGCGTCTCCAGCGCCTTCTTGACGATGGCAGGCTCGGCGAGCTTGCGCATGCCGACGGACACGATCTTCGCGGTCGGAACGCGCAGCGTCATCTTGTCCTTGATGAAGGAGATGACGAACAGCTCGAGCTTGGCGCCCGCCACTTCCTGCTCCTCGATGGCCATGATCTGGCCGACGCCGTGAGCGGGATAAACGATGAATTCAGAGGTCTTGAAACCCTGGCGCTGGGTGGTCTTCTTGTTGGCGCTCATTCCGGAATTTGCTCCATCGCCGCCCGGTTTCGGCCGGCTTGCTGTCTTGGCCACGGGGGCCGCACGGCCGGGGAGCCGCGAAGCCTGCGATGTCCGCCGCTCGGCGGAGGACGGTTTCGCCCGCCGGGTTGCGCCGGTGGGCGTCTTCTTGCCGCGCCGGGTCTGGCTGGCGGCGGATTTCTTCGACTTTTGACGCGATTTATCTGCCACTGCTTTCGCGTGTGGAACGCACGCCCCTTCTGTTGACGGCTCCTCGCGGAACGGGCCCGAAAAAATATGCTCCCCGCGGGGAGCTACCGGTTATGTCGTTCCAATTGAGCCAATATACCACATTTTCCGCGAAAATCAATGTGTTATGGCGTTGCAAAACGGCAACTTAGATATGCGGCGCGGGGCTTTTCCGCAATAATCGTTAAGGATCGGCGGGCGCGACCGCTCTAATTGCCGGTACCGGGTTCCGGGGAAAAATATTTTTCCTTGTCCGGTTTGCCTTCCCACTCCTTGGCGTCGGCCGGCGGGTCCTTCTTGGCGGTGATGTTCGGCCAGAGCTGGGCGTATTCGGCGTTCAGCGCCAGCCACTTCTCCAGCCCCGGCTCGGTGTCGGGCTTGATCGCCTCGACCGGGCATTCCGGCTCGCACACCCCGCAATCGATGCATTCGTCGGGATGGATGACGAGCATGTTCTCGCCTTCATAGAAGCAGTCGACCGGACACACTTCGACGCAGTCCATGAACTTGCACTTGATGCAGCTCTCATTGACGACGTAGGTCATTCGCAATCCCGATAAAACGCCGAATCCGCTGGCGCGGCCCGTCCGCCGCGCGCTTGCCTAACGTAGGGTTCCGGGGCGGGCAAGTCATGGCCGTTCTGGATCATGGCTGTCCTGCGCGTCACATGCGCCGGCCTGCGGCAGCGCATCGCCCCAGTCCAGCCGGCGCGCGGCCTTGTAGGCCTGGCCCTCGCGCCGGGTGAACAGCCGCTCGCCGGCCGTGCCGTCGGCGCGGCAGAGCCTGAGCGTGACGCGGCCGCTGCCGGCTTTCGGCGGCGCGAGGACGCGGCCCTGAAACGCTGTCCCCGCACGCCGGGAGACGGCGAGATAACTGAATTTCTCGTCCTCCCACGGCACCTCCGCGCCTTTCACCCGCCGGTGAATGCGGCTGCGCGCGACCTTGCGGGAAAAATGGCACCAGTCAGGCTCCACGAGCGGACAGGCTTCGGCATGCGGACAGGGCGCGACGATGCGCGCTCCGGCCGCCAGCAGGCTGCTCCGGGCCTGCAGGATGCGGCGCCAGCCCGCCGGCGTGCCGGGCTCGACGATCATCAGCGTGTCGCCGGTCGCGGCCCAGGCCGCATCGATCAGGCGGGCGGCGGCGTCCGGCGCAAGCTCGTTCAGAACATAGGCGATGACGGCGAGATCGCGCTGAACGCCATCGGGAAGCCCGCCGGCAAGATCGGCATCCGTCCATGCGATCGTCCCGAGCGGGGCGGACACCGCCAATGCCTCGCCCAGCGCCCTGATGGCGCCGCTGCGCTCGACCAGCAGCGCATCCGACACCGGCCAGACCTGCGCGGCCGCCCACATCGCCGTGCCCGGCCCCGCCCCGATATCGAGCAAGGAGCGGGGCGCAAAATCCGGCCGCGCCGCCGCCACCGCGTCGAAGGCGGCGGAGATCGCGGCATAGGTCGCGGGCAGACGGGTGGCCAGATAGGCGCGGGCCGCCAGGTCGCCGGACATGTGCGGCGTACCGTCGCGGATTTCGCCGCGGTAGCGGTCCGACAGGGTTTTTGCCGCCGCCGCGAGATCGCCGAGCGCGACGGCGTCCAGCGCCCGGTCGACGGCCTGACGCAGGGCGGCCGGCAATTCCATGATCAGGATTTCATCCAGCGGTCGAGCGCGCGGCGCTCGCGCTTGGTCGGCCGTCCGCTGCCGGGATCGCGAATCACCGGCGCGGCCAGGGTCGCCGGCGATTTTTCAGATGCGGGCGACGGCTGAGAGATGTCCTCGAACAACAGGCTGGCGTCGGTGGCCGAGCCGCGTTTGTCGGCAAAACCCCGCACCTTCAGCACCCGCACCCGCTCGAGCGCGATGGTCACCACATCGCCCGCCTTCACCGCGCGGCTGGGGGCGTCGATGCGCGCGCCGTTGATGCGCACGCGGCCGGTGCCGGCGAGACCGGAGGCCGCCGTGCGGGTGCGCACCACGCGGGCGTGCCAGAGCCATTTGTCTACCCGCTGGCGATCCAAGAGAAAAATCTTCCTCTAGGTCCGTTCCTTGTTGCCCGATTCCAGTTGCGCCTTCAGCGCCGCCAATTTCGCGAACGGCGAGTTGGGATCGGGTTGACGTTCCGGCCGCTCACGGCGTTCCGGCCGCTCGTTGCGCTCACGCTTATCGTCGTGACGATCGCGCTTGCCGTGATGCTGCGGGCGCTGTCCGTCCGGACGATCGGCACGATGCGGACGCCGTCCGCGCTGAAACCGTTTCTCGCCCTGCGGCTTGGACGTATCCGCGGCGGGCGCTGCCGTCGCGTCAGCAGACGGCGCAAGCCCATTGGCATCCGCCGGCTGCGGCGCGGCAGCCTGCGAGCGATCGCCGCCTTTGCGCCCATGATGGCGGCTGGCGCGCGCATTGCGGCTGCGCTCGCGTCCCTCAAAACGGCCGGGCCGCCAGACTTCGATCATGTCCAGCTCCGCCGCGATGGTGGACGACTGCGCGTCTGCCGCGGCATCAGCCGTGACGGTCTCCGCAACAGCGCTTTCCGGCGATGCTGCAGCGTCCGTCGCCACGTCGCCGCCGTCGGCCGCCGGCGCGAGCGGCGCCGCTTCACTTGCAACTGTTTCGGTCACGGGGGGCACAAAAAGATTTTCCGGCAACAAGCTCGGACTGTCACTGATCTCGCGTGCCGCCACGACCGGCCCGGCGTCCGGCTCCAGGGATCCGGCTTCACTTTGCGCCGTTTCGACTTCAGGCGCGGCATTGGCCGGTGCTGCGTTCTCCACCGGCACGGCGGCTTGCGCCACCAGTTCCGCAGGCTTCAGACGGCGCTCCATGCGATAGCCGAGCGCACGCAGGATCGAGGCGAAATCCTCGCCGGACGATCCCACCAGCGATGTCATCCCGACCGTGACCGTGAAGCACGTACCGTCCAGCGCTCCTTGCGGCTTCACGCCGGGCGCATTCTCGCGCCAGGCCAGCGCCGGACGGATCAGATCGGCGAGACGTTCCAGGATATCCACGCGCACGGCGCGTTCGCCGCAGACGCGATAGCCCGCGGTGCGATAGAGCAGCTTGGGTATCTCCTTGTTCACCGGGATAGACGTGCGTCCACTCGACGCAAGCTGCTGCACTTCCTCCAGGCCCGGCACGTCCGGATTGTCCTGCTTGAGCGCAAAGAGCTGCGTGGCGAGCGCGCGTGGCGCCGGCTTCAACAATTGCGGGATATAGATGTGGTAAGCGCCGAAACGCACCCCGTATTTGCGCAAAGTGGCGCGCGCGGGCTGATCGAGCCCTTTCACATCTTCGGCGATCTTGTGGCGTTCCAAGACACCCAACGCCTCGATCAACTGGAAGGCGATGCCGCGCGCAATGCCAGTGACATCCTCGGCCGCGCCGAGCGCGATCAACTGGCCCAGCAATTTATCGACATGCGCCTTGAGCCACAGATCGAGCCGCGCCTGTACCAGATCGCGCGACGCGCCCGTGAGCTGTTCATCCGCCAGGATGCGGATGCGCGGACGCATGACCTCTTCACCGGCGACCAGCTTGCCGACGGCGTCACCGGTCCAGCGCAGAGTGCCGTCGGAGGCGAGCACGAACTGATCGTCCGCCGCCTGCGACAAACGCTGGGCGCGTGCGTCGATTTCCCCGGCCAGCGCCTTCTGCGCCGCGGCTGCAAGCGCCTTGGCTTCAGGCTCGCCGGCTGAAGCGTCAGCCGCGAAACGGAAACCTTCGAGACGGCCGACGACATGGCCTTCAACCGTCACTTCGCCAGTTTTTGAAATTTCACTTTCCAATGTCGTGTTCTCGCGCAATCGCCGCATCAAGACGCTGGTGCGGCGATCGACGAAGCGAGCCGTGAGGCGTTCATGCAAGGCATCCGATAATTTGTCCTCGACCGCGCGCGTGACACCCTGCCAATGATCCGGATCGGCAAGCCAGTCCGGTCGATTGGCAACAAACGTCCAGGTGCGAACATGCGCGATCCGTGTGGAAAGGGTGTCGATATCGCCTTCGGTGCGGTCCGCCTGCTCCACCTGACGAGCGAACCAATCAGTGGGGATTTTACCCTCCCGCATCAGAAATCCATAGAGGGTCGTGACAAGTTCTGCATGGTTGGCAGGCGCGATTTTACGGTAATCCGGAACCTGACAGGCCTCCCAGAGACATTCCACAGCTGCGCGCGTCCGGGCCAGATTGCGAATGTCTGCGTCACGCGCAGCATGTTCCAGCACCAGAATATCTTCGGCGACCGGGGCACGGGTCAGTCCCTGCTCGTCCGGCAACGTCGCAAGCGACGCCTGTAATGCGCCAATTGATGCGAAATCGAGCGCCGAATTGCGCCATTGCAGGATTTTTACCGGTTCGAAGGAATGACCTTCCAGCCGTTCGACCAGTTCTTCGTCGAAAGGCTGGCAGCGGCCAGTGGTGCCGAATGTGCCATCGCGGGTCGCGCGACCGGCCCGGCCCGCGATCTGCGCGAGTTCCGCCGGATTCAGGTTGCGGTACTGATAGCCGTCGAATTTGCGGTCGGATGCGAAGGCGACGTGGTCGACGTCGAGATTGAGCCCCATGCCGATGGCATCAGTGGCGACCAGATAATCGACATCGCCGGACTGATACAGCTCAACTTGCGCATTGCGAGTGCGCGGCGACAATGAGCCCAAAACCACCGCGACACCGCCGCGCTGACGCCGCACCAGTTCGCCGATCGCATAAACTTCGTCGGCCGAAAAGGCGACGATCGCCGAACGGCGCGGCAAACGCGTCAGTTTGCGGTCGCCGGCATGGGTTAACATCGACAATCGCGGCCGCGTCACAACATGCGCGCCCGGCAGCAGCTTTTCCACCATCGGACGCATGGTGGCCGCGCCCAACAGCAGAGTTTCCTCGCGTCCACGCCGGTTCAGCATGCGATCGGTGAAAACATGTCCGCGTTCGAAATCCGCGGCAATCTGCACTTCGTCGATGGCGAGAAACGCCGGGTTGAGATCGCGCGGCATGGCTTCGACGGTCGACACCCAGAAACGCGGGTTCGGCGGTTTGATCTTTTCCTCGCCGGTGATCAGCGCGACGGAACCCGCGCCGACGCGGTCGGCAACCTTGCTGTAAACCTCGCGCGCCAGAAGCCGCAGCGGCAAGCCGATCATGCCGGACGAATGCGCGAGCATGCGTTCGATGGCGAGATGGGTCTTGCCGGTATTGGTGGGACCGAGTACCGCGGTGACGCCTGCGCCGCGGGCGCGGGCGTCGCTGCGGACGGACGACGAAAATGAAATTGCCATCAATGATCCGGATTTGGATGGGCCGTTTCTAAGGCGCCGTTGCGCCACGCAGCAGGGCCGATTCTCTCTTCCTCACGGGCGCTGCCGCCAACGAAACTGCCGCAATGTCCTGTCCTCTGTATCACAATGCGACGCCCGCACAGCGCTTTCGCGGTCGCCGCTTAAGCTCCGGAACGAGTCTGGAACAAATCGCGGCCGAATCGCGGACTCTGCATCTGTCGGGCTTCGTTCCCGCGACATGTAGGAGTTTTTGGGTGCCGCCCGCTATATAGGGTGTTTTCAGGTTCGTGCGAGCGCGACCAAAGCAGTGCTTCCGTTAACAGCCGGTCGAATGGCCCGCCCTGCGGAGTCAACCGCGATTTGAGCCCAAGCTGTGGATAAGTTCGAAGCCGCTCCGACGGCCAGGTCCGTCTACTGCGTCTTGGCAGCCGCCCTGGCGGAAAGCGGAGCGGAGACAAATTGTGTCGCCTCCAACTCGCCGGTGCCGAACGGGGTCGGAATCGAAAGCTTGATCGGGGCCAGCACGCGCGTGCCAGCAATGGGAGCGAGCCAGACTTCCATGTCACGCTGGGCGACCAGATACTTGATGGCCGGACGATCCGGGATGTGGCCGGCGAGCGGGGCGAAATAAATCGAACAGACCAGAACCTGGCCTTCATAGCCCTTCACTTTGAACTTCTCGAACCGCTTGAAGGTCATGGTCAGGTCATAGCGCATGCGGCCATCGAAAACCGGCGCATGGCGCTGGCAATTGTCCTGAGCCAGCACATCGCCATTGCCGGGTACACGCACCAAGGAGGCCGTCATCGGATCGAACACATTCCGGCGATGCGCGTCCGTCACCGGAATGCGCGCGCTGGACGGCGGCGTCGGCGGGATCACGTCGAAATCCTTCACAGCGCCGGCATTGAGGGTGATGCGGATCTCCTCGGTCTTCTTGCCGGTGATCATCGACGCGGCATAGCTCGTGGGCGAAAACTCGTTGCCCTTGACCAGTCCGCGCGAGGCGCCGGTGCCTTCGCCGCGGCCAAAGACCCTGGCCAGCCCGGTGGTCATTCCGCTGGCGACGGCGGTGAACTGGTCTTCACCGGCATCGACAATCCAGGTTCCCTGCCCGAGCTTGATCCCGGCCAGCGTTGCGTTGTAGCGGGCCTCAAGGCGGCCCTGCGCGAACACGGCCTCGCCCGCGCCATCCACGATCACCAGGCCGCACAAGGCAAGCAGCCCGAAACCGATGCGACGTGTCAGATGAGCGGCGCAAACCACGATTCTGGTCCTTTGAGCGGCCGTCGGCCGGCACTCCAGACTAGACGATTCCCGCCAAACAGGCAGAAATTCCCAGTCCATGCCGGGATTTAACGGCATTCTCATTCATTTGGCCCCGAATGCGCCGATTGTGTGATGGGGCGCTGGGGCGGGGTTTGCTTGACGCTTCCCGCCCCCCTCTTTATAGGACAGCGGTCTCCCGCAGGGATCGACCGAGCCAACCGGGCGCAATGGCGTCGCGGGGCAGATTTTTTGAAGGATCAAGACCATGTCGCGGCAATGCGATTTGACCGGAAAGAAGGCCCTTGTCGGTCACAAGGTGAGCCATTCCAACCGCAAGACCAAGCGGCGCTTTCTGCCGAATCTGGTGAACGTGACGCTGATGTCGGATGCCCTCAGCCGCTCGGTGCGGCTGCGCATTTCGACCAACGCGCTGAAGACCGTCGATCACCGCGGTGGCCTCGACGCGTTCCTGGTGAAGGCCAAGGACGTTCAGCTGTCGCCGCGCGCGCTGGAACTGAAGCGCGCCGTGAAAAAGAAGCTGGCGCCAGCGAGCTGATTTTCGAATTCGATGCGAGCGAGCCTCGCACACTTGTGTTTTCCTAAATGGCCGGGATCGCTCCTGGCCATAATTTTTCGGGCCTATTTATCCAGCAGATTGAACTGAAGCAGCAGCGTGCGCTGGATAATCGAGAAATTGTCATCGGACACCAGTGTCAGCACGGTCGCACCGTCGGCGGCGCGATGCACGCTGAGGCCCTCCATGTTGTCGATCTGGTAGCCCATGTCGACCTGGATCAGATTCGGGCCGTCCAGCACCATGCCCGGACCGATCGCGGACAGCGCCACGCGCCGGATGCGCATCGCCACGCCCTGACGCCAGGTGAAGAACCGTTCCAGGATCAGGAGATCGGATGACGGCGTGAGCGCGCAATCGACGATGTCGAAATCGTCCTTGCGTTTCACCGTGAAGTTGCCCGGCTTCGGGCCGCCGATCAGAAAGCCGCGGATATTGCCTTCGGCATCCAGCCCGCGTTCCGAAATCGCGATCAGCGCGCCGGCGAGCGGCGTTCCCTTCGGAGCGGCCACCAGACATTCCAAACCCCGGTTGCTCGGCAACCTGGCAAGCTCTGACGGGACCGGAACGATCTGTCCGCGCGCCAGCAAACCGTCCTTGCCGTAATCGAAGCGCAGGATGCGGTGCACGCGCTCCAGCGCGACATAGGCGATATTGCCGTCCAGCGTCAGCGCCTCGGTGTCGTACCAGCCGCGAGCCGCGATCGTACGACCATCGGAACCGAGCATTGGCGCCATCTCAGCGTCGGAAATGCCCGCCAGCCTGTTGCCGCGATAAACGATTCGCCCGCGCAGCCAGTCGGCCTTGTCAGTCACCGCGAGGAAATTTGCGCCATCCGACGCGACGCGGATCGCCGACAGACCGCCAAAATTTTTGGCGGGCGACGACAATTCCAGGCCGCCGCGGAATTCGAGCGATCCAAAGATGCGGCGATCAGGCTCGGCGGGTTGAAAGGATTCTATCGGCTTGGCGCGGATCTCGATTTTTTCGACAATGCCGGACGGGCGCGGCGACTGCGCAAACAGTGTTACCGTGGCGATCAGGCTGGCAACGACTGCGAGCGCCGCCATCACAAGCCGTCTGCTCACGAATGCAGCCTTCTTTTCGGCAGATGGCGCGGCTGCGGCTCCGGGGCCTTTTCGTCGAACAGCTCGGCGAGTTTCTCGGTCATGGCGCCGCCAAGTTCCTCAGCATCGACGATCGTGACCGCACGCCGGTAATAGCGCGTCACATCATGTCCGATGCCGATCGCGATCAGTTCGACCGGCGAACGGGTCTCGATATCCTCGATCACATAGCGCAGATGACGCTCGAGATAGTTGCCGGCATTGACCGACAACGTCGAATCGTCGACTGGCGCGCCGTCGGAGATCATCATCAGGATGCGGCGCTGCTCGCCGCGCGCCATCAGCCGGCGATAGGCCCAGCTCAGGGCTTCGCCGTCGATATTTTCCTTCAACAGGCCTTCGCGCATCATCAGGCCGAGATTCTTGCGCGCGCGCCGCCACGGCGCATCGGCGGATTTGTAGATGATGTGCCGCAGGTCATTGAGGCGGCCGGGATTGGGCGGCTTGCCGGCGGCGAGCCAGGCTTCGCGCGACTGCCCGCCCTTCCAGGCGCGCGTGGTGAAGCCGAGAATCTCGACCTTGACCCCGCAGCGCTCCAGCGTGCGCGCCAGAATGTCGGCGCAGGTGGCTGCCACCGTGATCGGGCGGCCGCGCATGGAGCCGGAATTGTCCAGCAGCAGCGTCACCACCGTGTCGCGGAAATTGGTGTCCTTCTCGCGCTTGAACGACAGCGGATGCATCGGATCGACGATGATGCGCGAGATGCGCGCCGGATCCAGCATGCCCTCTTCCAGATCGAATTCCCAGGCGCGGTTCTGCTGCGCCATCAGACGGCGCTGCAGCCGGTTGGCGAGCCGCGCCACCACGCCTTGCAGATGCGAAAGCTGCTTGTCGAGATAGCCGCGCAGACGATCCAGTTCTTCCGGCTCGCACAGATCTTCGGCGGCGATTTCCTCGTCGAATTTGCCGGTGAAGGGACCATATTCCGGACCGCGATATTCCGGACCGCTGCCCGGTCGTGGACGCCAGGGCTCGGCCGGCGATTCGGAATCGCCCATGTCGCCGTCGTCCGTCATGTCGGTCGCCTGCGCGTCCATGGCTTCCGCGGAGGCATCCTGCGCGTCCTCGGCAGAGGATTCCGCCTCCTCGATGCTCATGCGCTGGCTGTCGTCGGATTCGGTGGCGTCGCCCTGCTCGCCCGAATCATCCTGCCGGCGCTCCTGCTCGTCGTTTTCCGAAGTCTCCTCGTCCTCGGAATCGCGGTTGCGGTCCTCGCCCATATCGAGCGAGTCGAGCAGATCGTGCACGGCATCCCCAAACCGCTGCTGGTCCTCGATCAAGCTGTCGAGCCGATCGAGCCCGCGTCCCGCCTTGTCTTCGAGAAGCGGACGCCACAGATCGACCAGCTTTTTCGCCGCTGGCGGCGGAGCGAGCCCGGTCAACCGCTCCCGCACCATCATCGCCAGCGCTTCCTCAATCGGCGCATCGGCGCGATCGGTGATGTCGTCGAATTTGCCGCGGTGGAATTTGTCGTCCAGCATGGCGGACAGGTTTTTCGCGACGCCGCTCATGCGCCGCGCGCCGATTGACTCCACGCGCGCCTGCTCGACCGCATCGAACACCGCACGCGCCTGCTGGCCGCCCGGAATGAGCTTGCGGTGCACCGCCGGATCATGACAGGCAAGCTTGAGCGCAACCGCATCAGCATGTCCGCGCACAATGGCGGCTTCCTGCTTGTTCAGTTTGCGGGCCGGCTCCGGCAGCCGCACCTTGCCGCCGGCAAGGCCCGGCCGCTCGGCCGCGAAAGAAACTTCCAGATCCGGTTTTTTCGCAAGTGCGCGCAGGCATCCCGTCACCGCGCGCTTGAACGGCTCGTTGGGGGATTCCTTGGGCGACGTTTTGGGTCGGTAATTTGAGGACATGAGCTTTTGTTTATCTGGGCGACAATCCGGGTTTCGTCGATTCCGCGCCCGCCAAAGGCTGCACCCGCAACGGTGAAGATACGCCCATGGACACGTAGATGCTAACCAAACCGTCGACGCCGATATCGGCCGGCCTGATCCATTCGGCCGGGACATAGATCAGTCCACCGCCCACCGGCACCGGTGCGGAAGGAACGAGAATGGCGTGATATGGCTTTTCACCGACCATGATCGGCTCCGGCGTCGGCAGCAAGGCCAGCACCGCCGCCCCCTCAGGCCCGCCGAAAAAGCACCAGACCGGGCTCATGCTCTTGAGACCGTCCGTATCCTTCTGGTCCATGATGGCGACGAAGCGCTTGGTCATGCTGTAGACATTGTTGACCAGGGGAATGCGCCGCATCAGCGAATCAATCAGTTCGGATAAGTGACTGCGCAGCCGGGATTCGACCAGCAATCCGAGCACGTAAACGCCGATCAGAAAAATCACGAGGCCAATCATATACGCCACAAACTGGGAGGCGGAGAAGCCGAAGCCGATCGTCACCAGCATGCTGCCGACGATGCTGTTGGGACCCACGTAGCCGATGATGAACTGGCCAAGCCAGGCAACCAGCGCAAATGTGATTGCCACTGGCAGCAGCAAAATGAGGCCGGACAGAAACGTGCGAAACAGATGAGTCATGACAAATATATCGACCCTTACGGACGCGTGTCACATCAGCGGCGGCCCGTTGCTGAACAGATCGGGTCTGCTCAACCAGCCCACAGCCATCATGTCAGCGCGACATTCACTGCCGATTCCGGCAATTCCTGCCCGAAGCTGCGCTGATAGAATTCGGCGACGATCGCGCGTTCGAGTTCGTCGCACTTGTTCAGGAAGGTGACGCGGAAGGCGAAGCCGATATCGCCGAAAATGTCGGAATTCTCCGCCCAGGTGATCACCGTGCGCGGGCTCATGACGGTGGAAATATCGCCGTTCATGAAGGCGTTGCGGGTGAGATCGGCGACGCGCACCATCTTGTTGACGATGTCGCGCCCCTCCTCGGTCTGATAATGTTTCGCCTTCGACAGCACGATGTCGACTTCCTTGTCGTGCGGCAGATAGTTCAGCGTGGTCACGATCGACCAGCGGTCCATCTGGCCCTGGTTAATCTGCTGGGTGCCATGATAGAGGCCGGTCGTGTCGCCGAGGCCGACGGTGTTGGCGGTCGCAAACAGGCGGAAAGCGGGATGCGGACGAATGACCTTGTTCTGATCGAGCAGGGTGAGACGGCCCGATACTTCCAGCACGCGCTGGATCACGAACATCACGTCCGGCCGGCCGGCGTCGTATTCGTCGAAGCAGAGCGCGATATTGTTCTGAAGCGCCCAAGGGAGGATGCCGTCCTTGAACTCCGTCACCTGCAGACCGTCCCGGATCACGATGGCGTCCTTACCAACCAGATCGACGCGGCTGATATGGCTGTCCAGATTGACGCGCACGCAGGGCCAGTTGAGCCGCGCGGCCACCTGCTCGATATGAGTGGATTTGCCAGTGCCGTGATAGCCGGTGACCATCACACGGCGATTGCGGGCAAAACCCGCCAAAATCGCCAGCGTGGTCGGCCGGTCGAACAGGTAGTCCGGGTCGAGATCCGGCACGTGCATATCCGGCTCGGAATAGGCCGGCACTTCCAGATCGGAATCGATGCCAAACACCTGACGGACCGAGACTTTCATGTCCGGCAGGCCGCCAGGGCCTTGGGCGACCTCTTGAATTGCAGTCGTCATTGGAACTCCGTGGCCCCGGCACGTCCTGGGGCTGAAAACGCCGATAAAGGGTGCAAATCGGATATCGGACGCAACCTAGCAGAAAGCGCAGGACGGAATAAACCCGGCCTTGTCCGGAACATGTCCAGAAACATCAGCTAGATAGGAACGATGAGCCCCGTCCGGAAGGCAGGGCAGGTCTGCTGGCGGCCAAGCAGCCGAAAAAAGGGCGCCGGGATAGCTTCCCTAATGCCGCACGTTCGCCAGAAGAAGGCTGCGGGTCTGGGCCAGCAACTTGTAGGAACGCACTACATGGGCGTTGCCCGCCCGGACATTGCGATGGGTACGGCGGACCAGATGCTGGCCTTCCTCGACCAGCTCGTGCGCGTGTTTCAGCCGTTCATAGAACGACATCACCGCTTTTTCTGTGCTCGCCTGGGCCATGACCATGCTCCCTGTCCGAAAGCAACGCGCGCCAGATTAAAAGGTTCGATAATTTTAGGCTTCGCAGCGCAACACGGCGAATCGATTCCGACAGCGTTCGACAGTTTTCACCAGCAAAGCGAAACCAAAATGCCTGCGTGACACCGAAGCGTGCGGATAGGTAATACGCCGTCCGCCGGCATGGAGACCTGCCCCCGACGCAGGATCGCCATCAACGCTGCGGCTGCGGCTTCCGTCGCTTCAGCCATGGCCGGGCAGTCGTGTCGGAGGCCGGCTTCGATGACACCGCCTCCTGCGTCTTCGCCGCCGGCTTCTGCTTCTTCTTCCACGAAAAATTCTTCATCACCTGCGCGGAGGCAGAACCTGCATCCGCGCAGCACAATGCACTCCCCACCAGGAGCGCCAGTATCAAGCGCAATCCCGGTACCCGGCTTGGTGATTCTCTGGTGGAAACCGTCACTTGCCTTTCCAACCGGCCTCACGGCCGCAAGCCGCCTCGGCGCGCGGATTGGCCTTTTCCCATTGGGTGATGGAGCGGGTCTCGCTGGAGGACATCTTGTTGTTCATGCAGGTGCAATAGGCCAGCACCACCGGCGCAGTCTGGCCTTCGTCCTTGTTATCCTTGACGCATTCGGTGATCCATTTCACGTCGTCGGATGTCTGCTGCGCGAGCACCGGGCGCGACGACGAGACCGAGACAAACGCAGCCGCCACAATGGCCAAGGTCAGAATAGATTTCATGTCAAATCTCCCTCAACGTAAAACGCGGCCGGAATGAAATCCCGACCGTCGAAAATCCGGGCGCAGTCTGCCAAACTTGATCCAGACTGTCGTCCCAATGCGCGCAAAGCTGAGTCCCAGAGCGCGCAAAATTGATGCGTTATTAATCAAATGCCATTCCGCCTGCGGATTTGCTGCCTGCGGTCATTTCGCCAACCCGCGGAAATAGGCCGGGGAGATGCCGAAAGCCGCGCGGAAGCTGCGATAGAAGGTGGAAAGGCTGTCAAAGCCGCTCGCATAGGCGATGTCGGCAACAGGGCGCTTGGGCGCCTGCGCCAGCAGCAGCCGCGCGCGCTCCAGCCGGCGCGACAACACATAGCGCGTGTAGGTGACGCCTGAGGGCTCAAACAGCAAGTGAAGCTGTCGCACGGAAATGCCGAGCACACCGGCGACAAAGGCCGGCGACAGGTCGGACCGGTGAATGTTGCTTTCGATGAATTGCCGCGCGTTCTGCAACAGACCGGCGCGGATCGCATCGCGATTGCGCTGTTCGCGCGGCTCGGCCATGCCACGCGCCACGATGGCGAGTTGCGCCAGCGTCTGCACGGCAGCTTCCGCTCCGGCGCCGGAGAGATACGGCGCCTGCTCGACAAAGGATCCGAAATAGCTCGCAAACAATGACGTCAGGCCCGGTTCAACCGTCAGGGGACGCGCGAACAAATCCTGCTCGTGCTCAATCAGCGCCTTGCAGCGCACGAAGGGAATTTTCACAAGCCGCAGATGGAATCCGGCATCGGTCGTCGGCCTGGTGGCGTAGGGCTGATCGGAATGGCTGATTGCCAGCGACCCCGCCGACACCACGAATTCCGCGCCGCCCGCATCGAACCAGCCACCGCCATCGAGTTGCTGGTAGATGCACAGGGCGTCGCCCGGCGAATTGTCGATATCCGCCTCCGTGCGCCATACGTTGTAGGATGAGGCATGCATCTCGACCAAGGCTGCGCCGCCAACCGCCATGGCCGAAAAACTGCCGTTGAATTGGCCGCGTTGATCTCTGTCGAGTTCGATAGTGACGCCGAAGATGTTCTTGGCCCGCACTTCGCGCCAATGCGCAAAGCGTTCGTGCTGCGGAAGGTCGTGCGTCGAAAAACTCGGCATATCCGCTAACCTGGCCGCGCCGCAATTGACGCCGCGGTCAGGGGGCGACCGCGCGATCTTTCTATACGCCGCCGCAGATCGCGGCAATTGCAGTATTCGCTAACAAAAGCCGACGGACTTAAGATAGTTATAAGATTGGATGATCTCGATCAGCCGGTCCTCGGTCGAGCGGTCGCCGCCATTGGCGTCCGGGTGATGACGCTTCACCAGGTCGTGGAATTTGGCCTTGATCTCGGTGCGCGAGGCGGACACCTCCAGGCCGAGCGTCTCGAAGGCCTTGCGCTCGGCGTTGCGGATCGAACGCGTTTCCTTCTTCGCCTGCGACACTCGCTCGCTGGGACCATTGCCGCCCAGTTCGCGGAACAGAACGAAGGGATCCTCGGCGCCTTCGGCATAGAACTGTCCGGGATCGGCGCTCTTGCCGGTTCCCATCTTCCAGGTCGGACGATGGCCGGTCAGCGCATCCTTCTGATACCTGAGAACGGCCTCGTCGCTCATGCCCGAGAAGTAATTGTAGGACTGGTTGTATTCGCGCACATGATCGAGGCAATAGCGCCATTTCTCGTTTTCGCGCCCACGGCCTTTGGGAGCGAGATGCTGGCCGGGCTTCTCGCATCCCGGCCATTCGCAAACATGGGTCGTCCCCTTGCGGACGCGGCGGTCCGCGCCCGGCTTGACCCGGATACGATCGAAATAGGGTGAATCGAATTTCATGACCGGTAATTATGCGGAGTTTTGCGCCGCACCTTCAAGACTTGACAATGAGAGTTCCAGCGCAGGCGCAAGATGAACCGGCCAGGATCGCGGGCATTGACCCTCAGGGCCAGCTCCCGCTAAGCGAGCAAGCATGCAAACCAAAGACGTCATCATCGAGAAACTGACCGCCGCTTTTGCGCCGGAAAGCCTGAACGTTCTGGATGAATCCGATCAGCACAAAGGCCATTCAGGGCATCGGCCGGGCGGGCAAACCCATTTCAGGGTCTATATCGTGGCAAATGCCTTTGCCGGCAAGACCCGAATCGCCCGCCATCGCATGATCAATGAGGCACTGGAGGCTGAGATCAAAGGCGGGGTCCATGCGCTCGCGATCCACGCCACCGCGCCCGGTGAAGGCTCCGCCTGAAAAGAGAGAGGCGCCCGCATGTGGTCGGGCGCCTCTCGACCATAACGGCCCATCGGGTGACGGGCGTGGCCGTCATGGTCCCTTGCCGCACGGTCTGAGATAGCCACGTTCCCCGTCTGCCTCCCAAACCGCCCGACTGGTTCTGCAAACCGGCGTTCCGTCCGGTGTCTCGCCCTCCTTGGGTTGCACGCAAAAGAAGCTGCTGCTCAGGTCCGTGACGGCAGCACGCATAGCGTCCACCGCAAACCCGACATGACGATCGCTAAGACCGGAAAGATGGTTGCGAAATCTACAACTTCGCGGCGCGCTTCTGCGCAAACAGTCTTTCCGAATTCGAGCCAGGACCGCTCACGCTGGCAGATTGATCGATCCAGGTTGTCGATAAATGAAGGAAAAAATCGAAGTGCTGGATGGAAAATCCATGCCGATTGGTCAGCACTTTTTCTGTGACATCGATTTTATTAATATAATCGATCTTACGCCGCGCCCTTTCTCGACTTTCGCTGATGCGCGTCATCGCGCTCCGGGATCAAACGGCCGGCGACGGCACGATTGGGATTCAGCACATTGTCGAGACCTTCGATGACGGGCGCCATACGCTTCGCATCGAGCCCCTCACGCAAATACAGGCCGCCAGTTACTTCCGGCAATTGCGGAAGATAGTGTTCTCGCGCGACCTTGAGATCCGGAGGAACCACCCGCTCCGGAAAAATGAAAAAACCCAGTCCCGAGCGGAGCGCCGCCAATTGCGCAGCCATATCCGATGCCACAAACGCCACGGTGAATTGTAACCCGAAACTTTCCAGCGCGTCGATCGCAGTCTGATCCGACACCGCCTGCGGCCAGCTCAAGATCGGTATCGGCGATCCCGGGCTCAGCAGAAAATCCCGCGAACAGGCCCAAACCAGCGTCTCGGTCCATTTCGAGAGCGGCTGCGCATGCGGCGGCACGGCCGAAACTATGAACGCGAGATCAAGATAGCCGCTGTTCAGACTCTTCACCAGATCGCCGGATGGTTCACAGCAAAATTGAATTCGATCGGTCTGGCCGACTTTTTCGCAGGACTTGACGATATCGAACAGCATGCGCTCGACAAACACATTTGGAATGCCGACACGAAAATGGCGTGCATGCGGCTTCGCGCCCGACAGCGACATGATCTGATCGTTCATTGCCAGAATGCGCCTGGCATACTTGCTGATGATCTCGCCCTTTTCCGTCAGAACAAGACCCAGTCCGTTTCTGGAAAAGACCTCGCCGCCGACAAGCTGCTGAAGCCGCTTGACCTGGGCGCTGATGGCCGGCTGCGTCAGTTGCAGATGAGAGGCCGCCTTGGTGAAGCTTCCAAGTTCCTGAATCGCGACAAAGGACCGCAACAATTCAATCGGAATGTTGATCTTGTCATGCCTGCGATGCATCGGCCTTGGCCTCCAAGACAGTCCGATCAGACGGGACGCATAACGCCGAACCGCACAACCAGCGGGTGCATAATTTCGCCCTTTCGAATCCCCCCGCGCAAATTATTCGGTAAGTCCGGCAGTCACATATCCGTGATTTTCTTCTTTCTTTTGGCATACAAGGATTTCTGGGAGGCGCGCGCTTTTGTATGGCGCACAACGACAAATAGGTCGTGTCTTTAATCAGGATAATCAGGGGGCAGGAACCGAACGTCCGGTTCCAGCCAGTGATTCGGATGCGACGTCTAAATTCCGAATTTCAGCGGCGTAATCCGCAGCGACGTGATGCGATTGCGCTCCTTCCGCAAGACGCGGAACCGAAAGCCGTGGAACGTGAAGGTCTGGCTCACGTCAGGAATTGATCGGGCTTCGTGGATCACGAGCCCGGCGATGGTCGTCGCCTCCTCGTCGGGAAGGTTCCATTCCATCGCGCGATTCAGATCGCGCACCGGCACGGATCCGTCCACACTTACGGAGCCGTCGGGCTGCGGCCGGACACCGGGCACATCCACGTCATGTTCGTCTGTGATGTCGCCGACGATTTCCTCGATAATATCCTCCAGCGTTACCAGACCCATCATCTCGCCGTACTCATCAACCACCAGCGCCAGCGGCGTCTTGCGGCGGCGAAACGCCTTGAGCTGCTCGGTCAGCGGCCGGAGCGTCGGCACGAACCAAGGCGGGCGCGAGATCGCCGTAAGATTTATTTTCGACACATCGCCATCTACCTCCTGCAACGCCTTCAACAAGTTCTTGGCGTGCAGGATACCGACAATGTTCTCGGGCTTGCCGCTCCAGAGCGGAATGCGCGTCACCGGCGCGGCCAAGATCGCCCTCACGGCGTCTGCCGGCGGGTCGTCGACGCACACCGTAATCATCTCCGTGCGATGAATCATGACATCGGAGACTTCCAGATCCTGAAGGTCGAGCACGCCGCCGAACATGTCGCGGTCGTGCTTCTCCACTCCGCCTTCCCGGTGCAGAAGATCGACCGTTCCGCGCAATTCCTCATGCGCCGACAGAATGGCCTGGTTCTCGCCAATGCGGATGCCGAAACGCGCGAGGATGATGCGCACCAGCCATTCGATCGTCATCAGAATGGGACCGAGCACCCGGACCACCCATGCAATCGGCCGCACTACGAACAAGGCGATCCGCTCCGGCGCATTGATCGCAATCGTCTTGGGCAGCACCTCGGTAAAAATCACGACAACGGCCGTCATCGCGACGGTGGCGTAGACCACGCCAACGTCGCCGAACCAGGTCAGGAACAGGCCGGTCGCCAGCGCGGACGCCGCGATATTGACGGCATTGTTGCCCAAAAGGATCGCGCCGATCAGCCGCTCGCGCGCCTGCAACAGCCGGTTGACGATGCCCGCGCGACGGTTGCCGGCCTTTTCCATGCGCAACATGCGCGCGCGGGAAAAGGCCGTCAGCGCCGTCTCGCTCCCGGAAAAGAAGAACGACAGCAGCAGACAGATCAGGATGGCGGACAGGACGAGCCAGTCTTGCGCGATCATCGATCAGATCAGGTTTTCGGCCAGGAAGTTGCGGACGTCTCCCGGCTCCACATCGGGCGAGATGAAGCTCTGCCCAATGCCGCGCGCGAGGATGAAGGTCAGCTTGCCGCGCTTGACCTTCTTGTCCTGCGCGATCAGCTCCATCAATAGATCCGGACCGGGCATGGAGCCGGGGATATCCGCTATACGGGTCGGCAGACCGGCCGCCACCAAATGCCGTGTCACGCGCCTGGCTTCTTCTGTCGGCAACAGGCCGCGCCGCGCCGAGAAGGCGAACGCCAGTGCCATGCCAATAGCGACCGCCTCGCCGTGCAGCAGACGATCGGAAAATCCCGCCGCCGCTTCCAGCGCGTGGCCGAAGGTATGTCCCAGATTGAGGAGGGCGCGATCACCGGTTTCTCGCTCGTCGCGCGCCACGATGTCAGCCTTCATCTGGCAGCTTCTCATCACCGCGTATTCGCGCGAAGGGCCGCCGGAAAAAATGTCCTGCCAGTTCGCTTCCAGCCACGAGAAGAAATCCGAGTCGCCGATCAATCCGTATTTGGCGACCTCCGCATAGCCCGCGCGCATCACGCGCAGCGGCAGCGTATCGAGCAGAGCGGTATCCGCGATGACGAGAACCGGCTGATGAAAGGCGCCGACCAGATTTTTCCCGTGCCGTGAATTGATTCCGGTCTTGCCGCCGACGGAGGAGTCGACCTGGGCGAGCAAGGTGGTCGGCACCTGAACGAAATCGAGCCCGCGCCGGATCGTCGACGCCGCAAAGCCCGCGAGATCTCCGATGACGCCACCGCCCAGTGCGACCAGAAGATCGCTCCGTTCGATTCGGGATTCGATCAACTGTTCGCAAACCGTTTCAAAGACGGCGTAACTCTTGGAGCTTTCCCCCGCAAGGACAATAACATGCGAATGGCTTATCCCCGATTTGGCCAGTGACGCCTCGGCCGCCTTCAAATGATGCCCAGCGACCGTCTCGTCAGTCACGATCGCGCAGCGGGAACCGGGCCGCAAAGCTGCGATGCGCGCGCCGAGAGAATTGAGCAGACCCCGCCCGATCGCGATGTCATAGGCACGATCCCCCAGAGCCACGCCGACATTGATCGGCTCGCCGATGCGAAGGGCTGCTGTCATGACCGGCATTACTCCTGTCTGGCTTTGGTGCCTGCGAAGTAATCGCGCAAGGCATCCAGAATTTCATCGACAATGACTTCGTGCACAACATCGCGCGAGTCGACCGTAATATCGGCTTCGGCATAAACCGGATAACGTTCCGCAATCAGCTTTTGCAGGGTGGCCGCCGGGTCGGCCGTCTTCAGCATCGGCCGATCGCTGCGCCGCTTGATCCGTTTCATCAGCACGTCGAAATCGGCCCGCAGCCAGATCGCAACGCCCTTGGCGCGGATCGCGGACTGCGTATCGGCGTTCATGAACGCACCACCGCCGGTCGCCAGTACCTGCGGGCCGGCTTCCAGCAGCCGGCTGATCACACGGGCCTCGCCGGCGCGAAACTCGGCCTCGCCGCGGACTTCGAAAATTTCCGGAATCGTCATGCCGGCCGCGGTTTCGATCTCGCTGTCGGCGTCCACGAAGGGCAACGCCAGCTTGCTCGCCAGTTTGCGGCCGACCGAGGATTTGCCGGCCCCCATCATGCCGACGAGGACAATGGAACGCCGACCAAGCGTCGCAAGCATCTGGGCGTCCTGGGCCGCGGGGTCTTTGTTTTGCAGGGCGGTGTCCGACATGGCCGTATCTTGGCGGCCTCCAGCCGCGGGGTTCCTGTATAGCATACCCTCTAACACGGACCCGGAAGGCCTTGTCAGGGCGGCGGGAACGTGGTCGTTGTTGAAGCTATTCCGACCGATTCACCAAGCGGCGCCGTTCACCAATATGCCGAGTCTGTTTCGATTTCTGGCTGTTGTCGGAATTATTGCGGGTATGGTTTACGCTGGCATCGTCGCGCTCGCCACGCTGGTTCAGCCGCAGCCGCGCGAGATTAGCGTGACGGTTCCGCAGGACCGGTTTTTCAAGCAACGTTGAGAGGCATCCGGCAGCCGCATGGCCCGTCCGGCACACGCGTCCGATCAGACCCTGATCGACCTGTTTCTCGATATGCTGGCGGCCGAGCGCGGTGCCGGCGACAATACCTTGTCTGCCTATGCGCGCGATCTCACCGACTTCTCGAACTTCCTGCGCGCAGGACGCGCGTCGATTGCAAATGCCGACAGCGACCGTATCCGCAACTATATGGCTGCGCTGGCCCAACGCGGCTTCGCGGCAACCTCGGTTGCGCGCAAGCTCTCGGCCATCCGTCAGCTATTCAGGTTCCTCTATGCGGAAGGCCGCCGGCCCGACGACCCGGCGGCGATCCTGCAAGGTCCAAAACGCGGACGCACGCTGCCGAAAATCCTGTCCATCAAGGACGTGGATCGCCTGCTGGAGATGTCGCGTACGGCGATGCATGACGAGCGACCTGCGCCGGAGCAGCTGCGCGCGGCGCGGCTGCATTGTCTGCTGGAGTTGATCTATGCCACCGGCCTGCGCGTATCCGAACTCGTGGCATTGCCGGCCGCCGCAGCGCGGCGCGATCAGCGCATGATCGTTGTGCGCGGCAAGGGCGGCAAGGAGCGAGTGGTCCCGCTCAACGACTCCGCACGGCAGGCGATGGTGGATTATCTGAGCCTGCGCAAAAAAGCCCGGCTTGCTGACTCGAAATGGCTTTTCCCCTCCTTTGGCGAAAGCGGACATCTCACCCGCCAGCATTTCGCCCGCGATCTGAAGTCGCTCGCCGTGGCGGCCGGTTTGCGCGCCGAGCAGGTCAGCCCGCATGTGCTGCGGCACGCCTTTGCCAGCCATCTTCTCCAGAACGGCGCCGATCTGCGCGTGGTTCAAACGCTCCTTGGCCACAGCGACATCTCGACCACCCAAATCTATACCCATGTACTTGAAGACAGGCTGAAAAGCCTAGTGCGGGACCTGCATCCGCTGGCCGATGAGTGAATTGCTAACGCCTTGAAATCATGACTTGGGAGCTTTGCTTGACTTGAAAGGCCCTCAGGGCCAGTTTCGCCCGCCGCCGGAGCAGGCGGCGCTCCCTGTTGGTTAAAGGTCGTTCTGTCAGTCCATGCGCAGCTATCTCGACTTCGAAAAGCCGGTGGCCGAAATTGAGGCCAAGGTGGATGAACTCCGTGCCGTGCAGGCGGGCACCGGAGAGGTGCAAGTCGAGGAAGAGATCGGCCGGCTGGAAGCCAAAGCGGCGCAGGCGCTCAAGGATCTCTACGCGAGTCTGACGCCGTGGCAGAAAACGCAGGTCGCCCGCCATCAGCAGCGTCCGCATTGCCTTGATTTCGTCAACGCACTCGTCAGCGATTTCGTGCCTTTCGCCGGCGACCGCAAATTCGGAGACGACGAGGCGATTATCGGCGGTTTCGGCCGCTTCCAAGGCGAGAGCATCTGCGTGATCGGCCACGAGAAGGGATCGACCACCGAAGCCCGGCTCAAGCACAATTTCGGCATGGCGCGGCCCGAGGGCTATCGCAAGGCCGTACGGCTGATGGACATGGCGGACCGCTTCCATATCCCCGTCCTGGCGCTGGTCGACACTGCCGGTGCCTATCCCGGCATCGGCGCCGAGGAGCGAGGCCAGGCGGAAGCCATCGCCCGCTCCACCGAGGCCTGCCTCAATCTGCGCGTTCCCAATGTCGCGGTCATCCTCGGAGAAGGCGGCTCCGGCGGCGCCATCGCCATTGCCACCGCCAACCGGGTGCTGATGCTAGAGCACGCGATCTACAGCGTGATTTCGCCGGAAGGCGCCGCCTCCATCCTCTGGCACGATTCGACCAAGGCGCAGGAAGCCGCGACCAACATGAAGATCACGGCCCCGGACCTGCTCAAATTCGGCGTCATCGACGAAATCGTGCCGGAACCTGTCGGCGGCGCCCATCGAGACCCCGCCGCCGCTATTGCGGCCACTGGCAATGCCATCGCCGCCGCCTTCGCCAAAATGAAGGATCTGGATGGGGACGCCGTCCGCCGGGTGCGGCGGGACAAATTCCTCGCCATTGGCCGATCGCCCGTCTGAACCGGATACCTCCTACAGCGCCTGCCCTGTTAACCACCGCACGCTCAAAGGCCGGCCAGCCATAATAACGCCGCGTTATTTTACTCATCTTTTCAGGCATTTTACCCTTCGTTCATGGCGGGTATGGTCAACAGGATATGGTGCCGAATCCGCCCCTTGCGCAGACGGCACCAGAGGGATAACCATCGCGCATGAAGGCTCGGGGACAGCCTGGTTCGGGGAGTAACGTATTGAAACTTCGCCCCAATTTGGTCCGCACGCTGATGGCGTCGGCGGCTTTGGCTGCCGCTGTGATGCTGTCCGGCTGCAAGACCGAGGGCGTCTTCCCCAGTTCTGCACGCGCCAATGCCCCGATCCCGCCGGCCCTTCTGGCCGAGATGGACAAGAAGAACATGCCCAAGGAGTCGCCACTCCTGGTGCGCGTGTTCAAGCAGGAATCCGAGCTCGAAGTCTGGAAGCAGGACCGCACCGGCCGCTATGCGCTGCTGAAGACCTATCCGATCTGCAAATGGTCGGGCGATCTCGGACCCAAAATCAAGGAAGGCGATCGTCAGGCGCCGGAGGGCTTCTACAACATCACCCCCGCGCAGATGAATCCCAATTCGCAATTCTATCTTGCGTTCAACATGGGTTATCCGAACGCATTCGACCGTGCGCATGACCGTACCGGCGCGCATCTGATGGTGCATGGCGATTGCTCATCGCGCGGCTGCTACGCGATGACCGACGAGCAGATTTCCGAAATCTTCGCGATGGGTCGCGAGGCCTTTTTCGGCGGACAGCAATCCTTCCAGGTTCAGGCCTATCCGTTCCGGATGACGCCCGTGAACATGGCCAAGCATCGCAACAATCCGCACATGCCGTTCTGGAAGATGCTCAAGCAGGGCTACGACCATTTCGAGGTGACGCGCCTCGAGCCGAAGATCGACGTCTGCGAGAAGCGTTATGTTTTCAATGCCGCCGCTCCGGCCAATGCCTCGACCGCGCTGAGTTTCAATCCGAAGGGCAAGTGCCCGGTCTATGAGACGCCGCAGGAAATCTGGGCGGCCGTGAACGAGAAGCAACGCGCGGATGAAATGAAGGTCGCGGAACTGACCGCGCGCGGTGCGCCGGTTGCACCAATCAGGAGCGGCCGCGATGGCGGCATGCATCCAACCTTTGTTGCCAAGCTCCAGCCGCGCGAGATCATCGATGAGCGTGGTAATGTCAAATTGGTTATCGATCCGAATGCACCCGGTCCCATCGCTTCGTCCTACAGCGTGGCGTCGGCCACGGAACGCGAAAGCGACGTGACCTCCTCGACGCAGCCGGTTCAGGTGGCCGATGTGCCACTGCCCCGCACTACCCCGCAGGCCAAGCAGGGCGTGCGCTCGGAAGAACCGAGTTTCGCCCAGCGGCTTGGCAGCCTTTTCCGCACGGCCTCGTCCGACAAGTCCGAACAACCGCGTGTGGCCGCCGTCCAGCCTGCCCCGGAACCGCAGCCAGCCGCAAAACCCGGCATTGTCTCGCGGACGATGGGTCTGCGTGGGTCTGAAGCGGCTCCGTCCGCCGAAGCACCGGCTCCCAAGCCGCGGCCTGTGCCGACGCCGGTTCAAGCCGCCAAACCCAGCGCCGTCCAGCCACAAAACGACCCGTCCCGCGTGAAAACTGCGGCCGCCGGCGATGCCCCCGTGACGGCTCCGGCCGCCACGCCGTCTTCAACCGGGAGCCTGATGAGCGGCTCGCAGCCGATTCCGGCCACATCGAGCTTTGACAGCCGCTGGAGCGGGTTTCGCTGAGCTCTACTCCGCGGCCTTGACACGCACCTTGGTCGCGATTGGTCCGGTATCGCCCAAGGCCTCGACATAGGTGACTTCGTCTCCGCGACGAAGCTTGTCGAATTCCCCCGACAGGATGGCGTTGCGGTGGAAATACAGCAGGCTGCCTTCCTTGGTCAGCAAGAACCCAAAATCATCCGCTGCCGTTATCTCGGCAATCTGGCCGCGGAATTCGTTGGCGGCCTCATGCTGGCCGGCTGCCTTGTGATCCGTCAGCTTGCGTTTCAATTCGGCAAGCTGGATGCCGGCGATGCGAAAGGCTTCGTTGATCGCGTTGTGCAGATCGGGTCGCTGGAATTTGCGCTGCAGCCGCTCCGGCTCGTGAGCCACCACAATATCGTTGCGGCCGGGAATACCGATCTCGATGCGGACGACCGGCGGAATGGAGTGATTGGGGTTATCGGCGCGCAAATCGACCCGCACGCGGCAGGATGTCATGCGTTCGTAGATCGCTTCCAGTTTCCCGACCTGATCGCGAATCTCGTCTTTTGCCCAATCAGAATTATCAATGTTGTGGAAGGAAATATCGAGAGGAACCTGCATTATCTCACCCTGGGTTTAGAGGCAGACAATGAACAAAGCCCGTTGCCGCGAATTGTTTCATAGTCTTGGTGCTGGCGTCCAATCCGCCTGCTGTCACTTTTGAAAAATGAATGGCCCGGACGAGCCGGGCCATGACGCAGGTCAAAATCTCGTCCGCTTCGCGAAGCCGCGTTACCCGAATTTGCCATGGCAATGCTTGTATTTCTTGCCTGATCCACAGGGGCAGACTTCATTGCGGCCAACCTTGCCCCAACTCGCGGGATTTTTGGGATCGCGCGCCACCTGGACATCGCCATTGCCGCCGGCAAGCGCCGGAGATAGGACCGGGGCCATTTCGTCCTCGCCGGTGAGCGGATCGATCTTGTGGGCTTCCATATAGGGAAGCCGGGATTGATCATCCGCCGTCGGCGTCTGCACAACCTCGACGCGCATCAACTGCGCCGTCACGGCCTCGCGCAGATTGGCGATCATGCCCTCAAACAACTGGAAAGCTTCCGACTTGTATTCGTTGAGCGGATCGCGCTGACCGTAACCGCGCAGGCCGATGACCTGGCGCAGATGTTCGAGCATGACCAAATGCTCACGCCACAGATGATCGAGCGTCTGCAGGAGAATCGACTTCTCGACATAACGCATGACGTCCGGTCCCCACTGGGCGACCTTGGCAGCCATGACTTCGTCGGCCTTATTCTCGATACGGGCGAGCAATTCCTCGTCTGCGATGCCCTCTTCCTTGGCCCACTCGTCGACCGGCAGATCGAGTCCGAGAACGCGATTGATCTCCTCCTTGAGACCGGCCGTATCCCATTGCTCGGGATAGGCGTTCTCCGGAACATGCTTGCTGACGAGTCCGTCGATGACGGCATAGCGCATGTCGTTCACGGTCTCGGCGACATTCTCGTCCTTCATCAGTTCGACGCGCTGGTCGAAAATCACTTTGCGCTGATCGTTGCTGACGTTGTCGTATTTCAGGATGTTCTTGCGCAGATCGAAATTGCGCGCCTCGACCTTCTGCTGGGCTTTTTCCAGCGCCTTGTTGATCCAGGGATGGACGATCGCCTCGTTCTCCTTCAGACCGAGCTTGGTCAGCATGCCGTCAAGCTTGTCGGACCCGAAGATCCGCATCAGGTCGTCTTCAAGCGACAGGAAGAATTTCGAGCGGCCGGGGTCGCCCTGACGGCCGGAGCGGCCACGCAACTGGTTGTCGATGCGGCGGCTTTCATGACGTTCGGTGCCGAGCACAAACAGGCCTCCCGCGGCGAGCGCCTTTTCCTTCAGGCGCGCCACCTGCTGGCGGATGTCATTGGCGCGCGTATCGTGTTCAGCGCCCTCGATCCCCTGCAATTCCTGCTTGATGCGCATGTCGGCATTGCCGCCGAGCTGAATGTCAGTACCTCGGCCGGCCATGTTGGTCGCGATGGTGATCGCGCCCGGCACGCCCGCCTGCGAGACGATATAGGCTTCCTGTTCGTGATAGCGCGCATTCAGGATCGCGAAGACCTTCTTCTTGGTGGCGGCCTCGTCGCCGGTATAGAGCGCGGCAAATGCGTTGATGTCGGAGAAATCGTGCTGTTCCCAGCCTTCCTGGCGCAGCATTTCAGCGAGGCTTTCCGACTTCTCGATCGACGTCGTGCCGACCAGCACCGGTTGGCCGCGCTTCTTGCAGTCTTCCAGCAACGTGATGATCGACCGGTATTTTTCGGCGTTGGTCCGATAGACCTCGTCGTCCTGGTCGTCGCGGATCATCGGACGATTGGTCGGAACCTCGACCACTTCGAGATTGTAGATGTCGAGAAATTCGTCGGCTTCCGTCAGCGCCGTGCCGGTCATGCCGCCCAGCTTCTCGTACATGCGGAAGTAGTTCTGGAAGGTGATCGAGGCGAGCGTCTGGTTTTCCGGCTGGATTGGCTGCTTCTCTTTGGCTTCCAAGGCCTGATGCAAACCTTCCGAATAGCGCCGGCCCGGCATCATGCGGCCGGTGAACTCGTCGATGATCACCACCTCGCCGTTGCGGACGATGTAGTCCTTGTCGCGCTGGAACAGCTTGTGGGCGCGCAGAGCCTGATTGACGTGGTGAACGGTCGAAACGTTCTCGACGTCGTAGAGCGAGTCGCCTTTCAGAAGATCGGCATCGCGCAGCCGGCCCTCCATCTTTTCCATACCGGCTTCGGTCAGATTGACGGTGCGCTGCTTCTCGTCGACCTCGTAGTCGGCCTTCTCGAGCTTCGGAATGTACGCGTCGATGGTGTTGTAGAAATCGGAGCGATCGTCGAGCGGACCGGAAATGATCAGCGGCGTGCGCGCCTCGTCAATCAGGATGGAGTCGACCTCGTCAACGATGGCAAAGACATGGCCGCGCTGGACCATGTCCTCCAGCCGGTATTTCATGTTGTCGCGCAGATAATCGAAACCGAGCTCGTTGTTGGTGGCGTAGGTGATGTCGCAATCATACGCCTTCTTGCGCTCTTCATCGTCCATGCCATGCACGATGATGCCGGTGGTCAGGCCGAGGAAGGAATAGATCTGGCTCATCCACTCGGCGTCGCGCTTGGCGAGATAATCGTTGACGGTGACGACATGCACGCCCCGCCCCGACAGCGCATTGAGATAGACGGCCAGGGTCGCCACCAGGGTCTTGCCTTCGCCGGTCTTCATTTCGGCGATGCTGCCTTCGTGCAGGATCATGCCGCCGATCAGCTGGACGTCGAAATGGCGCTGGCCGAGCGTCCGCTTGCCGGCCTCGCGCACGGTGGCGAAAGCCGGGACCAGGATATCGTCGAGGGTCTTGCCCTGCTCGAGCTCCGCCTTGAAAGCCGCGGTGCGGGCGCGCAACTCGTCGTCGGAAAGTTTCGCGAGGTCCGGCTCCAGCGCGTTGATCGCCGCCACGCGCGGCAGATATCCCTTGACGCGCCGGTCATTGGCGGAGCCGAACAGTTTGCGGGCGACTGCGCCAAACATGCGAAATCCTTCTCTTCAGCCTTGCGCGAATGCGCTGCGATGAAACACGGTACGGGGAACACGAAAGATTGAAAACCGCGACCGCAGCCGGCAACGGCTGCGCTGCCCGGTCCGAGCATAGTGCCGGATGGGCGATCTGACCCGGTTGCATCCGGGAAAAGCGGCTCTTTTCGGGCTTCACGACCGGAACTCCGCGGAGAGATAGGAGGGGGTCAGACCCTTGTCAATCAGCGCCTTGCCCCTGCCTTATTGCAAAAAGTTAAGTATTTCCGGCCATTGCCAAGGTCACCCAAATTGGGCGAGTGTCCGCCCGCCGCGCCGGACCCCGCACCGCCGCAGACCCATCCCGACTCCAGAGGACGCAGCCTCATGACCTCCCTTGCAACCCGTCTTGGCGGATTGATCGCCATTCTCGCGCTCGCCGCCATGCCGATGGCCCCCGCCTCAGCCCAGAGCGATCCCGTGATCGCGAAGGTCAACGGCACCGACGTCAAGCAGAGCGATCTTGATGCCGCCGAGACCGAGCTCGCCGGGCAGTTGCCGCCCATGGCTCCGGATGCCAAGCGCGACTATTTGGTCACCTACGTCGCCGACATGCTGCTGGTCGCCAAGGCGGCAGAAGACCGCAAACTGGCCGACACCGACGATTTCAAGCGCAAGCTGGCCAATGCCCGCACCAAGATCCTGATGGAGGCGCTGCTCACCGCCGAAGCCAAGGCCGCCGTGACCGAAGAGGCGATGCGCAAGGTTTATGACGAGGCCACCAAGCAGATGGCCGACGAAGAGGAAGTAAGCGCACGCCATATCCTGGTCGAGACCGAGGACGAGGCGAAGAAAATCCTCTCCGACTTGAAAAAGGGTGGCGACTTCAACGCTATCGCCAAGGACAAGTCGAAAGATCCCGGCTCCAAGGAGAATGGCGGCGATCTCGGCTTTTTCGGCAAGGAGCAGATGGTGCCGGAATTCGCGGAAGCCGCCTACAAGCTCAACAAGGGGCAATTGTCGGAACCGGTAAAGTCGCAGTTCGGCTGGCACATCATCCGCGTCGACGACAAACGCAAGAAACAGGCGCCGGAATTCGACAAGGTGAAGGACCAGATCCAGACCTTCGTCCAGCGCCGCGCCCAAGCCGAGATGATCACCAAACTGCGCGAAAGCGCCAAAATCGAGCGCCTGGACGCCAAGCCGGATGCCAAGCCCGGCGACAAACCGGCCGACCCCGCCAGGAAATAAACCGCAACAACACTTGGATGAACGTCACCGCCGGGCTTGTCCCGGCGGTTTCGTTTCGGTACGCACGCTTCGCATCAACCGGGATTTGCCGCTCCGCGGCAGCCGGCAACAGCGAAGCGAAGCCGCCATGGCCACCAGCGTCTCCCCCCTCGCCCCGCAAACCGTTCCCGACATGCCCGAGATCACGGGCGTCAAGCTTGCGACCGCCGCAGCCGGCATCCGCTATGCCAACCGCACCGACGTGCTGCTGGCCGTATTCGACAAGGGCACCAGCGCGGCCGGTGTCTTCACCCGGTCGAAATGCCCGTCCGCGCCGGTGGAATGGTGTCGCGCCCGACTGAAGGGCAAGACTGCGCGCGCGCTGGTGGTGAATTCCGGCAACGCCAATGCTTTTACCGGCAAAACCGGCCGGGCCTCGACCAAACTCACGGCGCAGATCGCAGCCAAGGCGGTCGGATGCGGCGTGAATGACATCTATCTGGCCTCGACCGGCGTCATCGGCGAGCCGCTCGATGCCACCAAATTCAATGGTGTCCTCGACACCCTTGCGTCGCATGCCGTCCCCGGTGGCTTCCTCAATGCCGCCAAGGCGATCATGACAACCGACACGTTTCCGAAGGTTGCGACCGCCAGAACCAGTCTCGGCAAAGCCAAGGTCACGATCAACGGCATCGCCAAGGGCGCCGGCATGATCGCGCCGGACATGGCGACCATGCTGTCGTTTGTCTTCACGGATGCGCCGATCACGGCGCCTGTGCTGCAAAAACTGCTGAAGGAGTCCGTTGTTGATACCTTCAATGCTGTGACCGTCGACGGCGATACATCGACATCGGACACCCTGCTCGCCTTTGCGACCGGCGCGGCGGCGAAAAACGGGGCTCCGAAGATCACGCGCGCCAGCGATCCGCGCCTGAAGGGTTTTCGCAAGGCGCTCGGCATGGTGCTGGCGGATCTGGCCGAACAGGTGGCGCGCGACGGCGAAGGCGCCCGCAAACTGGTCGAGATCACGGTCGAAGGCGCCGTATCGAAAGCGTCAGCGCGAAAAATCGCGATGTCGATCGCGAATTCCCCGCTCGTGAAAACGGCGATCGCCGGCGAGGACGCCAATTGGGGCCGCGTGGTCATGGCGGTCGGCAAGGCGGGCGAGCCGGCCAATCGCGACAAGCTGTCGATCTGGTTCGGCGGCATCCGCGTCGCGCATAGAGGCGCACGCGATCCGGCCTATGACGAAGCCCGGGTCTCGGCCGCGATGAAGAATCCCAAGATCCCGCTCAAGGTGAATCTCGGCCTGGGGCGCGGGCGCGACCGGGTCCTGACCTGCGACCTGACCAAGGAATACGTCGCCATCAACGGCGACTATCGTTCCTGACACCGCTCCGGCATCTCTTAACGGTAACTTAACGGCGGATTTCTAGGGTTGGAGCAAGGCTCGTGAGCGTCAAACTCGTGATTGTCGCCGCCTGTGCCCTGATCGATGCCGACAGTCGCGTGCTCATCGCAGAGCGACCCGCCGGCAAAGAGATGGCAGGCTTGTGGGAATTCCCCGGCGGCAAGCTCGAACCTGGCGAACGTCCCGAGGAAACGCTGATCCGTGAACTATCAGAGGAGTTGGGAATCGTTGTCAGTGACGCATGTCTGGCGCCGCTGACTTTTGCGAGCCATGCCTATCCGGACTTCCATCTTCTAATGCCGCTCTACGTTTGTCGGCGCTGGGAAGGGCAAGTCATGGCCATGCATCATGCGAGGCTCGCCTGGGTCCGGCCAAACAAGTTGCGTGACTATCCGATGCCGCCGGCCGATGAACCGCTTGTGTCGCACCTGATGACGTTGCTCTAACGCCGATTGCCGAAGGTGCGCCATGATGAAGTTGGGTTCGAAGCTGGCATATGACTTCCGCCGGTTCATTGCAGACCGGACGGGCACAACGGCGGTCGAGTATGCCGTTATCGCAGGCGGGATCGCCGTCGCCATCGCTGCCAGCGTGACGCTGCTGGGAACGCGCGTCGTCGCATTCTACGATTCCGTCATCGCCATCTTCTGAAAATCATCCGCCGGCCTTTTCCCCGGCCGGCAGCTCCGCCGTCCGAAGCGCATCTGCCAGCCGCGTTCGCGCCGAACCGGGCTTCAGCGGCTGCTGCTGACTCTCATGCGGCGCCCAGCCCGAGAGCCATACGACCTCGAACGTCGCCCGCACCCGACCATCGGGATCACTGAACCGCTGCGCGTAAACCTCCGTCATGCGCAACAGGGTCGCCCGTCGCAGGGGACTGCGCCGACGCGCGATCAGCGAATTCGTCGCGCCCATGCGGCGCAAGTCCCGCATCAGCGCGAACACATTTTCATAGCGCACCGTGAGACGGTCCACGTCGGCGACGGGCAGCGCGAACCCGGCGCGCTGCAACAGCGCACCGAGATCGCGCAAATCGGCGAAAGGGGCAACATGCGGGGACACTCCGCCTTCGATCTCGGCTTCGGCTTGCGTGAAGGCCTGGCGCAATTCCATCAGCGTCTCCCCGCCGAGCAGCGCCGCCAGGAAAAGTCCGTCGGGCTTCAGCGCGCGCCTGATCTGCACTAGCGCTCCCGGCAGATCGTTGACATGATGCAGCGCGAGCGCCGACACCGCGAGATCGAGCGAACCGTCGGCGAGCGGCAGCGCTTCCTCGTCCGCGATGACAACAGCTGACACGCCGGCGTCATCGGAGATAGCGACAATATGGTCGGCGAGATGCTGAACCCTGATTTTGTCCTGCACCGATCTGCCGGGCGATCCGATATCGGCCGCGAGTGCGAAATGCCGTTTCACCACCGACAACCGCTCCGCAAGATCGCCCGCAACATGGTCCAGCAAGAATGTCTCGGCCCCGAGCGCGCGGGCGCGCCGGCGGCGAGCGCGCAGCAGGCTGCGGTCGAAAATCCCGGGGCTTTCGGACACTGGAACTTGGCTCCTTCCGGCGATAGCGTATGCCATGCCTGCATCCTCGATAGAACAACAGGCTCCATCCCTTTTTCACCGCGCGGCGGCGGTCCTGCGGGCTCCGTTCCGTCTCGCGTTCGATGCCGCGCTCCCGCCGCTTTGCCCGTCCTGCCGAGAGCCGGTCGGGGTGACCTCCGGCCTCTGCCCAGCCTGCTGGTCGAAACTTTCACCCATCGAACGGCCTTTCTGCGAACGGCTCGGCATTCCCTTCGTCTATGACCCCGGACCGGGCATCCTGTCCATGCAGGCGATTGCCGATCCGCCGGCTTACCAGCGTGCGCGGGCGGCGGTGCGCTATGACGAGGTCGCACGCACCTTGGTGCATGCCCTCAAATATGGCGACCGGCTCGATCTGGCACCGACCATGGGCCGCTGGATGGCCCGTGCCGGGCACGAACTTCTGGCGGAGGCTGAGGTGATCGTGCCGGTGCCGCTGCACTGGCGCCGGCTCTGGGCCCGGCGCTTCAACCAGTCGGCCGCCCTGTCCAAGGTGGTGTCGGATATCAGCGGCATTCCGGTCAGCCATTCCGCCCTCAAACGCGCGAAAGCAACCCCGCAACAGGTCGGCCTGTCCAGATCCGAGCGCGCCCTCAACGTCCAGGGCGCCTTCCGCGTCCCGCCGCAAAGCAAGGCCGAGGTGATGCGGCGCCGGATCGTCCTGCTCGACGATGTGCTGACCTCGGGCGCCACCGCCGATGCCTGCGCCCGCGCATTGTTGCGGGCCGGCGCGAAAAACGTGGATGTGCTTGTTTTTGCGAGGGTTGTGGACGCCGCACGCGCGACCATATAGTGGGACGCGCCAGGATCCCCTCCATGAGTTCCATTGAAATCTACACCACTCCCTTTTGTCCCTATTGCGGCTGGGCCAAGGAATTGCTCGACCGCAAGGGCGTTGCGTTCACGGAGATCGACGTCAGCGACGACCGTGCGTTGCGCGCGATGATGACCGATCGCGCCCAGGGCCGCACCACCGTGCCGCAGATCTTCATCGGCGAACTCCATGTCGGCGGCTGCGACGACCTTTATGCACTGGAGGAAGCCGGCAAGCTCGACCCGCTACTCGCGGATGTGAACAGGCATCGGGCGAGCGGACAACGGGCATGACCGCGACATCAGCCAAATTCCGCGCCGGACTGATCCAGATGCGCTCCGGCCGCGCGCCAGCGGTCAATCTGGACGAGGCGGTAAAGCTCATCCGCCAGGCCAGAGACAACGGCGCCGATTACGTGCTGACGCCGGAAATGACCAACATCATGGAATTGTCGCGCGAGAAACTGTTCGCGGCGATTACCGACGAAGACAAGGATGAGTCTCTCTCAGCCTTCCGCGATCTGGCGCGCCAATTGTCGTTGCACATCCATGTCGGTTCGCTGGCGATCAAGGCCTCCCCCGATCGGGCGGTGAACCGCTCATTTCTGATTGGCCCCAAGGGCGACATCGCCGCGCGCTACGACAAAATCCACATGTTCGATGTCGATCTGGGCAACGGCGAGAGCTATCGCGAGTCGAACAACTTCCGGGCCGGCGACCTCGCCGCCGTTGCCGATCTGCCCTGGGGCCGTTTCGGCCTGTCGATCTGCTACGACCTGCGTTTTCCGGCGCTCTATCGTGCGCTGGCCGAAGCGGGCGCGACCATCCTGACCATTCCCTCCGCTTTCACCCGCGTGACCGGCGAGGCGCATTGGCACGTGCTGGTGCGAGCCCGTGCCATCGAGAATGGCAGCTTCGTGCTGGCGGCGGCGCAGGGCGGACAGCATGAAAACGGCAGAGAGACTTACGGCCATTCACTGGTTGTTGATCCCTGGGGCCGTATTCTGGCCGAAGGCGGCACGGAGCCTGGCGTGATCATGGCCGAGATCGATCCGGCAGAAGTGGCGGCAGCGCGCGCCAAAGTGCCCTCGCTGCAGCATGGCCGCCGCTTCGAGGTCATTGAACCGATAGCGGAGCCGACCCATCTGCATGTGGTCGGAGACAAGCCATGATCCGCTACGCGCTGGTGTGCGGCCGAAAACACAACTTCGAAATCTGGTTCGGCAATTCCGCCGATTACGACAGGCAGCGCAAACGCAATCTTGTCAGTTGCCCGGCCTGCGGCTCGACCAAAGTCGAGAAGGCGATCATGGCCCCGTCAATCGGTCGCGCCGGCAAGCGCGGCGAATCCCCGGCGCCTGTCGCGAACGAGCCGGCTCCGCTCGCCGCCGGACCTGCAACAGAAACGGTTGCGATGATCTCGCCGCAGGAACAGGAATTCCGCGCCAAGCTGAAAGAGTTGCGCGACCATCTGATCAAGAATGCCGACAATGTCGGCAAGAAATTTCCCGACGAGGCGCGCAAGATGCATTACGGCGAGACCGAGCATCGCTCGATTTACGGCGAAGCCTCGCCCGAGCAGGCCAAGGAATTGCACGACGAAGGCATTGAGTTTCATCCGATCCCGGTGCTGCCGGATGAGCGGAACTAGTGCGCCCAGAACAGCATCGCGACGCCCGCAATAATCAGCACAATCCCCAGACCCTCGCGCGCCGTCGTCCTGTGCCCGAACACAAAGGCTGAGATCGCCTGCGCGAACAAAACCTCGACCAATGCCAGGGTGCGCACGCTGGCCGCGGTCGCCAGCGCGAAGGCCAGAAACCAGAATTGCGAGGCGAGCGCGCCGAGAAATCCGGCCGTCACCGACGGTCGCCACGACCGCACGATCTCGCGCATGACCTTCGGCTCGCGCAGAATCAGATACGCACTCAGCAGCACGGCCTGCAGCGCAAGGCCGACAACCAGTGTGAAGGTCGCGGCCATGACGAAATCCGGCAAGTCGAGACTGAGAATGGCGCCGCGATAGCCAATGGCGGAGAGCGCAAACATCGCACCCGATCCGAGGCCGAGCATGGTCGGGCGCCAACTGTCGCCCACGCCACTACCCGGCTTCAGCGACATGACGATGACGCCCGTGGTCGCAACCATGATCGCCGCCACCATGCCGACGCTCAGCGCGTCGCCGAGGAAGATCAGCCCGAACAAGGCGACCTGCACCGGCTCAGTCTTGATATAGGCGATACTCACGACGAAGGAGCGCTCGCCCATGGCCGCGAGCATCAGCGCGGTCGCGAAAATCTGCGCGCCCATGCCGTCGATGACCCAAGGCCAGAACATCCAGCCAGGCCGTGGCAGGGTCGCGCCGGTGATTGTCGTCAGGACCAGCAGAAACACCACGGCAAACGGAAAGCCGAACAGGAAGCGGACATGCGTCGCGCCGGCGGTGCCCAGCGTCGCCGTCAGTTCCCGCTGCATGGCGTTGCGCGCGGTCTGGGCGGCGGCGGCGATCAGGGTGAAGACCGCCCAGAGCCAGCCGGTGTCGCGCATAAAGACCTGTCGCGCCGATCAGGCGGGTTCGAGTTCGCGCGCCTTGCCGTCGGCGTCCCATTCGGTGACGACGCCGTGCTCATTGTCGACACACAGCATCAGGTCGAAGTAACGGATCGTGGCGTAATCGCCGGTGCGTTTCTTTACGCTTTCCTGCCACTCGGCGTTATGGGCGCGTTTCGCCGCCTCGACCGACGGCCAGATATAGACGCCGGCGCCGGTGCCTTCAGCCTCGCCGATTCCCAGCAGGAAGTGCTTGCGCACCAGTTCCTTGTTGGCGACCCATTTCGGAACGACGTGCTTGGCGTCCTCCAGCACCTGCGCGCGGTCCCAGCCGGCGGGCGATTTGAAGGTGACGATTTCGAGGATCATGACTGGCTCCTGTCGCTTTTGTTTCAAAATCGCCGGTCGGCCCGGAAAAGGCAAGCCACGCGAGAGCGGAGACGCTATGCGGATTTCTCGGCCGTCAGCATGTAGTTGACGTCCATGTCGTTGGAGAGCTGCCAGGCGTCCGAAAAGACGCCATAGACCACGCCGCGCTCATCCACCACCCGCAAGCCGGCCCGCACCATGGCGGCTTCAAGCTCGCCGGGGGTTACGAACTTGTCCCAGCGATGCGTGCCACGCGGCAGCCAGCGCAGCACATATTCGGCGCCGATAATGGCGAGCGCAAAACTTTTCATGGTGCGGTTGAGCGTGGCGGCGATCATCAGCCCGCCCGGATTCACCATTTCGCCGCAGCGTTTGACGAAGAGCGGCATGTCGACGACATGCTCGACCACCTCCATCGCCAGGAGCACATCGAAGCACTCGCCCTGATCGGCCAGCGCCTCGGCGGTGGTGGCGCGGTAATCGACCATCACGCCGGCCTGCCCGGCATGATGGGTAGCCACGTCGATATTGGCTTGCGAGGGATCGGCGCCGATCACCTTGCCGCCAAGCCGCGCCAGCGGCTCCGACAGGATGCCGCCGCCGCAGCCGATATCCAGGATCCGCAGGCCGGTCAGGCAACCGAGCTTCTTGGGGTCGCGCCCGAAATGCGCGGTCACCTGGTCGCGGATATAGCCCAGCCGCACCGGATTGAACTTGTGCAGCATCGCCATCGGGCCGCGCTCGTCCCACCATTGCGCGCCGAGGCGGGAAAACTGGTCGATCTCGGCCTGATCGACCGTGGAAGCGGGGGCTTGGGCTCTGGGCATTGCTGAACTCGCTGGATGACGCCGGTTCGGCCATCGGCCGGGCATGGACCTATGCTTAACACCTTCGCCGCAAAACAGGCTTCGGCCTGCTGGAACAGCCTTTATAAGGCTTTTGCGCGGGTTGCAGCCTCCCGCCCCGGCCGTTATGAATACGCCCCTTTCGCGGCGGCGCCCATGCCTTGCGCGCGCCTGTGTCGCTCAAACTCCAGCAGGGCCTTCGATCCCGTCATGTCACGTCTTGTGATGAAATTCGGCGGAACCTCGGTCGCCGATATCGACCGCATCCGCAATGTTGCGCGCCACGTCAAGCGCGAGGTCGATGCCGGCCATGAGGTCGCCGTCGTGGTCTCCGCCATGGCGGGCAAGACCAATGAGCTGGTCGGCTGGTGCCGCGAGGCCTCGCCCCTGCACGATGCGCGCGAATACGACGCCGTGGTCGCCTCGGGCGAACAGGTCACCGCCGGACTGCTCGCCATTGTGCTTCAGGGCATGGGCGTCACCGCGCGCTCCTGGCAGGGCTGGCAATTGCCGATCCTGACCTCGAATGCGCACGGCTCCGCGCGCATTCTCGACATCAACGGCGACGAAATCGTCAAACGGTTCAAGGACCGCCAGGAGGTCGCCGTGATCGCCGGCTTCCAGGGCATCCACAAGGACACCGGACGGCTCACCACCCTCGGGCGCGGCGGTTCAGACACCTCCGCGGTGGCGATCGCGGCCGCCATCCGGGCCGACCGCTGCGATATCTATACCGACGTGGACGGCGTCTACACCACCGATCCGCGCGTGGTGCCGAAGGCGCACCGGCTGGACAAGGTGGCGTTCGAGGAAATGCTCGAGCTCGCATCGCTGGGCGCCAAGGTGCTGCAGGTCCGCTCGGTCGAGCTCGGCATGGTGCATAAAGTGAAGATCTTCGTGCGCTCGAGCTTCGAGAAGCCCGAAGACATCGACCCGCACGGCAACCCGCCAGGTACCCTCATCTGCGACGAGGAAGACATCGTGGAACAGCAAGTCGTCACCGGAATCGCGTTCTCGAAGGACGAGGCGCAGATCTCCATCCGCAACGTGCAGGACAAGCCGGGCGTGGCGGCCGCCATTTTCGGTCCGCTGGCGGAAGCCAATGTCAACGTGGACATGATCGTCCAGAATGTCTCCGCCGACGGCAAGAAGACCGACCTGACCTTCACCGTGCCGGCCGCCGACTACCAGCGCTCGATGGATGTCATCGACAAGGCCAAGTCGGAAATCGGCTTCGACCGGGTGGACGGCGCGACCGACGTGGCCAAGGTCTCGGTGATCGGAATCGGCATGCGCAGCCACGCCGGCGTCGCCTCGCAGGCCTTCCAGGCCCTGGCCGAGCGCAATATCAACATCCGGGCCATCACCACCTCGGAGATCAAGTTTTCGGTCCTGATCGACGCCGCCTATACCGAACTGGCGGTCCGGACCCTGCATTCGCTCTACGGGCTTGATAAGGCGTGAATTTCGGGCCTCCCAAGGCCGCCCCGGCGCTCGTTTGTCTTGCTCCTGACAGGCTGCATTCGCTATAGCCCTAAAGGGTAGCCGTCGCGGGCGACCGGGGCCCGTAGCGCTTTTCCCGACATATCGGCCAGGAATGGCGGCAACCGCCGTTCCACTACAATTTTAAGGACCTCACGCCATGCGTGGCGCACTCGGCGGTCCGCGCGTGCTGTTGCGCCGGCTCCGCGAGGTGATGGCGGAACCGGTCAGCGCGCAGGAGCGTCTCGACAAGATCGTGGTGTTGATCGCCGCCAACATGGTGGCGGAGGTCTGCTCCGTCTACGTGTTGCGCGTGGACGGCACGCTCGAATTGTACGCCACCGAAGGTCTGAAACGCGAAGCCGTCCATTTGACGGTCATGCGCACCGACGAAGGCCTGGTCGGCCTGGTCGCGAGCCAGGCCAATCCGATCAACCTCTCGGATGCCCAATCGCACCCGGCCTATTCCTACCGCCCGGAAACCGGCGAAGAAATCTACCATTCGTTCCTGGGCGTGCCGATCCTGCGCGCCGGCAATACGCTCGGCGTGCTGGTCGTGCAAAACCGGGCGCACCGCACCTATTCCGAGGAGGAAGTCGAGGCGCTGCAGACGACCTCGATGGTGCTGGCCGAAATGATCGCGTCCGGGGAATTGTCGGCGCTGGCCTTGCCCGGCGCCGAGCCGGCCGTGCGTCCGCGCAAGAATCTCGCCGGCGCCGCCTTGTCGGAAGGGATCGCGCTCGGGCACGTGGTGCTGCACGAGCCGCGGGTGGCGATCAAGAATTTCATCGCCGACGACGTGCAGACCGAACTCAAGCGCCTCGACGACGCGATCGCCACGTTGCGCGCCGATGTCGACCTGATGCTGGAACGCGGCGAAGTCTCGGACGGCCAGGAATCGCGCGAGGTGCTGGAAGCCTATCGTATGTTCGCGCATGACCGCGGCTGGCTTGACCGGATGCGCGAAGCCGTGGCCACCGGCCTCACCGCCGAGGCCGGAGTCGAGCGCGTGCAATCGGATTCGCGCGCCCGCATGCTGCGCTCCACCGATCCGTATTTGCGTGAAAGACTTCACGATCTCGACGATCTCGCCAACCGCCTGATGCGGCAATTGATGGGCGTGGAACATGCCCCGCGCCGGGACCAGTTGCCGGACAACGCCATCGTGGTCGCGCGCATGATGGGTCCGGCCGCCCTGCTCGATTACGACCGGAAAAGGCTGCGCGGCCTGATCCTGGAAGAAGGCGGCCCGACCTCGCATGTCGCGATCGTCGCACGCGCGCTCGGGATCGCCGCTGTCGGCGAAGTCGAGAACATCACCGGCCTGGTGGAATCCGGCGATCCTGTGATCGTGGACGGCATTTCCGGCGAAGTCTTCCTTCGACCGCCACCGGATATCGAAAGCGCCTATGCCGAGCGGGTTCGCCTGCGCGCCCGCCGTCAGGCGCAATATCAGGCTTTGCGCGACAAGCCCTGCGTCACCAAGGATGGCCGCCACATCCAGCTCCTGATCAATGCCGGGTTGCTGGTCGATCTGCCGCATATCGCGGAGACCGGCGCCGCCGGAATCGGGCTGTTCCGCACCGAATTGCAGTTCATGGTGGCGACGTCGTTCCCGCGCATCAACGAGCAGCTCTCGCTCTATCGCTCGGTGCTGGACGCCGCCGAAAAGCGGCCGGTGACCTTCCGCACCCTCGATATCGGCGGCGACAAGGTGCTGCCCTATATGCGCGCTTTCGAGGAGGAGAATCCGGCCATGGGATGGCGCGCGATCCGCCTCGGCCTCGACCGGCCGGGGCTGATGCGCAGCCAGATCCGCGCGCTGCTGAAAGCTTCGTCCGGCCGTGCGCTCAAGATCATGTTCCCGATGGTGGCGGTGGTCGAGGAATTCGACCAAGGCAAGGCGCTGGTGGAACACGAACTCACGCATTTGCGCCGCCACGGCCATATCTTGCCGGAGCGGGTCGAGATCGGCGCCATGCTGGAAGTGCCGTCCCTGCTCTATCAGCTCGACGAACTGCTTCCCCGCGTCGACTTCCTGTCGGTCGGCTCGAACGATCTGTTCCAGTTCCTCTATGCGGTCGATCGCGGCAATGCCCGCGTCTCCGGCCGCTTCGATCCGCTTTCAACGCCGATCCTGCGTCCGCTGCGCGACATCGCCGCGAAAGGCGAGGCCTATGGCAAGCCCATAACGTTGTGCGGCGAACTGGCTTCCACGCCGATCGGCGCCCTCACGCTGGTCGCACTCGGCTATCGCGCCCTGTCGCTGACCCCGTCGGCCGTCGGACCGGTGAAAGCGATGCTGCTCGATCTCGATGCCGCAAAGGCGAAGGCCGTTATCGATCCGCTCATCGATGCACCGGCCGGCACGGTATCGGTGCGGCACCGGATCGAGATGTTCGCGGCCGCCGAAGGCCTGCAGCTTTAACCGCGATAGTCCCATGTTGCCCGACACAAAACTCGACGCCATGTTGGCTCGCCATGCCACGCTGGAAGCCGAATTGTCCGGCCAGCTTGCCGCCGACAGTTACGTGAAATTGTCGCGCGAGTTTTCCGAACTCGGCCCGATCGTCGACGCCATCAAACGCTATCGCGCATTGGCCAGCGAGGCCGCCGATCTGGATGCGCTGCTGGCCGATCCCAAGACCGATCTCGAAATGCGCGCCATGGCGGAAGCCGAGAAACCGGAACTGGACGCGCGTCGCGAGGCGCTGGAGAAGGAAATCCGCGTTCATCTCATTCCAAAAGACGCGATGGACGAGCGCAACGTCATCCTCGAAATTCGTGCCGGCACCGGCGGCGACGAAGCCTCGCTGTTTGCCGGCGACCTGTTCCGCATGTACGAACGCTACGCTGCCAAGCAAGGCTGGAAGGTCGAGATCGTGGACTCCAGCGAAGGCACGATGGGCGGATACAAGGAGATCATCGCGGAGGTTAAAGGCCGCGGCGCGTTCGCCAAGCTCAAGTTCGAATCGGGCGTGCATCGCGTGCAGCGGGTGCCGGCGACCGAGACCTCCGGCCGCATTCACACCTCGGCGGCGACCGTCGCGGTACTGCCCGAAGCCGAAGACGTGGACGTCGCAATCCGGGACGACGACCTGAAGATCGACACCATGCGATCGAGCGGCGCCGGCGGGCAGCATGTGAACAAGACCGAATCCGCGATTCGCATCACGCATATCCCGAGCGGCATCGTGGTCGCGGTGCAGGAGGACCGCTCCCAGCACAAGAACAAGGCGAAGGCGCTCGCGCTGTTGCGCACGAAATTGTACGACGCCGAGCGCAGCAAGCTGGATGCCGCCCGAGCCGCCGAGCGCCGCGGCCAGGTCGGCTCTGGCGACCGGTCCGAGCGCATTCGCACCTACAATTTTCCGCAAGGACGCGTCACCGATCATCGCATCAACCTGACACTCTACAATCTGCCGAAGGTGATGGAAGGTGAGGCTTTGGGCGACATCATCGACGCCCTGAGCACCGAACACCAGGCCGCCCTGCTGGCGGCGCAAGACGCATGACACCATCCGATAGCGAGCGCGATCTGAGTCTCTCAGCCGCGCGCCGGGCGATCGCCGACCGTTTTCGCAGCGCCGGAATCGAATCGGCGGATCTCGATGCGCGGCTTCTGCTCGGCCACGCGCTCGGCCTCGATCACGCGGGTCTGATCGCGGCCGGAAACCGCGTCCTGTCCGCGCAGGACATGGAATCCATCAACGCTCTGGTCGCCCGCCGCGTGCAGTACGAGCCGGTCGCCCGCATTCTCGGCCGCAAGGAATTCTGGGGGCTGCCGTTGCGCCTGTCCGCCGCCACGCTGGTGCCGCGTCCTGACACGGAAATTGTTGTGGAAGCTGCACTCGCCGCGACCGATCGGCATTTTTCGCGAACGCAGCCCCTGCGCATCGCCGATCTGGGGACCGGAACGGGCGCATTGCTGTTTGCGCTGCTTCGCGAATTGCCGCACGCTCAGGGAGTCGGCACGGATCTGAGCTCCGCGGCACTCGCAACCGCGCAGGAGAATGCCCGCGATCTCGGCTTGCTCGATCGCTGCGAGTTGATGGTCTCGGATTTCGGCTTGGCACTTCCAGAACCGTTCGATCTTGTCGTGTCGAACCCGCCTTACATCGCAAGCGCGGACATCGGACGATTGCCGCCGGAGGTGCGCGGCTACGACCCCGCGCTCGCGCTCGACGGCGGCGCGGACGGTCTGGATTGTTACCGCAGGATCGCGGAAGACGCCGGGCGGCTGCTCAAGGCGGGCGGGCTGATCGTGCTGGAGATTGGCGCCGGCCAATCGGCGAACGTCACGGCCCTCATGGAATCAGCCGGGCTGCGGGCCGACGCACCGCCCCGCCCCGATCTGGCCGGCATCCCGCGCGCGCTTGTTTTTCGCAGCTTTTCTTAACCTTGCCATGATGTGGACGCATCCCGGCGGTCCAAAATATCGCTTGGATTATGGGGCAAGAACGACTAGCTTCTGGACAAGATTTAAGCCCGGATGCCGATCGCATAACGAGCCCGAAGCCAAAGGCTTCGAGAGGCCGGCGACACGGAGGGATTAAAGGGCTGCAGATCAGGGCAAAAGCCAGGTCAATACAGGTCGACAATAACAGATATCGACAGCAGGTCGCGCAGAAGGCGATAGGTCGCGCAATACGCAGATTAGCCGATTTCGTTCATATGCTTCACCGGTTGAGCGCGCTCAACGTCAGAACGTATGAGAGCAGCGTGTGAATTCAGGTGAGCGACGAACAGGAAGGCGCGGCGATTGCGCTGAGGGGTTCAAAAACTGCCGGGCTCGAGACCAGTGACGGGAAAGCCGTGAGTCGGCTGCGTTCATGGCAGGCGATATGCGTGTGTTGACGAGAATGAACCGAAAAGCGGCGCAGGCCGCATGACGAGGAGTCGGCGAACAGGCAAGCTATGAGAAACGGACATCAGAGCAGCAAGCATCAGCATCAGCACCACCGCATGCGGGGACGTAACCGCGGCGGTGGCAAAAATCACAATCCGTTGACGCGGGTTTACGAGTCCAACGGACCTGACGTGAAGATCCGCGGGACCGCAAATCATGTCGCCGAAAAGTATATCCAGCTGGCGCGCGATGCGACCGCGTCGGGAGATCCGGTTGCGGCCGAGAATTACTACCAGCACGCCGAACATTATTTCCGCTTGATCGCGACCGCGCAGGAACAGTTCCGCCAGAGCCAGCCGTTGCAGCAACGCGCCGAAGGCGGCGAAGCGCGCTCTGACGAGAGCTATGACGACGGAGATGAAAGCGTGCAGCCGCACTCGGGCGGCGGCGAGCCGCATTCGCCGCGCGACCAGCAGCAGGCTTATTCGCAGCGCGACGCGCAGCCTTATCAGCAGCGGGATCAGCAACCCTATCCGCCGCGCGAGCAGCAATCGCAACGCGACCAACAGCCGCGTCATGACAACCGTCCGCAGAATGCCGCGCCGGTCGACGCGGCCGATGTGGAACGGCTTCCGTCCTTCATCACCGGCGGACAGCCGCAACCGGCTCAAGGCAACGGCCAGCCGAACGGTGACGGCCAGGGCGACCGTTTTCCGCTGCATCGCCGCCGACGCCGCGGTCACCGCAATCCGCGTCCAGACATGGCAGGCGGAGCGGACGGCGGCGACATGACGGACGACACGCCTCCGGCCGGCGAATAGCCGTTCGCTTCACGCGACATTGTCATTGGATCATCATGGCCGGGAGACATCCCGGCCATTTTTTCAGACCCGCGCCGCACCGCCGGGCGCAGGCGCCAGCACCGGCTCGAGCGACGGCACAAGCTGGCGCTTTTCCCGGCGCGCGGGAATCGCACGATAGATCTGCTTGGTGGCCTCCACGATATGCACGCCGGCAAAGGGCGCGGAAATCGTCGCGCCGGCGCGTTCCCAGGCGACCGCGGAGCGCAGGAACCAGCCACGCGGAACCGGCGGCATGTACAGCGCTTCGCCCCAGCCATTCGGCGTGAACAAGGTTTCGCGCAGGATCTTGGTGATCTGCGCGCGCGAATAGGGACGGCCATGCCCGAACGGCGTGGAATCGATGCGCGCCCAGAGTCCACGCCGGTTGGGCACCACGGCCAGCAGACGTCCATGCGGCGCCAGCACGCGCCAGACTTCGCGCAACATTGTGACCGGGTCGTCGGTCATCTCAAGCGCATGCACCAGCAGCACACGATCGAGCGCGGCGTCCGCCAGCGGCAATCCCCGTTCGTCGACCAGGGCGGTGAGACCCGGCCGAGTCGATGGCCACTTCACCACGCCCTGCGCAGCGGGCATCAAGGCGAGGCACCGTTCGGCTTCCTCGCGGAACAACCCGAGATAGGGCGTGGCATAACCGATGCCGGCGACCCGCAGCGAGCCGAGATCGCTCCAGCGCGCGCGGATGCCGCGCCCGATGAAGCGGCGCGCCACGACGCCCAGGCCCTGCGAATAAAAGTCGCGCAGATCGACGACATCGATAAACATGCGGCAAGACTAGCACGATTTTCATCAATGAAAGGCGAAGGGCCGGATTGCCGCTTGACGGATGGACCTGTGGCGGCATGTTAGCGTTATCTTTGTCTGACCATTCCCACCAACAGCATGAGCAGTCCATGGCCGCCCAAACTCATTTATTTCCCTGTCTGTCGGACAATTTCGGCGTCCTGTTGCACGACCCCTCCACCGGCGCGACAGCCTCCATCGATGCCCCGGAGGCCGCCGCCGTCGACGCCGCGCTGAAGGCGACCGGCTGGACACTGACCCACATTCTCGTCACGCATCATCATCAGGATCACACCGGCGGCATCGCGGAGCTCAAGATGAGACACAAATGCCGCGTGATCGGCCCGCGCGACGAAGCATCGAAAATTCCCACCCTGGATCAGACGGTGGCCGGGGGCGATTCGATCAAGGTCGGCGCGCTCACGGGGCGCGTCCTCGACACGCCAGGTCACACATCGGGGCACATTTCGCTGGTATTCGACGCCGACAAGCTGGCGTTCGTCGGCGACACGCTGTTCTCCGTCGGCTGCGGCCGCGTGATCGAAGGCACGATGGAGCAGATGTGGAATTCTCTGCTCAAGCTGCGTGCGCTGCCGGACGACACGAAGTTCTTCTGCGGTCACGAATACACGCAAGCCAATATCAAGTTCGCTCTCACCATCGAGCCCGACAATAAGGCATTGCTGGCGCGGGCGAAGGAAGTCGATCAGCTTCGCGCCGCCGGCAAGCCGACGATCCCAGCCACCATTGGCGCGGAGAAAGCCGACAATTGCTTCCTGCGCGCCGACATTCCAGCGGTGGCCGCGGCGGTCGGCATGACCGGAAAATCTCCGGCCGAGGTGTTCGCCGAAATCCGGGCGCGCAAGAACAAGTTCTGACGCCGATGAGCGCACATTCGGCTGCCGACATCATTCGCCTGCTGGATCTGAAGCCGCATCCCGAAGGCGGTCATTATCGCGAGACCTTCCGCGATGCGCGGACGGTCGAAGGCGGCCGCGCCGCATCAACCGCGATCCATTTCCTGCTGGCGCGCGGCGAGCGTTCGCATTGGCATCGGGTCGACGCCTCCGAAGCCTGGCACTGGCATGCCGGCGCGCCGCTCCGGCTTCAGATTGCGAGCGGCACGGCGATCAGCAGCGTCACGCTGGGAGCCGACCTGCTGGGCGGCGAACAGCCGCAGGCCGTCGTCCCCGCCGGTGACTGGCAGGCGGCCGAAACGCTGGGCAACTGGACCCTTGTCGGCTGCACCGTCGCGCCGGGCTTCGAGTTCTCTGGCTTCGAACTGGCGCCGAAGGACTGGACACCGGGCTAGCGGCGTTTCCGCTGCATGTCTTTAGCTGCGATCAGCCCGCCGCCTGCGATCAGAAGCGCCGCCACGACCAGCGACATGGTCGCCTCGGCATATCCCGCCAGAACCAGAAAACATGTCGAAAGGACCGGCGCTGCGTAGGACGCCGCGCCCAGCACCCGGATATCGCCGCGCTTCATGCCGATGTCCCAGACATAGAAAGCGGCGCCGACCGGGCCAAGACCGAGGCCAAGCACCGCAAGCCACTCGCCGGCAAGCGATGGCCAGATGGTGGTCTCGAACAGCAGGTGACAGATCGTGGCCAGCATGGCCGTGACGATGCAAAATCCCGCGACCGCGTCGGTCGGCACTGATGCGAAGCGGCGCGAGAGCACCGAATAGATCGCCCAGACGAACGCGGCGACAAAAGCCGCCGCATAGCCTGGAATGAATTCCGCGACAAAGCCAAGCTGCGCGCGGCCGGCGATCAGCACAATCGTGCCGGCAAGGCCGAGCGCCGCACCGACCAGATGGTGCGCGCGCAGGCCTTCGCCGGGCAGGAACGACGAGAACAGCACGATCAGCAGCGGCCAGAGATAGTTGATCAGTCCGGATTCCGCCGGCGGCGCCAGACGCAGCGCCATGAAGTAAAGCGCGTGGTAGCCAAACAGCCCGAAAATCCCGAGCGCCCAGACCGCGGGCGGCTGGCGCAGCGCCGAGGCGGCACCCTTGCGGACCATCCAGGTTCCAGCGCCGATCAGACCACCGACCGCGAACGTCATCGCGGCGAGTTGGAACGGTGGCATGCGGCCGGACGCCGCCGTCAGCAGGGCCAGCAGCGACCACATCAGGATAGCGGCGAAGCCGACAAAGGTCGCTGCGCGGGAGGTCATTCCGGAACGAGCGCGCCCTCACGCCATGAATTGACCGCCGTTGGCCGTGAGCGTCGAGCCCGTGATGAAGCTGGACTCATCGGCCGCGAGGAAAACCACGCAGCGCGCGATCTCCTCGGGTTCGCCCAGCCGGCCCACCGGGATCAGCGGCAAAATGCTTTTTTCAAGCACGTCCTTCGGCACGGCCTTGACCATTTCGGTGGCGATATAGCCGGGGCAGATCGCGTTGACGGTAATGCCCTTTTTCGCATTCTCCTGCGCCAGCGCCTTAGTGAACCCGATCTCGCCGGCCTTCGCCGCCGAATAATTCACCTGCCCCATCTGGCCCTTCTGACCGTTAATCGAGGAGATATTAATGATGCGGCCGAAATTGCGCTCGCGCATCCCGTCGATCACCTGTCGCGTCATGTTGAACAGCGAGCCGAGATTGGTGTTGATCACCGCGTTCCAGTGATCCGGGGTCATTCGATGGAACATGGTGTCGCGCGTGATGCCGGCATTGTTGACCAGCACCTCGATCGGGCCGAGATCGGCGGCCACCTGTTTCAGGCCGGTCTCGCACGCCTCGAACGAGGAGACGTCCCATTTGTAGACCGGGATGCCGGTCTCGCTTTTGAATTTCTGCGCGGCCTCGTCATTGCCGGCATAGTTGGCGGCAACCTTGTAGCCGCTGTTCTTCAAAGCGACCGATATCGCGGCGCCGATTCCTCGAGTGCCGCCCGTTACCACTGCTACCCGTGCCATACGCAACGCCCCCCTGTCAGGCCTCAGCCTCGTTCCTCCGGACATCCGTTTCTTGTTTTTTCCATATGGCCAAAACAATAATGGCCGGGTCAAGCCCGGCCATTACATCAATTGGTCTGAAGCAAACCAGCGACGGACGTCAGGCGCGTTCCAGACACATAGCAATGCCCATGCCACCGCCAATACACAATGTCGCGAGACCCTTCTTGGCGTCGCGTTTCTGCATCTCGTAGAGCAGCGTCACGAGGACGCGGGCGCCGGATGCGCCGATGGGATGGCCGATGGCGATCGCGCCGCCATTCACGTTGACCTTGCCGGTATCCCAGCCGAGATCCTTGTTCACCGCGCAGGCCTGCGCGGCAAAAGCTTCGTTGGCTTCCACCAAATCCAGATCCTCGATTTTCCAGCCGGCTTTTTTCAACGCGGCGCGCGAGGCCGGGATCGGTCCCGTGCCCATGATCGAGGGATCGACGCCAGCATGCGCCCAGGAAACGATGCGCGCAAGAATAGGCTTGCCTTCCTTCTGGGCTTGAGACGCCTTCATCAGCACCACGGCGGCGGCGCCGTCATTGATGCCGGACGCATTGCCGGCCGTGACCGAACCTTCCTTGTCGAACGCCGGACGCAGCTTGCCGACCGACTCCACGGTCGTGCCGTGTTTGGGATATTCGTCGGTGTCGACGACAACATCGCCCTTGCGGCTCTTGATCGTCACCGGCGCGATCTCGTCCTTGAACTTGCCCGCCTTCTGTGCGGCCTCCGCCTTGTTCTGAGAGCTGACGGCGAATTCGTCCTGCTGGGTACGGGTAATCTGAAACTGCTTGGCGACATTCTCGGCGGTGTTGCCCATGTGATAGCCGTTGAAGGCATCCCAGAGACCGTCCTTGATCATGGTGTCGACCATCTCGAGCGAGCCCATCTTGGTGCCGCTGCGCAGATGCGCGGCATGCGGCGCCTGGCTCATGGATTCCTGGCCGCCCGCCACCACGATCTCGGAATCGCCGTTGAGGATCGCCTGATAGCCCAGCGCCACCGCGCGCAGGCCCGATCCGCAAAGCTGGTTAACGCCCCAGGCCGGACTCTCGACCGGGATGCCGGCGGCGATGGACGCCTGGCGCGCCGGGTTCTGGCCCTGACCGGCGGTCAGTATCTGGCCCAGAATGACTTCCGAAACCTTCGCCCCTTCGACGCCCGCGCGCTTGAGAGCGGCCTCGATCGCGACCTTGCCCAGTTCATGCGCCGGCAGGTTCGCAAACGCGCCGTTAAACGCGCCGACCGGCGTACGCGCCGCACCGACAATGACGATGTCGTCCTTCATTGCAGAACTCCTGTTTGTGGACGGGACCGGATCGGACGACTTGCCGCGTCCGGGTTTGAGCCGGCTCCGCTGGACAAGGCCCCTTCACAGCCTGTTTGCCATCTTTCTCGATAGCACGGCCAAGCGCGCCCGCAAATCGCCCCGCATGCGGCCGCCGGAATGGTGCCCTGCATAAAACGGTGGCTCAGACGCCGGAAATTGCCTATTTTGAAAAAAGCGGCCCGATCTGAACAAGGGCCTTGGGAGCGCGAACAGGCGGCATGGCAAATTCCGAAGCACCCATCACGATCAAGAAATACGCCAATCGGCGGCTCTATAACACCGGGACAAGCACTTACGTCACGCTGGAAGACCTCGCGACGATGGTGAAGAGCGGCGAGGATTTCGTCGTCTACGACGCCAAGAGCGGAGAGGACATCACACGCTCGGTTCTGGCCCAGATCATCTTCGAGCAGGAGAACAAGGAGGGCCAGAATCTGCTGCCGATCAATTTCCTGCGCCAGTTGATCCGATTCTATGGCGACAGCATGCAGATGCTGGTGCCGCGCTATCTTGAGGTGTCGCTGGAATCGCTCACCAAGGAGCAGGAAAAATTCCGCACCCAGATGGCGCAGGCCTTCGGCGTCGGCTCATTCGGCCCGCTCGAAGATCACGTCCGCCGCAACATGGAAATGTTCGAGAAGACGTTTGCCATGTTCACGCCGTTTGCACGCGGCGGAACGAAGGATTCACCCGCCGGTACGGATGTCAAGCCAGCCGGGGATTTTGATGAAATGAAGCGTCAGCTCGACGAGATGCAGAAGCGCCTCGACCGCATGACGGAAAAAGACAAGTAACCGCCGACCGGTTTTATCCCAAAGCGCTGGCGATTCCGCCGCGCTCTTGCAACCATGGCCGGCCGGTCGCCGCGCGTCCGATCAGGTCGCCTTGCAGGTAATCGCAGCCCCAGTCCGCGAGCATGGCGGCCGACTGCTCGTCCTGCACCCACTCGGCGACCGTCTTCAGATCGAGGCCGCGCCCCAGGTCGAGCATGGTGCGCACGAAGGTCCGGTCGTCCTGCGACTTCACGAGGTTCTTCACGAACTCGCCATCGATCTTGATGATGTCGACGCCGAGTTTGCGAAGATTGCGGAAGGACGTATAGCCCGCGCCGAAATCGTCGATGGCGATCCGCGCGCCGAGGTCCTTGACGCGCGCGACGAAGCCGCGGGCATCGTCAAGATCATGAATGGCGACGGTTTCGGTGATTTCGATGACGAGCCGTTCGGCGGCATTGCGATCCGCGCGCAAAAGCGATCCGAGACGCGCCCACCACTCGGCATCGGTTGTCGAGGCCGGCGAGACGTTGAGACTGAGCTGCAGATGCGGCGTCCCGACCAGTTCAGCGATGGCGAGTTCAAGAACCCGCTGATCGAGCAGCCGGACCATCCCCAGACGCTCGGCAATCGGGACAATGCTGTTCGCAGGAACGATTGTGCCGTCGGACCGGCGTATCCGCATCAGGCATTCATAGAAGGCCGGTTCCCGGCTTTGCGTATGAACGACCGGCTCATAAGCCAGAATGATGCGGCGCTCGTTCAGAGCGGTCACGATCTTGTCGGCGACCTTCATGTTCTCGCGCCGGACCGCGTCGCGCTCGAGATTCGGCTGATAGGCGACGAAGGACCCCGGCCGTCTGGCCTTGGCCCGGTCGAGTGCTTCCTGCGCACGCGCGAGGATTTCCTGCACATTCCCGGCATGGCGCGGCGCGGTCACGCCGCCGATGGTGACGGTGACGGAAACCGGGCCCACAGCGGTCATGATGACATCGTCGCGCACGCCGGCCAGGAACCGCTCCGCGGCCACCGCCAGATCCTCGGACGTGCAATTCTTGAGAATGACGCCGAACTTGTTGCCGGAAACGCGGCCGACCATATCCTCGCCGCGCATCTTGCCGCGCAGCCTTTTGCCGACGTCGCAGATCACCTCATCGGCCACATCGTAACCATAGCCGTCGTTGATGCGCGCCAGATTGTTGATGGCGATGATCATGAAACCGCAGGAGGCCCGCAACCGGATGGATTCCTGCAAGGCCGCCTCAAGCTGCTCGATCAGATGACGGCGATTGCTTTCACCCGTGAGCACATCGAGGGCGGACAGATCGGCGGATTGCTGCGCACGCTCATGATAACCGGCAAGAATCCGGACAATTCCATGGGCTGTCGCCGGCCGGCCGTTCGGACCGGCAAACCAGCGCCCGTTATCCTCCAGCCACGTCTTGCTCGATCGCGGCGCTCCGCGCAGGCAATATAGGGCGCGATAACGCACGCCGTCCCCGGTGTCGGAATCCGGCGAATGCAACACGACGCTGGAGCGGGTCTCGGCGTTGGACGGATCGAGCAGGGCCGCAAAATCTTTCCCGGTCGCAATCCCCGCGGCATCGCGCAATCCCAGCACGGCGGCGGCGTTGCCCTCCCATTGCAAGGTGTCGCTGCCGATGTCCCACGCATAGGCCGCCTCGCCGACCGACGCCAGAATTGCGCTTGCGTCGGGGACTTTGGCTGCGGGCCGCGTACGGGCTGGAAGCTTGGGCTTGCCGCCTGTGGCGCTGGCACAACGAATGCGAGATCGCGGCGGCTTTTTCGTCACGGCCGGTCCTGTTTTGGAACGTCGCGTCCGCATCTGACGATGATCTGACGGCGCTGTTCGGGAGGGCTCACGCTATGTTGAAAGCCTAAAGAAACAGGAAAATCACATTTTGCTTTTGTTCGATTGCCGGCCGGGAACCTTGCGGCCCGGCACGGCATAGTGCTTGCGACAGCTCCTGTTAACGAGGACATGATGTCCCGAAACGAGACAGGAGGAGGCGTTGCTGTTCAGAGTGAGTTCCAACCGGCCGCTGCCGGCTGACCGGCCTGCCCCGACGGGCGAGGTCGAGCCCGCCGAGCCAGTCTTGTCGCAGCGTCGGGACGTGGTGGTGATCGAGCCCGCCCGGCCGACCTCCCCCCCTGTATCCCATTCCCGCCCCCAAGCCGCCTTCGTGGCGCATCTGATCGCCACCGCCCATCAGGACCCGCAGACCCGGGAAAAACGCCGCGCCGCGCCGCAGGAAGCCAGCGACCGTTACGTGGCGGCCGGCAAGCCGCGCGCGGTCAATCCGGGACGTTCATTCAAGCGGGCCATTTAGAGATCCGCGCTCAATAGCCGAGCGCGCAGCCATCCTTGCGGCCGTCGGACCCGCCGATCAGCACGCCGCGATCCCAATCGATACGAATCGCCTGGCCGCCGCCAAGCGGCAGCGCGCGGACATTCACGTCGTGGCCGCGCGCCGTGAGACCGTCGATCGCAGCCTGCGAGACTCCGTGCTCGACATCCGTTTTCTCTCCGTCGAAGAACACGCGCGGGCCGTCGATCGCCTGCTGCACATCCATTCCGTAATCGACGATGTTGGAAATGAAATGCGCGTGCCCCATCGCCTGATAGGACCCGCCCATCACGCCGAATGACATGTCGCAGCGGCCCTCGCGTATGGCGAGTGCGGGAATGATGGTGTGCATCGGCCGCTTCGCGGGAGCGATGGCATTTGGATGATCGGGGGTCAGCACGAAGCTGCAACCGCGATTTTGCAGCATGATGCCTGTCTTCTCGGTCGCGATGCCCGACCCGAAGGCATAGAATAATGAATTGATCAGCGTCACTGCGTTGCGGTCGCGGTCCACCACGGTCACCAGCACGGTGTTGCCGCGTGGTGCCGGCGCAGCTGGAAGTCTGCTGCGCCTGGACCGGTCAATCATGTCGGCGAGATCGGCGGCGAAAACGCGGTCCAGCAACGCCTGCGGCGTGGTGCGCATGAAAGCGGGATCGGCGACATGCGTGTTGCGCACGGCATACGCAAGACGGCCGGCTTCCAGTGCGATATGGAACCGTTCGTCGCCGGCCGGATCGAGCTTCCCCATCTCGAAACGCTCGAGAATGTTCAGCAGAACCAGCGCCGCGAGCCCCTGCCCGTTCGGCGGCAACTCGACCACGTCGAGCCCGCGATAATTGGTCGAGATCGGCACCACCTCTTCGCCGCGATGCGCGGCGAAGTCTGCCTCCGTCAGCAGGCTGCCGCGCGCGCCGATCGTGTCGACGATGTCGCGCGCGACCGCGCCTTCGTAAAAGGCCTGCGCTCCGCCGGTCGCAATCGCGTTCAGCGTCTGGGCCAGAGCGGGATAGCGCATACGGTCGCCGGCTTTCGGCGCCAGCCCGCCGGGCAGGTAATGCAGGCTTGCGCCCGGGTCGGCGCGCAACTTGTCGACATAGAGCGACCAGTCATAGGCCACGCGCGGCGCCGCCGGCACGCCCTCGGTCGCGGCGCGGATGGCGGGCTGCAGGACCCGATCGAGACCGAAGCGGCCATGCCGCTCAAGAATGGTTTGCCAGGCTTCGACGGCGCCGGGCACGGTAACGGCGTGAACCGAGTTGATCGCGATTTCGCTCAACCCCTGGCTGGCCAGTTTTTCGACCGTTGCCGTGGCCGCCGAACGTCCGGAGCCGTTATAGCCCCAGATCGGCGCTCCCGGTTTTGACACCAGACAGAAGCAATCGCCGCCGAGACCGGTCATGTGCGGTTCGGCGACCGCGAGCAATGCAACCGCCGCAACCGCGGCATCCGCCGCGTTGCCGCCCGCACGCAGGATCTCAACCGCGGTGAGCGTCGCAAGGGGATGCGAGGTCGCCGCCATGGCCTCGCCGGCAAAGACCGGCGAACGGCCCGGAAGATGGAAATCGCGTGTCATGTCAGGATTGCAGAATGCGACGGCAGACCGGCGCGATCAACTGTTGGCATCGACGCTGCCGAGCGCAAGATCGCGCTGGGCGGTGCGGATCGAGACCGAGAAGCCGCCGATCACGTCCACAAGGCAGATCACCAGCACCAGCAGGAAGGTCGGGGTCGCCGCCTGTTTCACGATGATGAACTCGGCCAGCGCCGCTACGAACACGACGAACGACAGGATGTGGTCCATGATCGCCTTCACGCCGAAGCGCGTGGCTTTCAGGATTTCAATGAAGAGCAGCAGGATCGACAGGATGACCAGCAGATCGCCAGTCGAGACGTTGAGATCGGCCTGCGACATCATGCGGATCGTGAACAGCGTGTCGCCGAATCCGGTGGAGAACAGAAAGGCGATGATGTTGTAGATCGCGAGCGGAATCAGCAGCAGCGGGAACCCGACGAGATACATGGAGTGACGATCTCCTGCTCGCCGGGGACATCCGGCTTCCTGGCTGGTCCGGGTTACGCGTCGGTCTTGGCCTTCAGCACCTGGCGGCCCTTGTACATACCGGTCTTGAGATCGATATGGTGCGGGCGGCGCAGCTCGCCGGAATCCTTGTCTTCGATATAGGTCGGCTGCTTGAGGGCATCGGCGGAGCGGCGCATGCCGCGCCGCGACGGCGAGGTTTTTCGTTTCGGAACGGCCATGGGGAGAACTCCTGGAAAACCGGTCTGTGCGGGATTGAGGCGGCTTATAGAGGAAGCCCTTCCGCAGCGCTAGGGGGCGCGAGCGCGCCGCAGACAGGCATCCAGCGGCCCCGAAGAGGCGGCCCGGGCCTGGTAAATGCCCGCCAGCCGGCTCACCGCCGGACCCGGCCGCTGGGCGTTGCGGCGGACCGGATTCGGCAGAATCGCCGCCAGCAGGGCTGCCTCCCGGACGGTCAGGTCGCGGGCGGACTTGTTGAAAGCCCGCCGCGCCCCGGCTTCGACCCCGAATTCCCCGTTCGGACCCCATTCAGCCACGTTCAGATAGATTTCCATGACCCGCCGCTTGGGCAGGATCAGGTCGGTCCAGAGGCTGAGCGGAAGTTCCAGCGCCTTGCGGACATAGCTGCGACCGGACCATAGAAACAGGTTCTTCACGGTCTGCTGGGTAATGCCGGAGCCGCCGCGCAGGTCTTCTAGGTCTTCCGCTTCGGAGACGATGTCGCGCAGGCTTTGCCAGTCCACGCCGGAATGGCTGCAAAAGCGGGCATCCTCGGCGGCGATCACGGTAAGGGGCAGAACACGCGCCACCCGGTCCAGCGGCACATTGGTGCGGACCACCCGCTGGCCGGTGACGTAGCGGGTGACCATCGGGATGGAAACCGGGTTCACGACCAGATAAAGCGGCACCAGCAGATAAGGCAGCAGAATGACGAACAGGACCAGCGCCACCAGCAGCCGCAAAATCCGGCGCGCGGCTGGCCGTGAACGGGAGAGCGTGCGGTCCGACATTCCCTTGACCCGTCTGCGGCGTGTTGCTGGCGTGGCTTCCACCCCTATGAAATCCGATCCGGTGTGACAAGCGATGACAGTGTTTCGCTTCCGTGACGTGATGGCGCCGGCATGAGTCCCCGATCGCCTGACGCCGATTTTTCCGCCCGGCTGGAGTCCGCCGCACGGGACATCGACAACCTGTTGCAGCACTTGCTCTCCGACGCGCCCATGCCCGGCGAGATCGCGCGGCCGGCGCGTCTGGTTGAGGCGATGCGCTATGCCAGCCTGTCGGGCGGCAAGAAGTTGCGTCCCTTTCTGGTAATCGAGACAGCGGCCTTGCTCGATGTGCCGCGCGACCGCGCGCTGATGGCGGGCGCCGCACTGGAATGCGTGCATTGCTATTCGCTGGCGCATGACGACCTGCCGGCGATGGACGACGACGATCTGCGGCGCGGCCGGCCGACCCTGCACAAGGCGTTCGACGAGGCCACTGCGATCCTTGCCGGCGATTCCCTGCTGACATTTGCATTCGACATTCTGGGACGGCCCGGAACTCACCCTGACGCTGCGATCCGGATCGAACTGGTCACCGAGCTTGCGCGCGCCGCAGGCATCGGCGGCATGGCAGGGGGACAAATGCTGGATCTCGCCGCCGAGGGACGCTTTGCCGAGAACTCCGCACCGCTCGGCGAAACGGATGTCAAGACGCTTCAGGCGATGAAGACCGGCGCGCTGCTGCGCTTCGCCTGTGTTGCCGGCGCCATTCTGGGACAGGCTTCGCCGCCGCAACGCGCCGCGCTCGCGCGTTACGGCGAAGCGCTGGGGGCGGCGTTCCAGATCGCCGACGATCTGCTCGATGTCGAAGGCGACGCCGCCACCGTCGGCAAGGCGACGGGCAAGGATGCCGCGACCGGAAAGGCCACGCTGGTCGGCATTCTCGGCATCCCCGCCGCACGCGACCGGCTTGCGCAACTGGTGGCGCACGCGCACGATGCCTTGTCCCCGTTCGGCGAGAGACCGGATATCCTGCGCGCGGCCGCGCGCTTTGTCGCCGAGCGACCCAAATGAAAACCCGCAAACAGACGCGAGCGGCCCAGCGCAGATCGGGACTGGTTGCCCAGTTGCTTCACACCTTGCGCGTCCACGCCACGCTGATGTTTTGCGTGGCGCTCGGTGTGGCGCTGTTTTTTCTTTTGCCGGGATCCTGGAAATTTCCTGCGCGATTCGTCGTGGCTTGGGATGCCGGCGCGCTCGTCTATCTGGGCTTCGCGCTGACGGTGTTCGCCCGTTTCAACTTGAACCGCGTTAAAAGCCGCGCCGCCGATCAGGACGAAGGGGCAATCCTGATCCTGATGCTGGCCGTGGTTGCCGTCGCAGTCAGCCTCGCCGCCGTGATCAGCCTGCTCGGCGAAGCCAAGACCATACCGCCGGACAGGCAGCATGTGATGCTGCTGCTCGCCGTCGGCACGATCCTGATTTCGTGGTTGCTGATCCACGCCATGTTCGCGCTGCATTACGCACACGAATTCTACGGCGGCGAGGATATCGGGCGCGGCGGCGGCCTGAAATTTCCGAACGAGCCGCAGCCCGATTACTGGGACTTCGCCTATTTTTCCTTCGTCATCGGCATGACCTTCCAGGTCTCCGACGTGCAGGTGACCGGCAAGCAGGTGCGCCGGCTGGCGGTGATCCACGGCATCGTGTCGTTCTTTTTCTCGGTCACCATCATCGCCCTGATGGTCAATATCGGCTCCAGCCTGATTTAGTTAACCAATTGACCTAAATGGTGTTTTGGGGGGAGTCGGACCGGCCAGCTATCCAAAACGTAACGTGACGGACCGGCCTGGAATGACTACATCATGGCCGTGAGGGTGATGATCGTATGTCTGATGCACTGAAACCATCCGGAGGCCTGCGGCAGTTCCTGTCGATCCGCCGGCTGGCAACGCTGGCGGTCGTGGCCGCGATCGGGCTGGCCGCTTTCCTGTATGGCATCGCCGAATGGAGCGGTGCGCCGGCGGAAGGTAGCTACCGGCTCGCCAAGGCGGAGCGCGGCGAGATCATCGCCACCGTCAACGCCACCGGCACCATCAATCCGACCACCACAGTGATCGTCGGCTCCCAGCTGTCCGGCCAGGTCGTGCAGATTCTCGCCGACTACAATTCTGAGGTGAAGGCCGAGCAGGTGGTGGCGCGGCTCAACTCCGACCAGATCCGCGCCCGGCTCGACGCCGCGCGTGCCGATCTTGAGCAGATGCGCGCGCAGAAACTCGTCCAGGAAGGTCAGATCGAGAAGGTCAAGGCCGAAACCGAGAAAGCCCGCGCCGCGCAGGCCGATGTGGAAGCGCAGGTCGCCCGCAACGAAGCCCTGCTGGGCGATGCGGAGCGCATCTTCCAGCGCCAGACCGAGTTGCGCTCGCGCGGATTCGCGGCCGAGCAGACGCTCGATACCGCGCGCACGACGCGCGACGCGCAGCAGGCCGCGCTGAATTCGGCACGCGCGCAGGTGAATTCGGCGAAGGCCGCGATCAGCAGCCTGGCCGCCGACCTGCGGGTGGCGCAAGGCAATCTCGCCGCCGTCACGGCGCAGATTTCCCAACGCGAAGCCGCCGTGCGGCAGATCCAGGTGGACCTGCGCAACACGGATATTCGCTCGCCGGTGTCGGGTGTGGTGGTGCAGCGCAATGTCGAACTCGGCCAGACCGTCGCCGCGTCATTGCAGGCGCCGGAACTGTTCCGCATCGCCGACGACCTGCGGCACATGGAGATTTCCGCCAATATCGACGAGACCGATGTCGGCCGCATCAAGGCAGGCCAGCGCGCCAGCTTCACCGTCAACGCCTTCCCGGGCCGGAGCTTTGAAGGCAATGTGAAGCAGGTGCGGCTCGGCTCGCAGACCGTGAACAATGTCGTGATCTACACGACGATTATCTCGACCGAGAATCCGCGCCGCGAATTGCTGCCGGGCATGACGGCGAACCTGCGCATCGAGACCGACCGCCAGGACGACGCGATCCGCATTCCGAACGCGGCGTTGCGCTGGCGTCCGCCGGTCGACACGCCGGTCGCTGCGGCGGCCGACCCGTCCGCAGCCGGACAGCGGCCGGTGGCGGGACGCGGCGGCGCGACTTCGGCCGGCGCCCGCAATATCACCGAGACGATCGCGGCGATGAAAACCGAACTCAAGCTCAGCGCCGAGCAGGCCAGGGCCGTCGACGAGGCCGTGGCCGACATGCGCAAATCCTTCATGACTGCGATGGCGGGCGAGCAGGACCAGAATACGCGGCGCGAGCGCGCGCGTGCGCTCCGCAAGGACCTCGACGACCGGATCGCAGGACTTCTCACCGACGCGCAGCGCCCGGCCTTCGCCGCCATCCGCGACCGTCTGGCGGACACCGGCGCCGCACAGACCGGCCGCGTCTTCGTGCTCGGGCCCGACCGCAAGCCGCAGGGCGTTACCATCCGCATCGGCGCGACCGACGGCGCGCAGACCGAAGTGCTGTCAGGCCTCGACGTCGGGCGCGAGGTCATCATCGGCGGCGGCCCCCCGGCCGGCGCGGCGCAGCGCGGCCCGCGCTTCGGCTTCTGAGGCCGTCATGGCGCTGATCGAGACCAGCAGGCTGACGCGGCTCTATCAGCTGGGCGGCGAGACCGTACATGCCCTGCAGGACGTCTCGCTCAGCATCGAGGCCGGCGATTTCGTCGCGGTGATGGGACCGTCGGGATCGGGCAAGTCCACCTTCATGAACGTGGTCGGCTGTCTCGACCGGCCGACCGCGGGCACCTATCGCCTCGACGGCGAGACCATCTCGTCGCTCGGCGGCGATTCGCTCGCCGCCGTGCGCAACCGCAAGATCGGCTTCGTGTTCCAGCAATTCAATCTGCTCGACCGGCTCGACGCGCTCGCCAATGTCGAACTGCCGATGATTTATGCCGGCATAGACCCTTCGCGTCGTCGCGAACTGGCTGCGGCCGCTCTCCGGCGTGTCGGCCTTGGCGAACGTATTCACCACCGTCCCACTCAGCTCTCCGGCGGCCAGCAACAACGCGTTGCAATCGCCCGTGCGATCGTCAACGCGCCGAAAATACTGCTCGCCGACGAGCCGACCGGCGCGCTCGACAGCCGCACCTCGGTGGAGTTGATGGCGCTGTTTCAGGAGCTCAACCGCGAAGGCATGACGATCTGCATCGTCACGCATGAATCCGACATCGCCGGCTACGCGAAACGGCTGGTGCGATTTCTCGACGGCCGCGTGGTGAGCGACGTGCGGCAGCCGCAGGCCGACGCGGCGGCGCATCTCGCCGGGATCACGCACCCCGCGCCGGCGGAGGCCGCCGAATGACCTATCGCGACGCGATCGTGTCGGCCATCGACGCGCTGCGGCTCAACAAGCTGCGCAGCGCGCTGACCATGCTCGGCATCGTGATCGGCGTGGCGGCGGTGATCGCCATGGTGGCGGTCGGCGGCGGCGCGCGCGAGCAGGTGGTGGCGCAGATCCGCAGTCTCGGCTCCAACCTGCTGATCATCACGCCCGGCAATGTCACCTCCGGCGGCGTGCGCATGGGCGGCGGCGCGGCCTCGACGCTGACCGCCGAGGACGCTTCCGCCATCATGGCCGAAGTGCCGAGCGTGCAGATCACAGCGCCCAACATGCGCGGCAGCGCGCAGCTGATCGCCGGCGGCATGAACTGGGCGACGGCGGTGTTCGGCATCGATTCCGGCTGGTTCGAGGCGCGCGACTGGGATGTCGAGATGGGCCGCGTGTTCGAGCCGGAGGAAGTCGCGCGCGGCGCGCAGGTCGCGATCATCGGGCAGACCGTGGCGCGCAATCTTTACGGCGGCCTCGACCCGGTCGGCCAGGAATTGCGCATCCGCAATGTGCCGTTCCGTGTGATCGGCGTGATGAGCCGGAAGGGCCAGACCACCTGGGGCTCCGACCAGGACGACGTAGTGTTCGTGCCGCTCAACACCGCGCGCCAGCGCGTGCTCGGCCGCAACCAGGCCAATGCCCGCTCGGTCGGCACCATCTATGTCAAGGTGCGCGAGGGCGAAAGCATGGGCGCGGCGGAGGAGGAGATCAAATCGCTCTTGCGCCAGCGCCACCGCATCCAGCCCGGCACCGAGGACGATTTCTCCATCCGCAATCTCGCCGATCTCGCCGCGACGCGCGAGGCCAGCGCGCGCACGCTGGCGCTGCTGCTCGCCGCCGTGGCCGGTGTGTCGCTGATGGTCGGCGGGATCGGCATCATGAACATCATGCTGGTGTCGGTGACCGAACGCACGCGCGAGATCGGCCTGCGGCTCGCCATCGGCGCACGGCAATGGGATATCCTGCGGCAATTCCTGTTCGAGGCGGCCGGCCTCTCCGCCATCGGCGGCGCGATCGGCGTGTTCATCGGCGTCGCCGCAGCCTATCTGATTTCCAACGCGGCGGGATGGCCGCTGCTGATCGAGCCGATGTCGATCCTGATCGCGGTCGTGTTTTCCGGCCTGGTCGGCGTGTTCTTCGGCTGGTATCCGGCCTTGCGCGCCTCGCGGCTCGATCCGATCGAGGCGCTGCGGCACACCTGACATCGCGGCAGGCAAAACCATTCCTCCGCGGCACGGCCGCGGAGGACACGCGCAGTCTGCGTTACGGACAGGGATGACGGCGTCCGTCATAGCCGAGATAGGTGCCGCTCGCCGGATCGTAGGAGCGGAACTCCTTGTCGTGATTGCCGTGTGTCGCGCCGCCCGGAGGCCAGCGGCGCGTGCCCCGCTCCGCGCCTGCGGCGAACCGCCGCCTGCGTCAACCGCGCGGCAATGATCCGCGCGGGCGCTGGCAGAATGACGCGCGCAGGGGCGAAAGGATGACGCCGCAGGACATGCCGAAGAAATCCTCGCCGCTCGCCGCGCTGCTGTTCGGACTGCTGTTCATGGCGATCGGCATGCCGTTCGTGCTGATGTGGGCGGGCGCGATCACGCCCGATCCGGCGAAGCTGCATGCGCCGCTCTGGGTCGTCGGCTGCGCCGGGCTCGCCTTCGTCTTCGCCGGGATCACCTTCGCGCTGAACGCCGCCGCGCCCACGCAGCGGAGCGACGGCGGACTGCCGGACAGCGCGCCGCTGTCCTTTCGGATTTTGCAGGACGTCACCGCGCTCGGCATTGTCGGCGCGTTCGCGCTGATCGGCACCTGGGTCGCCGTCGCGCCGGGCGAGCGCAGCTTCAGAAGCAGCGGCACGGTGATGGGCGTCACCCAGTCCGGCGCCGGCCATTCCACAATCGGCCGCATCGTGTTCGGCCTGGGCGCCGCGATCTGCTGGCTGTTCGTGCTGTGGCTGGCGCAGCGGCTGTGGCGAAAATATTTCCCGCCCACCACGTCCGGCTAGCCAACGCTCCGCCGTCCGTGTTCTTTGAGTGGGGCCGGGTACCCCATCCCTGTTTCCATTTTCGAAAAGAAAATGGAGCGCCGGGAGGCGCCAGGGGTTTGCGAGACCCCTTTGGCGGACGCCTTGCGATCGGCTCCGCCGTGCGCCCACGGCCCGTTCCGGTTACCCGGAGGGACCGCTTCGGGGCGCACGGGCCCAGTGACGCAGGGCCCTGCGCCTCCCGGCGCTCCACCATTCCTTGCACGCCGCCGGAGGCCTCCGGCCGCGGGCGAGGATTGATAGGAATATATTCTAGACGAGGGAAGGTGTCAAGCCGGCTTCGCGATGGCTAGCGGCGCACATTGCGCCCGCCGCCCCACCAGCCCCGGATGCGCCGCCAGGTGTCGCGCCCGGCGCTCGAGAACAGCGCGATCAGCACGCCGGCAATCGCCAGCGGAATCCACAGCAGCACCAGAGCCGACAGCACGACAAAGACCAGCGCCATCGCGAGGCCGACCGCGAGCAGGATCAGCACGATGGCGAACGGCCCCGGCCGTTTCAGCGACATGCGCCTGATGCCGTCGGGGCCTTCCTCGACATGGATGAAGACGCTTTCGAATCCGCCGCGCCGCCGGCGCGCGTCCTCGCCGGGCGGGATGATCTCGGGCTCGTAGCGCGGCTGTTCGGCGCGGGGACGGTCGGGTTCGTTGCTCATGCGGGGAATATGGGGCCACGCGAACGCGGCGGCAACATCAGCGTGCCGTCAGACCGCTTTACGAATGGCCTGTGACCCAATCCTGCATGCATTCGATCAGTTCGCCAACCGGCAGCTTCTCGATATCATCATCGGAGAAACCGCGGGCTTTCAACACGTCATAATTGGCCGCCATGAAATCGTTGAAATCACCCCACACTTTCGCCGGCCCGGGTGCGCGTAACCGCGCTTCAGTATTTAACCAATTACGTACTTCAGTAACGACTTTGACTGGCTCATTGTTATGAGCCGCAATGTCTGAGTTCGACATATCAGATAAAGCAGCCTGATATCTGAATCTCTCGGCTTCAAGTATCAGACACTTCTTATTCGCCGACTGCCCTCGCTTGAACAGCCTGCACCCGACATCCAACCAAGTTCAAACGGCATATTCAAGCGATAGAATTCGCCAGCCTTGCTAGCTTGCAATCGAGATAGGTCGTGAACAGCATATTTCGATTGCTGAATCAGCAGAACAATCTTGTCGTATCTCGGCTTACCGGAATCCAGACTCTCCAGGGCAATACGAGGGGAGAATCCTAGATAAATCAAACAAAACAAAAGCGGCCGGAGAAGCGGAAGATACTCATCATCAAAAGGGCAGTTCACAAAGACATTGCGATTGAACCTCATCCCCCATCCTCAACGCCTATCCCCCGTCAGCGCTTATCCCTAGGCGGCAAAGGATCATTGCCGTAACTATCTTTTGTTCTAATCGTACCGTCTTTCCTATGTACGTAAAGTTCGGTTCGCTCATCCTTAGCGACCCGCCGACCATATTTTACAGCGGCTTCTTGAGTATCAAAAACTCGACCGGCACGATCAGCACCTGAATGTCGAACGCTCCATCCCCCTTTGGGATTCGGCACCACATGGCGAGACACTTTCCTCATGCTGATTGGCTCTCTCTAAAGTGCGGAAGTAACAATATCACGCCTGATATAAAGATACACAACAGCCTCATCGCTACGAAGTAGCGCGGGCGATCACTCCGCCGCCGTTCGCCCCGCTCCGCCCGCGCCAAACCGGCGTTCGATGTAGTCCATCACCATCGCCTTGAACTCGGCGGCGATGTTGGGCCCGCGCAGGGTGGCGGCCTTGGCGCCGTCGATGAACACCGGCGCGCTCGGCGTCTCGCCGGTGCCGGGCAATGAAATCCCGATATCGGCGTGCTTGCTCTCGCCCGGGCCGTTGACGATGCAGCCCATCACCGCGACGTTGAGCGCCTCGACGCCGGGATAGCGCGTCTTCCAGGCCGGCATCTCGTCGCGGATGAAATCCTGGATGTCGCGCGCCAGTTCCTGGAACACGGTGGAGGTCGTGCGCCCGCAGCCGGGACAGGCCGCGACCAGCGGCACGAAGGTGCGAAAACCCATGGTCTGCAGGAGTTCCTGCGCGACCTGCACCTCCAGCGTGCGGTCGCCGTTCGGCTCCGGCGTCAGCGAGATGCGGATGGTGTCGCCGATGCCTTGCTGCAGAAGAATGCCGAGCGCGGAGGAGGACGCGACGATGCCCTTCGATCCCATCCCCGCTTCGGTGAGGCCGAGATGGATGGCGTAGTCGGAGCGGCGCGCCAGTTCCCGATAGACCGCGATCAGATCCTGCACCGCGGAGACCTTGGCCGAGAGGATGATGCGGTTGCGCGCAAGGCCGATTTCTTCGGCGCGCGCGGCGGACAGAAGCGCGGACTGCACCATCGCCTCGCGCGTGATCGCGCGCGCGTCAAGCGGCTGCGCGCTCTTCGCGTTCTCGTCCATCAGGTGTGTGAGCAGTTCCTGGTCGAGCGAGCCCCAGTTGGCGCCGATGCGCACCGGCTTGTTGTGTTTGATCGCCATCTCGACGATGGCGGAGAACTGCCTGTCCTTCTTGTCCTTGAAGCCGACATTGCCGGGATTGATGCGGTACTTGTCGAGCGCCTGCGCACAGGCGGGATGATCGGCCAGCAGCTTGTGGCCGATATAGTGGAAGTCGCCGATCAGCGGCACGGCGACATTCATCTGCGCGAGGCGATCCCGGATATGCGGCACGGCGGCGGCGGCCTCGTCGCGATCCACGGTGATGCGCACAAGTTCGGAGCCGGCGCGCGCAAGCGCGGCCACCTGCCGCGCGGTCGCTTCCACGTCGGCGGTGTCGGTGTTGGTCATCGACTGCACGACAATCGGCGCAGCCCCGCCGACGGACACGCCGCCGACATCGACTGCCACCGTTCTGTGCCGTTCGGCCGGTGCGGCCATTTCAGGTCTCCGTTGCCCGGCAGGACTGCCAGAGCTTTGCGACAGGGTCAATTTAGGGACGATTCAGGCCGAATGCAGGGCGTTTGACCCTTCCCGGGATGCCTCCTTTCCCCTCTCCCCGCTGCGCGGGGAGAGGGGAAAGAACGCGCGGGAAAGGAGAAACTATCTGGGCCGGTTCACCAGGATGAGCCCGGCGATCACCAGAGCCACAGCGCCGGCAAAGGCCGGGGTGATGGGGTCGCCCATCACCAGGTGGCCGGCCGCCACGCCGAACAGCGGCGTGAAGAAGGTGAAGGCCGACAGCCGGCTGGCCGAATATTTCACGATCATCATGAACCAGAGCAGGAAGGTGATGCTGACGATCCAGACCGTCTGCCAGGTGAGCGAGATGATCGCCTGCAGCGATGGCATGCCGGTCATGGTCTCGCCAAAGATGAGCGCCGCCAGCGCCAGCACCGGCGTCGAGACCGCAAGCTGATAGAGCAGCGTCTTTTCCGCGCTGGCGCTCCGGAGCGACGTCGCCTTCACCACCAGCGTGGTCGCGCCCCAGGTCACGCCGGCCACGAACAGCATGAGGTCGCCGAGCCACTGATAGGGATCGCCGGAGGGCGTCGGCACGCCGAAGGCGAGCACGATGCCGGAAAACGACAGCAGCAGGCCCGCCCATTGCGACCAGTGGAAGTGATCGCCGGGAAGGAGAAAGCGTGCTCCGATCACCACCACGAACGGCGCGGCATAGAGAAACAGCACGGCGCGGCTCGCCGTGGTGTAGAGCAGGCCGCGATAGAGAAAGACGAATTCCAGGCCGAACAGCAGGCCGACCAGCAATCCCGCCGCCAGCGTGCCGTCGCGCAGCGCGAGGGAATGGCCGCGCATATAAGCCCACAGGCCGACAATAAACGTGCCGCCGGCGGAACGGATCGCCGCCTGGATCAGCGGCGGAATGTCGGGCAGCGCGAGTTTCACCGCGATCTGGTTGAAGCCCCAGCACAGACACAGAAAGACGATCAGCGCGACCGCACCGGCATCGAGATGACGCGGCGCGGCATGGCCTGCGGACGGCGCGGTGGCGGACATGAAGCTTCCCGGCGAAAATCGTGAGACCGTTTCTAGCGGAGCGCACCGGCGGGAGATATGGCCGCGTTCACATGGATGCCATTACCTGGCGGGCTTGAGGTCCTTCCCCTTCCCCCACCATAATTGTCTCCACCTCTCCCCGCTTGCGGGGGAGATGAAGCGAGAACGCGGAGGAGAGGTGCAGAGAGTTACTTCTCGGCGCAATGCGCGCAGATGCCGGAAATCTCGATCACCGGCGTCTTCGGCGTGAAGCCGGCGGCGCGCGCGGCCGCCTTCAGCGAATCCGCCACCGCTTTCGACGGCGCCTCGCCGACCGCGCCGCAATGCTCGCAGATCAGGAACACCACCATCTCGCCGGATTCGTGGGTGTGGCCGCAGGCGACGAAGGCGTTGCGGCTTTCGATGCGGTGGACGAGGCCCTGCTCCATCAGGAAATCGAGCGCGCGATAGACCGTGATCGGCGCGTGGCGCGAGCCGTCCCGCGCGGTGCGGTCGATGATGTCGTAGGCGCCGAGCGGCTTGTGGCTGCCGAGCAGCGATTCCAGCACCTGGCGCCGCACCGGCGTGAGCCGCTGCGACCGCGCATGGCAGAGCTTTTCGGCCTGCGCCAGCGCCTCCGCGCTGCAGCGGTCATGGTCGTGGTCGGGGGCGTGGAACACCGGCTGGGACATCTGGACCTACATATCGGTCGGATCGGATCAAAAGCAAACATCCGGCGTTAGGCTTGTATTGCGATGCAATAAATTGTTGTTGCAATGCAGTATAATGACCCTACCTTAACCTTGGACCCTGTCACCACGATGGGATTAAACCTTTGATATTGAAAGATGTTTCGTCTGGCGTCGGCCGGCTATTGGCCGGATTCGGCCGCCCCGGCATTAAGCGGGTCAATCTGGCCCTGCAGGGCGGCGGCGCGCATGGCGCCTTCACCTGGGGGGTGCTGGACCATCTGCTGGAAGACGGGCGACTGTCGGTGGCGGGCATTTCCGGCGCCTCGGCGGGCGCCGTCAACGCCGTGATGCTGGCGGACGGCCTGGCGCGCGGCGGGCCGGAGGAGGCGCGCAAGCGGCTGACCGAATTCTGGCAGGCCGCCAGCCTCGGCGGCAATCTCACCGGCGGACAGCGCGCGGTAATGGAGCGGCTGTTCTCGATGATGCCGGCGGAAGGCTCGCCGGTGCAGCTGTTCATGGACACCATGGCGAAGTTCATGTCGCCCTACGATTTCAACCCGCTCAACATCAATCCGCTCAAGGACCTGATCGAGCGCTTTGCCGATTTCGAGGCGATCCAGGCATTCAGGGAGCTGCAGCTCTTCATTTCGGCGACCAACGTGCATACCGGACGCCTGCGCGTGTTCCGGCGCGAGCATGTCACCGCCGACGTGGTGATGGCCTCGGCCGCCCTGCCGCTGATGTTCCGCGCGGTCGAGATCGACGGCGAACCTTACTGGGACGGCGGCTTCACCGGCAATCCGGCGATCCTGCCCTTCCTCAACGCCAACGACATCGACGACGTGGTGGTGGTGCAGATCTCGCCGCTGCGGCGCGACAAGACGCCTACCACAGCGCGCGATATCGTGCACCGCGTGAACGAGATCACCTTCAATTCCTCGCTCGATACCGAACTGCGCGCGCTGGAATATATCGGCCGCATCACCGCCGAAAGCCGCGGCGGCAACGCGCGCGGCCGCAACATCAACATCCACCGCATCGTGCTGGAGAATGTCGGCACCAAGCTCACGATCGGCAGCCGGCTGAAGACCGACAAGGACTTTCTCACCCTGCTGCACCGTGCCGGCCGCCGCGCCGCCCGCCGCTTCCTCGACCGGCATTTCGACGATATCGGCCGGCGCAGCACCATCGATCTGGCGACCGAGAGCGCGGCTTAACGCGCCTTCGCGGGTCGTGCTAGGCTTTGCGCATGAGCGATATCTCGCCCCTGCTCACCGTCGAACTCGGACCGGCGCATCTCGACATCGTGGTCGGCGACATCACCACGCTCGAGGTCGATGCCATCGTCAATGCCGCCAACCGCACGCTGCTGGGCGGCGGCGGAGTCGACGGCGCGATCCATCGCGCGGCGGGTCCCGAACTGAAAGCCGAATGCGAGACGCTCGGCGGCTGCGAGACCGGCGAGGCCCGCCTCACCCGAGGCTATCGCCTGACGGCGCGGTATGTGATTCACGCGGTGGGCCCGGTCTGGGGCGGCGGTCAGCACGACGAGGACCGCCTGCTGGCCTCCTGCTACGCGACCGCGCTGGCGCTCGCCGCGCAGCACGGCCTCGCCTCGATCGCCTTTCCCGCGATCTCGACCGGCGCCTACGGCTTCCCCGCGCAGCGCGCCGCCGATGTCGCCATCGGCACCGTGGTGTCGGAGCTCTCGGCCGCGCCGCGCGGCATCGCCCGCGTGATCTTCTGCTGCTTCAACGCAGCCTCGGCGCAATGCCACATCGAGGCGCTGTCGGAAATGGGGTTCGCCTGACCCTGCGGCGTGGTTATGTGCGCTTCGCCGTCATGGACTCGTCGCGGAGCCTGGCGGCGACTGCCGCGCAGCCGAGCAGGCCGGGTTGTTCATAGGTGATGAGGCAGGTGGGAATCGACGCGAGCAGCCGCTGATGCGGCGGATGCGTCTCGAAGGCGGCGCGGAAAATTTGCGCGTCGAACAGCGCGCCAAATCCGCGTCCGACGCCGCCAGCAAGATAGACCCCTCCCGTCGCCTTGAATGTCAGCGCGACATTGCCCGCAAACCGGCCGAACAGCCGCAGGAACATGACGACGGTCGCACGCGCATCGCGATCACCGGCTCTGGCCTGTGTCACGATCATCTCCGGCCTGACATTGAGAATGCCGGGATGCATCGCGCCGTGCAGGCGCGCAAGCCCGCGCCCTGACAGCACCATCTCCGCGCTCATCGACCCTCCGCCGTCGCGCATGTTCCGGAACAATGCTTCCTCGTCTGCGGCCACCGGACCGAACGACGCATGCCCACCTTCGCTTGCGACGGGATGCCAGCCATTTGGTGTCGGCAGCAAAGCAGCAACACCAAGACCTGTTCCCGGCCCGACGACGGCCTTGACGCCAAGCCCGGGTTTCAAGTCTGGACCAATGGCCTGCACATCGGCGTCGCCCAATAATGGCAACGACCACGCGATCGCCTCGAAGTCATTGAGCACATGGATACGCGCAAGCCCGCAGCGCGCGGACAACTCGGAGAGGCGGAAACGCCAGGCACGATTGGTGAGCACAACCTCGTCGCCGTTGATGATCGGACCGGCCAGCGCGATCACCGCGCGCTGTGGATGCTCTCCGGCATTCGCCAGCGCGCGGCCTATCAAATCCTCCGGACCGGCGACGCTGTCGTTGGCAATCTCGATCATGCGCGCCGGCCGGCCATCCGGACCCACAAAGGCGAGCCGGCTATTGGTTCCCCCGATATCGGCGATGAGAAATTCCGACATCAGCAATCGTACAACCGACAGGAGGCTTCATCCAACCTGGCGGCGCCGGTATCCGGAAGCGGGCGGCGCATGTCACTTGCCCTCCTGCGCGAATTCCTCGCGCGCGATGCGGAAGGAATCGACCGCGCAGGGTACGCCGCCATAGATCGCGACCTGCAGGAAGACTTCGGTGATCTCTTCCTTGCTGACGCCGTTGGTCAGCGCGCCGCGGATATGCGCGCGCAGTTCATGCGGGCGGTTGAGGATGGAGATCATCGCCAGATTCAGCATTGAGCGCGTCTTGCGCGGCAGGCCCTCGCGCCCCCAGACCGCGCCCCAGCAATATTCGGTGACCAGCTCCTGCAGCGGCCGGTTGAAGTCGTCGGCGGTGTTGATCGCCTTGTCGACATAGGCGTCGCCGAGAACCGCGCGGCGGACGGCGAGGCCCTTGTCATACATGTCCTTGTTCATGCTTTATCCTCCTGTGACGCGTTTCAGAATTCCTTACGCAGATAACGGTCGACCGAATAGCGGCCGCCGCCCTTGAAGAAGATCGCGGTGAACAGCAGCATCCACAGCAGCACGAATTCATAGCCCTGCCGGCCCCAGAAGTAGCCGTTCGGTCCGACGAACCAGATGAGGATCACGAATAATTCGATCCAGAGGATGACGGCGGCCACGCGCGTGAACAATCCGACGGCGAGCGCCGCCGCAACGACCAGTTCCACGACGCCAACCAGATAAGCGAGCTGCAGCGGGAACGGGAATCCCTTGGCGGCCATGCCCTGAGCTGTGTTCACCGCCGTGCCGTAGAACAGCTTCTGCACGCCATGCGGCACCATGATCGCGCCGGCGCTGAACCGCATGAAGGCATAGCTGTAAGGTGCGAAGGTTTCGTACAGCCCGCCGAGCGACGGACAGATCAGGCGGCTGCGGTCGATCTCGCTCATCTTTCAGACCCCTTGAGGAACTCCGCGCGGACCTTGGCGGTGTGCTCGCCCAAGTCCGGCACCGCGCCATAATGGCGCTCCTCCCCTGCAAACACCGCAGCCGTGGCCGGTATGCGAACTGGGCCGCTGGGGGATTCAAACGTCACGCGGCGCAGATGCGGATGCTGCGACAGCAACTCGCAATCGCTGACCCGCGCGAAGGCGATGTCGGCGGCTTCGAGTTTTTTCATCAGCGGTTCGACATCGATTTGTGCGAAGGCAGCGCCGACCGCGGCATCGGTCTCGACGCGATGTGTCACGCGCTGCGGGTTGGTGGCGAATTTCGGGTCGGTTCCGAGCGCGGCGTCGCCCAGCACCTTTTCGGCCAGCACCCGCCATTCGCGGTCGTTCTGGATGGAGATCAGAATGTCGGCGCCGTCCTTCGACTTGAACACGCCATAGGGCGCGATCGCCGCATGCGCCAGCCCGATGCGCCTGAAGGGATGGCCGCCTTCATGCGACAGCAGCGGCACCGTCATCCATTCCGCCATGGCGTCGAACAGCGACACCGAAATCTCGGCGCCCTCGCCGGTGCGGCCACGCGCGATCAGCGCTTCCAGAATCGCCTGATAGGCGTTCATCCCGGCGCCGATATCGGCGACCGAAAAGCCGACCCGCGCCGGCGCGTCGGGACCGCCGGTCACCGAGGCGAGACCGGATTCGGCCTGCACCAGCAGGTCGTAGGCCTTGCGCGCGGCATAGGGGCCGCTCTCGCCATAGCCGGAGATCGAGCAGCAGATCAGGCCCGGATATTTTTTCCGCAGCTCGGCGATCGGAAAGCCAAGCCTGGCGATGGCGCCCGGCTTCAGGTTCTGCACGAACACATCGGCCTTCGCGAGCAAAGCCGCCAGCAGCGCCTTGTCGTCGGCCTTCGCGAGATCGACCACCACCGATTCCTTGCCGCGGTTGAGCCAGACGAAATTGGCGCTCTCGCCATGCACATAGCCATCATACTGGCGCGCGAAATCGCCTTCCGGGCGCTCCAGCTTGATGACGCGCGCGCCGGCATCCGCCAGCCGGCAGGTCGCTTGCGGCGCGGCCACGGCCTGTTCGAGCGAGACGACAAGAAGACCGGAGAGCGGGAGGGTCATGGTCAGTAGGAGCGCGGCAAGCCGAGCACGTGCTCGGCGAGATAGGAGAGAATGAGATTGGTCGAGATCGGCGCCACCTGATAGAGCCGGGTCTCGCGGAACTTGCGCTCAATATCGTATTCCTCCGCAAAACCAAAACCGCCAAAGGTCTGCACGCACATGTCGGCGGCCGCCCAGGAGGCATCGGCGGCGAGCAGTTTCGCCATGTTGGCCTCGGCTCCGATGTCGGCGCCGGCTTCATATTTTCGGGCCGCCTCCTGCACCATCAGTTCGGCGGCGCGCATCTGCGCATAGGCGCGCGCGATCGGGAATTGCACGCCCTGGTTCTGGCCGATGGGACGATTGAAGATCGCGCGTTCCTTGGCATAGGCCGTGGCCTTGCCGATGAACCATTTGGCGTCGCCGATGCATTCGGCCGCGATCAGGATGCGCTCGGCGTTCATGCCGGAGAGAATGTAGCGGAAGCCCTTGCCCTCCTCGCCGACCAGCGTGTCGGCCGGAATCCGCATGTTGTCGAAGAACACCTCCGTGGTCGCATGATTCATCATGGTGCGAATCGGGCGGATCGTGAGGCCATGGCCGAGCGCCGCGCGCATGTCGACCAGGAACACCGACAGGCCGTCGGTGCGCTTCTTGACCTGGTCGCGCGGCGTGGTGCGCGCCAGCAGCAGCATCAGGTCGGAATATTCCGCGCGCGAGGTCCAGATCTTCTGGCCGTTGACGAGGTAATGATCGCCGTCGCGCACGGCCGTGGTGCGAAGACTCAGCGTGTCGGTGCCCGACGTCGGCTCGGTCACGCCAAAAGCCTGCAGCCGCAACTCGCCCCTGGCGATGCCCGGCAGATATCTGTTCTTCTGCGCGTCGCTGCCATGCCGCAGCACCGTGCCCATGGTGTACATCTGCGCATGGCACGCAGCGCCGTTGCAGCCGCTTGCATGGATTTCCTCCATGATCGCGGCTGCGGCGCGCATGGTGAGCCCGCTGCCGCCGAATTCGTCCGGGATCAGGGCGGCGAGAAAGCCGGCCTTCGTCAGGGCATCGACGAAGGCCGCGGGATAGGCGCGCTCGCGGTCGATCCCGCGCCAGTATTCGCCCGGAAACCCCGCGCACAGCGCGCGCACACTGTCGCGGATCTGCGCGATCTCGTCGTCCCGGCCATGTTCAACGCGTTCGCTCACGTCACCTCACCTCGGCGCGGCCGTTGTCGATCGCGACCACGCCACGCTCCACGACCCGCGCCCGGAAACTCACCACTTCGCCCTCGCGCCACATCTCGGTGCGGATGGTCTCGCCCGGAAAGACCGGCGCGGAAAACCGTCCCGCCATCGCGATGAGACGGCCGGGGTCATAGTCGCATATCGTCTTCAGCAGCGCATGTCCCGCGACGCCGAAACTCGCAAGCCCGTGCAGGATCGGGCGCTCGAAGCCGGCGGCCTTCGCCACGTCGGGATCGCTGTGCAGGGGATTGGCGTCGCCGCTCATGCGGTAGAGCAAAGCCGTCTCGGGGCGGGTGGGCAGATCGCAGATCGTGTCCGGCGCGCGGTCCGGGACCGGATGCGGCGGCGGGCTCTTGCGCCGGGGGCCGCCGAATCCGCCGTCGCCGCGGCAGAACACGGTCTCGGTCAGGGTCGCGAGCTTGCAGCCGCTGGACTCGTCAACGATGACGCGCTCGCAGGTCAGCACCGCGCCCTTGCCGGCGCCCTTGTCGACGACGTCCACGATCCGCATGCGGCCGGTGATATGTCCATGCGCCGGCAGCGGACCGTGCAGCACCAGGCTTTCGGCGCCATGCACGACTTTCAGAAAATCGATGCCGGTGTCGAGATCGCGCAGCCAGAACGGCGAGAAGGCGAGCGTGACGGCGAAGGTGGGAAGAACCTTCAGACGGGCTTCGGTGACGAAGGCCAACTGTCTTTTGTCGAGCGGGTCCTGCCCCAAACCGATGCCGAGCGCATACAGGATGACGTCCCTGTCGGTGTAGCGCTGCGCGATCTCGGGCAGGCGCAGCGCCAAGAGCTTTTGCGGGTCGATGGGCATTGCACTCCGCCGTTGCCGCACGACGCGCCGGGCCGGCGCGCCGCGATCCGTCAAAGGCCGGTTGCCGGGGACGGCTATTGCGATCCCAGCCCCAGCCGCTTGATCAATGCGCCCTTGAACTTGTAGTCGGCGGCGGTCTGATCGTGGAATTGCTGGCCGGTCAGATAGGCGATGCTCTGCCCGGTATTGCCGACGACCTTCAGCACGTTGTCGGACTTGACCGCCGCGGCGCAGGCGCGCTCGAGCGCAGCCTTCACATCGGCCGGCAACCCTTTGGGCGCATAGAGGCCGTTCTGGCCCGGCGGCACCGACGTCTTCACACCGATCTCGGCCGCGGTCGGCACGTCGGGATAAGCCGGATGGCGCTTGTCGGAGAACACCAGCAGCGGACGGACCTTGTCGTTGCCGCGAATCGACGAAATCGCCGGGGCGCCGAAATCCAGATCGCCCTGCAGCAGCACCGGCAGCATCGCGCCGTCGCCGCGGAACGGCAGATGCTGCACCTTCACCTTCAGGGCATCGGCAAGATTTTCAACGGACAGATGCGGGATCGAGCCGAGACCGGCGTGACCGAAATTCAGGCCCTTGTCGCCGGCGGATGCGAACAGCTCCTTCGCGGTCTTGAACCTGGATTGCGAACCGACGGCGACGGCGAACACATTCTCGAACACCTGGCAGATGTAATCGAAGGATTCGACATTGTAGCGCACGCCCTTGACCAGATACGGCGCATTCGCGATCGGGGTCGAGGGGCCGAAGCCGAGAGTCAGGCCGTCGGGCGCCGCCGCCGCCAGCGCGCCGAAGCCGAGCGTGCCGCCCGCGCCGTCGCGGTTGGCGACAACGACACTCTGCCCGAACTGCTCCGCCAGCGAGGCGGCCACCGCGCGGCCGATCAGGTCGACGCCGCCGCCGGCCGCGAACGGAACGATCACCTCGATCGTGCGCGAGGGATATTTCTGCGCGCCCGCCGGTCCACTCAGCATCAGCATCGCGGCCAAGCCACACACAACAGCACGCACGATCATCGACGTCCTCCCGTTTCTCATTGTATTGGAAACGCTAGGGGAGCGGTCTATCCTCGTCAATGCTTGCGCATGCAGGACAGCAAACAGGAGGCCGCATGGCCCGACGCCTCGTCGATATCTCGATCCCGCTGGAGAACGATGTGGCCAGCGACCCGCCGGTGGCGCTGCCCCGGATCGAATATCTGCGCCATGACCAGACCATCGACCGCATCCGCGGCTTTTTCCCCGGCCTGCAGGCCGGCGACCTGCCCGACAGCGCGGGATGGGCGCTGGAGAAGGTGCAGATGACCACCCATAACGGCACGCATCTCGATGCGCCCTATCACTATCATCCCACCATGGACCATGCGCTCGGCGCGCCGAAGCCGTCCATGACCATCGACCAGGTGCCGCTCGAGTGGTGTTTTCAGCCCGGCGTGAAACTCGATTTCCGGCATTTTCCTTCCGGCTATGTGGTCGGCGCACAGGATGTCGCGGCCGAACTGGACCGCATCGGCCACACGCTCAAGCCGCTCGACATCGTGCTGGTGAATACCGCGGCCGGCGCGAAATACGGCGCGCCGGATTACGTCGATTCAGGCTGCGGCATGGGGCGCGAGGCCACGCTTTACCTGACGGAGCGCGGCGTGCGCGTCACCGGCATCGACGGCTGGAGCTGGGACGCGCCGTTCAGCTTCACCGCGGAGCGCTATGCGAGGGACCACGATCCGTCCATCATCTGGGAAGGCCACAAGGCCGGGCGCGAGATCGGCTATTGCCATCTCGAGAAGCTGCACAATCTCGAACAGCTGCCGCCGCATGGCTTCATGGTGTCGTGCTTCCCGGTGAAGGTGAAGGGCGGTTCCGCCGGCTGGACGCGCGCGGTCGCGATCCTCGAGGACTAGGCCGTCAGCCCCACACTTCCTCCGCCACCTCCACGATCATCCGCAGCTTGGCCCATTGCTCGTCCTCGGCGAGGATATTGCCTTCCTCGGTCGAGGCGAACCCGCATTGCGGGCTGAGCGCGAGCTGGTCGAGCGGAATGAACTTTGCCGCCGCATCGATGCGGCGCTTGATCTCGTCCTTGCTCTCCAGCGTTCCGGATTTCGAGGTGACGAGGCCCAGCACCACCGTCTTGCCCTTGGGGACAAACCGCAGCGGCTCAAAGCCGCCGGCGCGATCGGTGTCGTATTCCATGAAATAGCCGTGCACCTTGATCTCGTTGAAGAGAATCTCGGCCACCGGCTCGTAGCCGCCCGAGGCCACGAAAGTGGACTGGAAATTGCCGCGGCACAGATGCATCGAGATGGTCATGTCGCCGGGAATGTCGGCCATCGCGGCGTTGATCATGCCGGCATAGATGTGCGGCAGTTGCTCGGGATCATCGCCGCGAGCGGTGACCTGCGCGCGCAGCGCGGGATCGCAGAGATAGGTGAAGTTCACCTCGTCGAGCTGCAGATAGCGGCAGCCGGCATCGGCAAAGGCGCGCACCGCCCTAGTATAGCTTTGCCCGAGGTCGCGGTAGAAATCGCGCATGTCCGGATAGATGCTCTCGGGCACGGCGTCGCGCCCGTAACGGAAATGCAGCGAGGACGGCGAGGGAATCGTCATCTTCGCGGTGCGCGTGGTGTGCGATTTCACGAAGCGGAAGTGATCGAGCATCGGATGGCCGGAAAACGTGCCGAGCTTGCCGGTCACCCGCAGCATCATCGGGCGCGGATTCTTGCCCTGGAACGAGATCTTGCGCTCGCCGAGATAGGCTTCGACGCCGTCGAGTTCGCCGAGGAAATCGTAGTTCCAGAAGGCGCGGCGGAATTCTCCGTCGGTGATGCTCTGCAGTCCGACCTCCTCCTGCCGGCGAATGACCGTCTCGATCTCGTGGTCCTCGATCTCCCTGAGCTGCTCGGGCGAGATCTCGCCGCGTTCGCGCCGGGCGCGGGCCTCTTTCAGTGCCTGCGGGCGCAGCAGGCTGCCGACATGATCGGCGCGGAACGGCGGCACTTGACGCAACATACTTTACCAAACCCTTTTCATCTGCGCGTGATCTTGTCCGAAAACCGGTTCCCACTTTGCGGAATTACGCGCCCTGCAATTCCTTGCGGACGATTTTCGTCCCCTCGACCATCGCCTTCATCTTTCCGAAAGCGATCTCGCGCGGCAGATACTTCATGCCGCAATCCGGCGCCACCACGATTCGCTCAGGCGGGACATGCGCAAATGCATCGCGGATACGCTGCGCCACGATCTCGGGCGTCTCGATCGTCTTGTCGGCCAGGTCGATCACGCCGAGGATGATGGTCTTGGTGGGCAGGTCGCGCAGAACCTTCAGATCGAGCTTCGGCTGCGCCGCCTCGATCGAGACCTGATCGACCCTGGAATTTTCCAGCTCCGCCAGGAAGGAATAGCCGGTCGGCTTGTCATGCACGACCTGCGCATAGCCGAAGCACAGGTGAATGGCGATGGTGCCGGTGACGCCGTGCAGCGCGCGGTCCAGCACCTTCAGGCCGTATTGGCGGGCCTTGTCCGGATGCTGCTGCATCCAGGGCTCGTCGATCTGCACGATGTCGGCGCCGGCGGCGAACAGGTCCCTGATCTCCTCGTTGACCGCGACAGCATAGTCCATCGCGACCGCCTCCTCGTCCTTGTAGAAGTCGTCCTGCGCCTGCTTTCCCATGGTGAAAGGGCCGGGCACGGTGGCTTTGATCGCGCGGTCGGTATTGGCGCGCAGCAACTGCACGTCGCGCACTTCGACCGCATGCCGGCGGCGGATCTTGCCGGCCACGCGCGGCACCGGAATGGGCTTGCCGCTGCGGTTGATGGTGGTGCCGGGATTGTCGATGTCGATACCGTCGAGCGCGGTGGCGAAACGGTTGGAATAGCTTTCGCGGCGCTGCTCGCCGTCGGAAATGATGTCGAGGCCGGCGCGCTCCTGATCGCGGATGGCCAGCAGGGTGGCGTCGTCCTGCGCGGTTTCCAGCCGGGCGTCATCGACCCGCCAGAGATCGGTCATGCGCACGCGCGGCACCTGCTTGGACAACCGCTCGCGGTCGATCAGCCAATCCGGCTGCGGATAGGACCCGACAAGACTGGTGGGCAGCAGCATGCTCATTCTCCATTTCAGCCGGCGCCGTTTTGTCGCCCGGGCCGGCCCGTCATGCAAACGGCGCCGCGCGGGTGGCGCGGCGCCGTCTTGCACGTCAGCCGTGACCGTTACTTCTGCGCCTTCTCGAACGGCACGATCGCTTCGCCGGTCGCGAGCTTCGCCGGCGCCACGATCGTCTGCGTGTCCATGCCGCGGAACTGATCCAGATCGTTGCCTTTGATGTTCTTGTACTGGACCTGCATCATGCCGGACTCGACCCATTCGCCGTTCTTGCCGAACTTGATCGGACCCATGATGGTCGGGATCGTGTTCTGGCGGAGATATTCGGCGATCTTGTCGTCGTTCAGGCTCTTCGCTCCCTCAACCGCCTTGCCCAGCAATTCGGCATAGGCATAGCCCCACGTACCGAGATAATAGCCGAGCGGATCCACGCCGGCCGCCTTGGCGCGCGACTGGTATTCCTTCAGGAACGCCTCGATGCCGGGGTTCAACGCCTGCTTCGAGGGAACCCAGGTCTCATAATTGATCCAGCCGTTCATCAGCGGTCCAAGCTGGGTCTTGATCGCGCTGATCTGGAGGCCAACCATCGAGCCGCCGATCATCTTGGGCTTGAGGCCGACCTCGTTGGCCGCGCGCACCATGCCGACCGAATCCGGCGGATACGAGCAGATCACCACGGCGTCCGGGTTCGCTGCCTGGATTGCGCGCACAATCGGGGTGAAGTCGGTGGTGGCAGGCGGATATTTGCGGTCGTAGACGACCTTCATGTTGTGCTTCTTGGCATTCGCGCGCGCGCCTTCACAGGAATTGTTCGCAAACTCGGCGTCGGCGGCGACCAGTGCGACGGTCTGAAGCTTGTTCTTTGCCGCAACCTCGAAGAAGCCCTCGGTGAAGGACGGTTTTGTATTCTGCCCCGTCGGGATCATCGCGAAATATTTCGGGTAGTTGAACTCGCTGTTCACCGCGAGACCGAACAGTCCGATGATCGTCTTGCCCTTCTGCATGACGACAGGCATCGCCGGCGCGATCATGTTGGTGGCATAGGGTCCGAGGATCAGGTCGACCTTGTCGACGTCGATCAGCTTGGTGTAGATGCCCGGAACCGTCGAAGCATTGGTCTGATCGTCGTAAAAGATCAGCTTGACCGGCCGGCCGAGCAGCCCGCCCTTCTTGTTGATCTGCTCCTCCCAGATTTGCACGCCGAGCAGCGCTTGCTTGCCGGGACCGGCGAGACCGCCGGTCATCGCAATGCCGAGACCGATCTTGATCGGCTCGCCGGACTGGGCCTGGGCCGCTTTACCGGCGAAAAGAGAAAGCGAAGCCGCTGAAATGGCGGAAACCGCCAGAACAGCTACGCGCCGCGTGACGAGGCGGAAACTCATGTGATCCTCCCTGGTCGGGCCTTGTCGGGCCCTTATTGTTGATAGGGGGATTCTTCCCGATCCCTTTGTCCCTATCAAGCCTTAAGTCAGCGACCTACTTGCCCCAGACCTCTTCCGACAGTTCCACGATTTCCCGCATTTTTGCCCATTGCTGATCCTCGGTCAGCACGTTGCCCTCCTCGGTCGAGGCGAAGCCGCATTGCGGCGACAGGCAGAACTGCTCCAGGGGGGCGAATTTGGTCGCTTCCTGGATGCGTTTCTTGACGTCGTCCTTCTTTTCCAGCGTGCCGCTCTTGGAGGTGATCAGCCCAAGAACGACCTGCTTGTTGCCCTTGGGCAGGAACCGCAGCGGCTCGAAGCCGCCGGCCCGCTCGGTGTCGTATTCGAGGAAATAGCCGTCATAGTTCACCTGGCCGAACAGCTTCTCGGCCACCGGCTCATAACCGCCCTCGGAGATCCAGGTGGAGCGGAAATTGCCGCGGCACACATGCGTCGTGATGACCATGTCGGCCGGCTTCGCCGCCAGCGCGGTGTTGAGCATCTTCACATAGACGTCCTGCAGTCCGGTGGGATCGTCGCCGCGCTCCTTGGCCTTCTGCAATTCGGCGGGCGAGCAGAGATAGGCCCAGACCGTATCGTCGAACTGCAGATAACGGCAGCCGGCGTCGTAGAACGCCTTCACTGCCTTGGCGTAGGCCTTGCCAGTATCCTCGAAGAAGCCAGCCATGTCCGGATAGACGCTGGTGCTGATCGCCTTGCGGCCGCCGCGGAAATGCAGAACCGTCGGCGAAGGGATCGTCATCTTCGCCGTGACCTTGGTGTTGGCCTTCAGGAACTTGAAGTGTTCGAGGAAGGGATGGTCGAGCGGGAAATCGACCTTGCCGTCGATCTTCAGCGTCTGCGCCTTGGTTTCCACGCCCTTGAACTGGATGCCGTGATCGCTTTCGACCAGCTTCACGCCGGTGAGCAGGCCGAGAAAGTCGAAATGCCACCAGGAGCGGCGATACTCGCCGTCGGTGGCGAGCTGCATGCCGACGTCTTCCTGTTTCCTGATCAGCTTCTTGATCTCTTCGTCCTCGACCGCCTTCAGTTGCGCGGCGGTGATTTCACCCTTCTCGCGTTTGGCGCGCGCATCCTTCAGCGGCGCGGTGCGCAGAAAGCTTCCGACCTGGTCCGCGCGGTAGGGCGGCTTTGTTCTCAGGGACATAACGATATTCCTCCGTTGGATGTTTTGTGATGGGTGGAAGTGCGAAAAGAGAACCTGCTCAATAGCGCCCGGCGATAGCGGGCTTGCGGATCAGGACCGAGCCCGGCACCAGATCGCGCGTGCCCTGATTGCGGAACGCCAGTTGAAGATTGCGATGCGCCAGCCGCGCGTGCTCGCGCATCAGCGCTTCGGCGCGTGCACCCTCGCGATCCTCGATGGCGCGCACCACGCAGCGATGATGGTCCTGTGCGATGGTGAGAATGTGCCGCGCCTCCGGCAGCATCGCCTGCACCATCACAAAGCCCGAGGGCGAGGCGAAGGGCAGGTTGAGCGCGCGGTCGATCTGCCGCGCCAGCACGGAGCTGTCGGCGGCCTCGACCAGCAGGGCATGGAACTGCCCGTTCAGATCGACATATTGCGAGAAGTCGTCGACCGTCAGCGTCGGCCGCACGACCAGTTCGTCCAGCCGGTTCAGACGGTCCTTGAGTTCGACCAGAACCGACGGCCGCACGCCGCGCTCGGCCGCGAGCCGCGCGGCCAGGCCTTCGAGCGTGCCGCGCACCTCGATGGCGTCGTGGATGTCGCGTTCGGAAAACGCCTTCACGGCGAAACCGCCGGAGGGAATGGCTTCAAGAATCCCCTCTTCTTCCAGTCGCACCAGCGCCATGCGGATCGGCGTACGGGAAATGCCCAGACGCTCCACCATCGGCAATTCGGAAATGCGGTCGCCGGGCTTCAGATCGCCGGACAGGATCAGATCGCGCAGCGAGAGCTGCGCCTTCACGGTCTGCGAAAAGGACCGCTCGTTCTCGGCGGCAGAAACCGACATACGCCTGTACCCGTCCTTGGATCTCAGGACGGTCATGTCTCTTGCGGACACGTTCGGCCCTGAGGAATGCAGGCTGTATACAGGAAAGGCGAAGGGGCGCAAAGGACAAATCCCCGCGCTCCTGAATCAAGCCGTCCGTGAGTTACGCTGACCGGGAAATCCAGGGGTGGTATACAGCCCACTCCCGTTCCTAGCGCCTAGACGTCGAAGAACACCGTTTCTTTGTCGCCCTGCATGTGGACGTCGAAGCGCCAGACATTGCCCTGCTTCTTCGCCATCAGCGTGTCGCGGCGCTCGGCCGGCACCAGCGCCAGCACCGGATCGGCGGCGTTCGCGGCTTCGCCGTCGAAATACATGCGCGTGTAGACCTGCCGCAGCATGCCGCGGCCGAAGATGCAGACTACGATATGCGGCGCCTGCATCTTGCCGCCGGGTCCGGCCACCTGGCCGGGCTTGACGGTGTCGAAGGAGAACACGCCGTTGCCATCGCAAGCCGAGCGGCCATGCCCCTTGAACGACGTGTTGGGCAGACGCCGGCTTCCCGGCTCGTTCGAATAGCGGCCCTGCCCGTCGGCCTGCCAGATTTCCAGCATCGCGTCCGGAATTGGCTTGCCGTCGCCGTCATAGATGCCGCCCTCGATGCGGATGCGGTCGCCGACGACATCGGGCGTGACCAGGTTGTCGCCGATGGTTTCTTTCCAGGAATAATGGCCGTTCGGATCCCATTTCGCCCGGCCCTTCGGGGTCAGTCCATAGGCGTAGAACGGGCCGACGGTTTGTGACGGTGTGAGTTCAGACATCAGTCCATATCCTCGGGAGTTTTGTCGCGTCCGCGCAAGACGATGTCGAAGCGGAAGCAGAGCGCCCAGTCGGGAATCGTGTTTTCAAGATCGAAGGTCGAGATCATGCGCGCGCGGTCGCGCTCGTCGGTCACCGAATTGAAGATCGGGTCAAACGGGAAGAGGTAGTCGCCCGGGAAGTACATCTGCGTGACCAGACGCGACAGGAAGGAATGCCCGAACACCGAGAAGTGGATGTGGTTCGGACGCCAGGCATTGTGGTGGTTGCCCCACGGATAGGCGCCCGGCTTGACGGTGATGAACTTGTAATAGCCGGCCTTGTCGGTGACGGTGCGGCCGGCGCCGGTGAAATTCGGATCGAGCGGCGCCGGATGTTGGTCGACGAGATGCACATAGCGGCCGCAAGCATTGGCCTGCCACAGCTCGACCAGCGCGTCAGGCACCGGCCGCTTGTTCTCGTCGAGCACATGGCCATGCACAATGATGCGTTCGCCCAGCGGCTCGCCCTTGCCCTGCTTGGTCAGATCGTTGTCGTTGTCCTGGATGGCATCGTGGCCGTAGATCGGCCCGGTCATCTCCGACAGCGTGTGCGGCATCAGGACCAGCGGCTTGGTCGGCGCGCGCTTCACCGTGCTCTTGTAGGCCGGTGTCAGATGTTTTGGGTAAGCGCTGAGGCCGTCCCGCGGATATATAAGAGACATTGTTGTTCCCTTCCCCTCCTATCTAGTCCGCTCTCATCCTGAGGAGGCGCGAAGCGCCGTCTCGAAGGAGAGGGCGGCCCCATCCTTCGAGACGCATCGCTGCGCGATGCTCCTCAGGATGAGACCGATTGAGCTTCATACGCGCTCGAGCGCGAGCGACGCACCCTGCCCCACGCCCACGCACATGGTGGCAAGACCGAGCTTGCCGCCGCGCGTGTGAAGGCCGTGCGCCGCGGTCATCGCGATGCGCGCGCCCGACATGCCGAGCGGATGGCCGAGCGCGATCGCGCCGCCATGCGGATTGACGAAATCGGCGTCTTCCGCCACGCCGAGCTGGCGCAAGACCGCGATGCCCTGCGACGCGAACGCCTCGTTCAGCTCGATGAGGTCGAAATCGGAAATCTTCAGCTTCAGCCGTTCCATCAGCTTGCGCGTGGACGGCACCGGGCCGATGCCCATGATGCGCGGCGGCACGCCGGCGGACGCAATCCCGAGAATGCGGGCGCGCGGGGTGAGGCCGTGCTTCTTCACCGCCTCCTCGCTCGCCACGATCATCGCGGCGGCGCCGTCATTGACGCCGGAGGCGTTGCCGGCGGTGACGGTGCCGGGATTGCGGAACGGCGTCTTCAGCTTGGCAAGTTGCTCCAGCGTGGTCTCGCGCGGATGCTCGTCCTTGTCGACGATAACGGTCTCGCCTTTCTTGCCGGCAATCTCCACCGGCACGATTTCCTCGGCGAAATAGCCCACGGCGATGGCCTTGGCGGCCTTCTGCTGCGAGCGCAGCGCAAAGGCGTCCTGGTCGGCGCGGGTGACCTGGAATTCCTCGGCCACGTTCTCGCCGGTCTCCGGCATGGAATCCACGCCGTATTGCGCCTTCATCAGCGGATTGATGAAGCGCCAGCCGATGGTGGTGTCGAACACCTCGGCGCTGCGCGAGAAGGCCTCGTTCGCCTTGCCCATCACGAAGGGCGCGCGCGTCATCGACTCGACGCCGCCAGCGATGGCGAAATCGATCTCGCCGGCGCGGATCGAGCGCGCGGCATGTCCGACGGCTTCGAGACCCGATGCGCACAGGCGGTTGACGGTGATGCCGGGCACGGTGTCGGGCAGGCCCGCCAGCAGCAAAGCCATGCGCGCGACGTTGCGGTTGTCCTCGCCGGCCTGGTTGGCGCAGCCGAAATAGACTTCGTCGATCCGCGACCAGTCCACCTTGGGATTGCGCTTCATCAATGCCTTGATCGGCACCGCCGCAAGATCGTCGGGCCGCACCTTGGCGAGCGAACCGCCGTAACGCCCGATGGCGGTGCGGGCGGCATCACAGAGAAATACGTCGCGCATTTTTCTTGCCTTTCTTCCTCCCCTCCCCCGCGTAGCGGCAGGGAGGGGTCGGGGGTGGGGGGAGAGAATCATCGCAGCGAAATCGAAAGAGCTCCCCACCCCGCCCGCTTCGCTCGCGACCCTCCCCACCACTTCGTGGGGGAAGGGTAAAAACCTTCATCTCATATATAAGCCGCCTACGCCGCTTCGCCGTGCGCGCGCGCCGTTCTCTCATTCAGTTCGCGCAGGACTTTCAGCTCCAGTTCGGTCGGCGCCGGGGTCTCCGTCACCTTGTCGGCGAATTTCACGGTCCAGCCGGTATTCTCCTGGATCTGCTCGCGCGTCACGCCGGGATGGATCGAGACCACGGTCATCTCTTTGGTCTTCGGGTCCGGCTCCATGATGCACAGATCGGTGATCAGCTTGGTCGGGCCCTTGGTCTTGACGCCCAGCCGCTGGCGATGATCGCCGCCCTCGCCGTGGCCGAGCGACGTGACGAAGTCCAGCTTCTCCACGAAACCGCGCTTGCCCTGCGACATGATGATGAAAATTTCGCCGCAGGAGGTGGCGATCTCCGGCGCGCCGCCGCCGCCCGGCAGCCGTACCTTCGGCTTGTCGTAGGGGCCGACCACCGTGGTGTTGAGGTTGGCGTATTTGTCGATCTGCGCGCCGCCGAGGAAGCCGACGGTGATGCGCCCGCCCTGCAGCCAGTAGCGGAACATTTCCGGCACCGACACCGTGGTGAGCGCGGTGTCGCACAATTCGCCGTCCCCGATGGACAGCGGAAGCACGGTCGGCTTGGTGGCGAGCGTGCCGGATTCGTAGATCAGCGTGATCTCGGGCGCATGGGTCAGGCGGGCGAGGTTGGAGGCCGCCGACGGCGCGCCGATGCCGACAAACGTCACGTCGGTATTCTTGAGCGCGCGTGCAGCCGCGACGGTCATCATCTCGGCGGGCTTGTAGGTCGTAGTCATCGCAGTCACTCCGCCGCAACGCGCAGGTTGCGGACATGCTCGGCGAAATCTTCCGGGCGCTTGTTCAGCACATTCTCCTTCATCCAAGCGAGAAACGTGTCGCGCTCGCGCGCGATGCCGTCCCATTCCTTGTAGAAGGCGTTGAAGCGCTTGTAATAGCCCTGCGCATAGGACGGGAACGCGCCGCCCGGCACCACGGCGATGGAGCCGACGGTCCAGCTCGGCAGGATCACCGCATTGAGATTGCGCGGGCCGAAATCGTCGACCACTTCTTCCACCGTCACGATCGAGCGCCTGGCGGCGAGCACGGCTTCCTTCTGCACGCCGAGAATGCCTTCCAGCAGCACATTGCCTTCGCGGTCGGCGCGCAGCGCATGGATGACCGCCACGTCCGGGCGATGCGACGGCACGGTCGCCAGCACTTCGCCGGTATAGGGACAGGTCACGCTTTTGATGTTCGGATTCACCTTCGGCAGATCGGTGCCGATATAGCCGCGGAACACCGCGAACGGCAGGCCCGAAGCGCCGGACGCATAGGCGTTCGCCATGGCGGAATGCGAATGCTCCTCGATCGCCAGCTTGTTCGGCCAGCCATTCTCGATCGCGTCGCGTACGCGATGCAGCGAGCCGACGCCGGGATTGCCGCCCCATGAGAAGACGAGTTTGTCGGCGCAGCCCATGCCGATCATCTGGTCGTAGATCAGATCCGGCGTCATGCGGATCAGGGTCAAACGCTTCTTGCCCTGACGGATGATCTCATGACCGGCGGCATGCGGAATCAGGTGGGTAAAGCCTTCCATCGCCACCGTATCGCCGTCGCGGACATTGGCTTCGACGGCCTCGGCGAGGGACATGAGACGCGACATATCGAGCACTTCCTTTTGTGCGTGATCGCACTGCGCTATTCGAATTAATTCAATTTACGGACCGCGTCCGGGAGGGTCAAATGCCAGCGAATCCGGCCAGAGTCCAATAATTTGCCGGACCCCGGCGCAATTTCGAAAATGTTCGAAAGGCGAACAACGGAACGCCCATGGCCGCTCTGTCCCCCGCTCCCATCTTCACCGTTCATGCCGCACTGGCCGAGATCCTGCCGTTGGGCAAAACGCCCGCTGGCGAACGGCGCATCATCAATATTCTGGGTGGGCGGGTGGAAGGCCCGCGGCTCGCGGGACAGATTTTGCCGGGCGGCGCCGACTGGCAACTGATCCGCGCCGACGGCGCGGCCGACATCCAGGCGCGCTACACAATAAAGAGCGACCAGGGCGGGCTGGTTCTAGTCTCCAGCGACGGCCTGCGTCACGGTCCGCCCGACGTGCTGGCGCGGCTGGCCAGGGGCGAAGCGGTCGATCCCGCTCTTTATTTCTTCCGCACCCTCATGCGGTTCGAAACCGCCGATCCGGCGCTCGACTGGATGAACCGGATTCTGGCGATTGCGCATGGCGCCCGTCTGCCCAATGCTGTGACGCTCGAGGTCTTCGAGGTGCTGTAACGGCCGGTATCCGCCAGAACGCCATTGTTTATGATCACAATAGTTGTTAAAGACAACAATTAGCCCATGACCCAGACCCGCCTGTCCATCGACCTACCCGCCTCGCTCACGGCCGAACGCCGGGGCGACATCGCCATTTTGCGGCTGTCGCGTCCGCAGAAACGCAATGCGCTGGACGACACCACCGTCAACGGCATCGAAAGCTTCTTCGCCGCCCTGCCGGACGACATCCGCGCCGTGGTGCTGCATGGCGAAGGCGAGCATTTCTCCGCCGGCCTCGATCTCGGCGAACTGACCGTCCGCAACACGGTCGAGGCCGTGCACCATTCCCGCAATTGGCACCGCATCTTCGACCGTCTTGAATTCGGCAAGGTGCCGGTGGTGGCCGTGCTGCACGGCGCCGTTGTCGGCGGCGGACTGGAGCTTGCGGCGGCCTGCCATATCCGCGTCGCCGAACGCTCGGCCTATTACGCGCTGCCCGAAGGCAGCCGCGGCATCTATGTCGGCGGCGGCGGCTCGGTGCGGATTCCGCGGCTGATCGGCGTCGCGCGCATGATGGACATGATGCTGACCGGCCGCACCTATGGCGCCGATGAAGGCCTCACCATGGGCATCTCGCAATATCTGGTGGACGACGGCACGGGGCTCGCCAAAGGCATCGAGCTGGCGCAGCACATCGCCGGCAACACGCCGCTGACCAATTATGCCGTCATGCATGTACTCCCGCGCATCGCCGACATCGAGCGTGACGGCGGTTATCTGATGGAGTCGCTGATGGCGGCGATCGCCTCCGGAAACGAGGACGCGCAGCAGCGGCTGAAGGATTTTCTCGAAAAACGCGCGCCGAAGGCGCTGCACAAGAAGTAAGAAGAAAAGGCGCGGGTGGAAACGAGTCCGAGGATGGTTCTCAACCGATGACGGATGCCTCGCGTCAGATCCGGCCGGACAACGCGGCGCCCTACCGCAAGGTCAGGCTCGGCCGTCCCGACATGGACATCGACCGCCGCCCCGATGGCCGCATCTACATTCGCGCCCGCGAGGACCTGGGCGATTACCCGGTCCGGCTCACCGATCGCCTTTTGCATTGGGCCGACCGCGCGCCCGACCGCGTGTTCATGGCGGCGCGCGATGCAAATGGTGCGTGGCGCAAGATCAGCTACGGCGAAACGCTGACTTATGCGCGCAGCATCGGCGAAGCGCTGCTGACGCGCGGCCTGTCGGCGGAGCGGCCGGTCGTGATCCTGTCCGGCAACGATCTCGAACATGCCATGCTCGGCCTGGCCTGCGTCTATGCCGGCATCGCCTATGCGCCGATCTCGCCGGCCTATTCGCTGGTCTCCACCGATTTCGGCAAGCTCAGGCACATTTTTCAGTTGCTGACGCCGGGCTTTGTGTTTGCCGCCGACGGCCAAACGTTCGGTCGCGCCATCGACGCCATCGTGCCGGCCGATGTCGAAGTGGCGGTCACGCGCAATCCGCTGCCCGGCCGCAAGACGACATTGTTGTCCGAACTGGCGGCAACGCCGCCGACATCGACGATCGACAAGGCCAACAGCAATGTCGGACCGGACACCATCACCAAATTCCTGTTCACCTCCGGCTCGACCGGCCAGCCCAAGGGCGTGATCAATACCCAGCGCATGTGGTGCTCGAACCAGAAGATGATCGCGCTGGCACTGGCCTATTTCCAGGACGAGCCGCCGGTGACGGTGGACTGGGCGCCGTGGCATCACACCGCCGGCGGCAACCACGACGTCGGGCTCGTGCTCTATAACGGCGGCACATTCTATATCGACGAAGGCAAGCCGCTGCCGGGTGTGATCGAGGCGACGGTGCGCAACCTGAAGGATGTCGCGCCGACCTGGTATTTCAACGTGCCAAAGGGCTACGAGGCGCTGCTGCCGTTTCTGCGCAGCGACGCGCAGTTGCGGCAGAATTTCTTCAGCCGCCTGAAGGTGATGTGGTTTGCGGGCGCGGCCCTGTCGCAGCCGACCTTCGACGAAATGCAGGAACTCGCACTGCAAAGCTGCGGCGAGCGCATCCACTTCCTCACCGGTTTCGGCGCGACAGAAACCGCGCCCTGCGCACTCGCCCGCACCTGGGCGACGAGGAATTCCACCAATATGGGCCTGCCGACGCCGGGGCTCGATCTCAAGCTCATTCCGGCCGAAGGAAAACTCGAAGCGCGCGTGAAAGGGCCTAACATCACGCCGGGTTACTGGCGGCAGCCGGAACTGACCGCGACGTCCTTTGACGAGGAAGGCTTCTACAAGCTTGGCGACGCCTTCAAGTTCGACGATCCGGACAATCCCGCCGAAGGTCTTCTGTTCGACGGCCGCGTGGCCGAAGACTTCAAGCTCGCCACCGGCACATGGGTCAGCGTCGGCCCGCTGCGTGCCAGACTGATCGACGCGCTGGCGCCGCTGGTGCGCGACGTGGTGATCGCAGGCGCCGACCGCGACGACCTCTCGGTGCTGATCTTTCCCGATCTCGATGGCTGCCGGCGGATTGCGGAGCTGCCCGCCGGCGCGCCGGCCGACGACGTGCTGGCGCACAGCAGGGTCACCGAGGCCATCCGCCAGCGCCTGCAGGCGCTGGCCGCCAGCAGCACCGGCAGCTCGACCAAGATCTGCCGCGCCATTCTGCTGTCGGAGCCGCCCTCGCTCGACGCCGGCGAGATGACCGACAAGGGCTCGATCAACCAGCGCGCGGTGCTGGCGCGCCGCTCGTCGCTGCTCGACGAGCTTTACACCGTTCCGCATTCGCCCAATGTGATCGCAATCGAGTCCGGGAGCTGACAGATGACCGCCAAGACGCCGGGAATCGGCGAGACCTTCAAGGATGCCTGGCTGCTCGACGGGATGCGCACGCCGTTCGTGGATTACAACGGCGCGCTCGCCACGGTGTCGCCGATCGATCTCGGCATCAAGGCCGGGCGCGAAGCGGTGAAACATGCCGGCATATCGCCGAAGGACATCGACACCGTCATCACCGGCAGCATGGCGCAGGCGAGCTTCGACGCCTACATGCTGCCGCGCCATGTCGGGCTGTATTCGGGCGCACCGGTGGAGACGCCGGCGCATCATGTGCAGCGAGTCTGCGGCACTGGCATCGAGGCGATCTCGCAGGCCGCCGACGCGGTCTCGCTCGGCCGCGCCGATCTCGCGCTGGTGGTCGGCGCGGAATCGATGAGCCGCAATCCGGTCGCAGCCTATACCCATCGCGGCGGCTTCCGCATGGGCCAGGTCGAGTTCAAGGATTTTCTCTGGGAGGCCCTGCTCGATCCCGCCGCCAAGGTGAATATGGGCGACACCGCGGAAAATCTCGCGCGGCAATACCAGATCACGCGGCCGGAGGTGGATGCCTATGCCGCGCGCAGCTTCGAGCGTGCCGTCGCCGCGCAGAAGGACGGTTTCCTGGCCGGCGAGATCGCGCCGGTCACGACCGAGACCTTCGAACTGGACGGCTATGAGCCGCGCGGCATCAAGCTCGACCGCAACACGCCGGAAGTTGCGACCGACACCCATATCCGCCCGTCCCCGGTGGACCAGCTTGCGAAGATCCGCCCCGCCTTTGGCGGCGTGCAGACCGGCGGCAATTCGTCGGCGATTGTCGACGGCGCGGCGGCGGTGCTGGTCGCGAGCTCTAATTACGCCAGGACGCACGGCAAGAAGCCGTTGGCGCGCATTCTCGCAGCCGCCGCGGTCGGCGTACCGCCGGAAATCATGGGCATCGGTCCGGTGCCGGCGATCAAGGCGGTGCTGGAACGCGCGGGCCTGAAGCTCTCCGACATCGACCGTTTCGAGATCAACGAAGCCTTTGGCGCGCAGGTCATGGCCTGCGCGCGCGAACTCGGCATCGACGAGAGCAAGCTCAACGTGAATGGCGGCGCCATCGCCATCGGCCACCCGCTCGGCGCCACCGGCGTGCGGCTGTCGCTGACGCTGGCGCGCGAACTCAAGCGATCGGGCAAGCGCTACGGCATCGCGTCGGCCTGCATCGGCGGCGGCCAAGGCATCGCGCTGCTGATCGAAAACCCGGACGCACGGACCTGACATCATGGAGATCAAGGGACAGACCGCGATCATCACCGGCGGCGCTTCCGGTCTCGGCGCCGCCACGGCGGAAGTGCTGGCGGGAGCCGGCGCGAACGTCGCGCTGCTCGACGTCAATCTGGCCGCCGCGGAGGCCGTCGCCAAAAAACTCGGCGGCATCGCCGTGCAATGCGACGTCACCAGCGACACCAGCGCGGAAGCGGCCCTTGCCAAAGTGCGCGAGCATTACGGCGCGGGCCGCGTGCTGGTGAATTGCGCGGGCGTCGGTCCGCCCAGGCGCATCGTGGGCAAGGACGGCCCGATGCCGCTCGCCGATTTCAGGCGCGTGATCGAGATCAACCTGATCGGCACCTTCAACATGATGCGGCTCGCCGCCGCCGACATGAGCAAGCTCGATCCGCTGGCCGACAATGCGCGCGGCGTCATCGTCTCCACCGCTTCGGTCGCCGCCTTCGAGGGCCAGATCGGGCAGGCCGCCTATGCCGCCTCCAAGGGAGGCGTCGCCTCGCTGACCATGCCCGCGGCGCGCGAATTCGCGCAGTTCGGCATCCGGGTGATGACGATCGCCCCCGGCATTTTCGCGACGCCGATGCTCTCGGCGCTGCCGCAGGAGGCGCAGGACAGTCTCGGCGCCTCGGTACCCTTCCCCAAGCGGCTGGGCCAGCCGGCGGAATTCGCCGAGCTTGTTTCGTTTATCGTGCGGAACGGCTATCTGAACGGCGAGGTCATCCGTCTCGACGGCGCGCTGCGCATGGCGCCGCGTTAATTTCATGGTCGCGCGTCCGGACGGAAAACCGGTACCCACTTTTCCTGGACGCGCTCCCGTTCAATGAGGTTGTTATTTATGCTGAAAAACTCACGCAGCTTTCGCATCGAATGGGGCGATTGCGACCCAGCCGGCATCGTCTTCTATCCCCGCTACTTCGCCATGTTCGATCACTCGACCACCATGCTGATCTCGGCGGCGAGCGGGCTCAGCAAGTACGAGCTGCTGAAGAAGTACAGTTTCGCCGGCTATCCCATGGTGGACACCCGCGGCAAATTCGCGATCCCGACACGGTTCGGCGACGACGTGACGATCGAGTCGGAGTTCACCAAGGTCGGCAAGTCGAGCTTCGAGATCGAGCACAAGCTGATGAAGGACGGCAAGGTGTGTCTCGAGGGGTTTGAGACCCGCGTCTGGGTCAGCAAGGACCCGGCCGATCCGTCGAAGATCAGATCGACGCCGATCCCCGACGATCTCGCCGCGAAATTCCGCGGCGAGTAGGCGCCGCGGGGCAAGCGCTATCCCAACTCCTCCGCAATCTTCCGCAGCGTGCGCAGGAACTGCGCGCGCTCGCGCGGCCCGACAATGGCGTCGAGATCGTCTTCGTGGCGGCGCGCGCAGTCGGTGAGATCGCGCAGCATCTTCTCTCCCGCTGGCGTCAGCGTCAGGCGATAGGTGCGGCGGTCCTGTTCCGTGCGGGTACGCCGCACAAGATTGCGCTTCACCAGGGATCCGATGGCCGGCGTCAGGGTGGACTTGTCGCTGCCGATCGACTTGCTGAGCGCGGTCTGGCTGATGCCGGGATTGCGCCCGATCACGGTCAGCGCCGCAAAGCGGCCGGGACTGAGATCGATATCGCGGGCATGACGCCCGAAATTCTGGAACGATGCGATCTGCGCCATGCGCAGGTGGAACCCGATCCAGCCGGCCAGCGGCCCGAAATCGATCTCGGCCGCGGCTTTCCGCGGCGCGGGGCTGCGCGCAACCGCCTTGGACATGGTGCTCGGACGGCCCAATTTTTCGCTCCTGCCCCGCCGGAAAATGGTTTTACATCCAACTATCCTGCCTTACAATCTTTACAAGCTCAGCCGCGTCCGGCTGAATTTAAAAACAAGTTGGCTCTGAACCAACGGTCCAACAGGGAGGAGACACAATGAAATCCCGTCACCGCTTTTCCGTTATCGCCGCAGGCGGTCTCGCGTTTCTGATCGGCGCAGCGCCGCTCGCCATCGCGCAGGACAAGACCTTCGAGCTCAAGCTCGCGCACTGGGTTCCGCCATCGCATCCGCTGCAAAAGGCGCTGGAGGAATGGGGCGCCTCGGTCGAGAAAGCCTCGAACGGCACCATCAAGTACAAGGTCTATCCCTCGCAGCAGCTCGGCAAGGCCTTCGACCATTACGACATGGCGCGCGACGGCATCGCCGACCTCACCTATATCAATCCCGGCTATCAGCCCGGCCGTTTCCCGATCATCGGCGCCGGCGAGTTGCCGTTCCTCGTGACCACCGCCAAGGGCGGCTCGCAGGCGCTCGACGCCTGGTACCGCAAATACGCGGCCAAGGAGATGAAGGACGTCAAATTCTGCCTCGCCTTCATGCACGATCCCGGCACGTTCCATTCCAAGACCAAGAAGATCATGGTGCCTGGCGACATCAAGGGCATGAAGATCCGTCCGGCGCACGCCACGATGGCGTCGTTCGTCACCCTGCTCGGCGGCAGCAACGTGCAGTCGAGCGCGCCGGAAGTGCGTGACATTCTGGAGAAAGGCGTGGCCGAAGCCGTGACCTTCCCGTGGGGTTCGGTGCCGCTGTTCGGCATCGACAAGGTCACGAAATACCACATCGACGCGCCGCTCTACGCCACCACCTTCGCCTTCGTGTTCAGCCCCGGCACCTACAACCAGATGTCGGCGACGCAGAAGAAGGTGATCGACGATCACTGCACCAACGAATGGGCGTTGAAGGTCGCAGCTCCGTGGGCCGATTACGAGAATGCCGGCATCGGCAAGCTGAAGGCCGATGCCGCGCATGAGGTCTATCCGCTCACCCCGGCGCAGCTTGCCGAGTGGAAAAAGGCAGCCGAACCGCTGCAGAAGACCTGGGCCGACAACGTGAAGAAGGCCGGCGGCGATCCCGACGGCATCATGAAGGAGCTGAAGGACTCGCTCGCGAAGTTCAAGGCCGCCTATTGATGGGCAGAAAGTGCGCGCCGGCCTCGGCGCGCACAAGACCTGAAAAAGTATGACGGCGGCATCCTCGCCGCCGTCATAGCATCTGACGACAGAATTACGGACATGCACGCGGTCCCCGCGACCGGAAAAGCCGGACAGATGGCCAGCACCGTCACCAGATACATGAACCGCTTCATCGACTCGATCGAGTGGATCGCGGCTTTCTTCATCGGCGTCGTCGCGCTCGACGTCTTTTTCACGGTGCTGCTGCGCTATTTTTTCGGCTTCACGATTCCCGACGCTTACGATTTCGGCATGCTCATGCTCGGCATCGTCATCTTCTGGGGTATCGCAGCCACCAGCTATCGCGGCACCCACATCACGGTCGATCTGCTCTGGGCCAATGTCAGCCCGCGCTGGCAGCGCGCGATCGATGTGTTCGCAACGCTGGTCCTTCTGTTTGTGGTGGTGGTGCAGACCTATACCCTGTTCGACAAGACCATAAGCACCCGGGATGCCAACCTGCAGACCTTCGAGCTCCGCCTCCCGGTCTGGCCTTTCTACCTGATTGCCTGGATCGGCGATGTCGCCGCCGTGCTGCTGATCGTTGTCCGCACCTATCGCCTGATCTTCCATCCCGACCTGATGGCGCGCGATCACGCCGTCGCTGCAAGGCCGGTCGAGTGAGCGACGCAACATGAGTTCCGACGCCGTCGCCATCATCGGGTTTGTCACGCTGTTCGTGCTGATGCTGCTGCGTGTGCCGATCGGCATGGCGCTCGGCCTGGTCGGCGTCGGCGGCTTTGCGTATCTGACGAGCGGCGGGCCGGCGCTGAAGATCGTCGGCCACACCACCATGCGGACGGTGACCGATTTCAATTTCGCGGTCATTCCGCTGTTCCTGCTGATGGGATCGTTCGCGACCACGTCCGGCATGAGCCGCGAACTGTTCCGCGCCGCCAATTCCTTTCTGGGCCATCTGAAAGGCGGACTTGGCATCGCCACCATCGCGGCCTGCGGCGGCTTTTCCGCGATCTGCGGATCCTCGGTGGCGACGGCGGCCACCTTCTCGCGCGTGGCCTATCCCGAGATGCGCCGCTTCGGCTATCCAAAATCCTTTTCCACCGGCGTGGTCGCCGCCGGCGGCACCCTCGGCATCATGATTCCGCCCTCCACCGTGCTCGCGGTCTACGGGCTCATCACCGAGCAGGACATCGGCAAGCTGTTCGTGGCCGGCATCCTGCCGGGCATTCTGGCCGTGCTCATGTACATGTTCACCGTCACGATCATCGGCTGGGTGCGTCCGGGATTTCTGCCGAGCGGTCCGCGCTCGTCCTGGAAAGAACGCTTCGACAGCCTGCGCGACGTGTGGGCGACGGTGCTGCTGTTCGCCTTCGTCATCGGCGGCATCTATGGCGGCATGTTCACCGCGACCGAAGCGGCCGGTATGGGCGCCGGCGGCGCCTTCATCATCGGATTGCTGCGCGGACGCCTCTCGCGCGCCGACATCCTGCGCTCGCTGCTGGAATCGACCCGCACCACGGCGGCGGTGTTCACCATCCTGATCGGCGCGCTGCTGTTCGGCTATTTCCTCACCATCACGCAGACACCGCAGAAGGTCACCGAATTCCTGACGGCGCTCGGCATCGGCCGCTACGGCATCCTGACCCTGATCCTGCTGATGTATCTGGTGCTGGGCTGCCTGATGGACGCGCTGGCGATGATCATCCTCACCGTCCCGATCATCTTCCCGGTCATCAAGGAACTGGGATTCGACCCCATCTGGTTCGGCATCATCATCGTCATGACTGTCGAACTCGGCCTGATCCACCCGCCGGTCGGAATGAATATCTTCGTCATCAAGAGCGTGCTCGACGATGTGAAGATATCGACGATCTTCGCCGGCGTGCTGCCTTTCATCATTACCGACCTCATCCGGCTGGTGATCCTGGTCCTGTTCCCGATCATCGCGCTGTGGCTGCCATCGCGCATGTGAGGCGGGCCTTGAATTTACGGCCGAAAACGGCACCTTTTATAATCGTCCCAATCTGCTAGAATAGTTTGATATCCAACTATCTGGCCCGTTGGGGCCGCCGGTGAGACGATGGAACGCTCGTTCAAGAAAGAAGTGCAGGCGCTGACCCTCGGCGACGGGGAGACCTTCCGCGGCGAAGGCATCTTGGCCGTGACCAAGGCGCTGCTGCAATCCGGCGTCTCCTATGTCGGCGGCTACCAGGGCGCGCCGGTCTCGCACCTGCTCGACGTGATGGTGGAGGCCGAGGACCTGCTGGCCGATCTCGGCGTGCATGTCGAAACCTGCACCAACGAGGCCTCGGCCGCCGCCATGCTCGGCGCCTCGATCAATTACCCGCTGCGCGGCGCGGTGACCTGGAAATCCATCGTCGGCACCAATGTCGCCGCCGACGCGCTGTCCAATCTCGCCTCGCCCGGCGTCGTGGGCGGCGCCTTGATCGTTCTGGGCGAGGATTACGGCGAGGGCGCGAGCGTGATCCAGGAACGCTCCTATGCCTATGCGATGAAATCCTCGATGTGGCTGCTCGATCCGCGGCCCGACCTGCCGACCATCGTGCGCTGCGTCGAGAAAGGTTTTGAACTCTCGGAAGCGAGCCACGCGCCGGTGATGCTCGAACTGCGCATCCGCGCCTGCCATGTCACCGGCGAGTTCGAGGCCAAGAACAACCGGCGCGGCGCCTATTCCGGACTCAACCGGCTGGAAGGCCCGCCGCGCTTCGACTATGGCCGGCTGGCGCATCCGCCGGTCACCTTCATCCATGAGCGGCTGAAGGTGGAAGATCGCATGCCGGCGGCGCGCAGGTTCACCCGCGAACACAAGCTGAACGAAATCGTGCCGGGCGATGTGGACGATATCGGCATCGTGGTGATGGGCGGCCTGACCAACAGCGTGCTGCGCGCGCTGGCGCGGCTCGATCTCGCCGACATGTTCGGCAAGACGCGCATCCCTATCCTGGTGCTCAATGTGGTTTATCCGCTGGTGCCGGAGGAGGTTCGGGAATTCTGCGCCGGCAAACGCGCGGTGCTGGTGGTCGAGGAAGGTCATCCCGAATATATCGAGGAAGCGATCAATTCCGACCTGCGCCGCGCCGACATCCAGACCCGCGTGATCGGCAAGGACGTGCTGCCGAAGGCCGGGGAATACACCTCCGACGTTCTGCTGAAAGGGCTGTCGGCGTTTCTCAGCCAGACCCGGCCGGCAAGGCTCGATGTCGAAGCCATTGCCGACCGCGCCGGAAAAATGCTGGCGCATCTGCCCGCCGCGCAGGCTTCGGTCGGCACCTTGCCGCCCCGCCCGCCGACATTCTGCACCGGCTGCCCGGAACGCCCGGTATTCGCCGCGATCAAGCTCATGCAGCGCGATCTCGGGCCGACGCATATCAGCGCCGATATCGGCTGCCACGCCTTCGCGACGCTGGCGCCGTTCAGCCTCGGCAATTCCATTCTCGGCTACGGCATGTCGCTGGCGAGCGCGGCCGCAGTCGGACCCAACATGTCGCGCCGTCCGATCGCGGTGATGGGCGACGGCGGCTTCTGGCATAACGGCCTGATCACCGGCGTGGCGTCGAACCTGTTCAACAAGGGCGACGGCGTGCTGATCGTCATGCAGAACGGCTACACCTCCGCCACCGGCCTGCAATTCATGCCCTCCAGCAAGGCCAGCCGCTCAGGCCCCGCGCCCGGCATGGATATCGAATCCACGCTGCGCTCCTTCGGCGTGACATGGATGCGCAAGGTGCGCACCTACAGCGTCGCCAGGATGGTGAAGACGCTGAAGGCCGCGATGCAGGACCCCGCCCGGGGCCTGAAGGTCATCGTCGCCGACGGCGAATGCCAGCTCGCCCGCCAGCGCCGCGTGCGCGCGGACGATGCCCGGAAACTCGCCGGCGGCCAGCGCGTGGTCCGCACCAAATACGGCGTCGACGATGAGATCTGCACCGGCGATCATTCCTGCATCCGGCTCTCCGGCTGTCCGTCGCTGACGGTGAAGCCCAATCCGGACCCGTTGCGCAGCGATCCGGTGGCCAGCGTGATCGAATCCTGCGTCGGCTGCGGATTGTGCGGCGAGGTCGCCCATGCCGCGGTGCTGTGCCCGTCCTTCTATCGCGCCGAACTGATCCGCAATGCGACGGCCTGGGATCTCTGGCTGCACCGCCTGCGCTCGGGCGTGATCGGCTGGTTCAGCGGCCGCAAGCAGGAGGCCGCGGCATGAGCGCGATGCAGCGCCCGGTCACCGTGCTGATCGCCGCTCTGGGCGGCGAAGGCGGCGGCGTGCTCACCAACTGGATCATCAATGCGGCGGCCGATCTCGGCTTCCCGGCGCAATCGACGTCGATTCCCGGCGTCGCGCAGCGCACCGGTGCGACGACCTACTACATCGAGATTTTTCCGAAGACCTGGCGCGAGCTCGGCGACGCCAGGCCGGTGCTGGCGCTGACGCCCGGCATCGGCGACATCGACGTCATGGTGGCAAGCGAATTCCTGGAAGCCGGCCGCGCCATCGCGTCGGGTTTCGTCACGCCCGACCGCACGCTGCTGATCGCATCGACCAGCCGCTTCTATTCCATGAACGAGAAGATGGCGATGGGCGACGGGCGCTACGACCAGACCCGTCTGCTCGACGCTGCCGAAAGCAATTCGCAAGGCCGGATCCTGTTCGACATGGAATCCGCCGGCAAGACCGCCGGCGCCATGATCAACGCCGTCATGCTCGGCGCCATTGCCGGCTGCGGCAAGCTGCCGATTCCGGTCGAGGCCTTCGAGGCGGCGATCCGCAAGGACGGCAAGGCGGTCGAGCCCAATCTGCGCGGCTTCCGCGCCGGACTCGACGCGGCGCGCGAGACATCCGCGGCGCGCGGCGTTGGTCCCGACGGCAAGCGCCATCTCGCCCCCGAACCGCAAAGCGATCCGCTGGAAGGCGAGATCCGCGCGCAGGCGCCTCAGCCGGCCCAGGACGTGATGATCGAAGGCGTGCGCCGCCTCACCCGTTTCCAGAATGCCGACTATGCGCGGCTTTATTTGAACCGTCTTGCACCCGTGCACACCGCCGATCAGCGCGCGGCCAGCGGCGGAAAATTGCTGCGCGAAGTCGCGCGCCACCTCGCGGTGCGGATGTCGTTCGAGGACCTGATCCGCGTGGCGCAGGCCAAGATCGACCCCGCGCGCATGACCCGGATCACCGCCGAACTCAATGCCAAGCCGGATGAACCGGTCCATGTTGTGGAATTCCTGAAGCCCGGCATCGAGGAACTCTGCCAGATTCTGCCGCCATCGCTGGCGCGCTGGATTTTGCGCGTGTCGGCGCGGCGCGGCTGGCTGGATCGCGTGCATGTCGGCATGGAGGTGAAGAGCACCTCGATCAGCGGCTATCTGCGCTTCTGGCTGCTGGCAAAACTCAAGCCCTGGCGGCCGCGCAGCTTCCGCTATCATGAGGAACAGGCCGCGATCGAATCCTGGTTAACGCTGATCCTCGAAGCGGCTCCGCATTCGCCCACGCTGGCGATCGAGATCGCGGAATGCGCGCGCCTGATCAAGGGCTATGGCTCCACGCACAAGCGCGGCACCAGCAATTTTCAGATGATCGAAGCCCGGGTGATCCGCGCCGCCATCAATGGGCGCCTGCCCGTCGATCAGGCGATCGACGCCATCGCCAGCGCCCGCACCGCCGCGCTGGTCGATCCTGAGGGCGAGGGCCTGACCCGCTGCCTCGACGATCTCGACCGTCACATGTCCTTCCGCGTCGCCGCGGAATAAGGCGCAATTCGCCACGTTGTAAGGCCTCCCGCCCTCCGGTATGAATGCCGGAGGTACAAAAACCCTATGTAAAGTCAGTCTGGGAGGACGCCGTGAACAAGCTTCTTGTCGGAGCCGCATTTTTTCTGTCTGTCGCGACCGCAATACCGGCCGCGGCGCAACCGGTCGGCCTCGGAACCAGCCCGCAAGGCACGCTGACCTACGCCGTGGGCGCCGCCGTCGCCAAGGTGCTCGGCGAAAAGGCCAACCTCCAGTCGCGCGTGCAGCCCTCCGCCGGCACTGGCGCGATGATCCCGCTGGTCAATTCCAACGAAATCGACATGGGCTTCGCCAACACGCTCGAACTTTATGACGCCTTTCACGGCGTCGGCACATTCGACAACCGCCCGAATCCGAAACTGCGCACCGTGGCCGTGATCTTCCCGATCCGCGTCGGCCTGTTCGTGCGCAACGATTCCCCGATCAAGACGGTCGCCGACATGAAGGGCAAGACCGTCGCCTATGGCTTCACCAGCCAGGAGATCATCAAGAAAACGGTCGATGCGATGCTCGCGACTTCGGGCCTGTCGGTGAAGGATCTCAAGACCGTGCTGGTGCCCAATCTGGTGCGCGGCGTCGATGAGTTCAACGCCGGCCGCGTCGACATCACCACCTTCGCGCTCGGTTCGGCCAAGGTGGCGGAGGCCGACGCATCGGTCGGCGGCATCCGCTTCGTCAACATGGAGAACACGCCGGCCGGTCTCGCGGCGTTCAAGAAGGAATTCCCGACCGCCTATCTGGACAAGGTCAGTCCGGCGCCGAATCTGCCGGGCGTGAAAGAGCCCATCACCACGATGTTCTACGACTACACCATCTTCGCCTCCGCCGACATGCCGGCGGACAAGGTGAAGAACATCCTGAAGGTGCTGGCTGAGAACAAGGACGCACTCGGGCAGGCGCACCCGCTGTTCCGCGGCATGGTCATCGATCGTCTCTACAACGACATCAAGGTGCCCTACCACGACGGCGCCATCGCCTATTTCAAGGAAGCTGGCATCAAGGAATCAAAATAGCCGGACAACCGGCACGGACGGCGCGTCGACATCCAGGGAGGATTACGTGACCAGATTCGCTTATGCGGCTGTCGCCGCCATTTCGCTCGCCATCATGTCGCCCGCTGCCGCGCAGCCGCTCGGTATCGGGACCAGCCCGCAAGGCACGATGGTCTACACGCTCGGCGCCGCCGTCTCCAAGGCGCTGGCCGAAAGCGCGAACATGCAGTCGCGTGTTCAGCCTTCGGCCGGCACCGGCGCGATGGTGCCACTGGTGAATTCCGGCGAGATCGATATCGGCTTCTGCAACGCGCGGGAGTTTTTCGATTCCTATCATGGCGTCGGCTCGTCGGATAAACGCAAGAACGAGAATCTGCGCGCGATTGCGGTGCTGTTTCCGCTCACCGTCGGCCTGATCGTGCGCAACGACTCGCCGATCAAGTCGGTGAAGGATCTCAAGGGCAAGAGCATCTCCTACGGCTATCAGAGCCAGGAGGTGATCCGCATTCTGGTCGACGGGATGCTCGCCAATGCCGGCCTCACTATCGGCGACATGAAGCCGGTGCTGGTGCCGAACCTGATCCGCGGCATGGACGAGCTGATCGCCGGCCGCGTCGAGGTGTCGTTCTTCGCGCTCGGCCAGGCCAAGGTGGCGGAAGCCGACGCGGCGGTGGGCATCCGCTTCCTGCCCATGGACGATTCACCCGCAGCGGTCGATGCGATGCTGAAGGTCGTGCAGGTGGGCTATGTCGGCAAGATTGCTCCGGCGCCCAACCTGCCCGGCGTGCGCGACACCATTCCGGTGGCGCATTACGACTATGTCGCTTTTGCAAACAAGGACGTGCCGGCAGAGCGTATCAAGACCATCACCAAGGTCATTGCCGAACAGAAGGATGCGATGGCGCAGTCGCTTCCGCTGTTCCGGCGCTTCAACCCCGAGCGCATGTATTCCAGCAAGCTCAAGGTGCCCTATCACGACGGCGCCATTGCCTATTTCAGGGAAAAGGGCATCAAGGAGCAGTGACCGTTCCCCGGCCCGCAGCAAGGACGAGTAATGACGCTATCCGCGCAGAAGAAGCCTGAACCGGGCCGGACCAGGATCGCCGCCGAATATTTCCTCGAATCCCTCTCCATGCACGGCGTCGATTATTTCTTCGCCAATCCCGGCACGGACTTTCCGCCGATCGTCGAGGCGCTGACGCGGGCCAGGCGCAGCAATGCCAAAGTGCCGGAGCCGATCTTGGTTCCGCATGAAAATCTCGCGGTCGCGATGGCGCATGGCGTCTATCTGATGACCGGCCGCCCGCAGGCGGTGATGGTGCATGTCAATGTCGGCACCGCCAACACCGTCAACAACATCGCCAATCTGGCGCGCGACCGCGCCCCGGTGATCGTCGCCGCCGGCCGCACGCCCTTCACCGAAAAAGGCCAGTTTGGATCGCGCACCCGTCCCATCCACTGGGCGCAGGAAATGTTCGACCAGGCCGGCATGGTGCGCGAGCTGGTGAAATGGGATTACGAATTGCGCATGCCCGAGCAGATCGGGGACGTCACCGCGCGCGCCTATGAGATGTCCATGACCAGCCCGCGTGGGCCGGTCTATCTCGTGCTGCCGCGCGAGCCGCTGTCGGCGCCGTTGCCCGATTACACGCCGGAAAAGCTGCGCGCCCTGCCCGCTCCGCCCTATCCCGATCCGCAAGCCATCGCGCAACTGGCGGACTGGATCGCGGCCGCCGAACGGCCGGTCATTCTCAACGCCGCCGCCGGCGATCCGAAAGCGGTGGAGATTCTCGGCCGCATCGCCAACGACTACGCGATCCCGGTCGTCGCGCATTACCCGCGCGTCATGGCTCTGCCCGCCAGCCACCCCATGCATTTCGGCTACGATTCGGCGGCGATGCTGGCCGACGCCGACCTCGCCGTGGTGATCGAATGCGACGTGCCCTATCACCCGCACCTGACCGAACCGGCGGCGAATTGCCGTTTCGTGCATATCGGCGAGGACACGGTCTATCAGCGCTATCCGATGCGCAGCTTTCCGACCGATCTCGCGATCACCGCGCATGCCACGCGCGCGCTTGAGGCGCTTGAGGCCGCGCTCGCCAGGCACAAGGGCGCGATGCAGGCGCGCATCGATGCACGGCGCGCGCCGCTGATCGCGCGCGCGAAAGCGCGGCGCGAGAAGGTCGCGAAGGGCACCGCGGTCGCAGCCGATCGCATCACACCGGAATTTCTCAGCCGTACCATCGGCGAAGTGCTCGGTCCGGACGCCGTGATCTTCAACGAATATCCGCTGCGGCTGGAACATTGCCCGCGCGAGAAACCCGGCACCTTCTTTGCCGCCAGTCCCGCCGGCGGCCTTGGCTGGGGCCTGGGCGCAGCCCTTGGCGCAAAGCTCGCGGCGCCCGACAAGCTGATCGTCGCCACGCTGGGCGACGGTGTCTATCTGTTTACCAATCCCACCGTGTCCCACTGGGTGGGCGAGAAATACAAGTTGCCGGTGCTGACCATCATCTTCAATAACCAGCGCTACGGCGCGGTGCGCAACGCCACCCTGTCGATGTTCAAGGACGGCGTGGCGGGCGAAGACGACGGACGTTTCCTGGCCGATCTCGATCCGAGCGCGCCCTATGACGAGTTCGTGCGCGCGCAGGGCGGTTTCGGCGAGCGGGTGGAAAAGCCGCAGGATCTGGCCGGTGCCCTGCAGCGCGCCCGCGACGCGGTGATGAACGACAAGAAGCAGGCTTTGCTCAATGTGATATGTCCCTATTGAGCGAGCCGGGTTGACGTGCAGCGAGGGGTTCGGGGTGTCTGACAGGCTGTTGAATTACTGGATGGTCGCCATGCGCGCGGCGATCGTCTTTGTGGTCGTGATCTGGATCGCCAATATTCCGGGCCGGCTGCAGATTCCGATCTTCACCGAGCAATTGCTGGCGGCCGTGCTGGGGCTGGCGCTCGCGCTCTGCTTCCTGACCTTTCCCTTTGCGTCCAAGACCACCGGCGAGGAAGCAATTGTCGCCAAGGTGATCGAGGGCGAGCAGAACAAGATCGGCTGGAGCGACATCGTCCTCGCCGTGCTCAGCCTGGTGACATGCTTCTATGTCGCCGTCCGCTATCCCGACCTGATCATCGAACTGGCCACCCGCCCGGTCGGCGGCGTCGTCGTCGCCGGCATCATCGTGCTGCTGGTCTTCGAAGCCAGCCGCCGCGTGACCGGCTGGGCGCTGATGCTGATCGTGCTGGCCTTGTGCGCGCACGCGATGCTGGGCTGGATGCTTCCGGAACAATTCGCCAGCCGCCCGATCTCGATCAGCCGCCTGCTGGTCTATCTCGGCATCGATACCAATGCGCTGCTGGGCAACACCCTGCAGATCGCCGTCGTCGTGGTCATTCCCTTCATCATCATGGGTCAGGTGCTGTCGCGCTGCGGCGGCTCGGACTTTTTCGCCGATCTTGCCGCGTCCCTGATGGGCCATTTCCGCGGCGGCGCGGCCAAGATCGCGGTCGTCGGCTCGGCCTTTTTCGGCATGATCTCCGGCAGCGCGGTGGCGAATGTCGCCAGCGTCGGCACCATCACCATTCCGCTGATGAAACGCGCGGGCTTTCCCGGCCACACCGCCGCCGGCGTCGAAGCCGTCGGCTCCACCGGCGGGCAGATCGCGCCGCCCGTGATGGGCGCCGCCGCCTTCCTGATGGCCGAGTATCTGCAGGTGCCCTATGGCGACGTGATGGTGGCGGCCATCATCCCGGCCTTTCTGTTTTACGCCGCGCTGTTCATACAGGTGGACCTTGAATCCGCCAAGCTTGGCATTGTCGGCCAGCCACGTGACACATTGCCGTCGGTCTGGACGGTTTTGCGCCACGGCTGGCATTTCGTGGTGCCCTTCGCGGTGCTGGTCGGCGGATTGCTGTGGGCCAACATGGAAGCCGAATATGCGGCCCTGTTCGCCACGCTGGTGCTGATCGCGCTCGCAATGACAGTGAAGCACAAGGGCCATCGCATGACGCCACGCGGAGCCCTCGCCGCCGTGGTGAGCGCCGGCGGCGCCGTGATCGACATCATCATCATCACTGCCATCGCCGGCATCCTGATCGGCGCCATGACCATTACCGGCGTGTCCTTTTCGCTGACCCAGCAATTGCTCAGCGCCAGCGGCGACAGCCTGGTGATCCTGCTGATCCTGACCGCCATCGTCTCCTTCGTTCTCGGCCTGCCGCTGCCGACGGTCGGCGTTTACGTCATCCTTGCGACGCTGGCTGCGCCCGCGCTGGTGCAGGCGGGATTGTCGCCGATGCAGGCGCACATGTTCGTCCTGTTCAGCGGCATTCTCGGCATGGTGACGCCGCCGGTCGCGCTCGCCGCCTTCGCCGCCGCCACCATCGCGCGCTCCGACCAGTGGCGCACCGGGTGGACCGCCATGCGGCTGAGCTGGTGCGCCTATTTCATCCCCTTCATGTTCGCCTATTCGGCGCCCCTGCTCATGCAGGGCAGTTGGACCGCGATCCTGGTGGCGCTGTTCGACGCCCTTCTGGGAATTTTCCTCGGCACCCTCGCGGTCGTCGGCTACTTGACGGCGCCGATCTCGCTCATGTTCCGGTTTGCCTATGCCGTGCTGGCCGCTCTGGTGCTACTGCCGCCGTCCGCGTTTGGCGGATCGACCATGGTCAGCATCATCGCGTCCATCGCCGGTCTGGCGGCGGTCGCCTACGAGATCGTGCGCGGACGCACCGCAGCGAAGCGTCCGGCCGTGTCGGCCTGACATCCACGCATATCAGCAAGAATAACGGAGACAGTCTCATGCGGATCGACGCCTTCAATCACTTCTTTCCGAAGAAATATTTCGAGAAGCTGCAGGCCAGCGGCCTGCCCGATATCGGCAAGCGCTCGACCAACATCCCCGCGCTCTATGACGTCGATCTGCGCCGCAAGATCATCGGCTCGTTCCCCGACTACAAGCAGGTCATCTCGCTCGCCGCGCCCTCGCTCGAACTGCTCGCGAACGGCGATCCCGCGCTGGCGCTGGAATACGCCAAGATCGGCAACGACGGCATGGCCGAGCTTTGCCAGAAATATCCCGACGAATTCTGCGGCTTCATCGCGCAGACGCCGCTGATCACGAAGGACGCCGGCGTCGGCGAATCCGAGCGCGCGATCAAGCAGCTCGGCGCCTGCGGCGTGCAGATCTTCACCAATGTCAACGGCAAGCCGCTGGACCTGCCGGAGTTCCGCCCGTTCTTCGCGGGCATGGAAAAGCTTGGCAAGCCGATCTGGACGCATCCGGCGCGCGCCGCCAACCATCCGGATTATCTCAGCGAGAAGAAGTCGCTGTACGAAATCTGGTGGACCTTCGGCTGGGCCTATGAAACCGCGGCGATGATGGCGCGGCTGGTGTTCTCCAAGATCGTCGACGACCATCCCGACCTGAAGATCATCGTGCATCACTTCGGCAGCATCGTGCCGACGCTGGAAGGCCGCGTCGGGCCGGGCTGGGACCAGCTGGGCTCGCGTACCTCGGACGAGGATTACGGTGCCTTGCTGAAGAGCCTGAAGAAGCGTCCGCTCGATTACTTCAAGCACAATTTCTATCCGGACACCGCGACCTTCACCTCGGAAGGCGCGATGAAGATCGGCTTCGGCTTCTTCGACCTCGACAAGGTGATCTTCGCGTCCGATTGCCCGTTCGACCCGGAAAAGGGCACGATGTATATCCGCGAGACCCTCCGCATTCTCGACACTTACGGCATGCCGAAGGCCGATCTCGACAAGGTCTATTACAAGAACCTGGAGCGGATCACCGGCCACACCTTCGTCAAATAGGCCGCCGCACAACGCCGGAAATCCTTGACGGGCCTGTGGGTTATCCCGCGGGCCCGGATTCTTTTCATGAAACGCCGGATGGCTTTTGCTAGCGTGCGGGCCGATGGCCATTGCAAGCGCGAAAGCCGCCGCCGGATTTAAGGACAACGACGACGCCTCCGGGGCGGCGGGCGAGCCCGGGCGCACCGCGACGCCCGGCGAGGCCGGGCGCGTCACGCCGATGATGGAGCAATATATCGAGATCAAGGCGGCCAATCCGGATTCGCTGCTGTTCTACCGGATGGGCGATTTCTACGAATTGTTCTTCGAGGACGCGGAGATCGCCTCGCGCGCGCTCGGCATCGTGCTCACCAAGCGCGGCAAGCATCTCGGCAACGACATCCCGATGTGCGGCGTGCCGGTGGAGAAGTCCGACGAATATCTGCATCGCCTGATCGCGCTCGGCCATCGCGTGGCGGTCTGCGAACAGATCGAGGATCCCGCCGAGGCGAGGAAGCGCGGCGGCAAGAGCGTCGTGAAACGCGACGTGGTGCGGCTGGTGACGCCCGGCACGCTGACCGAAGACACCCTGCTCGACGCCCGCCGGAACAATTATCTTCTGGCGCTGGCGCGCGCCCGCGCCTCCGCCGGCGGCGAGCAGGGCCGGATCGCACTGTCCTGGATCGACATCTCGACCGGCGAATTCCGTATCTCCGAATGCGAACCGAATGCGCTCTCCGCCGAGATCGCGCGGCTGGAGCCGGGCGAGATCATCGTTTCCGACGCGCTTTATTCCGATCCCGATTTCGTGCCCCTCTTCCGCTCGCTGCCGCATGTCATGCCGCTGACCCGCGACGTGTTCGACGGCGCGACCGCCGAGCGGCGGCTGGCGGATTTCTTCAGCGTGGCGACCACCGACAGTTTCGGCGCGCTGACGCGGCTGGAGCTCACCGCCGCGGCCGCCTGCGTCACCTATGTGGAGCGCACCCAGCTCGGCAGGCGCCCGCCGCTCTCGCCGCCCGTGCGCGAAAGCGCCGGCGCGACGCTCGCCATCGATTCCGCCACCCGCGCCAATCTCGAACTGATGAAGACGCTGGCCGGCGAGCGGCGCGGCTCGCTGCTCGATATCATCGACCGCACGGTGACGGCGGCGGGATCGCGGCTTCTTGCCCAGCGTCTCGCTTCTCCGCTGACCGATCCGGCGCTGATCGCGCGGCGGCTGGACGCGATCGAAACCTTCGTCGCCGACAATGCCGCACGCAATGACAGCCGCGAGCGCCTGAAAGCCGCGCCCGATCTCGCCCGCGCCCTCTCCCGCCTCGCCCTGCTGCGCGGCGGACCGCGCGATCTCGCCGCCATCCGCGACGGATTGCGGGCCGCGGCCGGCCTCGCCGCCCGCCTGGCAACGCTGCCGGACATTCCTGGCGAAGTCGCCGACGCCATCTCTGCGTTGCGCAAGCTCGATCCGGCGCTGGCGGCCATGCTGACAGCCGCTCTGGCCGACGAATTGCCGGCTTTCAGGCGCGACGGCGGCTTCATCCGTCCGGGCTATGACACAGCCCTCGACGAGATCCGCGCCCTGCGCGACCAGTCGCGCCGCGTGATCGCCCAATTGCAGGCCGGCTATTGCGACGAGACCGGCATCCGCACCCTGAAAATCCGCCACAACAACGTGCTCGGCTATTTCGTCGAGGTGAGTGCGCAGCATGGCGAGAAGCTGCTGGCGCCGCCGTTCAACGCGCGCTTCATCCACCGCCAGACGCTGGCGGGGCAGACCCGCTTCACCACCACCGAACTGGGCGAACTGGAAGCCAAGATCGTCAGCGCCGCCGACCGCGCGCTCGGGCTCGAGCTCGACCTGTTCGAGCGGCTGGCGGCCGGCGTGCTCGCCGCAACCGCCGACATCAAGGGCGCGGCCGAGGCGCTCGCCATTCTGGACGTGGAATCGGCGCTGGCGGCGCTCGCGGCCGAACAGGATTATACGCGGCCGGAGATCGACACCTCGTTGCGCTTCTCTATCGAAGGCGGACGCCACCCGGTCGTGGAACAGGCGCTGGCGCGGACCAGCCCGTTCATCGCCAACGATTGCGACCTTTCTCCACCCGAGAAGCAGAAGGCGGGCCGCATCTGGCTGCTGACCGGCCCCAACATGGCCGGCAAGTCCACCTTCCTGCGGCAGAATGCGCTGATCGCGGTGCTGGCGCAGGCGGGCTCGTTCGTGCCGGCCAGGCGCGCGCAGATCGGCGTGGTGGACCGTCTGTTCTCGCGCGTCGGCGCCGCCGACGATCTGGCGCGCGGCCGCTCCACCTTCATGGTGGAGATGGTGGAAACCGCCGCCATTCTCAATCAGGCCGGCGAGCGCGCGCTCGTCATCCTCGACGAGATCGGCCGCGGCACCGCGACCTTCGACGGCCTGTCGATCGCGTGGGCGTCGATCGAGCATCTGCACGAGGCCAATCGCTGCCGCGCGTTGTTCGCGACGCATTATCATGAGCTGACCGCGCTCGCCGCCAAGCTGCCGCGCCTGCACAACGCCACCATGCGGGTGAAGGAATGGCAGGGCGACGTCGTGTTCCTGCACGAGGTGGTGCCCGGCGCCGCCGACCGCTCCTACGGCATCCAGGTGGCGAAGCTGGCGGGATTGCCGCCAAGCGTGATCGAGCGCGCCAAGCTGGTGCTGGCCGAACTCGAAACCGAGGAACGCACCAAGCCGGTCAAGGGCTTTCAGGACCTGCCGCTGTTCCAGGCTGCCCGGCCTGCCGCGCCGGCGTCGCAGGACGGGCCGCTCGAGAAACTCGTCGCGGCGCTGGACGCCGTGCATCCCGACGAGATGTCCCCGCGCGAGGCGCTGGAGACGCTTTACAAGCTGAAAGGCTTGGCGAAAGCCGGCAAGTCGTGAGCAGGACGGCACGCGCGCTGACGCTGACGGCCCTGATCGTCGCTCTGCCTCAGATTCTGGGCATCATCAATTCCATCTTCGTTTTCGGCTTCACGGCCTTCCTGACGACGCTGCTGATCCTGCCGTTTCTGCCGCTGGTCCTGCTGCTGCGGTCCGGGCCGCAGCCGCCGCAATACTGGACGGCGATTGTAGGCGCGAGCGCGCTGGCGTCGCTCGCGGTGACCGGCTGGGCCTATTGGGAATTCTACCGCGCCTTTATAATCGACTAGGCTGGCGCTACAGCGGCACGCCCCGCTTGCGCAGCAGCAGCACCGCCGCATTCCACGCCATCGAAAAGGCCAGCGCCAGAACAAGCGCCAGCGGCGCGCCGACCGGCACCGCGGTGAGATACAGCACCGCCATGCACAGGCTGAATCCGAGCAAGCCGACAAGACTGTGCGCCATCACCGCCGCCGTCGCGGGGCCGCCGACTCTCCGATGCAGGATGAACATGGTCGAGGTGAAGGTGGCCGGGAATGAGGCGAGGATGCCGGTCTTTTCGGGGCCGATGGTGAAGCTGAGCGTCACCACCGCCGCGATCAGGACGCTGACGATGATCGCGCGCAGCATGAGCTCGGGCCAGCGCAGCGGCAGGCGCGGCATCGGCGCCTCGCGGAAGCGGCGCACGACGAAGAAAAAGAGTGTCACGGCCACGACATTCAGAAAAAGCGCCGGCGTCAGCGCCCATGATATCTGGTTGAGCGCGAAGGTGGCGGCGAACCACATCGCGAGTCCGGCCGCGACGCTGAGCGCCGCGCCAAACCGCTGCGCCAGAAAGATGAACACCACCGTGAAGAGCACGGTCGGCACATTGTTGAGCACGCTGGTCAGCGCGGCGCGCGCGACGAAATCGGGCTCGTGATCGAGGGCGATGAAGACATAGGCCGGGCCGGTCGAGATCGGCAGGGTGACGATCAGCGAGCCGATGAAGGCGCCGGCGCGTTCGGCCACCACCGTCGCGGCGATGACGAAGCCCGCCGCAATCGCCATCTTGATGACAAGACCAAACCAGAACAACGCGTCGGGCGACATCCGCGCGTCAGGCGCGCTGCAGCGACACCGCGACCGGCGGACCCGCCTTGATGGTCTGGTAGACCACGCAATAGCGTTCGGTGAGTTTCAGCAACTGGTCGAGCTTGTCCTGCGGCGCGTCGGTCTCGACGTCGAAGCGCAGGCGGATTTCGCGGAAGCCGACCGGCGCATCCTTGGCGACGCCGAGCGTGCCGCGGAAATCGAGATCGCCTTCGGCCGAGACATGACCGGACTTGAGCGGAATTTCGAGTGCGGTGGAGACCGCCTTCAGCGTCACGCCGGCGCAGGCGACAAGCGCCTCCAGCAGCATGTCGCCCGAGCACAGTTCCATGCCGGAGCCGCCGGTCGCCGGATGCAGCCCCGCCACCGCGAGCGCGCGGCCGGTCTCGACCTTGCAGGCGATGCTTTGGTCGTCGAGCGTACCCTTGGCCTTCAATGTAATGAGCGCCGCATCGGCGTCGGTCTTGTACTTGTCCTTGATCGGGGCCTGCATTGCCCGCAATTCGGCGGCGTCCATGGGATGAGCTCCTGCGATTTTGTGCCGCAGACATAAGGGGTTCGGACAGTTTTGGCTATATGCCGGACAGTCCGGTCAACCCTGCATCCGGACGTATTTTTCAGACAGCGCAGGGAATAAAGGCAACTCCTACCACCACATCGCAGCGCCCTGCTCGGCCTTGTCCTGGCGGTCGTCCACGCTGACCGCGCGGTCAAGCGAGCGGTCGAGCGCCGCCAGCACACGGCGCTTCACGAAATCGAAGGCCGCCGATTGGCGGTCGCGCGGACGCGGCAGATCGGCGTCGATGTCCTCATAGAGCCGGCCCGGACGCGGGCGCATGACCAGGATGCGGTCGGCCATCACCACCGCCTCATCCACGTCGTGCGTGACGAAGATCAGCGTCGGCTTCAGATCGGCCCACAGCGCCAGAACGTGATCCTGCAGATCGGTGCGGGTGAAGGCGTCGAGCGCCGAGAATGGCTCGTCGAGCAGCAGCACTTGCGGCTGCGGCACCAGCGCGCGCGCGATGGCCACGCGCTGCGCCTGCCCGCCCGACAATTCGCGCGGCCAGACCCCGGCCTTGTCGGTCAACCCGACCTTGTCCAGCACGCGCGTCACGCGCCGCTCGCGTTCGGCTTTTGGCAGATGCGCGATGCCGAAGCCGACATTCTCCGCCACCGTCAACCACGGCAGCAGCCGCGGCTCCTGGAAGATGATGCCGATCTTTTCATGCGGCTCGGCGATCTTTTCGCCATCGAGCGTGATCGTGCCCTGCGACGGCCGGTCGAGGCCCGACACCGCGCGCAGCAAGGTGGACTTGCCGCAGCCGGAGCCGCCGACAATGGCGAGGATCTCGCCGCGATCGACATTCAGCGTCACGCCTTCGAGCGCGCGCACGCCGTTGGCATAGGTTTTCCCGACATGATCGAGGAGCAGCATGTCAGCGCTCCTCGCCGCGCGCGGAGAAGCGATCTTCCCAGCGCAGGAACGGCGCGGAGGCCGAGGCGATCAGCCAGTCCGTGGTCTTGCCGATGACGGCGAAGGCGACGATGGCGGCGACGATCTGCGCGGGCTTACCGAGCTGCTGGCCGTCGATCAGCAGGAAGCCGAGACCTTCCGAAGCGCCGAGCAGTTCGGCGGCGACCACGAACATCCAGCCGAGACCGAGCCCCGAGCGCAGCGAGACGATATAGGTTGGCAACACCGCCGGCAGCAGGATGCGGCGCACCAGAGCCGGCCCGGACAGGCGAAACGCGCGTCCGACTTCCACGATCTTGCGGTCCACCGACATGATCGCGCCCATGACGCCGAGATAGACCGGGAAGAACACGCCGACCGCGATCAGGGTGATCTTCGACTGTTCGAAAATGCCGAACCACAGGATGAACAGCGGCACCCAGGCGATCGACGGAATGGCGCGCAGCGCCTGCAGCGTCGGGTCCATCAGCCGGCGCGAGAGATTCGAATAGCCGGCGACGGCGCCGAACAGCGTCCCCGCGACGACGCCGACCGCAAATCCGGCCGCCACGCGGCTGACGGTCGCCAGCGTGTGTGTCCAGAGTTCCCCGCTTTTGGCGAGATCCCAGAGCGTGTCGAAGATCACCGAGGGCGGCGGAACCAGCCGGCCGTTCGACCAGCCGGCCCGCACCAGAAGTTCCCAGATCACGGCGATGCCGACCGGCAGAACGAGTCCGAGCCAGGCGCGCGACGGCCGCCGCCGGATGGCGGGCGCGGCTTCGGCCGTGGCAGGCGCGGCGGTCAGTGTCATGTGCACAAGAGACATAAGACAGCCCGGAAATGCAATTGTTTGCTCTTTCTCTTTCCCTCTCCCCACCTTGGCGGAGAGAGGGTGGCGAGGACCGAAGGTCCGAGCCGGGTGAGGGGCATTTCAGGAATGAAAGAAATGGAAAAGCCCCTCACCCGGCTTCCTCGCTCCCGCTCGGAAGCCGACCTTTCCCTGTAGAAACGGGGAGAGGTGAAGAAAGATATTTATCAGTTCGTCAGCGGAACGCTCGAGTCGATCAGCGCATCGACCGTGGCCTTCACATCGACATCGGGCTTGATGACGCCGGCCTGCTGCAGGGCGAGGCCCGCAGCCAGGATCGAGTCCTTCTGCGGCGCGCCGATCTTGGAATGCGTCAGCTCGGTGCGTTCCTTGAGCTGCTTGTCGACGACGGCGTCGGGGAGCTTGGTGACGGCGATGAAGGTCTTTTTCACCTCGTCATAATTGGCGAGCGAATATTTGCGCGCCTCTTCATAGACCTTGAGGACGCGCTGCACGAGCGCGGGATTGGCCTTCAGGAAATCCTCGCGCACATTGAGGATGCCCCAGGTGTTGGCGTCCTTGTTGCGGAAGAACAGGCGGGCACCATCCTCGACTTCGGCGGCCGCCATCATCGGATCGAGACCGGCCCAGGCATCGACGTCGCCGCGAATGAGCGCGGCCTTGCCGTCGGCATGCTGCAGCAGCACCGGCGTGATGTCCTTGTCGGTCAGCTTCTCGGCGAGCAGGGCGCGCACCAGGAAGATGTGCGGATCGGTGCCACGCGTCACGGCGACGCGCTTGCCTTTCAGGTCGGCGATCTTGGTGATCTTGGAATCCTTAGCCGTGACGAGCGCGGTCCATTCGGGACGCGAATAGACATAGATCGACTTGATCGGATTGCCGTTGATCTTAGCGACCAGAGCCGCCGAGCCCGCGGTCGAGCCGAAATCGATCGAGGAGGCGTTCAGGAATTCCAGCGCCTTGTTGGAGCCGGCCGACTGCACCCAGCGGATGGTGATGCCGTCCTTGGCGAATTCCTTCTCCAGCAGGCCCTTGTCTTTCAGGACCATGGAGACCGGATTGTAGGTCGCCCAGTCGATGCGGATTTCCTTCGGCGCGGACTGCGCGAACAAAGCTGTCGACGGCGCGAGGCCGACCAGAAGAGCCGAGGCCAGAAGCGAACGTCTGGAAAAAAGAGACATCGAAAACCTCCACGCGTTGACCGGCGACAGCGCGAGGCGGCCATCCGGGGGATGATGGAGGCGGGGATTTTTTTGCCCCGCCCGTCAGCTTTTTCACGACGGGGAGGGCCCCGATCGCTTTAGCGGCATTTATTAAGCGCCCGCAAGCTGCTCGCTCAAATCGGCGCTAGGTATTGATTTAAAAGGAGAATTTATAAGAGTCAACGGGAAGAACATCGTTTTGTCGGCGGCTGCGGGAGACGAAAATAATTCTCCCCTTTCACGGTCAGAGAATAATCTTCTGAATCCGCCCGAACCGGCTCTCCCCGAAACGGACGGTGACAGTGCGGCGGCGCTCCGCTATCCGATTGGCAATGCTCTCCCTCACGCAACACCCGCAGGGCTCGGCCGACATCTTCGACGCCGGCGCGGCCGCCGCCGATCTCGAACAGCTCGCCGCCACGCATGGCGGCCGCGACCTCGATCTGCGCAACGCCGTCGCCCAGTACATGAAGGCGGCGCTGGGAAGGGGCCGCGACGCCGCCGAGCAGATGCTGCTGAAAGACCGCCACGGCCATCGCTGCGCCGAGCGGCTCTGCGTCATGCAAGACGAGATCATCAGCGTCCTGTTCGCCTTTGCCGCCAAGCATCTTTACCCTTCGCTCAATCCCTCCGAAGGCGAGCACATGGCGGTGGTGGCGACCGGCGGCTATGGCCGCGGCCTGCTGGCGCCCGGCTCCGACATCGATCTGCTGTTCCTGCTGCCCTACAAGCAGACCGCCTGGGGCGAGTCGATCGCGGAAGCGATCCTGTATTGCCTGTGGGACATGGGGCTGAAGGTCGGGCACGCCACCCGCTCGGTCGACGAATGCATCCGCCAGGCCAAGGCGGACATGACGATCCGCACCGCGATCCTGGAAGCGCGCTTCCTGTTCGGCGACAAGACGCTGTTCGACGAGCTCGTCATCCGCTTCGACAAGAACGTGGTGCAGGGCACCGGCGCCGAATTCGTCTCCGCCAAGCTCGCCGAGCGCGAGGAGCGGCTGCGCCGCGCCGGCACCTCGCGCTATCTGGTCGAGCCGAACGTGAAGGACGGCAAGGGCGGGTTGCGCGACCTGCACACGCTGTTCTGGATCGGCAAATACGTCTATCGCGTGCGCAAGGTCGAGGAGCTGATCGAGCACGGCGTGTTCGACAAGGACGAACTCACCCTGTTCCGGCGTTGCGAGAATTTCCTGTGGTCGGTGCGCTGCCATCTGCATTTCGTCACCGGCCGCGCCGAAGAGCGCCTGTCGTTCGACATCCAGCGCGAGATCGCGATCCGACTCGGCTATACCGAGCGCCCCGGCCTGCGCGAGGTCGAGCGCTTCATGAAGCATTACTTCCTGATCGCCAAGGATGTCGGCGATCTCACCGCCATCCTGTGCGCGGCTTTGGAAGACAGCCATGCCAAGCCGGCGCCTGTGCTCAACCGCATGATGGCGCGCTTCAAGCCCAAGAGCGGCCGCAAGGCGCTGCGCGAGACCGACGACTTCATCGTCGACAACAACCGCATCAACATCGCGAACGGCACGGCGTTCGCGCGCGATCCGGTCAACCTGATCCGCATCTTCCACCTGGCGCAGAAGCACGATCTCGCCTTCCATCCCGACGCCATGCGGCAGGCCTCGCGCTCGCTGCACCTGATCGACAAGACCGTGCGCGAGAACGAGGAGGCCAACCGGCTGTTCCTCGAGATCCTCACCTCCGACAACGATCCGGAAACGGTTCTGCGGCGGATGAACGAATGCGGCGTGCTGGGCGCGTTCATACGCGCCTTCGGTCGCGTGGTGGCGATGATGCAGTTCAACATGTATCACCACTATACGGTGGACGAGCATCTGCTGCGCTGCATCGGGGTGCTCACCGAGATCGAGCGCGGCAACAGCGACGAATACGGCCTCTCAAAGGACCTGATCAACAAGATCCAGCCGCGCCATCGCGACATCCTGCGCGTGACGCTGTTCCTGCACGACATCGCCAAGGGCCGGGTCGAGGATCATTCGATCGCCGGCGCGCGGGTGGCGCGCAGGCTCTGCCCGAGGTTCGGCCTGTCAGCCGCAGAGACCGAGACCGTGGCCTGGCTGATCGAGAACCATCTGGTGATGTCGACGGTGGCGCAATCGCGCGACCTGTCCGACCGCAAGACCATCGAAAATTTCGCCAGCGTGGTGCAATCGCTGGAGCGCCTGAAGCTGCTGACTATCCTGACCACCGCTGATATCCGCGCGGTCGGTCCGGGGGTGTGGAACGGCTGGAAATCACAGCTCCTGCGCACGCTCTATTACGAGACCGAACCGGCGCTGACCGGCGGATTCTCGGAAGTGGACCGCGCCCGCCGCGTGGCGATGGCGCAGGTGGAATTGCGCGCTGAACTGAAGGACTGGCCGGAGAACGAGATCGACAGCTATATCGCGCGGCATTATCCCGCCTACTGGCTGAAGGTCGATCTACCGCACAAGCTCGCGCATGCCAAATTCCTGCGGAAGACCTGGGCCGAGAACAGGACGCTGGCGACCGAGTTCGGATTTGACGCCGCGCGCGGCGTCACCGAACTGACGGTCATCGCGCCCGATCATCCGCGGCTGCTCTCGATCATCGCGGGCGCTTGCGCCGCCGGCGGCGGCAACATCGTGGACGCGCAGATCTACACCACCACCGACGGGCTCGCGCTCGACACCATTTCGGTGTCGCGCGAATTCGACCACGACGAGGATGAAGCCCGCCGCGCCGCACGCATTGCCGAAACCATCGAGAAGGCACTGCGCGGCGAGATCAAGCTGCCGGAGGTCGTCGCCCGTCGCGCCGCGCCCAAGGGCCGCCTGAAGGCTTTTGCGATGGAGCCGGAAGTCAACATCAACAACGACTGGTCGAACCGTTACACCGTGGTGGAGGTCACCGGTATTGACCGCCCCGGCCTGCTTTACGAACTGACCGCCACCCTGTCGAAGCTCTCGCTCAATATCGCATCGGCGCATGTCGCCACCTTCGGCGAGCGCGTGGTCGACGTGTTCTATGTGACCGACCTGCTCGGCGCCAAGATCGCCTCCCCGACCCGGCAGGCGGCGATCAAGCGCGCGCTGGCGCAGCTGTTCGCGCGGCAGGGCGAGGACGACACGTCGAAGGCCAGGGCCGTCGCGACGTGACGTCGCAAATCAAAACCGATCGCAGCGCCATCCTGAATTCAATCTGTCGTTCATTCAGATTCACAAAGCACGCATAAGCTGTATCTTGCCCACTTTCTTTTCAGCCTGCGAAACATGCTGCTCGCCTGCGTTGTAGTAACCGTCCCGCCACCGATTTCACGCGGAATTCGTGGGTAATTCTTTAAGCAATCTAATCTACACCTACCCCCCGGAATTCCGATCGCGTCCTTGCGCGTGTCGCATTGGCATCTGAATTTTTTTCGTCTGGGGGGACGATCAAGTGTCGCATCAAAATGATTCATGTCACACGCGCGTCTGGCTGTATGGCGGCCTGTGCGGCGCTTTCGTCTCGGCTGGCGCGCTGGCGCTCACCTTCGTCGTCAGCAGCGGGCAGGCCGCGATCGTCGGCGAGACCCGGACGGTCGAGATCAAGAAGGCCGCCGATCCCAC
>LNFM01000220.1_pt1 | contig 117385 bp, 123 predicted proteins | sample 596031 | NCBI WGS metagenome assembly LNFM01 (sample SAMN04254537, study PRJNA301005) | activated carbon metagenome | isolation source: dual media filters at the Ann Arbor, Michigan drinking water treatment plant | place: USA: Ann Arbor | reverse complement strand
AATCTGGAGCGTCTGAAGTCGACGCGAGACGCCGCCGGGCCGCTGGGGTTGACGCTTGTCCCGGCCGAAGCACGCGGACTGGACGCACTTGAACAAGCGTTCGCGACGATGATAGGGGAGCGCGCGCAAGTGCTCACCGTTCTAAGTGATGGTGGTGCTGTTCAACCGCCTTCTCACTCGGGCCGACGAAGTGATCGAATAGAGCCGTTGTTTGCTGCGGTGCATGAGTCCGCTGTTGGCACAAGGCGGACATGGACAGTTTGCGAATGTCGGCTCAGCGCCACAAGCAGACATTAAATGAAATGATGCGTTACTCGCTCAGTTCACTTCCTCGATCTCGCCCGGCTCCAGCTCTTGTCGAAGAAAGGCTCCAGCGCACCTTAGAGCCGCAGGATCACGCTCCATCCTTTACCAGCCACGCCAAAGCAAAGCCGCCCGTCTGCTCATCGCAAACGGGCGGCTCATCGCCATCAGGTGCTATGGAGGCACAACGCCCGAGGCTTTAACTTCAAGTTCGGATCGTTCAACCCTGCGGCTGATCGTTCGACGGGGTCGGGCGCGGCTTGTGCTGCGCCATGAACTGGTCGAACTCTTCCTTGTCCTTGGCGTGGCGCAGGCGGTCGAGGAAATTCCTGAACTCGGCCTGCTCCTCCTCGAGGCGCCGCAGGGTTTCGACGCGGTATTCGTCGAAGGCCCGGTTGCCGCTGGACGGCGGTCCGCCGAAGCCGAAGCCGCGGCGTTCCATGCGGCCGCGCATCCGCTCCATCTTGTCCTGCATCCGCTCCATCTTGTTCGCAAAGCGATCCCGATTGCTCCAGCAACCCATTTTTCTGCTCCCGAGGGTGAATAAGAGAAGGGCGAGGCCGATCGGCCACCAGATGATGAATCCGAGCACGGTCACGGCGATCCAGCCGGGGTGCCAGGGCGAATCGAGCATATGCGGGCGGTGAACCTCTTCTGCAGGGCCGCGCCATCGATTGACATCTGCGGTGTAGGCCATTTCCCTCTCCGTGACGGCATCACGCCGTTGTGAATGTAAATAACATTTACATAAGTAAACCATGCCGCGGTTTTGTCAAGCGGGCGGCAAGCACCCGCCCCGAAATTATTTTGGGGTGCCCCAAGGACCCGATGGGGCGCCGGGTGGCGCGCCTGCCGGTGGGACGGGCGGCGGAGCGGCCGGGTCCTTCGGGCCGGATGGCCTGCGATCGGTCGGAAAACCGAGGCCGCGCAGATAGATCAGCACCTGCGCTTCCAGCAGATCCTCCGGCGACATCGGCAGCTTGCGCCGTGCCGCGTCGCCGCGCCCGAACAGCGACGCCACGCCGTGCGACATCGACCAGATATGCAGCGCCATCATCATCGCCGGCGGCCGCGCCACCCCGGGCGGCGCCAGCGCGGCGAGCCGCTCGGCGGCGGCGCGGATGATGCCGAAAGCGCGCTCGCTGGCGGCCAGCAGCGTCGGATTGAGATCGACCGGAAGCCCGGATTCGAACATCGCCGAATAGTAAGCCGGCTCGTTGCGGGCAAACGCCAGATAGGCCTTGCCGACCCGCTCGAACGCGGTGACGGTGTCCGGACGCCCGTCATCCCAGGCTTGCGTGAGCAGCGCCTCGAACTGCTCGAAGCCGCGCTGGGCAATACTCGACAGCAGTTCGTCGCGGTCGCGAAAATGCCGGTACGGTGCGGCCGGGCTGACGCCCGCCATGCGCGCGGCATCGGCAAAGGTGAATCCGCCGGGGCCTTTTTCCGCGATCAGCCCGAGCGCCGCCTGCAGCAGCGCCTCTTTCAGATTGCCGTGATGATAGCCGCGCTCGGCGCGGCCGCGTTCCTTGCGCCAGCTCATGTGAAAGGCTTTTACATGAGCTGGGAGTAAAGGTCACTAGCGGCGAGCTGCGGAACAAGCGTTCACAAACGTTAACGGCCGCTGCCGCTCGTCAGTTCGGCGAACCCGGCCGCTGCCTGCCGCACTTCTTCCGGCAAATCGCCCATTTCCTGCACCTGGCGGATCTCGACGATCTCGTTCTCCGAAGCCGGGCACCTGGTGGCCCAGGCGATCGCCTCCTCGCGTGAAGCCACGTCGATCATCCAGTAGCCGCCGAGCACTTCCTTGGCTTCGGCAAAGGGGCCGTCGGTCACCAGCGGCTTGCCGCCCGCAAACGAGACCCGCGCGCCCATCGATGGCGGGTGCAGGCCATCGAGCGTGATCAGCACGCCGGCGTTCTTGAGGTCCTCGTTGTATTTCATCATCGCCCTGACACGCTCGGGATCGAGCTGAACGTCCGGCGGTGCGGTCTCGTAGCCCAGGGGGATCATCAGCATCATGAATCGCATGAAGGGGCGTCCTTTTTATGGTTGTCATTCCGGGGCGATGCGAAGCATCGAACCCGGAATCTGAAATCCGAAGATTGCCTGTCGTCATTCCGGGTTCACGCTGTGCGCGCCCCGGAATGACGAACGCTATTTCATTCCCACCTGCGTCCGGAGGCGCGTCTCCTGCTCGCGCAGTTCGGGCGTCAGCGCCTCGCCGAAATCCTCGGTATCGAACACCTGGCGGATTTCGATTTCGGCGCCGCCGTCGAATGGCGCGCGCTTCATCCAGTCGATCGCCTCGTCCAGCGATTTCACCTGAATCAGCCAGAAGCCGGCGACCAGGTCGCTGGTCACGGCAAACGGACCGTGGCTGACATCAGGCGTCTTGCCGGAATATTTGATCCGGGCGCCCTTAGACGTCGAATGCAGGCCGTCGCCCGCCAGCATGACACCGGCCTTCACCATTTCCTCGTTGAACTTGCCCATCGCGGTGAGCAATTCGGTACCCGGCATCACGCCGGCCTCGGTGTCCCTGCTCGCCTTCACGATCACCATGCATCGCATCGTCACGCTCCGTCTGATCGGCTTATCCGGCCGGCCGGCAGATCATGCCACTCGAACTCCGGCTCCGTTGGTATGACGAACCGGCTTTTGCGGCACCGACATGCCGGACACAATTTATTTCGGAGGTCATCATTTCGGAACCATGTGGAAATACGGCTCGGCCTCCTGCAGGACACGCTGGACCGACGGCCGCGCCTTAAGGCACTCCAAATACGCCGTGATGTTGGCGTGGGTTGAGCCGAACGGCTCCGCCATGCCGCCGTAGAACAGCGCCGGGAAAGCCGCGCAATCCGCGAGGCCGAACGTTTCCTCCATCGCCCGGCCGCCGGCCGCCATCTGCGCCTCGATCATTCCATAGGATATCCGTAACTGCGCCCTCGCCTCTTCGACGCCCTGTCGATCCTGCCTGTCCGCGTCGCGGAGCCGGTCAAGCATGATCTTCTGCATCGGCAGGTGAACATAAAGATCGTAGAAACGATCGCGCAGCCGCGCCTGCCACGCGCGGTCGGCGTCGCCGGGGATGAACATCGTACGGCCGGGATAATGCCGGTCGAGATACTCGATGATGACGCTCGACTCCGGGACGGTTTGATCCCTGGCCTCGTCACGCAGCACCGGAAACTTGCCGATCGGCCACAGTGCTTGCAGCGCCGCACGCTCGGCCTCATGGCTGAGATCGACCAGTTTCGGGGTGAACGGCGTATCGTTCTCATACAGCGCGATCAGCGGCTTCCAGCAGAACGACGCCAACGGATGGAAATGCAGCGTGAGGGACATCTGAAGGAACTCCGCAGATAATGAATATTCGGGGGAACTCTCAAATCCACGTCGGCGGCGCCTTAGCGCAGCCCGGCGTGCGTCTCGAACCATCTGGCACACTGCCCGCTGCCATCCATCGAGAAGCCGCGCGAAGCGCGCGCGGCTCCTCAGGATGAGGTCGGTGGGAGTTGTTTAACGAACACACCATCCTGATACGTCGCGCCGAAATAGACGTCGATGCGCTTGATCCGGTCGGCTTCGAAGGCGAAGAACTCGGTATTGCGAAAATTCTGTCCGCCTTTGGTGATGCAATTGTAGGTCACGAAGACCTCGTCGCCCTCGACGAAGATCCTCTCCAGATCATGCCGCTCGATCCAGTCGGCGTTGCGCCAACACCGCTCGAAATAGGTCGCCTTGTCGATCGCGTCGTCATAAGGACTGGTGAAACGAAAATCCTCGGCGAGCATGTCCTCGACGGTCTTGCGGTCGCTGGACATGTAAGCAGCGAACAGGACGCGGATGATCTCCGCCTTGTTGCGATCGGACATCACGCCCTCATGATTTCGCCGGCTGGTAGCGCAGGACGACGACGCCGGTCGAGTGCGCCCGCGATTCGAGCAGCTTCAGCTTGACGCGCGCGCCGGGCTTGAACAGCGGCGTGCCGCCGCCGAGGATGACCGGATTGACCGCGATGCGAAATTCGTCGATCAGCCCGTGCGGGATCAGGCTCGCCGCCAGGTCCGCGCTGCCGAACAGGAAAATCTCCTTTGCGTTCTCGCGCTTCAGCCGCGCCACCGTGCCCGGCAGGTCGGCGCCGAACATCTGCGTGTTGTTCCAGTCCGACTGCGTCTGCGTGCGCGAGAATACGTATTTCGGCATCGCATTCATGAAATCCGCGATCTCGCCCGTCGCGGTCGTCCAGTAATTCGCCATCAGTTCATAGGTGACGCGGCCGAACAGCAGCCCGCCGGCCGCGTTCAGCTGCTCGGTCGAAAGCTGCTCCAGTTCCTTGCCCCAGACATCCTCATGCCAGGAAATGTCGCGGCCCGGCCCTTCGACCATGCCATCCAGCGTCATCATGTTCCACATGATCAGCCGCGCCATATCGCTCTCCTTGACTGCTCTTGTTATGCAACTGGTTGTAGTTTGGAGAAACCAGTGCGATATTGCAAGTGGTTTTTCGTGGCAATCCCGCCGCGACTTCCGGACACCGCCCATGACCGAGCAACAACGCTCCGGCTGCCCGATCAACCTCACGCTGGAGGTGGTCGGCGACAAATGGAGCCTGTTGATCATCCGCGACATGATGTTCGGCAACCGGCGGCACTTTCGCGAGCTGCTGACCAGATCGGAGGAAGGCATTTCCTCCAACATCCTCGCCGACCGGCTGAAGACGCTGCTCGACCGGGGCATTGTCAGCTGGGCCGAGGACCCCAGCCACAAGCAGAAGGGAATCTATTCGCTGACCGAACAGGGCATCGAACTGCTGCCGGTGCTGGCGCAGATGGCGGGCTGGGGATTCAAATATCTCGATGTCACCGAAGAACTCGGCATCCGCGCCAAGCTGCTGAGCGAAGGCGGCCCGAAAATGTGGGCGGAATTCATGGACGAATTGCGCGAGACCCATCTCGGCATCAAGCGGCGGAGGAAGTCCGGGCCGGGCGTCGGCGAACGGTTACAGGCGGCGTATCAAAGGGTGGTGGCAAGATAGGGGACGCGGGCGTGACGGGCCGCTCTCCTTTCGGGCGTATCTAGCGGACATTCCACCTCCGCACCGTCTCGGTTTCGCCCTCCACATTGGCCTCGAAGAACGGCGCCGCCAGTACCGCGTGGATGTGCAGCGTCACGGTGCCGGAATTGCGGAAGCCGTGCATGCACCCCAAAGGCACGATCAGCGACTGGCCCGAATAGACGATCAGCCGCTGCTCGCCCATCCACATCTCGGCCTCGCCTTCGCGCACCGTGAGCACTTCCTCGACCGGATGCGAATGGGTCGGCGCGCCGGCGCCCGGCGCGATCCACTGCTCGAACACGCATAATTGCGCAGCGCCGTTGCTGGCCGACACCAGCATGCGGGTCTCGACGCCGAGCCGCCATGGCTCAGGCGTCATGTCCCTGACATCGATGACGATCATGGGCTGGCCCTCTCGCTTGCCGCCGGTCGTTTGGAGCGTGCCCCGGACGCAGCGCAGCATGCAAGCGGCCGATGCGGGACACGGCGGGCGGCGAGGGTTATAGAGGTCCGAATTCATCACATGCGAATGGAATACCGATGACCCCTGCCCCGCAAAAAGTCGCCCTGGTCACTGGCGCCGCCCGCGGCATCGGGCTCGCGGTGGCGAAGCGATTCCTCGCCGAGGGCTGGCGCGTCGCGCTACTCGACGTCGAGAGCGCGTTACTGGAAGGCGCGGTCGCCGCGCTGGCCGACCCCGATTCGACCATGGCGCTGCATTGCGACGTCTCCGATGCCGCTGCGGTGGCGGATGCGATCGCAAGAACCGGCGCGCGGTTCCGCCGGCTCGATGCGCTGGTCAACAATGCTGGCATCGCCGTGTTCGCGCCGCTGCTGGAGACGTCCGACGCGGACTGGAACCGGGTGCTGGCGGTCAATCTGACCGGACCTTTTCTCTGCACCAAGGCGGCCGCGCCGTTGATGCGCGAGCATGGCGGCGGCGCGATCGTCAACATCACCTCGATCTCGGCGGTGCGCGCCTCGACGCTGCGCTCGGCCTACGGCACCAGCAAGGCCGGGCTCGCGCATCTGACCAAGCAGCTCGCGGTCGAACTGGCCTCGCTCGGCATTCGCGTCAACGGCGTGGCGCCCGGGCCGGTCGAGACCGCGATGGCCAAGCAGGTCCACACCCCGGAAATCCGCGCCGACTATCACGACGCCATTCCGCTCAACCGTTACGGCCTCGAGGAAGAACTGGCGGAGGCGGTGTTGTTCCTGTGCAGCGACCGCGCCAGCTACATCACCGGACAGATTCTCGCGGTCGATGGCGGTTTCGACGCTGCCGGAATCGGACTGCCGACGCTGCGCGGCGAACGGCGCAACGGCTAGACCAGAATCGGTCAGTGCCGGTTGACCGCGACCACGCGCCAGCCGCCTTCGAGACGATCGATCCGGGTCAGCGAGAGCGGGTCGATGACGAAGCGCAGCGCGGCGTCCGGCGCAAGATCGAGCGCAAGGGCAAGCACGGCGCGGATGGTGCCGGAATGCACGACGAGGATGGCGTCACCCGCGGGCAACCCTGCCAGTCCCGCCCTCGCACGAACAATCTGGTCGACAAAACTTTCGCCGCCGGGCGGCGCGTTGCGCGCCGGCGATTTCCAGAAATCCCGGTAGACCTCGCCAGGTTCGGCGACCAGATCGTCGTGCCGCCGCCCGGTCCATGCGCCGAAATCCTGCTCGCGGAAGGCTCCCTCCGTGACGGGGTCGAGTCCCAGCGCAACCGCGGTTTCGCGGGTCCGGCGCGCCGGGCTGCAAACTGCAAAGGCCTGTGCCGGCAATTTCGCCTTCAGCGCGGCGAGGGCTGAGACATCGCCGACGTCGGCCGGCGCCTCCGGGCCGTGAATGACACCGCGCGGGCCATCGACCGGGGCGTGGCGGATCAGCCAGAGATGGGTTGCGTCGCCCATCGGCCGATCCTAGCCCAGCCTGGCGGCGAGCAGCACCAGGATCGCGGTCTCCGCCAGCTGTTCAGCGCCGCCCAGCACGTCGCCGGTCTGGCCGCCGATCTGCCGTTGGGCGAGCCACGCCATGCCGGCCGCACACAGGGCGGCCATGCCCGCAGCCCAGAACGCATTCGCCCACGACAACGCCAACAGCGCGATGAGCAATGCCGCCCCGGCGGCGGTCGCCGCGATCGCCGAATCGGGTCGGCCGGCGTTGCGCGCCAGCCCGTCAGTTCGCGCGTATGGGAGGTTCATCGACATCGCCGGTAATACACCGCGCGCCAGCGCATGCGCGGCGATCAGAACCGGCACGATCAGGTCGTCGGGAAGCGTGGCCAGCGCGGCGAGCTTTGCCGTAAAACTCACCAGCAGGATCAGCGCGCCATAGGTGCCGAGCCGGCTGTCGCGCATGATTTCCAGCTTGGCTTCCCGGTCGCGGCCGCCACCGAACCCGTCGGCAACGTCGGCCAGGCCGTCCTCGTGCAGCGCGCCGGTCAGGATCGCGCTGGCGCCCAGCGCCAGCGCTGCCGCGGCGAGATCGGGCACGCCGATCATGCGCAGGCCGAGGCAGACGAGGCCGACGACAGCGCCGATCGCAGCGCCGACCAGCGCGAACACCCGGTGCGCGCGGATGAAGTTTTCCGGCATCGGCCCTTGCGGGTGAGGCATCGGCAACCGGGTCAGGAAGGCGACAGCGGTCCTGAGATCGTCGAGCCATTCGTTCATGATAGAGAATCCAGGGAATCGTTTGGTGCTCGACAAGGGAATCGCATGCAGTTCGACAGTCTAGACGACATCCGCGCCTTCTGTCGCGACTTGCCCATTGGCGACGCGGGCGCGGCAGACGCCGCCGCACGCCGCCAGCAGATGCTGACAAAGCCGCCGGGAAGCCTCGGCCGCCTCGAAGAACTGGCGATATGGCTGGCGCGCTGGCAGCGCCGCGGCATTCCCGACCTCGAGCGCGTCACCGTCGCGGTCTTTGCCGGCAATCACGGCATCGCCGTGCGCGGCGTGTCGGCCTATCCGCAGGCAGTCACCGCGCAGATGGTGGCTAACTTTGCAAGCGGCGGCGCGGCCATCAACCAGATCGCGAGGCTGGCCGGCGCCGATCTGCTGACGGTGCCGATCGAGCTCGACCGCCCTACCCGCGATTGCACGGTCGCCGACGCCATGGATGTCGACGAATTCCTTGCGGCCGTCGAGACCGGCTATCGCACCGTCCCGCCGGGATGCGACCTGCTCGCGGTCGGCGAGATGGGCATCGCCAATACCACGACGGCGGCGATGCTGTGCGCGGCGCTGCTGGGCGGCGGCGGCGCGGACTGGGCCGGCCGCGGCACCGGCGTCGACGACGCCGGGCTCGCGCGCAAGGCCGCGGCGATCGACGCGGCGCTCGGCCATCACCGCGGCGTTCTCGGCGATCCGCTCCGGGCCGCCGCGGCGCTCGGCGGGCGCGAGCTCGCCGCCATCGCCGGCGCGATCCTGGCCGCGCGCCGCCACCACATTCCCGTGCTGCTCGACGGATTTGTCGCGACCGCGGCCATCGTCCCGCTGACACGGCTCAACGCCGGCATAACGGACCATTGCCGCGCCGGGCATGTTTCCGCCGAATCCGGCCACCGCGCCTTGCTCTTCCAACTCGGCCTCGAGCCGCTGCTCGATCTCGACATGCGGCTCGGCGAGGCGTCCGGCGCGGCCGTTGCCATCTTGTTGCTGCGCGCGGCGGTGGCCTGCCACGCCGGGATGGCCACCTTTGCCGAGGCCGGCGTTTCCGGTACGCACGACTGACGGAACCGGTCCGCCGCCTTGCTGTTGATTATTCTGCCGTCATCGTATTTCTTCAGCTTCCGCATCTTCGGTTCCGTGGAATCGGTACCGCTGTTGCGAAATGACGCGTCGAGGAGCCGCTCATGACGCCCCGAACCGTCATGAAAACATTCTTTCTGGCGGCGGTACTGTGCGGAACGATCTCGCCGCCGGCCCGCGCCGAACTCCGCATCCTTGCCAGTCCGGGCGGCGCGGTGGCCCCGTTCCTCGAATTGTTCGCGCGCGTGCGCGCCTCGGGCGAACGCGTCGTGATCGACGGGCCTTGCCTGTCGGCCTGCACGCTGGTGCTGAGCACGGTGCCGAACGACCGCATCTGCGTGACCCGCCGCGCCGTGCTGGGATTCCACGCCGCGCGGTCCATCGACCGGCGCGGCCGGATCTATGCCGAGCCTGAAGCCTCCAGGCTCGTGCTGGAGGCCTATCCCGCTCCGGTGCGCGGCTGGATCAGCCGCCGCGGCGGCCTGACCTCGCGCCTGCTGCTGCTGCGCGGCCGCGAACTGGCGGCGATCTATCCGTCGTGCAGGTGACGCCTTCGGCTAGTCTTCCATCGAGCAATCGACCATCCACGGCGTGCCGAACTGATCGACGCACATGCCGAATCCCTTGGAGAAGAAGGTCTTGCCGAACGCCATCTTGATGGTGCCGCCTTCGGCCAGCGCCTTGAACTTGCGCTCGGCGTCGGCGGGATCCTCGACCTGCAGGGCGACCGAGAATCCCTGCGGCTGGTGGAAATCGCCGGGAGTGGCATCGGACGCCATGATCACTTCGCCGTCGATCGATATGCTGGCGTGCATGATCCTCTTCTTCCATTCCGGCGGGACCGGCATGTCCGCCGGCCCGTCCTCATAGGGCAGCATCGCCTCGATCTTGGCGCCGAGCACTTTCTGGTAGAACTGCAACGCCGCTTCGCAATTGCCGTTGAAGAATAGATAGGGACTGATCTGCATCGCGCACTCCTCGGGTGATTGACGCCGCACATGGCGGCTTACTTTTCGGCCAGCCGTTTCAGGCTGGCGAGACCGACCTCGAAATCCTTGCCGACCATCTTATCGATGTTGATGAATACGTGCATGATCCTGGCCATGAACGACGCCGGTCCATGCATGCGCCAGGCGACTCGGGTGGCATCCTCCTGCGGCAGCATGGTGAATTCGGCGGTGTTGTGAGCCTCGAACGGCGTGAAGAAATCAAGCTTGATGACGACCTTCGAAGGCGCCGAGGCCTCGAGAATCTCCATGCGGCCCTTGCCGACATTCTTGTCGCCTTCCCACGCATAGATCGCGCCCTTGCCGCGCGCCGCCCCGCTGTAGGTGCGTTTCATCGCGGGGTCCTTGTGCTCGTAAGGCGACCAGTTCGCCCATTTATGGAAATCGTTGATCAACGGGAAGATCTTTTCCGGCGGCGCGTTGACCAGGGCCGCGCGCTGGACGCTGAAGGTGTTCGGCTTGGTCGCAGCGAGGATCAGCACGATCGCGATGGCGATGGCCAGTACGACGCCCATAGCGGCAATGATCTCGAACATGTGAAGCTCCCTGTCTGTGAATCATCAGCGCGGCAAATCAACGCCGCCACGGTATCAAATCGCGCAAGTTCCTGTCGCGGAGCCACAGCCCGCCCCACAGCATCAACCCCAGATAAAATCCGAACAGAATGTGGCTGAACAGCGGGCTGCCGATCCGCACATGCGACGCGATCGCGCCGCCGAGATAGCCGGTCAGCAGGATCGCTCCCAGGATCGAGGTCGGCGGAACCGCATAGAGCACCGTGCAGGCGATGGTGATGACCCCCAGGGTTCGCGCGAGGGTTTCGCTCGAACCATAACCCATCCTGTCCATGGTTTCCGTGACAACCGGCCATGGCACCAGCTTGATGGCGCCATCGAACAGCAGGAACACGATGACGAGACCGCTGAGAGTGCGGCCGGTCCATCGCGCAGATTTCGAGGCCGGCGCGGTCTCCGCAATCATCGACATGGCTTTCTCCTTGGAGGATTGATCGTCTTGGTCAGGGCTTCAGATCAATCGCGGCGCGGAAGCTGCCGTCCATGTAGAACGGCACCGATTCATGCTCGTGCACGACGGCCCAGCCGTCATCGATCTTGCGGAAGCAGAGCGTCTGGCGAAACCACAGGTCGACCTCCTGCCCATCTTTCTTGGTACCGGTCATGTGATTGAGGCTGTAGCTGAAGGCGGCTGTGTCGCTGACCGTGATATTGAGGTCGCGCACTTCGCAGCCGATCTGACCTCGCCAGGTCGCAAACCAGGCCTCGAAGCCTTTCACATTGGCATCCGTGGAGATCAGCGGCGGTGCGAGCGAGAACTGTACGAAATCCTCCCCCTGATGGCGTATCACGCCGCTGGAATCCTTGTGGCACAGCGCATTGGCCCGCTCTTCGATCATAGCGCGGATTCTGGCTTCGTCGGTTGCCTTGGCGTCCTGAATGCTCATCGCGCGTCTCCGTCGTTGGGATTGGTGATGCACAATCCAGGGACGAACGAGAGCGGAGCAAACCGACAGGGGAACGATTATTTTTTCGAAGTCTTGGCGCCGCGCGGCGCGTTGTCGCGCAGCAGCCGGTCGAGGTGCATCCGGATGTGGGCGGCTTCCGCCGAGGTGTTGGCGAGCGCGATGGCGCGGTCGAAGGCGATGCGAGCTTCCTCGTTGCGGCCGAGTTGCATCAGGAATGCGCCGCGCACGCCGAAGAAATGAAAGTAATTCGCCAGCCGCGACGACAGCGGCTCGATCATCTCCAGCGCCGCTTCGGCCCCGCGCACCTTGGAGACCGCGACGGCGCGGTTGAGCGTCACCACCGGCGACGGCTGCATCACCTCCAGCGCGCCATAGAGCAAGTCGATCTGGGTCCAGTCGGTATCTTCGGGCCTGGCGGCGCGGGCATGCAGGGCCGCGATCGCCGCCTGGACCTGATAGGGCCCGCTGCGGCGATGGCGCATCGCCTTGTCGATCAGCGCCAGCCCTTCGGCGATCATGTTCTGATTCCACAAGGACCGATCCTGGTCGTCGAGCAGGATCACGGCGCCAGCGGCGTCGAAGCGCGCCGCCGCGCGTGCATGCTGCAGCAGCAGCAATGCGGTCAGCCCCATGATCTCGGGCTCGGCCGGGAAAAGCCGCAGCAGCAGGCGCGCGAGCCGGATGGCTTCCTCGCACAGCGGACTGCGGATCTCGGCGGTGTCGCCGCTGGCGGAATAGCCCTCGTTGAAGATCAGATAGACCATCGCCGCGACCGCGGCGAGCCGCTCGCTGCGCTCCACCGCGCCCGGGGTCTCGAACGCCACGCCGGCGTCGGCGACGCGCGCTTTCGCCCGCGTGATGCGCTGCTCCATCGCCGCCTCGGAGACGAGGAAGGCGCGCGCGATCTGCTTCACGGTCAGCCCGGAGACGATGCGCAGCGCCAGCGCGATCTGCTGCGTCGCCGGCAGGCCGGGATGGCAGCAGATGAACAGCAGCCGCAGGATGTCGTCGCGGTAATGCGAGCCGTCGAGCCGTTCGGCCAGCGCCTGCTCGGCGTCGTCGAGATCGGAGATCGCCTCGTCCTCGGGCAGCGGCTGCTGCTTGCGGTTGCGCCTGATATCGTCGATCGCGACATTGCGGCCGACCATGATCAGCCACGCCGCGGGATCACGCGGCGGGCCGTTCTGCGGCCAGTTTTTCAGCGCGCGCAGGCAGGCGTTCTGGAACGCCTCCTCGGCGGTGTCGAGATCGCGGAAATAGCGCAGCAGCGCACCGACCGCCTGGGGCCGCGCCGAGGTCAGCGCGGCATCGATCCAGGCGGTGTCGGTCATGTCTTGAGACTCCCCGGATTCAGCATCCCGACGGGACGAATCTCGTAGGCGCCGCCCGGATTGGCAGCGCCGAGATCGCGCGCGACGTCGAGCGCCTCGTCGAGGTTGTTGCAGTCGACCACGTAGAAGCCGAGCAGCTGCTCCTTGGTCTCGGCATAGGGACCGTCGATCACGACAGGCGGGTCGTCCTTGCGCAAGGTGGCCGCCGACGTCGTCGGCAGCAGCCGCGCCACCGGGCCGAGCCGACCCTGTTTGGTCAGTTTGTCCTGCACGACGGCAAGCTTCTTCATGACGGCGGCGTCCTGTTCCTGGCTCCAGGAACCGACGGTGTCTTCGTCGTGATAGCATAGGATGGCGTAGAGCATGTGAGCTTGTCCCGTTGGTTTGGAAGACGAATGACTGCAGACGTTTCCGACAGGATAGCGGAAATATTTTGCGGAGCTACCGCGCCCCGCTAAGCTGATCCGGGATTGCGCGACGGAGGGGACGGAATCGATGAACAAAGGCGCGCTCGCCCTGCTGGTGCACGGCGGAACTGAGAACTGGTCGCCCGAGCGATGGCAGAGCCGGTTCGACGATGTCTGCGGCGACCGGCGGGTGTTGCGGCTGCCGGATCCGGCGCTCGATCCCGCCGAGGTGCATTACGCTGCGGTCTGGAAGCCCGCCCCCGGCGAGCTCGCGGCATTTCCGAATCTGCGCGTCATTTTCAACCTCGGCGCCGGGGTCGATGCGCTGATGGCCGACTCCTCCCTGCCGAACGTGCCGCTGGTTCGCGTCGCGGTCGGCGACCTCACCGGCCGCATGACGGAATACGTCGTACTCCATGCCCTTATGCATCACCGGCAGGAACTCTACCTGCGAGCCTGCCAGCGCGAGCGGCGCTGGCAACCGAGGTCGCAATGGCCGGCGAGCGCGATTTCGGTCGGCGTCATGGGCCTCGGCACGCTCGGATCCGATGCCGCCGAAGTGCTGGCGCGGATAGGCTTTCGGGTGGCGGGCTGGAGCCGAAGCGCCAGGCGGATCGAGGGCATCGAATGCTTTTACGGCGCGGCGCAGCTCGAGGCGTTTCTGCGGCGGACCGATATGCTGGTCTGCCTGCTGCCGCTGACGCCCGACACGCGGCAGGTGCTGAATCGGGGATTGTTCGCAAAGCTCAACCGCAACAGCCCGCTGGGGGCGCCGGTCCTGATCAATGCCGGGCGCGGCGGACTGCAGAACGAGCCCGACATCCTGTCATGCCTTGACGACGGCACGCTCGGCGCCGCGTCGCTGGACGTCTTCGAAACCGAACCGCTGCCACCCGACAGCCCGTTCTGGACCCACCCGAAGGTCGTGCTGACGCCGCACAACGCCGCCGATACCGATCCCGACGAGATATCGAAATACGTCGCGCAACAGATCGAACGCTTCGAGGCCGGCGGCGCGCTGGAGAACGTGGTGGATCGGGAGCGGGGATATTAGCTGCTTCCGTCATTGCGAGCGCAGCGAAGCAATCCATCGTGCCCAGCAAAGAAAGAATGGATTGCTTCGCTGCGCTCGCAATGACGAAGGGGCGCGAATGCGCCCCTTCTAGGAAGAAAGGGTAAATCGCCTCGAACCGCTATCGCATTGAATTAAACCACTTTCATCCACCAGGGTCGGCCCTCAGGCCCGTACAGAACTCGCAATGACGGGTTTAATATCGCGACTCACCCCTTCGCCGCCAGCGGGTGCGCAAAGCTCCAGGAATGGCCGAACGGGTCCATGATGCGGGCGTAGCGGGCGCCCCAGAACGCGTCCCACGGCGCCAGCGTGACGGTGGCGCCGGCATCTTCAGCGCGTTTCACCGCCGCGTCGCAGTTCTCGACTTCGAGATGCATAGTGACCGAGGTACCCTTGATCTGGTCGGGCGGAAACACCGCGTCCACACCGTGCGAGCCGCGATGCTCGGGAAAATCATCCATCACGAAAATCCGCGCGCCGTTGAAGTTCAACTCCGCATGCATCAGGCGCCTGCCGTCCTCCGCCGGCATCCGCAGCGCCTCGGTGGCGCCCAGTGCCTTCTTGTAGAACTCGATCGCAGCATTGGCGTCGCTGACGACGAGATGCGGGGTGACGATTTGTACGGTGTCGGCCATTTCTGCGCTCCTGTTGAATATCCCTCCCCGTCAAGACGAACCAGGCACGGGGGAGCCGACAGGCTCGCGGAAAAAAATCTGTGCATGGCTGACGACGGAACCATTGCCGGAAGAAGACGTTGGATTCGTTGGATTTGAGCAGCGATTTCCCGCTCGGAGGAGACCAAAATGATTCATCGCGTCGCGACAGCGATTCTGGCCGTGTTTTTGGCAGCAGGCGCCGCCTCCGCCCAGACAACGGCGCCGGCCGCCGGCCCGAACAAGCCCATGACCAATTGCGCAACAACGGGATCCGCGACCTCGGGCCACGGCGAGGACAAGACCAATACCTCCATGGCGATAGGTAACAGCGCAATCGTGCCCGAGGCCGGTGGATCGAATTCAGCGGCGCCTACCGTGCAAAGCGGCGGCAAGCCGATGGAAGTGAGCAAGGACTGTCCGCCTGATGCCAAGGCGAAATAGATCCGACAATGCCTACTCGATGACGATGCGCGGCGGCGGCCGGCTCGCCGCGCCGGAAGAGACTGCTGTCCAGATGGAACGCGCGATCTCGACATAGTGTCGGGCATGCACGCCATCGGGCTCCGTTGCGACGATCGGGCGGCCATCGTCAGAGGTTTCGCGGATCTGAATATCCAGCGGAATCTCGCCGAGAAACGGAATGCCGCGACGCTCCGCTTCCACCCGGGCACCGCCATGGCCGAAGATCGGCGTCACATGGTTGCAGGTCGGGCAGCAGAAGCTCGACATGTTTTCGATCAGTCCCAGCAGCGGAATGTTCACCTTCTCGAACATCGCGATGCCGCGCCGGGCGTCGATCAAGGCGATGTCCTGCGGCGTCGAGACGATCACCGCACCGGCCAGCGGGGTCTGCTGCGCCATGGTGAGCTGCGCATCGCCGGTGCCGGGCGGCAGGTCGACGACCAGAATGTCGAGATCGCCCCACGCCACCTCGCGCAGCATCTGGGTGATCGCCGAGATCACCATCGGGCCGCGCCAGATCATCGCGAGGTCTTCCTCGACCAGGAAACCGATCGACATCACCTTGACGCCGAAGCGCTCCATCGGCTCCAGCATGCGCGGGCCGAGCTGGCGCGGTTTGCCGCGCAGGCCGAACAGCTTTGGCTGCGAAGGCCCGTAGATGTCGGCGTCGAGGATGCCGGCCTTCAGTCCTATCGCGGCGAAGCCGAGCGCGAGGTTGCAGGAGGTGGTGGACTTGCCGACGCCGCCCTTGCCGGAGGCGACCGCGATGACGTGCTTGACGCCGGGGATGCCGGATGCCTTCGAGGTCGCGCGGGCTTGCATGGTGGGCTGGGCGGCGGACATGAGGTGCTCCCTACGATCCAAGTTACTCACGATCCGAGCGGATCGCCCTTCTTGGCGTCGCGCGCGCGCAGATAATCCTCCGTCGTCATCACGGGCGGGCGTTGCGGCGCCGCGTGCGGGTCGAAGCTCTCGTTGACCACGGCTTCGACGCGGCAGTCCGCGCACATCTTGATGACGTCGAGACGCTTGGCATTGGCGCCCTGGAACATCCAGTGCTTCTCGCCGAGCTTCGCAAGCACGCGGTCGATCGAGCTTTTGGTGCCGAACGGCTTGCCGCAGGCGATGCAGTTGAACGGTTCTTCCTCCTTCAGCACGGTCAGCGGCGCGTTCCACGCCCCAAAGTCGAGCCGCGGCTCCAGCGTGATGACTTTCTCGGGACAGGTGGATTCGCAGAGCCCGCACTGCACGCAGAGGCTTTCGGTGAAGCGCAGCATGGCGCGATCGGGATTGTCCGACAGGGCATGGGTCGGGCAAGCGGTCACGCAGGCGTGGCAGAGCGTGCAGCCTGCGATATCGAGCTGCACGCCGCCGAACGGCGCTCCCGGTTGCAGCGGCACGACATCGACCGGCGCAGGCGCCGCGAGATGCAGTTCGCGGAATGTGGTTTCGAGCACGCCGCGCTTGGCGCCGCGCGGAACGAAGCCGGCCGGCTTCTGCGTGGCGATGCCGGCCGGCGATGCGTCGAGCAGGCTGCGCAGCTGGTCGGGATCGTCGGTCTCGATGATCCGCACCAGGCCGGCGCCGAAGCCGAGCGCCGAGACGATCGTGTCCGACATCTCGACCGCACGCCGAAGCCCTGCAATATCGTGCCTCGGTTGGGCGCGCGTCAGCATGGCGACGCCGCTGCCGCCATAGGCGAAGACCGCGGCGATATTTTCCGGTCCTAGCTGCGTCACTTCGTTGACGCGGACGGGAAGCACATTCGCCGGCAGCCCGGCCCCGAACCGCGCCAACGCGTCGATGATGGCTTCGCCATGCTCGCCGTCATGGAACAGCACCAGGGCGTCGCTGCCGCCGGCCCTGCGAAACGTCTGCAGCAGCGCGCGCAACCGCCGCATCAGCGCGTCCGCGGCCGGCAGCGAATACGATGCCGCGCCGGTCGGACATACCGAGGCGCAAGACCCGCAGCCGGCGCAGACATTGGCGTCGATGGCGACCGCGTTGCCGTCGGGGGTGATCGCGCCGGTCGGACAGAGATCCAGACAGCGGGTGCATCCGGTGATGCCGGAGCGCGAATGAGCGCAGAGCGACGCTTCGAACTGAATGAAGCGCGGCTTGTCGAAGGTGCCGACCATGCCGCCGGCCTCCGCGATGGCGCGTTCGACCGCGGCGCGGTCGCGCGGATCGGCGCGCAGATAGCCCGGACGCAATTCGTGCGCGGGGAACAACGGCGCGCCGCCCGAGAGATCGAGCAGGAGGTCGCAGGTCGAGGTGGCGCCATCGCGCGAAGCCCCGAACACCAGCTTCGAACGCGACGACGGCTGCGGCAGCGCATAGTCGTCGATCCCCAGCTCGAATGCGCCGAGATGGCCGCGGATATTGCGGATGGTGCCCTTTAGCACCGGAAACTCGTTGGTCCGGCGCGGGGCGACGTCGCCGGGTCTTGTCAGGAGCACGGTGATGTCGAGGCGGTCGGCGAGCCGCTGGGCGGCCTCGATGGCGACCTCGTCACGGCCATAAATCAGCGCGACGCCGCCGCTTTCCAGCGTCACCAGAGAGATCGGCGGCATGTCCTCCTGTGCGGCCGCGATCAATGCCGCGGCCTTGGGCCCGGCCGCGGCGGCGTCCGTCGACCAGCCGCCGGTTTCGCGAATGTTGACGAAGGTGAGTTCGGCCTGCGGTGAATTTTCCGCGACTTCCCGAAACAGCGGGGCTTCCTGGGTACACGCCACCGTGACCGGCGCGCCCTCGGCCAGCGCCTGCCTGAAGCGATCGAGCTCGAGGCCGCAGAGCTGGTTGGCCTGCGTGATCCTGCCGCCGCAGCCGCGGCCAATCGCCGCCGCATCGAGCGGCATGGTCTGCTCGCAGCTGCAGATCAGGAGATGGGACGGCACCACACTCATATTTTCAATGTCCTGAACCGGCGCCCGGATCCGCACGGTTGCTTCTTTCTCCGGTTCCGCGGTACCTGCTTGACCACAAATCTGCAAGGCCGGGACCCGCTCGCGTTACGAGCCCGAGGGGGATAGCATACACCGGCGGATTGCAAAGCGATTAAGGATGAGCTTCTCGATGGCGTCGCGCCTCGCGGACGTGGAACGAACACTCGATCTGCCCCCCGGCTATGTATTGGTCGCGTTGCGCGAGCTTGGCGACGCGTTCGCCCATGGCTGCGACATCGCCGCCCGCTCAGGCGCGGCAACGCTGGTCTGGGTGCGGCGCTACGACCTGGTCGAATTCGCCGTGGTGCTCGAACCCGACGAACCGCTGGTCTCGGCGCGCCGGGCGTTCTTTGCGGGCATGAATGCGGTCGCCGACGCGATAGCCGCCCATTGCCCGCCGGAACGGGAGGTCCATTTCGACTGGCCCGACGCCATCAGGTTCGACGGCGGGCTGCTGGGCGGGGCCCGGCTCGGCTGGCCCAGCGATTGCGCCGAGGACGAGGTGCCCGCGTGGCTGGTATTCGGCGTCATCCTGCGCGCCGCCGACATGGCGCATATTGAGGAGGCGCAGGCCGCATCCGGCGTGTCGCTGCTCAGCGAAGGCTTCGAGATGATCGACACCGACGCCATCATCGAAAGCTTCGCGCGTCACCTGATGACTGCGTTCGACCAATGGAACGAACGCGGGTTCGAGGCGATTGCACGGGATTATCTGGCGCGGATGCCGGTTGGCAAGGCCGGGGAACGCCGGAGCATCGACCGCAACGGCGATCTCCTGGTGCGCCCGCCCGCCGGTAGCGGGCCGCCGGACCGGACCGGCCTCAAGGATGCGCTGGCGCGGGTGGCCTGGTACGACCGACAGACGCGCGGGCCGAAATTCGGATGAGGCGGGCATGCTGAAATTGCCGCGGACCATCAGGCTCGACCCCTCGGATACCTTTGTGTTCGAGCGGGCGGCGGAACCGGGCGAATGGGCGGTCTCCGGCGCGTTCGTGTTCTGGAACCGGGACCTGGCCGTACTCGGCCCGAAGCAGCGCGTGGCGCTGCGTTCGGGCTTTCTCGGCGTCGCCAGTCTCGGGTGGTCGACGCTCGCCATCGTCACCGAGGCGACGGAAGCCGAGCGCGCGGCGATGGTCGAGCGCCTCGCAGCAAAACTGCTGGAAAAATTCGGCGCGCCGGATCTCGCGGCGGCGCGGCTGGCGGCCGAGGAAGAGGTCGCGTTCGCGGCCTCGCTGTGCGATCACGCCCCGCAAACCCTGCTCGCGGTGCAGCGCAGCGTCGAGGGCGGCGAAATCCGCGAGCGCTTTCGCACCTTGCGACCGCGCCAAACTGAAGCGGGCGCAGATTCCTTGCATGCACATGCCCACGCCATTACCTTTCACGATATCGAAGGCGATGAGCCGGCCGAACAGGTCGATCTGATGGGCTTGATCAGGACAGACCGCATTACCGGGGACCGCACATGAGAGAATTCTGGGTCGCCTCCGGCCATCACCTCACGCGCCGCGGCGATCATGGCGGGTTGATTGCCACGCCCGAACTGATCATGGCCTACCTGGCGCGGCCCGAATTGATGCCGCCCGACGACGCCTGCGAGGCCGAACGCCAGCTGCATGCAAGTCTCTTGTCCAATCCGCTGCGTCCTGTCGCCGCGGCCGATATCGCGGCGCTCGCCGACGCCGATGCGCGCGAAAACTGGACCTTCATGATGAATTTTCGCGACCGGCTGATAGCGGCGCCGTCGCTCGAGGCGGTGTATTTGACGCTGGCCCGCAAGGGGGCCGGCGACCTGCCGCCGATCTTCCTGTCGCAGCTCTGCCACCTGATCCTGCGCAACGCCCTCGAAGGCTGCGACGATCCCTACATGCTGCGCGCCGCCGAATTGTTCTACCGCAGCCAGATCGCCACCGTACACGACGGCGCGCTGCTCTTGGCCGATGCGGAAGTGATCGAGGCGCAGCAGCACGCCAGACAGGACATCCATTCCTCGCCGCTCACCGCAATGCTGGCGCCGGTGAAGGAATTCGGCGAGATGGACGTGATGGATGACGACAACGCCTGGACCTACTGGTCGCGTTCGGATGCGCACGCGATGGTGATGAACATCGGCGGCAATCCCAAGGCGCGCGCCGGGCTCACCCGGGTGATAGAACGCTGGATCACCCACCTGCTCGGCGTTGCCGTCAAGGTCGAGACCGTGGCCTCGATCGAGGACCGCGACTGGCGGTGGTTCATCGGCCTCGACAGCGAGGGCACCCGGATCGGTAACGCCCTGTGGAACGGCGCTGCGATGGACCGCGACGCCGCGGAGCGCATCGTCGCGCTGATGCGCCTGACCATCGAGGATACCCGGCTGGCGGACGAGCGCGTCGGCAAGAAGCCGGTCTATCTCATCCTGGCGATGGGCGCCGAGAAGGCGGTGCGGCTGAAACCGCAAAACCTGGTTGCGGGATTGCCGCTCGCGGCCGCTGCGACGGTCGCATGAACGGCCGGGAAACGGAGGATCGACCATGGCAATGACCGAAACCTCCCGCGCAGTCGGCGTGGTGCTGCGCCGCCGCTCAATCGACAATCCATGGATTGATCACATCTGGTCGCCGGCGATGATCCTCGACCACGTGCCTGACACGGCGCCGTGGACCGTGCTGTCCAGCGAGGCCGATGCCACGATCTACTATGCGGGCGCAGCCAGCATCGACTTGTTCAGTTCGGACACCGCCAATTACCGCGACAATCTCGCCGACGGCGAGCCGCGGATCTGGGTTGCGCTGCGGCGTCAGCACGGCGGGAGCGAACTCGAACTGACCAAGGTCACCGCCGACCCCACCGAAGGCGAAGCGATCTTCGAAAGCGGCTGCGATGTAATCGGCACCGTCTTGATGCCGCCCGGGATCGCCTCGTGGATCGCAGCCTTTGTCGACGAGTTCCATGTCGAGCGCGTGTTCCAGAAGCGCAAGCGGGATCGCAAGAGCGGCGAGCGCCAGAATGAAGGAAAAGCACGCTCATGAGCGGTCCGGACCAGGGCGATGGGGACCGGAGCTTTCTGACGCGGTGGTCGCAGCGCAAGCAGGAGGCGAAGCAGCCGGAACCCGAGGTGGAAGCGCCTCCAGCCGAGGCCGAAATCTCGTCCGGGCCGACGGTCCAAGCCGAGGCCGCGCCGGAGTTCGACCTCTCCAACCTGCCGAAACTGGAGGAGATGACGGGCACGACCGATATCACCGGCTTTCTCGGCAAGGGCGTTCCGGAGCATCTACGCAACGCGGCGCTGCGAAAATCCTGGGCACTGGATCCCGCGATCCGCAATTACGTCAACCCCGCGCTTGAATATGCCTATGACTGGAACATTCCGGGCGGCGTGCCGGGCTCGAGCGAGATCGGCGCCGGCATGGATGTCGCGCGGCTGGTGTCGCAGATCATGGGCGGCGAACCGGCAGCCGAACCTCCGGTGGTCGCGGCGCGCCCGACCCCGGAGCCGGCGGACGATTCCGGACTACCCGCCGGGCATGGCGCGGCGCCAGAAGTGGAGCCTGCTCAGGATTTGCCCACCGGCGGATTGAGACTGACCGACGCAGCCGGGCAAAACACGGCGAATGTCGGTCAAGCTGCCGGCCGGGAGGCCAGCCGCATCGTCGTCAGCGAAACCAGCAGCTCCGCTGCACTGCAACATCCGGTGCGACGCCATGGCTCCGCAAAACCGCTTGTCTAGACAAAAGTTTTTGCAGACATAGCCGCCGCCTATGTTACAGATTCCGGATTGGAACAATTCCAATCCCAAGGGATGCGCCCGACGAACGGGCACATTTCGGGCGGGGAGAACGTAGTTGCATCATGCGTGACGCGGGACTGGAACAGGCCCTCAAGGCGGCGGGCGGCGTGGCATCGCTGGCGCGGGGGATCGGCATTGCCCAGCCCTCCGTTTCAGCGTGGTCGCGCATTCCCGCCGAGCGGGTCCTTGCGGTCGAAACGCTGACGCGGGTGCACCGTTATATCCTTCGCCCCGATCTCTACGGTCCATCCGAGAATCAGGTGACATCGAAACCCGAGAAATCCGAAGCCGACGAGATCGACCAGCTGCGCGCTGCGGAATACGGCCTGTTGTCGCTGCTGCTCGGCAAGGCGCCCGACGCGGACACGCTCGCGCGGATTGCAATGCTGAAGGGCGATGCGTCCGATCTCGGCATCGCGCACATCGAACTCGCAGCCGCGGCGGCGGCAACGGATCATCACGCCGTCAGCAAGGAATTCTTCGGTCTGTTCATCGGGCTCGGCCGCGGCGAGCTGCTGCCCTATGCCTCCTATTACCTGACCGGTTTCCTGCACGAGCGTCCGCTGGCGCGGGTGCGCGAGGATCTGGACCGGCTCGGAATCGAGCGCGCCGGCCCTTCGCGGGAGCCGGAAGATCACATAGCGATCCTGCTCGAGGTGATGTCCGGGCTGGCGCGCGGCGACTTCGAGGCCGACTTCGCCGAACAGGCGCGATTCTTCGCGCGCCATCTCGAGCCGTGGGCGGCGCGAATGTTCGCCGATCTCGAGATGTCGCAGGCCGCCCGCTTCTACCATGCCGTCGGCCGCGTCGGCCGTGTCTTCATGGAACTGGAATCCGAGGCCTTCACGCTGTCCTGACAGCGAAGGCAAGCGAAAGGGGAGAATGCAATGAGCAAGCCATCCGATGGCAAAACGCCCACCCGCGAAGGCAATTCGAAGGCCGCGACAGGCGTCGACCGCCGCCGCTTCTTCATGATGGGCGGATCGGCGGCCGTCGCTGCCGCGGTAGTGCCGCTGACGGGCCACGAGGCCGCAGCCGACAACGAGGCGCAGGCCGAGCGAGTGAAGGCCCGCTACAAGGAATCCGATCACGTCAAGAACTTCTATCGCGTCAACCGCTATTGATGGGACCACGCACATGTTGATGAAGCGAAGAGATGGATCCGCTGGACGCGCACGTTTGCAAGGCATCGCCGCCGGCCTCGCCTCTGGTGTGCTCGACCGCCGCACGTTCCTGCGCCGGTCCGGTTTGGCCGCGGGGGCAGGCGCAGCACTTGGCCTGATGCCGCTCGGCTCGGTGCGCAAGGCGCAGGCCGGCCCGCAAATCATGGGGGCGCCGACTGAAATCAAGAAGAACATCTGCACGCATTGTTCGGTCGGCTGCACCGTGATTGCCGAAGTCCAAAACGGCGTCTGGGTCGGCCAGGAGCCGGCCTGGGACAGCCCGATCAACCGCGGCTCGCATTGCGCCAAGGGCGCGGCGGTGCGCGAACTCGTGCATGGCGACCGCCGCCTGAAATATCCGATGAAGCTGGTCAACGGCGAGTGGCAGAAAATATCCTGGGACGTCGCCATCAACGAGATCGGCGACAAGATGCTCGAAATCCGCGCCAAGTCCGGCGCCGACTCGGTCTATCTGCTCGGTTCCGCGAAATTCTCCAACGAAGGCGCCTACCTGTTCCGGAAGTTTGCGGCGTTCTGGGGCACCAATTCGGTCGACCACCAGGCCCGCATCTGCCATTCCACCACCGTCGCCGGCGTCGCCAATACCTGGGGCTACGGCGCGATGACCAATTCCTACAACGACATCCGGAACTCGAAGACCGTGGTCTTCATGGGATCGAATGCCGCCGAAGCGCATCCGGTATCCCTGCAGCACATCCTCACCGGCAAGGAGATCAACCGCGCCAACGTGTTCGTGCTCGACCCGCGCTTCACCCGCACCGCGGCCCATGCCACCGATTACGTGCGCTTCCGTTCCGGCACCGACATCGCGGTGATCTGGGGTATGCTGCACCACATCTTCAACAACGGCTGGGAAGACAAGCAGTTCATCGCGCAGCGCGTTTACGGCATGGACCAGATCCGCGCCGAGGTCGCCAAATGGACTCCGGAAGAAGTCGAGAAGGTGACGGGCATTCCCGGCGAGCAACTGAAAAAGGTCGCCGAGACCTTCGCCAAGCAGCGGCCGTCGACCTTCATCTGGTGCATGGGCGGCACCCAGCACACCGTCGGCACCGCCAATGTCCGCGCCTACTGCAATCTGCTGCTGGCGACCGGCAATGTAGGCACCTTCGGCGGCGGCGCCAATATCTTCCGCGGTCACTGCAACGTGCAGGGCGCCACCGATCTCGGCCTCGATATCGTGACGCTGCCGCTCTATTACGGCCTGGTCGAAGGCGCCTGGAAGCACTGGGCGCGGGTCTGGGAAGTTGAATACGACTATCTGCAGGCGCGCTTCGACGAAGTGCCGGCCAAGGCAGGCCGCCCCGCCCGCACCCGCAAGCAGAACATGGAACTACCGGGCATCCCGTCGACCCGCTGGTTCGACGCCACGCTCGCCAATCCCGACGACGTCGATCAGCGCGACAGCCTGAAGGCGATGGTCATCATGGGGCATGGCGGCAATACCGTGCCGCGCATGACCGAAATGGTGAAGGGTATCGAGAAGCTGGAACTGCTCGTCGTCGCCGATCCGCATCCGACCACCTTCGCGGCGATTTCGGAGCGCAAGAACGGCACCTATCTGCTGCCGGCCTGCACGCAGTTCGAGACCTCGGGCTCGCGCACCGCCTCGAACCGTTCGCTGCAGTGGGGCGAACAGATCGTCAAGCCGATCTTCGAATCCAAGGACGATTACGAGATCATCTACCGGCTTTCGGAAAAGCTCGGCTTCGCCGATCGCATGTTCAAGAACGTCAAGGTGGAAAACAAGCGCCCCGTTCCGGAAGACCTGCTGCGGGAGATCAATCGGGGCGGCTTCTCGACCGGCTATTCCGGCCAGTCGCCGGAGCGACTGAAGGCGCACATGAAGAACCAGGACAAGTTCGACCTGGTGTCCCTGCGCGCCAAGGCGGACGTGCCGGAAGTCGGCGGCGACTATTACGGCCTGCCCTGGCCGTGCTGGGGCACGCCGGCGATCAAGCATCCGGGAACCCACACGCTCTACAATACCAACCTGCATGCCAAGGACGGCGGCGGCACCTTCCGCGCGCGCTTTGGCGTTGTCTACGAAGAGAAGCAGCCGGACGGTTCGGTGAAGAACGTGAATCTGCTGTCCGAAGGCTCGTACAGCAAGGGTTCGGAGCTGACCGACGGCTACCCCGAATTCACCTATGGCGTGCTCAAGAAGCTTGGCTGGGACAAGGAGCTCACCGAGGCCGAACTCGCCACCATCAACAAGATCGGCGGCAATAATCCGGACGGCGTCGGCTGGGCGGTCGATCTGTCAGGCGGCATCATTCGCGTCACGCTGGAGCATGGCGTGATGGCCTATGGCAACGGCAAGGCCCGCGCGGTGGCGTGGAACCTGCCCGATCCCGTTCCGGTTCATCGCGAGCCGATCTACACCCCGCGTCCCGACCTGGTCGCCAAATATCCGACGCGTCCGGACGGTCGCCAGTTCCGCGTCGCCAATCTCGGCTTCTCGATCCAGAAGGCGGCGGTGGACAAGGGCCTTGCCAAGCAATTCCCGATCATTCTGACCTCGGGACGCCTGGTGGAATACGAAGGCGGCGGCGAGGAAACCCGGTCGAACAAATGGCTGGCCGAACTGCAGCAGGACATGTTCGTCGAGATCAACACCTCGGATGCCGCCGAGCGCGGCATCAAGGACGGCGGCTGGGTCTGGGTCTACGGCCCGGAAAACAGTTCGAAGACGCGGGTCAAGGCGCTGGTCACCGACCGAGTCGGCAAGGGCGTGGCATTCATGCCGTTCCACTTCTCCGGCTGGTTCCAGGGCGTCGATCAGCGCGGCAAGTATCCGAAGGGCGCGGATCCGATCGTGCTTGGCGAAAGCGTCAACACGCTGATGTCCTACGGCTACGATCCGGTTACAGCTATGCACGAGGGCAAGGTGAGCCTGTGCCAGATTCAATCGGCGTGAGGGGAGAATAGATCATGGCTCGCGACGCCTGCGTGACCGCCTGCAAGAACGAACACGAAGTGCCGTGGGGCATCAATCGCCGCCGCGTCGTCACCATCAATGACGGCAAGCCCGGCGAACGCTCGGTGTCGATGGCCTGCATGCACTGCACCGATGCGCCCTGCGCCGCGGTCTGCCCGGTGTCGTGCTTCTACACCACCGCCGACGGCGTGGTGCTGCACTCCAAGGACCTTTGCATCGGCTGCGGCTACTGCTTCTACGCCTGCCCGTTTGGCGCGCCGCAATATCCGAAGGTCGGAAACTTCGGCTCGCGCGGCAAGATGGACAAGTGCACCTATTGCGCCGGCGGACCGGAGGCGGACGCCACGCCGGCCGAATACGCCAAATACGGCACCAACCGCCTCGCCGAGGGCAAGCTGCCGATTTGCGCCGAGATGTGCTCGACCAAGTCGCTGCTCGCCGGCGACGGCGCGATCATCGCCGAAATCTACAAGGAACGCGTGATGAAGCGCGGTTACGGTTCGGGCATGTGGGGCTGGAAGACCGCCTACAGCGATTCGCCGACCGGCTGATGCCATGGCGTCGCCGCCGTGGCGGCGGCGCTCGCGTAGTCCAAGACACCGAACCCAATACACGAAAGGGCGTTGTGCAAATGCCAGGCTCACTTTCAACTCTCAAGGTTCTATGTGCTGCATTGGCGGTGCTGTTCGTCATCGCCCATCCCGCGGCGGCACAGCTCTCCTTCAAGCCCACCGCCGAAGCCGTTCAGGAGGACAAGCTCCTGAATGCGCTGAGGGAGGGCGACAAGATCGCCGGCCGAATCACCATTCCGGACGCGACGGCCGCCAACCTGATCCAGCCGGCCGGGCGCGACTGGCGCGATTTCCAGCGCAACAAGCTGCCCATCATCGGCGGCATCGCCATTATCGGCATGATCGCGGTGTTGGCGATCTTTCTGATGGTGCGCGGACGCATTCGCCTTCAACGCGGTTTTTCGGGGAAGACGATCCTGCGTTTCGCCAGTTTCGAGCGCTTCACGCACTGGCTGACGGCGAGTTGCTTCATCGTTCTGGCCCTGTCGGGCCTGAACATCAGCTTCGGCCGCATGCTGATCATGCCGCTGTTCGGCGCGGAAGCCTTTGCGACCATGTCGCTATACGCCAAATATGCCCATGACTATCTGGCATTCCCGTTCATGCTCGGCCTCGTGATCATGTTCCTGATCTGGATCAAGGACAACATCCCCGGGAAGCTCGACCTACAATGGATCAAGCAAGGCGGCGGGCTGCTGGCCAACGGCCAACACCCGCCGGCCAAGCGCTTCAACGCGGGACAGAAGGGCATTTTCTGGATCGTGATCATCGGCGGCGCGCTGATGTCGGTGTCCGGCTGGTTCCTGCTGTTTCCGTATCTTCCGGCCGACGTGACGGCGCTGCAGTTCTGGACCGTGATCCACGCCGTGATCGCGATGCTGTTCATCGCCGCCATGCTGGCGCACATCTATATCGGCTCCGTCGGGATGGAGGGCGCGTTCGATGCGATGGGAACCGGCGAGGTCGATCTGAACTGGGCCAAGGAGCATCACGCCCTCTGGGTCGCGGAAGAGCAGGCCAAGGGCCGCGCGCCATCGGGTACCGCCCCGCGAGCCGTGCCGGCCGAATAGTTCGGCCGGACCAATTCAACCCTTGGGGTAGTGCCATGAAAACCTTTCTTGCGGCCCTGGTGTTCGCGACAATCGCCGCCGTCGGGATGTCGTTTGTGCTCAACACCGTCCAGCAGTCGAGCTCTGTCGCGTTTACGACCAGCGGGGCTCGGGTCGGCGACCCAGGCAACAACCTGCTCGGACCGGGCTGATTCCGACCCTTGAACTCGCCAAACGCCACACCGGCGTGGCCGGTCGAAATCCGGCTTGCCAAGGATCGCCGAACGCTGCATGTCACCTTTGACGACGGCAAGGCGTTCGGCCTTGCGGCGGAATTGCTCCGCGTCACCAGCCCGTCGGCCGAGGTGCAGGGTCATTCCGAGGCTGAACGCAAGACGGTCGGGGGCAAGCGCAACGTGACCATTCTCTCGGTCGATCCCGTCGGCAATTATGCGGTCAGGCTGGGGTTCGACGATATGCACGCCACCGGCATCTACTCCTGGACGTTTCTGCGCGACCTCGGCGTCAACGCCGAGCGGCGGTTTCAGGACTATCTCGACGATCTCGCGTCCAAAGGCCTCGACCGCGACAGGCCGGGCATCCGCTGACACCGGAGCGAACACCGGGCCCTTGACGAGGGCACCAACGGACGAAACGATCGCGCCCTATGCTTCATCTCCGCAAGAAAACCCGTTCCGCAATTCTGACCTGCGCCGCGCTGCTGCTCATCCTGCCGGCGGCCGTGAGCCCCGGCTCGGCGCAGTTGCGCGGCCATGGCGGGCCGGTGCGGGCGCTGGCGATCTCGCCTGACGGGCAAACCGTGTTGACCGGCAGCTTCGATTCGACCGCGATTCGCTGGTCGTTGGCGCGCAACGCCGCCGAACAGGTACTCCGGTTCCATGCCGATTCCGTCAACGCGGTGGTGCTGCTCAAGGGTGGGCGCGCGGCGACCGCCGGCGCCGACGGGCGCATCGCGATCTGGACGGCCGGCAAGACCGAGCCCGACGCCGTGCTGGAAGGCCATACCGCGCCGATCGCAGCCCTTGCAGCGTCCGCCGACGGCGCGATGCTGGCCTCGGCGTCATGGGATCAAACCGTGCGGCTGTGGCCGCTCGCGGGCGGCACGCCGCGCGTTCTCGAAGGTCACACCCAGAACGTCAACGGCGTCGCGTTCGCACCCGACGGCCGCGCACTTGTCAGCGTCAGCTACGATCAGAGCGTACGGATCTGGCCGCTGTCGGGCGCATCAGCCGCGACGGCCGTTGCGATGCCGAGCCCGCTCAACGCCGTGGCGGTCGGCAGCGACGGCGAGATCGCGGCCGGCGGCGCCGATGGCAGGGTCTACTTCCTGACCGCCAATGGCGCGCGCGACGGCGAGATGGCCGCCGGGCCACGGCCGGTGATCTCGATTGCGATCTCGCCGGATGGCACACTGGCGGCTGCGGCCGGCATCGGCGGATCGGTGGCTGTCATCGATCGCAGGACCCGCGCCTTGGCGCGCACGCTGGTCGGCCCAGGGCTGCCGGTGTGGTCGGTCGCCTTCCTGCCGGACAGCCGCACCCTGCTCACCGGCGGCGCTGACAACATCGTCCGCCGCTGGAACGCGGCGACCGGAGAGCCCGTCGACTCGCTCCTGGTGGAAGCGGCGGCCGATCCGCTGGCCGCCTATGCCGGCGACCGCGGCGCGGAGATCTTTCGTGCCTGTGTCGCCTGCCACACCCTTGGCGCCGGACAGGCCAACCGGGCCGGGCCGACGCTGGCCGGCATCTTCGGCCGACGGATTGCCACCGCGCCCGGCTATGACTTCTCGGACGCCCTCAAGCGCCTCGACATCGTCTGGACGCCGGAGACGGTCGCAAGATTGTTCGAGATCGGGCCCGCAGCCTATACGCCGGGCACCAAAATGCCCGAGCAGCGCATCGGCTCGGAAGCGGACCGCGCCGCGCTGGTGAAATTTCTGGAGCGCGCGACCAACCATAGATGACGCCCGCTACGAACCGCTTCGCGGAACGCCGCCTTTTTTCAAGCTGGCCTATTTTCCCGTCTCGAACGAGCACTGGGCGCCGCCGCCGGCCTTCTGCCGGATTTCCCTGGGATCGATGATGCAATTGAGCTTCGAGAAGCTTTCGATGTTCAATCCGGCCGCCGCTTCGGCGGGCACGCCGGCGGTCGCGGCGGTTGCATGGAGTTCGTTGGCCTCGCGCCCCTTCAGCGTCTTCTTTCGGGTCTTGAAGGTCAGTTCGCAGGAGCGCGCCGCGATATCGATATTACTGGTCCGGCACACGACGTTGTCGGCGGTGACGGAAAACCTCGTCTTGGCGGCAATCAGGAAAATGCTGCCGCCCGCGAACAGCCGCGCGATCGTCCGCTTGTCGTAGGCGGGCAGCGACGAGTGCTGGGCCACCAGGGCGGCGAGCGCCAGCGCCTGGGGACCGGAGATGGTGGCGGGAGCCGCCGATGCGCTCGACGCCGCGGCGCAGAACAGGAAAAGGGCGGGCGCGGCCGACTTCCGCGTCAGTGAATACTTCATGCCTGTCGTCTCGATCCCACGACGGTGCGCCATGCGCGCCGGTTGCCGCACTATACGCCGCGATCCGATCAAGCGACAGGTGCTGATGCCGCGCGTTGGAGCCAGCCGTCTGCGTTGCCGGCCGCGATGATCGCGTACGGCGGTCGAGCCCGACTAGCCCGGCGCTGCCCCGACCATTACGTCGATCGCGCCCTTCACGATCGCTTCGAGCTGCTTGCGCGGTATCCGCGCCCGGGCGCGAATCGCGATGGTGTGGATGGTCGCCGAAGCAAGCTGCGCGAGGACCTGCGGATCGGCCGTCGGCGACAGCTCGCCCCTCTCCCGTGCGAGGCTGAAGCAGGCCGCGAACGACTTGTCGAGTTCGGAAAGCCCTTCCAGCACCAGGGCGCGGATCTCGGGATCGGACACCGCCTCGGAGGCGGCTGTCATGACGGTGAAGCAGCCGCGCGGGCCAGTATCGCCGGAAAGATAGATGTCGAGCGCCACGGCGAAGATGCGCTCGAGCCGCTTTCGAATCGGCAGTTCGTCCCTGAAGATGCCGATCATCGCGGCGCGGGTATCGGCGCGGTAGCGCTGGTAGCTCTTGATGAAGAGGTCGCGCTTGTCGCCGAACGCGCCATAAAGGCTTGGCCGGTTCATGCCGGTGGCGGCGCTGAGATCGTCGAGCGAAGTGGCGGCCAAACCTTCCTTGCGGAACAGGTCGAGCGCCTTGCCGAGCGCGATCTCGGGCTGGTAGCCGCGCGGCCTGCCGCGGCGCTTCGGCGCGGCCGAAGCGGTCTTGGCAGCAGCAGCCGGCCGTCCCTTTTTTTGTACCATCTCGCAAATAATTCCTTGACGCGTTTTATACTATGCGGAACAGTATAAAAATCAACTCCGGTCCGGGAAGCGGACCGACAGCCAAGGAGGCATCGATGGACCTGTATTTTTCGCCGCTCGCCTGCTCGCTGGCGACCCGGATCGCGCTTTACGAAGCCGGCGCCGAGGCCAATTATCTCGAGGTCGATCCCAAGACCAAGGTCGTTCAAAACGACGGCTCCGATTTCAGACAGGTCAACCCGCTCGGGCTGGTGCCGACGCTGCGCACCGACGACGGGGTGCTGCTCACCGAGAACGCGGCGATCCTGCAATATGTCGCGGATCGCTTTCCGCAAGCCGGTATTGCGGCCGGGCCCGGCATCGACCGCAGCCGTCTGCATCAATGGCTCTGCTTTATCGGCACCGAACTGCACAAGGGATTGTTCGTACCGATGCTCGACAAGCAGGCGCCGCCGGAGATGAAGGACTACGTCCTTGGCAAGGGCCTATCGCGGCTCGACTATCTCGATGCCTATCTGAAGGGCCGCGAATTCCTGCTCGATCGTTTCAGCGTCGCTGACGCCTATCTCGTCACCATCATCAACTGGACCATGGCGACGCCGCAAATCGAGCTGGCGAAATGGCCGAATGTGAAAGCCTATTACGAAAGGCTGAGGACGCGGCCCAGCATCGCACGCGCCGTGGTGGAAGAGTTCACGCTGTACCAGGCCGAACTCGCGCGGCACAGGGCGGCTGCATAGCGTCGCCCCGGCGGCGGGGACCCCACAAGGCGGCGGCCCCCGCCCTGAACCGGAATGATGAATTTCGCCCGGGCTTCATGCTTAACAGTTCTTTGTTTTCGCAAGGTTTCGACAATTTATTCTGCGGGATTCCACCGATCCTTACGGTTTCGCGGGCAACATCGACTGAGCCACACCAGTAGGAGCAGCAGATGGTGCAGCCGCGGTTGTACAAGAGAATTGCCCCGTCGGGGCAGATGTCCAGAACCGGAAAAATTATCGTCGGCCCCAAGCAAACCATCCTGACTTGCAAGGTTGTCGACTATTCCGCCGGCGGCGCCTGTCTCGAAGTCTTCGGTCAGGGTTCGGTGCCGGACCGTTTCGAATTCCTCTATGGCAGCGTGAAAAAGAAAAGCCGCATTGTTTGGCGCCGCGGCCTGCGGTTCGGGGTGACATTCTAGGGGGCCTGCCTGAAGCCTGCGCGTCTGGCCGGCTTTGCCAGCAGCCTCGTCGTCATGTCCGACATCGCCGGCGTGAATATCCGGGAATCGCCCAGCGTCCGCGCCAGTACCAGCGCGCCCTGAATGCACACCCGCTGACCGAAGCGGAAATAGCCGTCGACGGCGTCGATCATGGTGGCCATGGCGCGGGCGGGATGGCGCCGGTGTACCGACCGGTAAAGAATGTCAAGGATGACGACTCAACCCTCGAGCAGATCGGCCTTCATCAGCACGCGAAGCGACTTCGGGATCGGCCTGGCCCGCCCCTCGCTGATGAAGGCGACGCGCACCTCGGCCCTGACCAGCACGATTTCGCCGCGCCGCACCTCCTGCGCCAGCGTGATCGAGGCGCCCTTCACCGCGACCGGCCAGGTCACGATGTCGAGCACGTCATCCATGCGCGCGGGTTTCAGGTAGTCGATCTGCATCGAGCGCACCACGAAGGCAAAGCCCGGCGTCTCCGCCTGCGCTTCGGCATAGAGCGCGTGCTGCTCGGCGCCCATCAGCCGCAGATGATTGGTCCGGCCGCGCTCCATGAAGCGCAGGTAATTGGCGTGATAGACGATGCCGGAAAAATCGGTGTCTTCGTAATAGACCCGGACCTGCATGTGATGGCGGCCGTCGCGGATCGCGCCGTCGAGATGTGCTGTCACTTGCGGTCCTCGATCGCCTCAGGAAGCCATCGTTTTGCGCAAAATGCCGAGGCGCGCAAGCGGGCCTTCCGCCCGGGATTACGACGTGACCGCGTCTGCCCCGCCCAGCGTCACCAGCACGATTTCCGGCGGCATGCCGATGCGAAACGGCATGATGCTGCAGCCGAGCCCGCCGGAGACGACGACGTCGCAATTGGTTCGCGCGTGGCCATAGGCGAACTTTTCAGCATAGCGCGACGGCACCACCGGCGACCAGCCGAACAGGCGGACCTGGCCCCCATGGGTGTGTCCCGACAGTTGCAGGGCGACCCGGGCGGGCACGCGCATCGCAACGTCGGGCTCGTGCGCCAGCAGAATGACGGGCGCGTCGTCGGTTACTTCCGCCAGCGTCGCACCGAGATCGTCGATGCCGATGCGCCGGACCGGCCGGAAGCGTCGCGCCGGCAGCCAGGCCAGCTGATCGCCGAGCCCGGCCAGCCAGAACGGCCGGCCAGCGCTGGTCAGCCGCACCACATCGTTCTCGTAGACCGGAATGCCTGATGCTTCGAGCGCACGCCGCGCCATTGTCGTCCCCTGCCCATCGCGCTGCACGGCCCTGTCGTCCCAGTAGTCATGGTTGCCGAGCACCGCATGCACGCCGAGCGGGGCACGCAGTCCGGCCAGCACCGGCGCCCATTCGCTGGCAGGAATGAAGCGGGTCACCCGGCGATGCCCGGCGACGTAGTCGCCCAGCAGCACCGTGATATCCGCGCCGAGCGCATTGGTCCGCTCGACGATTGATTCGATACGCTCCAGCGACATCCAGGGATCGCAGGCGTGAAGGTCTGCGATGACGGCGATCTTGAGCCTAAAATCAGTGGGCCATTGCGGCGGCTGGATGTTGTAGCGCGTGACGCGAAGCCGTAGCGCCGGCTCGCCGAATCCGTAAGCCACGCTGGAAATGCCGGTCGCGCCGAGACCAGCGGCGAAACGCAGGAAGTGACGTCTTGAGATCATAGGATTTTCCGTGATGCAGCCTCATGCTGAGGGTCCATTACAGCCGAATTCGGGTACATTTGTGCAGATCGTGAGCAGAGGCGCGTCGAGCCTTAATGCTATTCATCGTTATCCGGGCCGCCGAACAGGCCAAACTGCGCCGGATCGCGCGCCGGCTCGGCGAGGCCGAGATGGCGGAAGGCGTGCGAGGTCAACAGCCGCCCGCGCGGGGTGCGCTGCAGATAGCCGCACTGGATCAAAAACGGTTCGATGATGTCCTCGATGGCGTCGCGCGGCTCCGACAGCGCCGCCGCCATGGTTTCCACCCCGACCGGGCCGCCGCCGTAATTCATCGCGATGGTGGAGAGGTAGCGCCGGTCCATGGCGTCGAGCCCGGCGGCGTCGACCTCGAGCGCGCTGAGCGCGTTGTCGGCGATGGCGCGGTCGATCTGGTCGGCGTCGGCTGCCGAAGCGAAATCGCGCACCCGGCGCAGCAGCCGTCCGGCGATGCGCGGGGTGCCGCGGGCGCGGCGCGCGATCTCGTTGGCGCCGTCGGGCGTCATGCCGATCTTGAGCACGCGGGCGCCGCGGGTGACGATCTTTTCAAGTTCTTCCACCGTGTAGAAATTCAGCCGCACCGGAATGCCGAAACGGTCGCGCAGCGGGTTGGTCAGGAGGCCCGCGCGCGTCGTGGCGCCGACCAGCGTGAATTTGGCGAGTTCGATCTTGACCGAGCGCGCAGCCGGCCCCTCGCCGATGATGAGGTCGAGCTGGAAATCCTCCATCGCCGGATACAGCACTTCCTCGACCGCCGGGCTGAGGCGGTGGATCTCGTCGATGAACAGCACATCGCGCTCTTCGAGATTGGTCAGGAGTGCGGCGAGATCGCCGGCCTTGGCGATCACAGGCCCTGATGTCGCGCGAAAACCGACGCCGAGTTCGCGCGCCACGATCTGCGCCAGCGTGGTTTTGCCGAGGCCGGGGGGCCCGACGAACAGCACATGGTCCAGCGCTTCGCCGCGCTTGCGCGCGGCCTCGATGAAGATCGACAGATTGGCGCGCGCCTGGGCCTGGCCGACGAATTCACTCAGCAGCTGCGGACGCAGCGCGGCGTCACCGACATCGTCGCTGCGGCGCTCGGGGGTCACGATGCGGGGTGAGGTTGTCATTTCGACCTGGCCATCAACTGGTCGGACGAACCGGGGTCGGGTGGCGCGGAAAGACGAAAAGGCTTCGCGAGACGCATACAAACCAAAGCAGCGATGGCCCCGGAAACAGCGAAGCTAACGAGTGAAGGAGCCAGTGCTTGATCCTTCATGAGGAATTCGGATCTGGTGAGAAGGACCATGGATACTATTGCTCCGGCACCGGCCGCAACCGTGTAAAGCGCGCGATTGGACTTGATCCAGATGGAGGCAATCCCAACAATTGTCCCTGTAACAACAGCCGTCGGAGAGGCAATGAAATAGCTGGTGGGCCCTGAGATGAAAAAGAAAGCTATATAGCCAAATAGAACCGCAATCGAATACGTCAACATTGACGATACCGCCACCAGTACAATTCCACCTACCAGCGGACCAACGGCCAAGAACACCACGGCATTCAAGAAAATGCCGCCAATGTAAAAAAAGGGATGATGGCGCAGTGGCTGCTGCATCGCCTCCTTAGGGGCTGGCACTTTCGCGCTCACTTCGCCAGCTCCTTCAGCCCCAGCTTGATGAGCTGCGCAGTTTCCGCCCCCTCGCCGGCAAGGCGCGAGGCTCCGGCAATCGCGGCCGCCGCCTGCGGCGGGCCGTAACCGAGATTGACCAGCGCGGAGATCGCGTCGGTGACCGGGCGCGGGGCGCGGTCGTTGTCGATCGCGCCGGACAGGTGCACCAGCGCCGGATCGACATTGGCGAAGGCCGGCGCCTGGTCCTTCAGTTCGGTGACGATGCGTTCGGCGACCTTCGGGCCGACCCCCGGGGTGCGCGTCACCGCCGCCTTGTCGCGCAGCGCGATGGCATTGGCGAGATCGGACGGCGGCAGCGTCGAGAGCACCGCCAGCGCCACCTTGGCGCCGACGCCCTGCACCGTCTGCAGCAGGCGAAACCATTCGCGCTCGCTATCGCTGCGAAAGCCGAACAGTTTTATCTGGTCCTCGCGGACATAAGTCTCGATCGACAGCGCGGCCGCCTCGCCAGGCGACGGCAGCGCCTGCAGTGTCCGCGACGAGCAATGCACCTGGTAGCCGACGCCGCCGACGTCGAGAATGACAAAATCCTCGCCGTAGGAATCGATCAGGCCTTTCAGTTTACCGATCATGCGCCGACCACCCTCAGCCGCAGCGCGGCGCTGCCGCGGTGATGCGCATGCGTGATGGCGATCGCCAGCGCATCGGCGGCATCGGCCGATTTCGGCTCCGCCTTGGGCAGCAGGATTTTCAGCATCACCAGAATCTGGTTCTTGTCGGCATGGCCGGCGCCGACCACGGTCTTCTTCACCTGGTTGGGCGCGTATTCGGCCACCGGTATCCCGAACATCGCCGGCGCCAGCATCGCAACCCCGCGCGCCTGGCCGAGTTTCAAGGTGGCGACGCCGTCCTTGTTGACGAAGGTCTGTTCGACGGCGGCTTCCAGCGGCTGGAAGTCGCCGAGCACGGCGGCGAGGCCCTCATGGATCGCCAGCAGCCGGCTCGCCAGCGGCAGGCCGTCGGGCGGCTCCACCGAGCCGCAGCCGATGAAGCTCAGCCGGTTGCCGTCGATCTCGATCACGCCCCAGCCGGTGCGGCGCAGGCCAGGATCGATGCCGAGGATACGGACGGGATGGCGAATCGGCGGAGCTGTCATGGGGGTAGTGATACCGCCGGAGCGGGGTCGGCGAAACCTGTCCTGAGCGTCATACCCTGCGAAAGCGGGGCCGCCCCGGACGCCGCCTACCCGCCCATCCTGGCGACCAGCGCGTCCGAAACCTCGAAATTGGCATAGACGTTCTGCACGTCGTCATGCTCGTTCAAGAGGTCGATCAGCTTCAGCAGCTTCTCGCCGGTTTCGTCGTCGACCGACACGGTGTTCTGCGGTTTCCAGGTCAGCGCCGCCTTGCGGGCTTCGCCGAATTTCGCCTCCAGCGCCTTGGCCACGTCGCGAAAGGTTTCCTGCGAGGCGTAGATTTCGTGGCCGCTCTCGCTGGAGACCACGTCGTCGGCGCCCGCCTCGATCGCCGCTTCCAGCATGGCGTCGTCGGAGGCGACCCTGGCGTCGTATTCGATGATTCCGGTGCGATCGAACATGAAGGCGACCGAGCCGGTTTCCCCGAGATTGCCGCCGGATTTGGTGAAGTAGGACCGGATGTCGGAGGCGGCGCGGTTGCGGTTGTCGGTCAGCGCCTCGACGATCACGGCGACGCCGCCCGGGCCGTAGCCCTCGTAGCGGATCTCGTCGTAATTCTCGCCCTCGGTGCCGGTCGCCTTCTTCACCGCGCGCTCGATCGAGTCCTTCGACATGTTCTCCTGGCGGGCGGAGATGATCGCGGCGCGCAGCCGGGCGTTCATGCCGGGATCCGGCGCGCCCATCTTGGCGGCGACGGTGATTTCCCGCGCCAGCTTGGAGAACAGTTTCGACTTCTGGGCATCCTGCCGGCCCTTGCGGTGCATGATGTTCTTGAACTGGGAATGTCCGGCCATGCGGTCTCTTTTCGGATTCGTCCTGGGAAATGGGAGGGAAGCGCGGCGTTATAGGCCGGTAATCCGCCAAAATCAAAGAATTGCACGACGTTTCGGTACGGCGGTAGTGGCTGCGGCCGGCCCGGGCGACAACCTCTTAACCATGACTTCACGCCCCCGTGCGAGGATGCGTTCACATTTCTTTGCCCTGAGAGAAACCCATGGCATTCGGTCTGTTTCGAAAGCGACTGCCGGGACCGGCTGCGTCCGTCCTCGAGACAGCGCCTTCCAGCCCCGCTGTGGCGGTCGAGGCTGCCACCGATGCCGAAGGCGATTCGGCCAGGGAAATCCTCGAACTGCTTGAACTCGAACTGGGCGCCATGATCCGGCAGCTTGAGCGCGCGGCCCATTCGGTCGCCGGCGGCGCTGAAGCCACCGCGGCGACGCTTTGCACCATCCGCCAGCGCACCGACGCCCTGACCGGGCGCGCCGGCGCCGCGCAGTCCACCGCAACCACCTTCTCGCTGGCCGCGGACAAGTTCACCCATTCGGCGCAAGGCATCGGATCGCAGGTGCGCGACGCCAGCAAGCTCGCGGACCAGGCCAGCGCCGCCGCCCGCGAAGCCAGCCTCAATGTCGACCGCCTGAGGGAATCCTCGGCCGCGATCGGCAATGTCGTCAATCTGATCGCGCAGATCGCCAGGCAGACCACGCTGCTGGCGCTCAATTCCACCATCGAGGCGGCGCGGGCGGGGACCGCCGGACGCGGCTTCGCGGTCGTCGCCACCGAGGTCAAGGCGCTGGCGGTGCAGACCCAGAACGCCACCGAGGAGATCTCGAAGAAGATCGACGCGCTGCAGAGGGACGCAGCGGGCTCGGTCGATGCGGTGCACCGGATTTCGCAGGCGATCGAGGCGATCCGCCCGGTATTCGACATCGTCAATGGCGCGGTGGCGGAGCAGACCGAAACCACCAGCGAGATGTCCGACAACGCCGCCACCGCATCGAACTTCATCGTCGCGGTCGGCGAGAGCGCCGCCGAAATCGATCATGTCACCAAAGAGGCCGAAGCCCACGGCGAAAGCGTCGCCAGCGCCGGCAAGGCCGTCACGATGTTCGCGCAGAAACTGAAGTCGCGCTGCGCGGTGCTGCTGCGCCAGGACGAGCGCAAGGACCAGCACAAGAGCCAACCGCTGCCCTGCCATCTGGCCGTAGAAGTTCAGACGGAGCGCGGCCCGATCACGGCGACGGCCTATGAAATCTCCCTCGATGGCATCCTGATCGGCGGACCGGACGCCGAAAGGCTGCCGCTGAACGAAACCCTCCATGCCACGCTGCACGATGTCGGCGCGTGCAGGATCCGTATCAGGGACCGTTCAAAGGCCGGCGCCCGGGCGCGGTTCGCGGCGGCGGATGCCGCGCTGAAGGAAAAGATCGAAGACAAGCTCTGGTCGATCCATGACGAGAATACCGAATCCGTGACCCGCGCGATGGAAGCCGGCCGCGCGCTGACCAGGATTTTCGAGGACGCCGTCAGGAGCGGCGCCATTTCCGCCGACGACATGTTCGATGAAAACTACGTCGAGATCGCCGGCAGCAATCCGGTGCAGTACCGCACCCGAATGCTGGACTGGGCCGACCGCGCACTGCCGCCGTTCCAGGAGGCCTTCCTCGCCAGGGACCCGCGACTGGTGTTCAGCGCCATGATCGACCGCAACGGCTACCTGCCGGTGCACAACAAGATCTACTCGCATCCGCAACGACCAGGCGATGTCGCCTGGAACACCGCGAACAGCCGCAACCGCCGCATCTTCGACGATTCCGCGGGCCTCGCCGCCGCGCGCAACCAGCGCGCCTATCTGATCCAGAGCTACGCCCGCGACATGGGCAACGGCCAGACCGTCATGATGCGCGAGATCGACGTCCCGATCCGAGTCAATGGCCGCCACTGGGGCGGATTCCGCACAGCGTACAAGCTCTGACGATACCGTCCGAAGCCAGTTGAATTGGCGAAGTGAGCTAGCGCTCCGCCCTGGGGCTTCTACGTTTTTCCTGCTGCGAACATCAGAGTTCTTACAGCCTGTAAGGCGTGCGTACGCCAGGATCGTCGACCGGGAAATCCTTGGTGTTGCGCGTGACGAGAAGCATCGCGTGTACCTGCGCCGTCGCCCAGATGATCGCATCAGGCAATTTGATCCGATGGCTGCGACGAAGGCCGACGGCACACTCCGCAATCTGTTCGTCGACGGGCACGACCTCGAAGCTGTTCAGAAAGTTGCGCGTCGGAGCTTCGAGATCGCCATCGGCTCCAACCATCACCTCCATCCAGGTGATGATACTGATTGCCTTTTCCGTGTAGCGTTGAAGTTCGGTGCGCGCCTCGCGGACAGCGTTGAGGTAGTCGACCAGGATGTTGGTATCGACCAGCGCCTTCACCATTCGCCGCGCAGCCTCTCCTGATAGACCAAACCGTCAACTTTCCGATTGCCCCAAAGGCCGAACGCGTCGCCCTCATGTTTGCTACGTCGCTTCGCGAGAAAGTCATCGATCGCCTCACGGATAAGCGCCGCACGAGACCGCTTTTCTTCTTTCGACAATTCGTCCAACTCCTGAAGCTGGCTATCGCCGACGTCCACCAATGTTCGCACGCTCCTCTCCATTGATATATGATATCGATATTATATAACACTTCTTCGTTGGAAAGCCAATGCCCGCGTTGATCGCCACTAAATGAGCAGCAAAATCGGCCATTCCACCTGAAAGCGAGCGGCTGGGCTAACCCACCCAAAATCCCGGCAGCGTCGGCTCCAGCCGGCCGCCGATCCGCACCGGCGCGATCCGCAGCGCGAGGCCCGTGGCATCGTCGGTCTCGACGGCGACGCCGCTGAGTGTCGCGACGCCGCCGGCCGGCTCGAACCGCCCCGACGGAATGCCGGTGGTAAAACGCCGCAGCGGTTCTTCCTTCTGCATGCCGATGATCGAATCGTAATCGCCGGTCATGCCGGCGTCGGTCATGTAGGCGGTGCCGCCGGCGAGAATCTGATGGTCCGATGTCGGCACATGGGTGTGGGTGCCGACCACGAGACTGGCGCGGCCGTCGCAGAAAAATCCGATGCCCTGCTTTTCGCTCGACGCCTCGCAGTGGAAATCGACCACGACGGCGTCGGCGGCCTCGCGCAGCGGACAGGCTTCGAGTTCGCGGTTGAGCACCGCGAACGGGTCGTCGAACGGCGTCATGAAGACGCGGCCGATGGCGTTGACGACCAGCGCGCGCTTGCCGTTCTTGGTGTCGACCAGAGCGGCGCCGCGGCCCGGCGCACCCTTCGGAAAATTCGCCGGACGAACCAGCCGCGGCGCGCGTTCGATGAACACCAGCGCCTCGCGCTGGTCCCAGGCGTGGTTGCCGAGCGTGACCGCATCGGCGCCGGCGTCGATGAATTCCTGGTAGATCGCCTCGGTGATGCCGAAGCCGCCCGCGGCGTTCTCGCCATTGACGACGACGAGATCGAGCGTCCAGTCGCGGATCATGCCCGGCAGATGCTCTGCGATAGCGGTGCGGCCGGACCGGCCGACCACGTCCCCGACGAAAAGAATGCGCAAAGTCATGAACTCCGGAAATCGAACATCGCGGTTTCCGTTAGCACATAATCCAGCGCGACGTCGTGCGACAACGCGGGCACCGCCTCGATTTCCTGCGCCGCGAACCCAAGCCCAATCGCCGTGACGGCTTTCGCCTTGCGCAAATGCGCCAGCGTGTGGTCGTAATGGCCGGCGCCATAGCCGATGCGATGCCCGAGCCGGTCGAACGCCGCCAGCGGCACCAGCATGAGGTCGGGAACGAGTTCGGCGGCGGCGGGCGACGGCTCGAGAATGCCGAGCGGCCCCAACATCAGCCGGTCGTCGGGCGACCAGGCGCGAAAGGCCAGCGACTTGCCGCGCGCCAGCACCGCCGGCAGCGCCAGCCGCGCGCCGCGCGCGGCCAGCATCCGCATCAGGGGAACCGGATCGATCTCGCTGCGGATCGGCGAATAACCGGCGACGATCGTGCCCGGCGTGATCTCGATCGGCAGGCCGCGCTCGGCGACGGCCCGCGCCGCGGAGGCGCGCTTTTTGTCGCTCAGCGCATCGCGCTTTGCGAGAGCCGCGGTGCGAAGATCGGCCTTCGATCGCTCGGTCGGCAAAGCGGATGGACCTATGGCAACAAACGGCAAAAAACAAAAAGTGCGAAGCCGCGATGGCCGTTGGAGCACTCGATCCCGGAGTTCCCTACGAAAGTAGGTGGGCACCATATGACCGGATCCACGGACCCGGCCAGGGACAGTTCCCGGAAGGATCGATAAGGCCCCGGGGATATATGGCTCCTGACGCGCGACACAGCTTCGCCCCGCCAATGTAACCATGACGGGACCAAACCGCCAGCGCTAACACCCGGTCTTCGGGGACTGCCCCCTTTATCCTTCCCTCTCCCGGTGGACCCTTGAGGGGCAAGAGCGAGCCCTCTCTCGCTCACCCCTTCGGGGGGTCGAGCTTCTGCACGATCTCGCGAAACGGCGGCAGCTTTTCGCAAGCCGCGGCGTGCGCCGTCAGCGCGGGATAGCGCGCCGCCGGCAACAGCGCCGGATGCGCCTCGCCGGTAAAGCGCAGCGCGCAGGCCACCGCAATATCGGCATGGCCGATGCGGTCGCCGAACCAGAACGGTGTCGCCACGCTGGCGCGTTCCTGTTCCAGCACCTCGAGCACAGCGCCGATCTGGGCCTGGCAGCGCTCGACCCAAATATGCAGCTGCTCCGTGCGCAGCACCCGCTCGTAGAGCAGGCTGACCGCCTTGTCGGCCAGCCCGCTGCCCAGCGCGGCGATTTTCAAGCCATGGCGGCGCGCCGGCCCGCTTGCGGCGATCATCGCCTTGTCCGGCCCGACCAGCTCGTCGAGATAATCCAGCATCGCGGCGCTCTCGATCAGCACCTCGCCGCCGTCGAGCACCAGCGTCGGCACCCGGCGCAGCGGATTGAACGCCGCCAGTTTCTCCGCGTCGCCGAAGGTCGACCACGGCCGGTGCTCAAAGGCGAGCCCGTAGAGCCGCAGCGCGATGGCGACGCGGCGGACGAAGGGGGAGTCGTATTGGCCGATCAGGATCATGGGTGTGGCTGCTCCTTGAATGAATTGAACAGGGTGGAACCCACCGGCCGCCAGCCGTCATCGCGGCGAGCAAAACCGGATTTTTCCACGCGCAAGATTTTCACAAGACGCGTGCATGTCCAAGCTCCGGCATGCGAAACCCCGCGACGTGGCGCGACCGTCGGCGTCAGATTGCCAGGCTGCTACATGGGCGTCTTCTTCCGGCGCACCATTCGTGGCTTTTTCCCGGAAATGAAGCTGGTCACGATGGTGCGCTGAACGGCTTCCTCGAACAGCTCGGGCGGCACCGGCTGTTTGAGCTTCGCCTTCCTGATCCAGGCGTCAATGGCGCGGGCCGTCCTGGCCGGACTGGCTTTCGCCGGCGACTTGGCTGAACGCTTCTTTGCCATCGGCAGCCTTCGCGTTTTCACGACCGTATCGATCAGGGCCAGGACCTCGTCGTGCTCGAGCAGGGCACCGTGGTCCTTGGCTTGTTTGAGTTCATGTCGATTGCGGGGCCGGGAATAGGCATGCCACGCCGACCATGACGGCACCGTCCCGTCCCCGGGGCCCGCAATACCTGCGATCGGACTTTGGCTGCTTCCCGGGACGAAAGCATCGCCATCGATATCGCTCCACAGCAGTTCGCTTGCTGTCTTTCTATCCAAAGACGATCGGACATTAAAGAAGACCGCCGCAATGCCCGGGGCGATCGGCTCGGAGATATGGAGCAGTTCAGTTCGTGCCCGGGCAAGATACTGCCAATGGTCCTTCACAGGACGCGGCCAGCGTTTCCTGAAAGCAGCGTCGTATGGATCGGCATCCGTGTTCCCGTCAGGATCAAGTTGCGGGTATCGATTGAGACCAAGCCTTCGGCCATCGCGAACGTAGATTTTCATGGGCAGGAACATCAGCGTGTAGGGACCGGGAAGCGACGAAGTGATCTCAACGACAGCCTGCGCGCCGTAAATACTGTTCAGAAAACCTCCGTCCCCGCTGTAATAGCGTTCCTGCTGGGTTGACGTGCCGTAGAACGGCGTTGCGACCGTTACCACGGCATGAAATCCGAGATCGCTGAAACGCCCGTCTCTCAAGGCATAGGTGCAAACCATGCCCCCCATGCTGTGACACACAATGGTCAGTTTGCGGATTGGGTCCACGTTGTGTGAAGCAATAATTCGTCTCTTGAAGTCGTGAATGAATTTCCTGAAAAAGGCCGAGCTTTCCGCGAGCGGCCGACGCCAGTCGAAGCCGAATACGGCATAATTCCATTTCTCGGCGAGAGCGAGATACTTCAACTCTCCGTATGGCGTTTGGGTGATGAATTTCAACGGTCCATGCGGGGCGATGACGTGCGAATCCTTGTCCCGCTCCGCGCCTCCGCTGACCTCGATTTCCAGTTCGAGCGCGTCCTTCTTGGGCCAGAGGATACCCCAATCAATCCAAATCCTATCGTTGATGACATTCGGCTCGGTCCCAACCGGATGTTCCGTGCGCTCCAATTGAGAGCCCATCCCGCCCGGAAGCAATATAACGGTCGGCCTCCTTGGGTCGAAACCACTCACGAGTGTTTCGAGCTGGGCATCGTAATAGCCCTGGATTTTCGCCTTTCGATAGGAATCGTATGACATTATTCAATTCCTCAATCTGGATGCAGATCCTCAATAAACTTGATCTTGAAAAAGGATGCGCATTGCAACCTAAAAGGGAGCTTGACGCAAGATCATACTTGGTTGGCGGAGACTTTTCGAAAGCCGCTTTCTGGTGACGCGCCCGGCGGTCGGTTCGCGCCGCGCCATGGAAAGCGTATTGCGCCGAACACCAGGGACGATCGGCGGATGATGCTTCCCGGCTTCACCCAATCGTCTGTCTACTCGATAACAGGCACATGCCTCGCCGCGTCGCGCGGCGCTGTGCCGTCCAGCCGCGGATCATCGGCGATCTCGACCTGCCGCCGGAACGCGCGAAAACCAGAGCGCTGATAAAACGCCAGCGCGGCCGGATGATCGAGCGTACAGGTGTGCACCCAGACCCGCGCGACCTGCCGCGACCACGCCCGCTCCAGCGCGCGATTCATCAGCCAGCGGCCGGCGCCGCTGCCGATCAGTTTTTCGGTGACGCCGAAGAACGCCAGCTCGCATTGGCCGGGCTCGCGAAAGTCCAGCTCCAGCAGGCCTTCGTCGCGGCCGCCCTCGACCAGCGCGTGAACCTCGACCAGCGGCGAATGGATGATCGCGGCGAGTTCGGCATCGGCCATCTGCAGCCGCGAGAACCACAGCCACTCCTCGCCGACGCGGCGATAGAGATCGCGAAACCAGTCGAGCCCGGGAGTCTCGACGCGGCGCAACGTCCATGCGCCCGGTGAATCCGGGCGCAGTACCGGACGTGCGGTCATCTCCAGATGCGTGACGACGGCGGCGATCTTACCGGCGGGCACGTCGGAGTAGCCGTCGGGCAGGATCATGGGGCGCTCACTCCCCCTCATCACTCGCCAGCAACCCCTTCACCGCCCGCGCCCACCCCTTGAGCTTCCGCTCCCGCGTCGCCGCGCTCATCGCCGGCTTGAAGCGGTGCTCCAGCCGCCAGTTGTCGGCGAATTTTGCAGGCTCCGGATAGACGCCGGCGGCGAGGCCGGCGAGATAGGCCGCACCCAGCGCCGTGGTTTCCTGGATCATCGGGCGGTCGACCGGTGCATCGAGCAGATCGGCCAGGCGCTGCATGGTCCAGTCCGACGCGGTCATGCCGCCGTCGACGCGGAGCACGATGTTCGCCGCCTTGGCATCGGGCCAGTCGGCGCGCATCGCGGCCCACAGATCAAAGGTCTGGTAGCAGACGCTTTCGAGCGCGGCATGGGCGAGTTCGGCGGGGCCGGTGTTGCGGGTGAGACCGAACAGCGCGCCGCGCACCCGCGGATTCCAGTAGGGTGCGCCGAGGCCGACGAAGGCCGGCACGAGGTACACGCTCTGCATCGAATCGGACCTGTCGGCGAGCGGGCCGGTCTCGCTGGCCTGCTTGATAATGCCGAGCCCGTCGCGTAGCCACTGCACCGCGGATCCCGCGACGAAGATCGAGCCCTCCAGCGCATAGGTGCGCTGGCCCCCGAGCTGGTAGGCAATGGTGGTGAGCAGCTTGTTGTTCGACGCGACCGGCGTGGCGCCGGTGTTCAGGAGCGCAAAGCAGCCAGTGCCGTAGGTCGACTTCATCATGCCCGGCGAAAAGCAGGCCTGGCCGATGGTGGCGGCCTGCTGGTCGCCGGCGATCCCCGAGATCATGATGCTGCCGCCGAACAGTTCGGGCACGGCGTCGCCGAAACGGTGCGAGGAATCCTTCACCTCCGGCAGCATCGAGCGCGGCACGCGCAGCAGCTTCAAGAGATCGTCGTCCCACTGCCCGGTGTGGATGTTGAACAACAGGGTGCGCGAGGCGTTGGTGGCGTCGGTAGCGTGGGCCTTGCCGCCGGTCAGCCGCCACAGCAGGTAGCAATCGATGGTGCCGAACAGGAGTTCGCCGCGCTCGGCGCGCTCGCGCGCCCCGGGGACGTGGTCGAGGATCCAGGCGACTTTCGTTCCGGAGAAATAGGGGTCAATGATCAGGCCTGTCTTCGCCGTGATCGCGGGCTCGTGGCCTTCGCTCTTCAATCTGGCGCAGATGTCGGCGGTGCGTCGGTCCTGCCAGACGATGGCGCGGTGAATGGCCTGGCCGGTGGCGCGGTCCCACACCACGGTGGTCTCGCGCTGGTTGGTGATGCCGATCGCGGCGATGTCCTTTGCCGTGACGTCGGCTTTTTTCAGCGCCTCGCGGCAGGTCGCGACCGTCGAGGTCCAGATGTCCTCGGGCTCGTGCTCGACCCAGCCCGAGGCCGGAAAATGCTGGGGGAATTCGGCCTGCGCGATCGCGGCAATCGAGATGTCGCCGCGAAACACGATGGCACGCGAGGATGTGGTGCCCTGATCGATGGCCAGCACGAAGGACATGAGGGTGCTTCCCGGGAGGCTTGTGGTGCTGAGACAAGGCAAGCGGATTGGGAATGGTTCGTCAATATCCGGTGCGGAGCACGATGCATCTCCTCACACGGTGCGCCCCCTCTCCCGCAAGCGCGAAAGAGGGAAAGAGTCAGACCGACGCGGTCGTCACGCCGCCGTCGACCACGATGGTCTGGCCGGTCATGAAGCTCGAGGCGTCGGAGCCGAGATAGGCGACGGCGCCGGCGATTTCGTCGGGCTCGCCGATGCGGCGCAGCGGCGTGGTGGCGCAGCGGCGTTTCAGGCGCTCTTCGTCTTCCCACAGTGCCCTGGCGAAATCGGTCTTGACCAGGCCGGGCGCCACGCAATTGACGCGGACGCCCTGCGGGCCCCATTCGCCGGCGAGGCTGCGGCACAGCGCAAAATCCGCCGCCTTGGAAATCCCGTAGGCGCCGATCACGGTGGAGCCGCGAAGTCCGCCGATCGAGGAGACGATCACCACCGAGCCGTTGCCGCGCGCCGCCATTGGCGGGATCGCCAGTGCGCAGAGCCAGATGTTGCTCTTGACGTTGGCGTTCATGATCTTGTCGAAGGCTTCGTCCTTGATGTCGAGCAGCGGGCCGAAATAGGGATTGACCGCGGCGTTGCACACCAGGATGTCGATCTTGCCGTAATGCTTCGTGGCGCCCGAGATCAGCGCCTCGACTTCCTCCCGGCGCGAGATGTTGCAGGGGATGACATGGGCGTCGCCGCCGGCCTTGCGGATGCCGCTGGCGACTTCCTCGCAGGCGTCGGCCTTGCGGCTGGAGATCACGACTTTCGCGCCGAGTTTTGCCAGCAGCTCGGCCGAGGAGCGGCCGATGCCGCGGCTGGAGCCGGTGATGACGGCGACCTTGCCGGTGAGATCGAACGGGGTGTTTTTCATTGTTGGTTTTCCTTGCTCGTCATTGCGAGGAGCGCTCGCGACGAAGCAATCCAGCTTTCTTGTTGCCGCAAGATGGATTGCTTCGCGGAGCCTGTCATCGGGCGCGCATTCGCGCGACCCGTTGGCTCGCAATGACGGCCCGCGTTAGCGGGCCGTCGGCGTATGATGATGGAGTAATGTTACACCAGCCCGCCGCCTTCGGTGACGCGGCGCAGGTGGTATTCGGTGTCGCCGAAGGTGTTCTCGATCATGGTCAGGCGCTTGAAGTAGTGACCGATCCTGGCCTCCTGCGTCATGCCGATGCCACCATGGAGCTGGATCGACTGCTGGCCGACGAATTTGGCCGACTTGCCGATCTGCACCTTGGCCGCCGCCACCGCGGTGGCGCGCTCCTTGGCGTTCTCGAAATCGGTCGCCATGGTCGCGAACATCGACATGCTGCGGGCCTGCTCGACCGCGACGAACATGTCGGCGGCGCGATGCTGCAGGGTCTGGAAACTGCCGATCGGCACGCCGAACTGCTTGCGGGTCTTGAGATACTCGACCGTGGTCTTCAGCGATTCATCCATCGCGCCGACCGCCTCGGCGCACAGCGCCGTGCGGGCCTCGTCGACCACGCGCTCGATCAAGGCGAGGCCGTTCTCGGGATCGCCGATGACGGCGTCGGCGCCGACCTCGACGCCGGTGAAGGTGATGTCGGCCGCGTGCAGGCCATCCTGGGTCGGATAGCCCTTCTTGGCGATGCCCCTGGCATCCGCCGGCACCAGGAACACGCCGATGCCGGTCTGATCGCGCTGGCCGCCCTTGGTGCGCGCGGTCACCACCAGGGTATCGGCATTCTCGCCGTTGATCACGACGAACTTCTCGCCGTCGATCACCCAGCCGTCGCCCTTCTTCTTTGCCGTCGTGACGACGTCGGACAGGTCGTAGCGCGAATTCTTCTCGAGCTGGGCGAACGCGAAGGTCTTGCTGCCGTCGATGATGCCGGGAACATGCGCGGCCTTCTGCGCCGCCGAGCCGCCATGGCGCAGGAAGCCGCCCGATATCACCACGGTCGGCAGATAGGGCTCCAGCACCATCGCCTTGCCCAGCGCTTCCATCACGATCATGGTTTCGACCGCGCCGGCGCCGAAGCCGCCGTCGGCTTCCGGGAACGGCAGGCCGAGCAGGCCCTGTTCGGCAAGCTTGCTCCAGACGGCCTTGCTCCAGCCGCCCTTCTCCGCCCGGTACTTCTTGCGGGAGTCGAAGTCGTAGGAGTCGTTCAGGAGCCCGTCGACGCTTTCCTTGAGAAGCCGCTGCTCCTCGGACAGATCAAAATCCATGTTCTTCCGTTTCCTCTGACTACTCATCAATTGACTGGTCGCCGTCGCGGGGCCGCCTCTTCACTTCGAATGTCGGGTGAGGGGGCACCGCGCTCACCGTTGTTTTCAGTGCTCGCGGAGAGAGGCCCCCTCACCCCGACCCGCTAAGAGCGAGCTTCGCTCGTCTCGACCCCGCAAGTGCGGGGCGAGGGAGAAGAGATCACAACCCCAGCACCGCCTTGGTGATGATGTTGCGCTGGATCTCGTTGGAGCCGCCATAGATCGAAACCTTGCGGTTGTTGAAGTAGCTCGGCGCGATCTGGGCGGTCCAGTCCATCGCCTCGTTGCTGCCGTCCTCGCCGTGCTCGTCATAGGGCGCGGCGAACGGCCCGATCACTTCCATCAGGAGCTCGGTGGTGGTCTGCTGGATCTCCGAACCCTTGATCTTCAGCACCGAGGACGCCGGGTTGGGCTTGCCCTTGCCGTGCTTGCCTTCGTCGGCCACGACGCGCAGCTGGGTGAGTTCGAGCGCCTTCAGCTCGATCTCGCAGGCCGCGAGCTTCTCGCGGAACCCCTGATCCTGGATGATCGGCTTGCCGCCGGATTCGACCTTGGAGGCGAGTTCCCTGATGCGGCGGAGCCGCTCCTTGGAAACGCCGACCCGGGCGATGCCGGTGCGTTCGTTGCCGAGCAGGAATTTGGCGTAATCCCAGCCCTTGTTCTCTTCCCCGATCAGATTCTCGACCGGCACCTCGACGTCATCGAAGAACACCTCGTTGACCTCGTGGCCGCCGTCGATGGTCTCGATCGGGCGCACCGTGACACCTTTCGACTTCATGTCGAACACGATGAAGGAGATGCCCATCTGCTTCTTCGCATTGGTATCGGTGCGGCACAGGCAGAAGATCATGTCGGCGTGCTGGGCCAGCGTGGTCCAGGTCTTCTGGCCGTTGATGATGTACTTGTCGCCTTTGCGCTCGGCCTTTGTCTTCAGCGAAGCAAGGTCCGAGCCGGAGCCGGGCTCCGAAAAACCCTGGCACCACCAGTCGTCGACATTGGCGATGCGCGGCAGATACTGCTTCTTCTGCGCCTCGTTGCCGAAGGTGTAGATCACCGGTCCGACCATGCTGACGCCGAAGGCGAGCGGCGCCGGCGCCGGATGCATCTGCAGCTCCTCGTTGAAGATGTAGTGCTGCACCGAGCTCCAGCCGGTGCCGCCATATTCCTTCGGCCAGTGCGAGACGCCCCAGCCCTTCTTGTGCAGGATGCGCCACCAGGCCACCATCTCGTCCTTGGAGAGATGACGGCCTTCGACCAGTTTCTTCCGCGTCTCCGGCGGCACGTTGTTCTTGAAGAACTCCCGCACTTCGTCACGAAACGCCACTTCTTCCTTGCTGAAGCTGAGATCCATCGGATCCTCCTGTGTGCGAATGAAATTTACGCGTTATGTCTCAAGACGTCGTCCCCGGATGCCAGTTGCGGTTGTTTTGGCGGCGCCGGCTGCCGGTTGCGCAATTCGTGGCGCGATAGTTTGCCGACCGAGGTGCGCGGCAGCTCGTCGACGAAATCGAGCGCTGCGGGAATTTCGTGCTTGCCGAGCTTGCCGGCGAGAAACGCCTTGAGCTCGTCCAGGCTGAACGGCAGCGCACCCGCGCGCAATTTGACGAACGCCTTGGCCGCCTCGCCGCGATAGCCGTCGGGAATGCCGATCACGATCACCTCGTGCACGGCGGGATGCTCGTACATCGCCTGCTCGATCATCTGCGGATAGACGTTGAAGCCGCCGGAGATGATCATGTCCTTCTTGCGGTCGACCAGATAGAAATAGCCGTCGGCGTCCATGTAGCCGATGTCGCCGGTCAGGAAGCGGTCGCCGACGAAAGCCTCGGCGGTCTCCGCCGGCCGGTTCCAGTAGCCTTTGGTCACATTGGGTCCGCGGATGCGGATTTCGCCTGTTGCGCCGACCGGCATGATCCGCGTGGGATCGTCCAGCGCGACCACGTCCATCTCGATCCCCGGCAGCATCAGCCCGATCGAGCCCGGCTTTTCCGGCCCCTCCTTCGGGTGACCGGTGCCGGGCGAGCAGGTCTCGGTCATGCCCCAGCCGCTCTTGAGCTTCATGCCGACCTTGCGCTCGAAAACCCTTGCCACTTCGACCGGCAGCGGCGCGCCGCCGGACCCGCAAGCGACCAGCGACGACAGATCGCGCTTGTCGAGATCGGGCAGGCTCGCGATCGCGATCCACATCGTGGGAACGCCGGGAAACGCCGTGGCGCGCTTGACCTCGATGTCGCGCATCACGGCCTCGACATCGAAGCGCTGGTGCAGCGAGACCAGGTTGCCGCGCCGCAGGCTGCTCAGCAGCACCACCGTCAGCGCGAAGATGTGAAACAGCGGCAGCACGCAGATCACCCGATCGACCGCGTCCCGCTCGGCGCGCGCCTTGGCGCCCCAGACGTCGTAGATCGATACCGCCGAGGTCAAATTGCCGTGGCTGAGCATCGCGCCCTTCGGCAGGCCCGTGGTGCCTCCGGTGTATTGCAGCAGCGCGACATCGTCGGCCGCAAGCTGCGGCCATGCCGAAGGCTTCGCGACGCCGTCGGTGAATTTCCTGAAGGTGACGATCGCGGGGTTATCCGGGATCGGCGTGTGCGGATTGCCGGCCGCGCCCCAGTCGTCGTCCTGGCAGACGATCAGCCGGTCGACCAGGCCTTTTTCGAGAAACTTCAGCGCCGTCGGCAGCAGCGCGCCGAGATCGCTGGTGACGAGCACGCGCGCGCCGCTATCGCTCAGCTTGTGCGACAGCGCGATCGCGCCGTCGAGCGGGGACAGATGCACGATGCGGGCGCCGGCCTTCAGCGCGCCGAAGAAGTTGACCGGATGATCCGGCGAATTGCCGAGGAACAGCGCCACCGACTGGTTCTTGCCGTAGCCGGCGCGCAGGAACGCAGAGGCCGCGACCTCTACCATCCCCTCCAGTTCGGCGTAACTGATCGGCCGGTCGCGGAATTCGATCGCCGGCCGCGCGCCGTACTCGGCCGCCGCCGCCGACAGCAAATCGGGCAGCGTGCCGCGCGCGATCGGGTCGTCCCAATGAACGCCTTCCGGATAGAATTTCTCGCCGGGGTGCATCTGTATCTCAGGGCTCGGTGCGCCCCCTCTCCCATGGGGAGAGGGCCGGGGTGAGGGGGTACGGTGTATCGATGTGCCTTGACCCCTCACCCGGATTTCTCGCTGCGCGAGAAATCCGACCTCTCCCGATGGGAGAGGTGAGATCGAGCGCGAGGTCAGGCGTCGTTGCCATCACGCCGCTTTCGCGCTCTGCGCCAGCGACGCAAAGGTCTTGCCTTCGGCGGCAAGACGCTTGAGCAGCGGTGACGGCTCGAGCGAGGGATCTTTGGTCTCCTTGGCGTAGTAGGACAGCCGGTCGGCGATGTGCTTGAGGCCGACCTGGTCGGCATAGAACATCGGGCCGCCGCGATAGATCGGCCAGCCATAGCCGTACAGCCAGATCACGTCGATATCGCTCGGACGCGCCGCGATCTTCTCTTCCAGGATCCGCGCACCCTCGTTGATCATCGGATACATCATGCGCTCGAGGATTTCGTCGTCGCTGACCACGCGCTTTTTGAGGTCCAGCCGCTGCAGGGTCTCGTCGATCAGCTTTTCCACTTCGGGATCGGGCAGCGCCGCGCGCGAACCGGCTTCATACTTGTAATAGCCCTTGCCGGTCTTCTGGCCGAAGCGGCCGGCTTCACACAGCGCGTCGGCGATCTCCGACTTGATGCCGCGGTCCTTGCGCGAGCGCCAGCCGATATCGAGGCCGGCCAGATCGCCCATCGCGAACGGGCCCATCGGCATGCCGAACTTGGTCACGACGGCATCGACCTGCTGCGGCAGCGCGCCTTCGAACAGCAGTTTCTCCGCCTGCTTGCCGCGCTGCGCCAGCATGCGGTTGCCGACAAAGCCGTCGCAGACGCCGACCACCGCCGGCACCTTCGCAATTTTTCGCGCGACCGCGACTGCGGTGGTCAGCGCGTCCGGCGCGGTCTTCTCCGCACGCACGATCTCGCACAGCTTCATCACGTTGGCCGGCGAGAAGAAGTGCATGCCGAGCACGTCCTGCGGACGTTTTGTCACTTTCGCGATCTCGTCGATGTTGAGATAGGAAGTGTTGCTGGCCAGAACGGCGCCCGGCTTGGCGTATTTGTCGAGCGCTTCGAACACTTCCTTCTTGATCGCCATGGTCTCGAACACGGCTTCGATGATCAGGTCGGCGTCCTTGACGTGTTCGAGCCCGACCTTGCCGGTGATCAAGCCCATGCGCTTGACGGGCGCATCGGCGGGAATGCCGCCGCGCGCCGCGGTCGCCTCGTAGTTCTTCTGCATCACGCCCATGCCGCGCTTGAGCTGTTCTTCGCCGGTCTCGATCAGCGTCACGGGAATGCCGGCATTGGCGAACGACATCGCGATGCCGCCGCCCATGGTGCCGGCGCCGATGATGGCGACGCGCTCGACGTTGCGCGGTTTGGTCCCCTCCGGCACGCCAGAGACCTTGGCGGCCTCGCGCTCGCTGAAGAAGGCATAGCGCTGCGCCTTCGACTGGTCGCTGGATACCAGCTTGAGAAAACCCTCGCGCTCCTTCTTCAAGCCCTCGTCGAACGGCAGGTCGATGGCGGCGCCGACCGCGTCGGCGGCGGCGAACGGGGCCTCCAGTCCGCGCGCCTTCTTGGTCAGGGCCGCGACCGCGTTGGTGAAGATCGAGCGGTCGGCCCTGGCGGCGGCCAGCTTGGAGTCGTCGTCGCGCAGCTTGCGCAGCGGGCGCTTCTCCGCCAGCACCTTGCGGGCGAAGCTCTCGCCGCCCGATGCCGGACCTTCGACGATTTCCTCGATCAGGCCGTGCTTCAGCGCGTCAGAGGCGCTGATCGGGTCGCCGCCGACGATCATCTTGACCGCGAGCTCGGGGCCGACCGCGCGCGGCAGGCGCTGGGTGCCGCCGGCGCCCGGCAGCAGGCCGAGCTTCACTTCGGGCAGACCGAGCCGTGCGTCCTTGGTGGCGACGCGGAAATGGCAGGCGAGCGCGACCTCGAGGCCGCCGCCGAGTGCCGTGCCGTGAATGGCGGCGATGATCGGCTTCGGCGAGTTCTCCATCACCTCCAGCACTTCATGCAGCCCCGGCGGCTTCGGCGGCTTGCCGAATTCGGTGATGTCGGCGCCGGCGATGAAGGTGCGGCCGGCGCAGGTCAACACGATCGCCTGCACCTCCGGATCGGCAATGGCGCTCTTGATGCAGTCGAGAATGCCGCCCCGCACCGCGGCGCTCAACGCGTTGACCGGAGGACTGTTGACGGTGACGATGGCGATGACGTCACGACGCTCGAGCTTGACCACTTCGTTCACGAGACTCTCCCTGGACATTTTGTTCTTGGATCACTTCTCAACTTGCGTTGGGTGGCTACGACACCCGGCGGCTTGCGTTAACCGGCTACTCCTCGCCAATTTCGCACTGCGAAATTTAATTCCACACCTTGACATGGAGGGTTATTTTGAAGCACGTCCCTTGTCAACGAGGTCGGCCCAGCGGCAGGCAATGAAGCGTCCAGGCAAGAAAGTGGCGACCGATCGCAGCTTCGTCGTCGCGCTTTCCCGCGGCCTTGATGTGTTGCGCGCATTCCATCCCAACGACGGGCTTCTTGGCAATCAAGAGATCGCGTCCCGCACCAACTTGCCAAAGCCAACCGTTTCGCGGCTGACCTATACACTGACCAAGCTGGGTTACCTTACACCGGTTCCGCGGTTCGAGAAGTATCAGCTGGCGCCTTCAGCCATGGCGCTGGGGTATGCCGCCCTTGCAAATCTCGGCGTTCGGCATTTGTCCGAACCGTTCCGCGAGGAACTGATGCGCGAGACCGGCGGCGCCGTCGCCGTCGGCGGCCGCGACCGCACCAGCATGATCTACTTCGGCCAGAGCCGCGGCCAAACGCTGGGCGTTCAACTGGACGTGGGCTCGCGGGTGCCGATTGCGACCACCGCGATGGGACGCGCCTACATCTGGGCGCTGCCGGACGAAGAGCGCGGCGCACTCCTGCGCGAACTGCGCGAGCACTATGGCGGTCGCTGGCCGCGAATGCGCGACGGCATCGAACGCGCCGGCGAAACGGTGGCGAAGTTCGGTTTCGCGATCTCGGCCGGTGAGTGGCATGACGACATCCATGCCGTCGGCGTCGGCTTGAAGCTCAATGACGGGACCGGTCCTTACGCCTTCAATTGCGGCGCGCCCGCATTCCGCTTCACGGAAGATCGGCTGCGCAACGATATTGGACCTCGCCTCGTCGCGATGGTAAGGAACATCGAAGCGGCGCTCGGCGGCGCGGCTTCGCAATCAAAAAACGCAAACAAGAAATCGAAAGCAGGAGGGAAAGTTGCACGAATGGTCGAGGGGATCAGGTAGCCTTCATCGATGTGACCGGCGAAAGAATCCGCACGGTCGCTCCGCGCCAGGGAACAATTTGGGCGGGACTCGATGATGCGGGCACAAGTCGCGCAGGGGCAAAGCCCCCTGCTTGCGGTTCGCGACGTCAGCGTCGTGTTCGGCGGCATCATTGCGTTGAATGGCGTCTCGTTCGACATGCATAAAGGCGCAATCCTCGGCCTGATCGGGCCGAACGGCGCCGGCAAGACGACGCTGTTCAACTGCCTCTCCAGGCTCTATCAGCCGAGCACCGGCGACATCCTGATGGAAGGCCAGAGCATCCTCACGCGGCCGCCGCACCGGATCGCCGAAATCGGGATCGGCCGCACCTTTCAGAACGTCGCGCTGTTCCCCAATCTGACGGTGCTCGACAATGTCAGGGTCGGCACCCATGCCCGCACCAACAGCGACATCGTCTCGGACTCGCTGAGACTGGGCTGGGTCCGCCGCGGCGAGGCCGAGCTCAACCAAAAAGTCCACGAGATCATCAGCTATCTCGACCTCGACGACGTCGCCCACACCGTGGTGTCCGGCCTGCCGTTCGGCACCCAGAAGCGCGTCGAGTTGGCGCGCGCGCTGGCGGCTGAGCCGAAGATCCTGCTGCTCGACGAGCCCGCCGGCGGCCTCAATCATGAGGAAGTCCACGTGCTGGGCGACCTGATCCGCCGGATCCGCGACGAACGTCACATGACCATCCTGCTGGTCGAGCATCACATGGGTCTCGTGATGTCGATCGCCGACCACGTGGTCGCGCTGAACTTCGGCCGCAAGCTCGCCGAAGGCACGCCGGCCCAGGTGCAGTCCGACCCGGATGTCATCAAGGCCTATCTGGGGAGCAAGGACCAATGACCGCGATGCTCAATATCAAGGATCTGCGGGCTTATTACGGCCAGGTCCAGGCGCTGCACGGCCTCGAGTTCGGTCTCAATGAAGGCAGCCTGACCACCCTGCTCGGCGCCAACGGCGCCGGCAAGACCACCACGTTGCGCGCGATCTGCAACATGGTGCGCTCGACCGGCTCGATCGAGTTCGACGGCGCGTCTCTGACCGGCCGATCGACCGAGAACATCGTCCGTCTCGGCATCGCCCATGTGCCGCAGGGCCGCGGCACCTTCACCACCATGACGGTGGAGGAGAACCTGCAGCTCGGCGCCATTACGCGCAAGGACAGGGCCGGCGTCACCTCCGACATCGAGCGGATGTACGATCACTTTCCGGTGCTCAAGGAACGGCATACGCAGCAGGCCGGCACGCTTTCCGGCGGCGAACAGCAGATGCTCGCGGTCGCCCGCGCGCTGATGCTGCGTCCGCGACTGATGCTGCTCCTGTTCAAGATCCTCGGCAAGATCAACCGCGAGGACAAGGTCACCATCCTGGTGGTGGAGCAGAACGCGCAGCTGGCGCTGGAGCTCGCCGACAAGGCCTACGTCATCGAAACCGGACGCATCGTGATGTCGGGAAGCGCCGCCGAGATCGCGAACAACGAAGACGTCCGTAAATCTTATCTCGGTTATTGAGGAACGCAGCCGTGGAACTTTTCATCAACCAAGTCCTGGCTGGTATCGCCACCGGCGCGATCTACGCCTGTATGGCGCTCGCCGTGGTCATGATCTACCAGGCGATCGACCATCTCAATTTCGCCCAGGGCGAAATGGCGATGTTCTCGACCTTCATCGCCTGGCAGCTGATGCAATGGGGGGTACCTTACTGGTGGGCCTTCCTGATCACGCTGGTGTTTTCGTTCGCCGGCGGCATCGTGATCGAGCGCATGTTGTTCAAGCCGCTCGCCAAGGCTCCGGTCCTGACCAATGTCGCGGGTTTCATCGCATTGTTCGCCATCGTCAACAGCGTGGCCGGACTGACCTGGGATTTCACGATCAAGCCGTTTCCAACGCCGTTCGGATCCTCGCCCTTCCTCGGCAGTCAGCTGATCTCGACCCATCAGGCCGGCATGATCGGCGTCACGGTGGGGCTGTTGATCCTGCTCTATCTGTTCTTTCAGTTCACCCGGATCGGCCTTGCCATGCGCGCGGCCGCGGCGTTACCTGAATCGGCTCGGCTGGTCGGCATCAACACCAGCTGGATGATCGCGCTGGGCTGGGGCATGGCGTCCGCCATCGGTGCGATCGCCGGCATCCTGATTGCGCCGGTGGTGTTCCTGGAGCCGAACATGATGGGCGGCGTGCTGATCTACGGATTCGCCGCCGCCGTGCTCGGCGGCTTGACCAGCCCGCTCGGCGCGGTGGTTGGAGGCTTCCTGGTCGGCGTGTTCGAGAACCTTGCCGGGACCTATATCCCCGGCGTCGGCAATGAACTGAAATTGCCGATCGCGCTCGCGCTTATCATCACCGTATTGGTTCTCAAACCGGCGGGCCTGTTTGGCCGTCCCATCGTGAAGCGAGTTTGATCATGAGCGCAGTTGACAAAGTCGCAAGCGAGGCACCGCCGGTCGAGGCCGTTCCGAAGCGATCCATGACGCTCGGCACCGGCGCATCATTACTGATGCTGGCATTGCTGATCATCGGGCCGATGTTCGTGAAGAACTTCATCGTGTTCCAGCTCACGATGCTGCTGATCTATGCGCTTGCAGTGCTGGCGCTGAACATCCTGACCGGCGGCAGCGGCCAGTTCTCGCTGGGCCAGAGTGCCTTCTACGCTGTCGGCGCCTACACTTCTGCCATCCTGATGGAACATTTCGGCGTGAACTACGCGCTGACATTGCCCGTTGCCGGCCTGATATGCTTTGGCTTCGGCTTCCTGTTCGGCCAACCGGCGCTGCGCCTGAGCGGCATCTATCTGGCGCTGGCGACCTTCGCGCTGGCGGTGGCCATGCCGCAACTGCTGAAACTCGGCGTGTTCGAACATTGGACCGGAGGCGTGCAGGGCCTGGTGGTAACCAAGCCCGATGCGCCGTTCGGCCTGCCGATATCGCAGGACAGGTGGCTGTATTACTTCACGCTCACGATCGCGATCGGTATCTACATCGCCTCGGTGAACCTGCTGAAGTCGCGTTCCGGCCGCGCCTTCATGGCGATCCGCGACAACGAGATCGCGGCGTCGGCGATGGGCGTCGACGTCGCGCTGTACAAGACGCTGGCGTTCGGCGTCAGCGCCGGCATCACCGGCGTGGCCGGCGGCCTCGGCGCCATCGCGGTGCAGTTCGTAGCGCCCGACGGGTACACCATCACGCTGGCGATCTCGCTGTTCCTCGGCATGGTCGTTGGCGGCGTCGGATGGCTGCCGGGATCGATCGTGGGTTCTGCCTTCATCATCTTCGTACCGAACATCGCCGAGGGAATTTCGAAAGGGCTCTCCGGGGCGGTGTTCGGCGTACTGCTGTTCCTCGTCATCTTCCTGGTGCCGCACGGCGCGCGGCAGGTCGCCATCGTCGCCCAGCAGATGCTCGGCAAACTCACGAAAGGTTGACGAAGGTATTCCACCTTGCGGAATACCGTCTGGCCATTCGCCGATAAAAACGCCCTCTGCGACCCAATCGCAGGGGGCTTTTTCTTGATGGGCAGCCGGAGAAGGTATTGAATGGCCGCAGGCGCCGAAAAGAGCGCTCATCAAGACCGACACGCTCACACCGAGACCAGGGAGATCCAAATGCGTTTCATCCAATTGCGATTGGGAGCCTTTTCGGCTGCCGTCGCGATGCTCGCCGCAACCAGCAGCGGCGCGCTCGCCCAGAAGAAATACGACACCGGCGCCAGCGACCTACGGCGTGATCGGCAAGACCGAAGAGGCCTACTTCAAGAAGATCAATGCCGAAGGCGGCATCAATGGCCGCAAGATCAATTTCATCAGCTACGACGACGCCTACAGTCCGCCGAAGACCGTCGAACAGGCCCGCAAGCTGGTCGAGAGCGACGAGGTGCTGTTCATCTTCAATCCGCTCGGCACGCCGCCGAACTCGGCGATCCAGAAATACCTCAACTCGAAAAAGGTGCCGCAACTGTTCGTCGCCACCGGCGCGACCAAGTGGAACGATCCCAAGGACTTCCCCTGGACCATGGGCTGGCAGCCCAACTACCAGAGCGAAACGCAGATCTATGCGAAGTACATTCTCAAGGAAAAGCCGAACGCCAAGATCGGCGTGCTCTATCAGAACGACGATTACGGCAAGGACTACCTGAAGGGCCTGAAGGACGGACTCGGCGCCAAGGCAGCCTCGATGATCGTCATGGAGGAAAGCTACGAAGTCTCGCAGCCGACCATCGACTCCCATATCGTCAAGCTCAAATCGTCCGGCGCAGACGTTTTCATGAACATCACTACGCCGAAATTCGCTGCGCAGGCGATCAAGAAGAACATGGAAATCGGCTGGAAGCCGCTTCATTTCCTGAACAACGTTTCTGCCTCGATCGGCAGCGTGATGAAACCGGCCGGTTTTGAGAACGGCCAAGACATCATTTCCTCCGCCTACCTGAAAGATACCTCCGACCCGCAGTGGAAGAACGATGCGGGCATGAAGGCGTTCGACGAGTTCCTCACCAAGTACTTCCCCGAAGGCAACCGGATCGACGCTTCGGTGATGTATGGTTACACCGTCGCGCAAGGCCTCGTGCATGTGCTGAAGGCTTGCGGCGACAACCTGACGCGAGAAAATGTCATGAAGCAGGCTGCGAGCATCAAGGATCTCGAGCTCGGCGGTCTGTTGCCCGGCATCAAAGTCAACACCAGCGCCACCGACTTCGCGCCCATCTCGCAGGTGCAGTTGATCAGGTTCAAGGGTGAAACCTGGGAACGATTCGGCGAAATCCTGGGTGCCGACGCCACCAACTGACGCTGCCCACAGTTAACCTATCGCCATGGAACCAGCCCCTGTGCCAATGCGCGCAGGGGCTTTTTCTTGAAGGCTCCTGACTCCCGTGCCATAAGTCCCGCACAACATTAAGAAAATGGGAGAGAATTGGAATGCCTGCAACGACCAAGAAACTTGCTATTGCCTCGACTGCACTGGCGATGCTTGCCGCTACCAACAGCGGCGCATTCGCGCAGAAGAAGTACGATCCCGGCGCCACCTACGGCGTGATCGGCAAGACCGAAGAGGCCTACTTCAAGAAGATCAATGCCGAAGGCGGCATCAATGGCCGCAAGATCAATTTCATCAGCTATGACGACGGCTACAGCCCGCCGAAGACCGTCGAACAGGCCCGCAAGCTGGTCGAGAGCGACGAGGTGCTGTTCGTCTTCAATCCGCTCGGCACGCCGCCGAACTCGGCGATCCAGAAATACCTCAACTCGAAAAAGGTGCCGCAACTGTTCGTTGCCACCGGCGCGACCAAGTGGAACGATCCCAAGAACTTCCCCTGGACCATGGGCTGGCAGCCCAACTACCAGAGCGAAACGCAGATCTATGCGAAGTACATTCTCAAGGAAATGCCGAACGCCAAGATCGGCGTGCTCTATCAGAACGACGATTACGGCAAGGACTACCTGAAGGGCCTGAAGGACGGACTCGGAGCCAAAGGCGCTTCGATGATTGTGCTGGAGGAGAGCTACGAAGTCTCGCAGCCGACCATCGACTCCCATATCGTCAAGCTCAAATCGGCCGGCGCCGACGTCTTCATCAACATCACCACGCCGAAATTCGCCGCCCAGGCGATCAAGAAGAACGCGGAGATCGGCTGGAAGCCGGTTCACTTCCTGAACAACGTCTCGGCTTCGATCGGGGCTGTCATGAAGCCGGCCGGATTTGACGCCGGCCAGGGCATCATCTCGTCCCAATACCTGAAGGATACGTCCGACCCGCAGTGGAAGGACGATGCGGGCATGAAGGCGTTCGACGAGTTCCTCACCAAGTACTTCCCCGAAGGCAACCGGATCGATGGCTCCGTGATGTTCGGCTATACCGTGGCGCAGGGCCTCGTACATGTGCTGAAGCAGTGCGGCGACAACCTGACCCGCGAAAATGTCATGAAGCAGGCTGCGAGCATCAAGGATCTCGAACTCGGCGGTCTGTTGCCCGGCATCAAGGTCAACACCAGCGCCACCGACTTCGCTCCCATCTCGCAGGTGCAGTTGATCAGGTTCAAGGGTGAAACCTGGGAACGGTTCGGCGAAGTCCTGAGCGGCGACGCCACCAACTGATGCCTCAACGCAACCCGCGAGCCCATCTGGGCTGACGCAGCACCCCCCGCAGCACGCTGCGGGGGGTTTTCTTTTGCGCCCAACGGATGGATAACCGAAGGCATGCCTTCAACCCGCCTCCCGTGACAGCATGACCGACAGACGCCCACTTCTGCGTGCGATCTTCAGCGCTGCCGTTGCCGCCGCGCATCCCGACGTCGTGCTGGTGCGGCACCTGCCCCCGGCGCCGAAGGGCCGGGTGATCTGTCTGGCCGCCGGCAAGGGCGCTGCCGCCATGGCCGCGGCGGCGGAGCGGTACTACCTCGATGAACTCGGGCTGCCGCCGTCGCGGCTCACCGGAATCGCCACCACACGCCATGGCCATGGCGTGCCGACGCGACGGATCAGGGTGGTCCAAGCCGGCCACCCCGTGCCCGACGAGGCTGGACTTGAGGGCGCCGAGGACACGTTACACATGGCCCGCGAGGCCGGCGCCGACGATCTGTTGCTGGTGCTGCTGTCCGGTGGCGGCTCCGCCAACTGGATCGCGCCGGTCGAAGGCGTGTCGTTCTTGCAGAAGCAACAGGTGACGCGTGCGCTGTTGCGCTCCGGCGCGCCGATCGGCGAGGTCAACACCGTGCGCAAGCATTTGTCGCGGATCAAGGGCGGCCGGCTGGCCCGCGCCGGGAAGCGGGCCGAGATCGTGACGCTGGCGATCTCCGACGTTCCGCACGACGATCCCAGCGCGATCGCGTCGGGACCGACGGTGCCGGATCCGACCACACTGGCGGATGCGCGCGCGCTGGTCGCGAAGTATCAGCTCGGGGTCGACGACGCCGTCCGCGCCGCACTCGATGACATCAGGAACGAGAGCTGCAAGCCCGGCGATCCCGCCTTTGAGCGCGCCCGTTTTGAATTGATCGCACGGCCGCGGGCTTCGCTCGATGCCGCGATCAGACTGGCGAGCGACGCCGGTTACGCCATCATCGATCTTGGCGCCGACCTCGAGGGGGAGGCCCGCGGCGTCGCCGCGGAGCACGCGCGACTGGCGCTGCAGGCGCGCGCCGAGGGCAAGCGGCTGGCGATCCTTTCCGGCGGCGAACTGACCGTCACCGTGCGCGGCACCGGGCGCGGCGGCCCCAATCAGGAATATGCGCTGGCGCTCGCCGCGCTGCTCGGGGATACGCCGGATGTTGCGGCGCTGGCCGCGGATACCGATGGCGCCGATGGCGGCGCCGGCAGTGCGACCGATCCCGCCGGGGCCATGATCGATTCCGGCACATTCGCAAGAATGAAATCGCTCGGCCTCAACGCACAGGCCCTTCTCGACAACAACGACGCCACCACCTTCTTCGCCGCGACCGGCGATCTGTTGCTGACCGGCCCGACGCTGACCAATGTGAACGATATCAGGGTGATCCTGGTCGATTAGGCCGCAGTTCCATCCATGTCATTGCGACCGCAAGCAAATCCATTCTTGCTTGCCGCCCGCTGCACGCCTCAAAGCTCTCTGGCGATCTTGCCCAGCATCTCCAGCAGCGCGGCCCGCTTGGAAGGGCCCAGCAATTCGTTGAGGCGCGCCTCGTGCTTGGTGGCGACGAGCTTTTTGGCGCGCGCCAGCACCGCGCGGCCCTTGTCGGTCAGCATCAGGATGTGAGAACGGCGGTCGTTGGTGGAACGGATCCGGATGCACAGCTCGCGGCTCTCCAGGCCGTCGAGCATCGCCACGAAATTCGGCCTGAGGATGCCGAGCGTACTGGCGATCTCGGTCTGATTGCGGCCGGGATTGCGATCGAGCAACAACAGCACCGAAAACTGCGCCGGCGTCAGCTGCAGCGGCGCCACGCAGCGCAGAAAATCCTCGAAAATCTTCAGCTGCGCGCGCTTGAGCGAATAGCCCAGGAGTTCGGACAATTCGCCCAGCTGCAACGGAACGTTTTCCGCTGAGACTTCGGCCGGTTCCTTGCGGGCCGGGCGCGACGGCTTGGGGGCATCGCCGGCGGCGGTCTTGGAAACAGTCATCGCTCGAGGCTCGCAATCCCGGTAGGCTTCGCAAGACCCGGCAGGGGCGGGCCTTGAAGTTATACTTGATAATTGTTATGCAACATACCGAATATCGGCGGGACTTTTCAACTGCTGTTATTCCACGGTCAGCGGCCGCTCAAGGCCGCGGCCGCTCCGACGCGTGATGGGGGAGCGCGCTCTTGAACACGACGATCATGCTGTTCCTGGTGCAGGACGGCATCACCAACGGCGCGATCTATGCGCTGCTCGGCCTCGCGCTGGTGCTGGTGTTCGCCGTAACCCGCGTCATCCTGATTCCGCAGGGCGAGTTCGTCACGTTCGGCGCGCTGACCTACGCCACGTTGTCGGCGGGAGCCATGCCGGGTACCGCGTTGCTCGCGGTAGCGATGGGCGCGGTGGCGTTCGGCCTCGACCTGTTCGCCGGCCGCCGCTCGCTGCACCGGCGCTTGATCGCGCGCGCCTTCGCGATCAACATCCTGCTGCCGGTGGCGATCTACGCGCTGACGTCCTGGATCGCGGGCAAGAACACCCCGATCGCCGTCAATATCGCCCTGTCGCTCCTGATCGTCGCGGCAATCGGACTGTCTCTCTACCGCATCGTGTTCCAGCCGCTGGCGCACACCTCGGTACTGGTGCTGCTGATCGCTTCGGTCGGCGCCCATCTCGCGCTGCAGGGCCTCGGCCTGGTGTTCTTCGGCGCTGAAGGCCAGCGCGGCCCGAGTATCTCCGACGCGGCCTTCATGGTGGGCCCGCTGCGCTTCACCGGCCAGAGCATCGCCGTCTACGCCGTCACCATCGCCTTCATCGTCGGGCTGTGGCTGTTCTTCGGCCTCACGCTCTATGGCAAGGCGCTGCGCGCCACCGCCGTCAACCGGCTCGGCGCCCGACTGGTCGGCATCCGGACCACGCTGTCGGGACAGATCGCATTCCTGCTCGCTTCCGTGATCGGAGCGATTTCCGGAATCCTGATCGTGCCGATCACGACCCTGTATTACGACACCGGCTTCCTGATCGGGCTCAAGGGCTTCATCGCTGCGATCATCGGCGGGCTCATCAGCTATCCCTTGACCGCGGTCGCCGCCCTGGTGGTCGGCACCGTCGAGGCGTTCTCCTCGTTCTATGCCAGCAATTTCAAGGAGGTTATCGTCTTCACGCTGATCCTTCCGGTCCTCGTGTTGCGGTCGCTCGCGGCGCCCGAGGTCGAGGAAGAGAAGGATTGATGGCGATGACGCGACGGCTGTTGCCAATCTCGGTCTTCGCACTGCTGATGGCGGCGATTCCGTTCATCCCGGGCATGCCGCCGTTCTGGATCGTGCTGCTCAACAATATCGGACTCGCCGCTCTGGTGGCGATGGGGCTGGTGCTGTTGACCGGCGTCGGCGGGCTGACATCGTTCGGCCAGGCGGCGTTTTGCGGTTTTGGCGCCTACACGACGGCGGTGCTCACCACCGCCTATGGCGTGTCGCCATGGCTGACGCTGCCGCTGTCGCTTTTGGTTAGCGGCGGCGCCGCGGTGCTGCTCGGCCTCGTCACGGTGCGGCTGTCGGGCCACTACCTGCCGCTTGGCACCATCGCCTGGGGCATCGGCCTGTTCTATCTGTTCAGCAAGCTCGAATTCCTCGGCCGTAATGACGGTATCACCGGGATTCCGCCGCTGTCGATCGGTACCCTCAAGATGCTTGATGCCGGCACGATCTATTATGCGATCTGGATCGCGGTGCTGGTATGCGCGCTGCTGAGCATGAACCTGCTGGACTCCCGTACCGGCCGCGCGATCCGCGCGCTGCGCCGCGGGCACGTCGCCGCCGAGGCGTTCGGCGTGCAGACGCCGCGCGCCAAACTGCTGGTGTTCATCTACGCCGCGGTGCTGGCCGGACTGTCCGGCTGGCTCTATGCGCATTTCCAGCGCGCCGCCAATCCGACCCCGTTCGGCGCCCATGCCGGCATCGAATATCTCTTCATCGCAGTGGTCGGCGGCGCCGGCTATGTCTGGGGCGCGGTGCTGGGGGCCGGCATTGTCGTCATCCTGAAGGAGATCCTGCAGAGCTACCTGCCGCTGCTGTTCCGCGGCGAGGGCCAGCTCGAGACCATCGTGTTCGGCATCCTGCTGGTGCTGTTGCTGCAATTGGCGCCGACCGGCGCCTGGCCCTGGCTGATGGCACGCCTGCCGTTCAAGCCGGCCGCCAAGCGGCCCGACCCATCCCTGACGTTGCCCGCGCGCGCCCGGCCGGCCTTGGCGCCGGGCGCGCTGCTGCGGATCGACAACGCACGAAAACAGTTCGGCGGCGTGATCGCCGTCAACGACGTCTCGTTCGAGGTCCATGCCCGCGAGATCGTCGCCCTGATCGGCCCCAACGGCGCCGGCAAGAGCACCACCTTCAACCTGATCACCGGCGTGCTCACCTCCTCCGGCGGCACCATCTCGGTGCTCGGCCGCAATATCGACAACGCGCCACCGCAGGAGGTCGCAAGACTCGGCATCGCCCGGACGTTCCAGCACGTCAAGCTGGTGCCCGACATGAGCGTGCTGGAAAACGTCGCCATCGGCGCGCATCTGCGGGGCCACGCCGGCGCGATCTCCAGCATGCTCCGGCTCGACCGCGCCGATGAAGCGAAACTGCTGGCCGAGGCGGCGCGCCAGATCGAGCGCGTCGGGCTCGGCGACCAGATCGATCAGCCGGCGGGCAGCCTGTCGCTCGGCCAGCAGCGCATCGTCGAGATCGCCCGCGCGCTGTGCGTCGATCCGATCCTGCTGCTGCTCGACGAGCCGGCAGCCGGATTGCGGCATATGGAGAAGCAACGGCTGGCCGCGCTGCTGCGCACCCTGCGCGACGGCGGCATGTCGGTGCTGCTGGTCGAGCACGACATGGGTTTCGTGATGGATCTCGCCGACCGCATCGTGGTGCTGGACTTCGGCACCAAGATCGCCGAGGGGACGCCCGACGCCATCAAGAGCAATCCGGATGTGATCAGGGCCTATCTCGGAGCGGCCGCATGAGCGCGCTGCTGCGGGTCGCCGATGTCCATGTCGCCTACGGCAAGGTCGAGGCGGTGCGCTCGATTTCACTCGACGTCGCCGACAACGAGATCGTCACCATCATCGGCGCCAACGGCGCCGGCAAGACCACGCTGTTGAACGCCATCATGGGGATCCTGCCGCTGACGGGCGGCGTGGCCCTTGCCGGCGAGGACATCCTGCGACTCGAGATCGAGGACCGGGTCGCGGCGGGTCTCAGCCTGGTGCCCGAGCATCGCGAGCTGTTCGGCACCATGAATGTCGAGGACAACCTGCAGCTCGGCGCCTTCCGGATCGCCAAGGTGGTTGCGGCGCAATCGTTCGAGCGGGTCTACACGCTGTTTCCGAGGCTGAAGGAGCGGCGCAAGCAGCTGGCAGGGACGCTGTCGGGGGGCGAACAGCAGATGCTGGCCATGGGCCGCGCCCTGATGGGCGCCCCGAAGCTCCTGATGCTCGACGAGCCGAGCCTCGGCCTCGCGCCGCTCATCGTCGCCGATATCTTCCGCACCATCGGCGAGTTGCGCGCTGCCGGCGTCTCGGTGCTGCTGGTCGAACAGAACGCGCAGGCGGCGCTGAAGATCGCCGACCGCGCCTATGTGATGGAGCTTGGCGAGTTCATTTTGAATGGTCCGGCCGCGGAGATCGCCACCAATCAGCGGGTGGTGGCGAGCTATCTCGGATTCATCCACGAGGATGCGAGTAGGGTTTAGAGCGCCCACAATCGTCATGCCCTGCGATGGCGGGACATCCAGTACGCCGTGACAGTGCGACTTACCTTAGATGCCGCGGAATACTGGATCACCCGCCTTCGCGGGTGACGACATTGGTGTGCAGGTCGTCAGCTTGCGATTTTCCCACCTAAGATCTCACTTCGCCGGAACATACTTTCCGTCCTTCACGGTCAGGATGATGCGCGAGCGGTCGTCGAGGCCGTAGCGGTCCTTTTCGGTGAAGTTGTAGACACCCTGGCTCGCCGCCATTTCCTTTTCGCTCAGCAAAGCCTGGCGAATGCCCTCGCGGAATTCCGGCGTGCCCGGCTTGCCCGATTTCAGCGCCACCGGAATGACGCGCTTGAGGATTTCAAAGGCGTCGTAGGAATGTCCGGCGAACTGGCTGCGGCTGTTGGGGCCGTATTTGGCCTCATAGGCGGTGTTGAGCGCGAGGCCAGGCTTCTTGGTCAGCGCGCTGTCGGGCTGGGTTTCCGGTGACATCACCGGACCCGACGCCATGATCACGCCTTCGGCGGCCTTTCCGGCGATCCGGATGAAGTCCATGCTGGCGGCGCCGTGGGTCTGATAGATCAGGCCCTTGTAGCCGCGTTCGCGCAACGCCGTCTGCGGCAGAGCGGCCGCGGTGCCGGATGCGCCGATCAGGATCGCATCCGGATTGGCGGCGACCAGCTTCAGCGCCTGCCCCGCGACCGAGGTATCCGGGCGGGCGAAGCGCTCCTCGGTAGCTACGGTCATGCCCATGGGCACGCCCTGCGCCTTGAAGTCGTTGAACCAGAGATCGCCGTAGGAATCGGAGTAGCCGATATAGCCGACGGTTTTGACGTTGTTCGCCTTCATGTGCTCGTACAGCACCTTGCCCATGATCGGGATCGGCTGCGGCATCGCCACCGACCACTTGGCGCGCTCTGGCGTGATCGGGAACGGCGCCAGACCGAAATGCGGAATGCCGGCTTCGTTGGCCACGGTGGAGACCGCAACCGTGGGCGGCGTGGTGGACGACCCCATGATGATGTCGGCCTTGGACTCCGTGACGAAGCGCCGCGCATTGGTGGTGGCGGCGGTCGGATCGCCGCCGTCGTCGAGCGTGATCAGCTTGAGCGGCACGCCGCCGATTTCCTTCGGCACGAATTCGAGCGAGTTGCGCTCGGGAATTCCCAGCGCCGCGGCGGGGCCGGTGGTCGTGACGGTGATGCCGATGACGATTTCGCTGGTTTGCGCGCTGGCCGGCAATGCCGGCAGTGCCAGCGACGCCGCAATGGCCGCGGCCGACAGGTAAAACTTGCTCATTCGTTCCTCCTTTGAGTGTTGTTATCCAACCTGGATCAAAATCAGGCTGGTTGATCAGCCCCCTCTTTAGGTCATGGGCGCGTCCAAGTCAGCCTCCTGCAGTCAGCCCCGCTTGAACCTCGCCACGATCTCTTCCGGCATCGGCGCCGATTTCAGCCTGCCGGGATCGTCCGGGTGGCGTCCGACCAGCACCCTTGTCTCGAATGCCTCGATCGCCAATGCGTCGCCCTTGAACACCTTGTGGGTGACCTCGAAGCTCGACCGCTTGAAGCTCTCGACCCGGCTTTCGATCGTGATCCAGTCGCCATGGGTCGAGGCGATGTGGAACTTGGCCCGCGTATCGACCATGGGAATGCCGACCAGGCCGTATTTGTGGACGATGTCCTGCTTCGAGAATCCAGCAGCCTCGAACATGATCGAGGTCGAATCGTCGAACATCGCGAAATAGCGGGGGTAATAAACGATGTTGGCGGGGTCGCAATCGCCCCACTGGATCTGCACCTCGCGCCGGTGGACGAACATGGTTTTACCAGATCCTGATGTTGGGCTGCTCGAAACGCCGATGCGACCCGACCTCTCCCGATGGGAGAGGTGAGGCCAAGTTCGCTGCGTGTTTCGAATTCATGGTCATGAGCATTCGGCTAAGGCGTTAGTACGTGGGCCGGCGGCGTGGGCGAATACATCAGATCGATCAGGCCGCCGCGATGATCCAGCACCGCGCGCTGGTTGATCGAGCCCTTGTCGGTGACTTCGCCGCGGTCGATCGACAGCGGCGTATCGAGCAACACCGCGCGCGTGATCCGCGTCGACGATCCCGTCGCTGCCGCCACAAACCTGGTCAGCCGGTCCCGAAACGCCGCGCGGATCAGCGCGTCGGAGGCAGCCACGGAAAAATCGTCCGTCGGAAGCGTGGGATTGATCAGGCGGCAGCCATCGAGATCGAGGATGACCAGCGCCGAGATCTCGTCGCGGTTGATGCCTGCGATCACGACGTCGCGCACCATTGGCGCGCAGGCCGCGACAAAGCGCGCGCGCAGCGGGCCGACGCTGACCCAGGTGCCGCTGGCGAGCTTGAAATCCTCGGCGAGTCGGCCGTCGAAATCGAAACCCTTGTCGAAATCATCGGGATCGACTGGCTTCAGCGCATCGCCGAATTTGTAAAATCCCTCCTCGTCGAACGCCGCCGCGGTCAGTTCCGGCTGCCGCCAGTAGCCGGGCGTGACATTGGGCCCCTTGGCGCGAACCTCGAGCTTGCCGTTGGTCGGGATCAGTTTCGCGTCATTGCCTGACACCGGAAGCCCGACATGGCCGGAGCGACTGGTAGCGGGTCTGACGGACATGAAGAACGGCGCGGTCTCGGTGGCGCCGAGGCCGGTCAGGATAGGTACGCGGTAGCCGGTTTCAGCGATTGCGAGTTCATCCAGGCTGTTCCAGACGAAGGGCGACAGCGCAGCACCGGAGAAGAACATCGCATGCAGGCGGTGGAAGAAATTTGCGCGCACCGCCCGATCATCGCGCAGATACGGCAGCAGCGATTCATAGCCCTTCGGTACGTTGAAATAGACCGTCGGCGAAATCTCGCGAAGATTGCGCACGGTCCCCTCGATGCCGCCGGGCATCGGCTTGCCCTCGTCGAGGTACATCGAGCCCCCGTTGAACAAGGTCAGCCCGATATTGTGATTGCCGCCGAAGGTATGATTCCACGGCAGCCAGTCGACGATCAAGGGCGGCTCGTCCTTCAGGAACGCCAGCGTCTCGCGCAGCATCACCTGATTGGCGCAGATCATCCGCTGGGTGTTGATGACCGCCTTCGGGCTGCCGGTCGATCCCGACGTCAGCAGGAATTTTGCAATGGTGTCCGGGCCGATGGCGTCGTGCGCGGCATCGAGGCCGGGATGCTCCGGCGCCGCCAGCAGCTGGCTAAGCATCGTCACTTGGCGGCCGGGCACCGCGCCGCGCGACGCCGCGATCTCGGTTGCCTCGGGAACGTTGGTCGACAGCGCATCGGCGAACTGGCCGGCGTCGTCGGCGAACACCAGTCCGGGCGTCAACAGCTTCATGAGATAAGCGAGCTTGCCGTGGTCCTTCGACACTAGCGAATAGGCCGGCGACACCGGGCAGAAGGGTATGCCGGCATAGAGCGCGCCGAACGCAACCAATGCGTGGTCGATCGAATTGCCGGAAAGAATCACGATCGGCTTCTCGGCGGAAAGTCCGCGTGCCAGCAACGCGGAGGCGACATGCCTGCTCGCGGCAAGCAATTGCGCGTAGGTGATTTGCCGCCAGCCGCCGCCGGCTTCGCGCTCCGCCATGAACACGCGATCGGGCTCCGCTTTGGCCCAATGATGCAGGCGGTCTGTCAGGCGAACCGGGTAGTCGCCGAGCGGAACCTTCGGCCTGAGATAGATGGTGCCGTCGTCGCGGCGCTCGATGGTTACGGCGGGATCGCCGAAGGAAATCGGGCGCAGCGGCGCGCCGCCGGCGCCGGTCGCAATCGACATGTTGGGCTTGGCACTCATCAGGCGGGCTTTACCTTGGCGGTCTTGCGGTCGAGAAAGTCGCGAATCCGGCGTTTCGCTTCCTTGTCGCTCTGCGCCACGGTGGCCATCAGCGATTCCATCAGCAGGCCGGTCTGCGGATTGGCTTCAGCGATCATCGGCAGCGCCTGCAGCACCGCGAAATTGGTCAGCGGCGCATTGGCGGAGACGCGCTCGGCCAGCTCCATCGCCTTCGGCAGGGCGCCACCCGCTTCGGTCAGATACTGTGAAAAACCATAGGCTGAACCCTCGGTCGCGGAATAAACCCGCCCTGTCAGCATCATGTCGGTCATCCTGGCGACGCCGATCAGCCGCGGCAGCCGCACCGATCCGCCGCCGCCGACGAAAATGCCGCGCTGGCCCTCGGGCAGCGCGAAATAGGCCGAGGGCTCCGCGACCCGAATGTGCGCCGCGCAGGCGAGCTCCAGCCCGCCACCGATCACCGCCCCCTTGAGAGCTGCGATCACGGGGACGCGGCTGTACTGGATGCGGTCGAACACCCGATGCCACATCTGCGAATGCCGCAGACCTTCGCTGGCGTCGTGCTCGGTCAACTCCGACAGGTCCAGACCGGACGAAAAGTGATCTCCGATGCCGTAAATCACGACGGCGCCGACATCCTCCGGCAGGTCGGAGAAGCAATCCTGAATCGCGAGCATGATGCCGTCGTTCAGCGCATTGCGCTTGGCCGGCCGGTTGAGGCCGACCGTCAGGACCGCGCCCACCCTCCCGAACTCGAGCAGCGGGTACCGGTCGGCGGTCGCGGCAGATGCGGCGTTTGCCATCGGCGTTTTTATGTCCCGTCCAGAATAGTTATGTTTTATAACCAATTTGGAGGGAGTCAACAAGGGGTGGTTTTCGCGGGGAGCTCAGCTCATTCTTACCCACCCCGCAGGGGAGGGTAAGAAAAATCACAGCACCTGATGCACGTCGATGACGACGCAGTCGGCGTGGCGCGCGGCGGAGCCGATAAACAGGTTCTCCATCAGCCAGCGGTATTTTTCGGCCCCGGTCTCGAATTTCGGCACGGTGCGGAAATAGATCAGCTTGGGATCGACCGGCTCGCCGCGTTTCAGTTTCTGCAGCAAACCTACGGGGCCGAAGCGGATGCCCGTGTTCTCGACATAGACCACCGCGCCATCGTCGGTCTCGAAGGCGTATTTCGCCTCCAGCTCGATCAGCTCGCTGGGCCGGATGATCTGGAAGTCGGCGCCGAAAGCGCAGACCGTGCCGTTGACGCCCTCGCCGCGCACCTCGCCGCCGAGGATCGGAATGATCCGGCGTACGCCGTGACCGATCTCGCCGGCCGAGGTCACCTCGCCGATGCGGACCGTAAGCGTGAAGACGTACCTGGTCGCAAGCTGCGGCGTCATGGAATTACCCCATCATGCGTTGCGGCAGCCAGAGCGCCAGCACCGGAAACGCAATCAGGATCACCAGGCGGATCAGGTCGGTCACCACGAACGGCATCACGCCCCTGAAGATCGTGGCGAATGAGACGTCGTGAACCACGCTCTTGATGACAAAGACGTTCATGCCGACCGGCGGCGAGATGAGGCCAAGTTCTACCGTCATCACGATGATGATACCGAACCAGATCGGGTCGAAGCCGAGATGAACGATGACCGGAAAGATAATCGGGACGGTCAGGATGATCATGGCCATTGCGTCCATCAGACAACCCAGCACCAGATACATCACCATGATGAGGGCGAGGACGCCGTAGGGGCCGAGCCCGAAGCCGGTGAGGAGCTCCGTGACCTTTTGCGGGGTTTGCGTCACCGTGAGAAAATACCCGAAAATCAGCGCTCCGATCAGAATGGTAAAGACCGCAGCGGCGGTACGGGTCGCCTGCAGCAGCGAGTTGAGGATTTTCTCCTTGTTGAGCCGTCCGGTGAGCACGCCGATCAGGAACGCGCCGGTGGCGCCGACGCCTCCCGCCTCGGTCGGGGTGAAGCGCGGCAGGAAAGGCAGCCCGTAGAGGCCGCCGATGACAAAGACGAACAGCAGCACCGGCGCCCAGATATTCCTCAAGCCGGCGAACCGCTCCCGCCAGGTCGTTTGCGGACCGGTGGGCAAGAAGCCCGGCCGGAGCCAGCCGATCAGCGTGATCTTCAGCATATACATGGCTATGGCGAGCAGGCCGGGAATGATGCCGGCGATGAACAGCTTGCCGATGTCCTGCTCGGTGATGATGCCGTAGACCGCCAGCACGGTCGACGGCGGCAGCATGGCGCCCAACGTGCCGCCGGCCGCGATCACGCCGGTGGCGAAGGATTGCGGATAGCCGAAACGGCGCATCTCAGGATAGGCGACGGCGGAAAACGTCGCGGCCGTCGCCACCGAGGAACCGCAGATCGCGGCAAAGCCGCCGCAGGCCCCGACCGTCGCGATGCCCAACCCGCCACGCAAATGTCCGACGAAGCCGTTGGCGGCCCGGAACAACTCGCGGCTCATGCCGGAATTGCTGACGAATGCTCCCATCAACAGGAACATCGGAATCACGCCGAAAGTATAGTCGGTCACCGTGCGCATCGAGGTCTGACCGACCATTTTGAGCGCCGGCGAAAAACCGACCAGATAACCAAACCCGGTAACGCCGACGAGGCCCATCGCCATCCCGACCGGCACACGCAACAGCATCAACGCGAATAGCGCGACAAATCCGAGGATGGCGACGGCGTCGGTGCTCATGCCGTCTACTCCGGGGCCGTGATCTTGGAGTCGTGAATCTGGTCGGGGTGAAAGATCAGGCGCCAGGTGCGTATCGCAATCAACAGCACTGCGGAGACGTCGCCGGCCCACGCGACCGCGAAGAACGGCCAGGTCGGCATGCCCAAGTCGAAGGTGGCGACGTTGTCGTTATAGGTGCCGTACACCTTGTCGAACAGCGTCCAGGTCTGCACCGTCACCACGAACAGCAGCACGAGCGTGGCAAAGACATCGATCCACCGCTGATATCGCGGACCGACATTGGCCCAGACCAGATCGACGGTGATGTGTCCGCCGCGATAGCTGGTGGCAGCGATGCCCCAGAAGATCAGGATTCCGAGCAGCATGCGGCCGATATCGAAGGAGTCGGGGATCGAATAGCTGAAGATATTGCGCAGCAGCACGGCGATGAAGATGTTGGCGGCGACGATGCCGACAAACGCCGCCGCGATCCATTCGATCGTATCGATGAAACGATCCATCGAAGCGCGCTTCATGTCCGGAAGTTCCTATCGCTTGATACCAAGCTGTTGAATCGATCCGCCGCCGCAAATTCACTTTACCTCTCCCGCTTGCGGGGGAGGTCGGCGCGCAAGCGCCGGGTGGGCGAAAACGCTCTCCACCTGAACAGTGCGAATCCCCGCGACACCCCCACCCCGGCCCTCCCCCGCAAGAGCGGGAGAGGGAGCGCACCGAGTGTCTTACTGCGCCAGCGCGTTGTTCTTGGTCAGCTCGGCGCGAAGCTCCTTCATCGCCGCATCCGGGTCGGCGCCGGTCTTCTTGACATTGTCCGACCAGGTTTTGACCAGCGGCTCGGACGCTTTCTTCCACAGCGCGATCTGGTCCGGGGTCAGCCTGTAGACCTCATGGTCGGGCAGCGCTTTGATCTTGTCGACACCGGCGTTCTCATACTTGCCCCATGGCTCGCCAACGCGGCCGGCGGCCTCGGTGTTGCAATTGTTGTCGATCGCCTTCTTCTGGCGGTCCGACATTTGGGCATACTTGTCCTTGTTCATCACGAAGGCGAAGGTCGTGACGTAGAGCGGCGCCTCGATGTGGTACTTCGTCACCTTGTCGATGCCGAACAGCAGCACCGACCCCCACGGGAAAGTAACGGCGTCGGCCACGCCGCGCTCGATGATGTCGCGGACTTCCGGCGCCGAGGACTGCACGTTGGTGCCCCCGAGCAAGGTCACGAAATTCGCCATGGTGGCGTGTGCGGGGCGGATCTTCATGCCCTTGATGTCGTCCGGTACCACGATTTTCTTGGTGCGCGAATGAAACGTGGAGGGCGAGTGAATGAAGCCGAGGCAGAACTTGACGTCCTTCATCTCCTTCTCGGCATATTTCCGATACCAGGAGTCGAGCGCCATCGAGCCGCCCTTGGCGTCCGACATCAGAAACGGCAACTCGCCGGCGCCGATGATCGGGAAGCGGCCGGGCTGATAGCCTGGATTGACGTAGGTAACATCGGCTATGCCGTCGCGCGCCATATCGTAGTGATCGAAGGCCTTGCCGAGCTGCTGCGCGGGAAAGACCTTGTACTTGATGGTGCCGCCGGATTCCTTTTCAACGGCCGAGCCCCAGTCTTCCAGCGCCTTCTGCAGCGGGTGCGACGCCGGCACCCAGTGCGACAGCTTCAGTTCGAAGGTCTTGTCCTGCGCGAACGCGGGCGTCACACTGGCGGCAAGCAGCAACGCCAATAGCGTTTTCCTCATCGACATCTCTCCCTCGTGCCATCCGGGCTTCAATGGCCCTTTGCCGACATTGTTATATGATATAATTATCATTGCAAGACGCGCGGCGGAGTTCCAAGGCTTTGATTCAAGGCTTTGCTTGAAGCCTAAAACAACCGGGGGAGCAAGGTTTGCGGACAAGAGTAGTCATCATTGGCGCCGGGCCGGCGGGGTTGCTGCTGGGACAGCTGCTCCACGCCTACGGCATCGACAACGTCATCCTGGAGCGGCAGACGCCGGACTATGTGCTCGGCCGCATCCGTGCCGGCCTGCTCGAGGAGGGAACCGTCGCCCTACTTGATGAAGCCGGCGCCGGCGCGCGCGCCCACCGCGAAGGCCTGGTCCACAACGGTATCGAGCTCGCCTTCGGCGGCGCGCGCCACCGCATCGATCTGACTGCAGCTACCGGCAAGACCATGATGATCTACGGCCAGACCGAAGTGACGCTGGATCTGATGAACGCGCGCAAGGCGGCCGGGCTCACCACGGTCTATGAAGCCGCCGACGTCAGGCCGCACGATTTCGACACCGACCGTCCGCAGGTGACCTGGTTCGAGAACGGTGTTAGTCACGAGATCGCCTGCGACTTTGTCGCCGGGTGCGACGGATTTCACGGCGTAAGCCGTGCCACGGTAAGACCTTCGGCGATCGCGACGTTCGAGCGGGTTTATCCGTTCGGCTGGCTCGGGATCCTGTCGGAGACGCCGCCGGTCAGCCACGAGTTGATCTACACCAACCACGGCAGGGGCTTTTCGCTCTGCACCATGCGCTCGATGCACCGCAGCCGCTACTACGTGCAATGCTCGCTCGACGACCGCGTCGACCAATGGCCGGATGAGAGGTTCTGGGATGAGCTGAAGCGACGGCTGGACCCGGAGGCGGCCGACAAACTGATCACCGGGCCGTCCATCGAAAAGAGCATCGCGCCGCTACGTAGCTTCGTCGCCGAGCCGATGCAATTCGGGCGGATGTTCCTGGCCGGCGACGCCGCCCATATCGTGCCGCCGACCGGCGCCAAGGGGCTCAATCTTGCCGCCAGCGACGTGCGTTTTCTCTCGGATGCCTTGCGCGAATATTACGACGAGAAATCCTCCGCGGGGATCGACTCCTATTCCGCGAGGGCGCTGTCGCGGGTCTGGAAGGCGGTGCGGTTTTCGTGGTGGATGACCGCGATGCTGCACAAATTTCCCGATCAAGGCGAATTCGGCGCGCGAATCCAGCTGGCGGAGCTTGATTATCTGGTGGGATCGAAGGCGGCGACGGCATCGCTGGCGGAGAATTATGTCGGGCTGCCGTATTAGGCGTTCGGCTTTGCATAACTGTCGTCACGTCACCAGCGCTTGTTATCACCCGCGTTCGCGGGTGACGAACAACTGTGTTTCGTTTTTTCAACGCCGCTGCATCGTTTCAAACATCCACCGAAATTCCGTTTTAAACTTTGTAAGCGGTGCATTTCGCCACGCGATTGCGTTCAATGGCGCAATGGAGCAAACACCCATGACTGGTACCGCGGTCCCCGAAGGTTTCGAGCGCCATACCCGAAAGAGTCCGCTCACCGATCCCTGGGAGCCGCTTTATTCGAGGCGTACCAACAAGGCCGTTATCATCGGATTGCGGCTGGCAAGACCGCACACCAACGGGCGCGGCCTGATTCACGGCGGGCTGATCGCTGCACTCGCCGACAATGCCATGGGTCATAGCTGCGCCCACCAAATGGGCGGCGCCTCCTCACTGGTGACGATCGGACTAGCAGTCGATTTCATCGGCACCGCGGAGATCGGACAATGGCTCGCGGTGGAAACCGACGTGATCAAGACCGGACGCACGATCTGCTTTGCACAGAGCCTCATCAAGGCCGACGACGTGGTGATCGCGCGCGCCAATGCGACGTTCCGCGTGGTACCGAAGAAGCCGTAAGGGCCCATCACGCCCGCGCAAGATCTCCTATGCGCCGAAATGCCAGTTGCTCTGTTCGATCACCAGATCGATGAAGCTGCGCACCTTGGCCGACAACAGTCGCGAGGTCGGAAACACGATGTGGATCGGCAGCGGCGGCGCTTCGAACCTGGCCAGCACGATTTGCAGCCGGCCGGCCTTGATCGCGGCCGCGGCCTGATAGGCCAGCACCTGGGTCAGGCCGCCGCCCTGCTCGGCATGCTGTATTGCGGCGTCGGCGCTGTTGGTCAGGAGCCGCGGCGTGCAAGGAACGCGAACATCACGGCCGGCTTCGACAAAGCGCCAGCCCGGCGGGGCCGTCATCGCGCCGAACTGGATGGTCGCGTGCGACGCCACGGCGTTCGGCGTCTTCGGCTCGCCGTGCGCCTTGAGGTAGCCTACGGAGGCAACCACGATTCGCCGCATCTCGCCAACCTGGCGTGCGACCAGGCTGGAATCGGCGAGGTGACCGATCCTGATGGCAAGGTCGACACCGTCCTCCACCAGGTTGATCATGCGGTCCGACAGCCGCAGCTCGCCGGCGACATCGGAATAGCGCATCAGATAGGCCGACATCACAGGACTGACGTGCAGCCGTCCGAACCCGACCGGCGCCGAGACCGTCAGCCGTCCGCTCGGCCGGGTGCGTTCGCCCTCGACCGAACCCTCGGCTTCCTCGACATCGGCGAGGATCGTCCTGATCCGCTCGAGATAACGCGCTCCGACATCGGTCAAAGTCACCGACCGGGTGGTCCGCTGCAACAGCCGCGCGCCCAGACGATCTTCCAGCGCCGCGATCAGCCGCGTCAAGCCCGACGGCGACAAGCCCAGTTTGCGCGCCGCCGGCGCGAAACCCCGGAGGTCGGCGACGGCAACAAAGGCCTGCATGGCGTCGATTCGATCCATGAAATTATTCCATATACTGCAATTATGAAGTGTCAATTCGGATGATTGTTCAAAATGCGGAAAGGTCCATGTTGGAGGCGAAGACAGAGCTTCGCGCCCCGACCATCCGGAGGTTCCGATGTCAGACGCTCAAACCTATTCCAGCGACGTGGCATTCACATCAGCGGTCAAGTCCATTCAGTCCCGGAAGGGATCTCGTGTTGCCTATGCCCACGTCGAGCAGCGCGGCGGCTGGCGCACCGAAATCGACGCGGACCTCGCCGCGTTCCTGGCGCAAGCCGACAGCCTGTATTTCGCCACCGCCACCGCGGACGGCCAGCCCTACATCCAGCATCGCGGCGGCCCGACAGGCTTTGTCAGAATTCTCGATCGAAACACGTTGGCGTTTGCCGATTACAGCGGCAACCGGCAATACATCACACAGGGCAATCTATCGGAGAACCCCAAGGCCAACATCTTCCTGATGGATTATGCGCATCGCCGCCGCGTCAAGATCTGGGGCGAGGCGCGCGTGGTAGACGACGATCCGGCGCTCTTGGCCTCGCTGATGCCTGCCGGGTACAAGGCGCGGCCCGAACAGGTGGTCCTGTTCAAGATCTCGGCATGGGACACCAATTGCCCGCAGCACATCCCGCAGAAATTTAACGCCGCCGACGTGGCGGCGGCGCTGGCCTCGCGCGACGCGCGGATCATGGAGCTGGAGGCCGAACTGGCCGCGCTCAACGGCGAGTCCGCTTCGGCGCGCTAAACGTCAGGCCGCCTCGCGCAACGACACCCAGGCAAATTCTGGGTAGTATTGCAGCATCATCCGGTCGACATAGGCCGTCAGATTCTCGAATTGCTCGGTCCGCTCGCGCAATGGCGAGGCGAAATAGGGCGTCAGGATTCCGGCAAGTGCACCGAATGCGGTTGCGTCCGTACCGCACGGCGTGTCCCCCATCAGATAGGGCTTGTCCCCAAGCTGAACCGACAGCGCAAACAGCGAACGGGCCGCAAGGTCGACGTCTTCGTCCGGGGCATGGCGGCCAAGGCCGCTCAACAGATAGTTCTCGGCCACGCGGAATTGCGCGTCTTCGCGCATCCGTTCACGCTGGTGCTCCGGCACGGCGTCGAAGAAATGCGAGGGCCCTTTGGCAAAATTTTCAGTATCGACCCACCGCGCGCCGACCAGCGCCCAATAGACGTGGTGTTCGATCATCCGCTCGAACGCCCAGGCCTGCGCGCGCGCCTGTAAACTGAGGGGGGCGTCGAAATCGAAACCGTATTTGCCTTCAATATGCGCGCGAATGAAGGTGGAATCGGCAATGGTCTCCGTCTCGTCGTCGATATAGGGCAGTTGCCCCTTGGGCGAGGACGGCGGTGTGGCCTTCTGCTTGCTGTAGGCGAGCCCGGCCATCTTCAGCTGAACCTCGGTCTTGGTCGCGAACGGACTGATTTCCGGCAGACCGAAGCCGGCGCCAAAGCCATAGAGGGTGATCATGAGAGGACTCCGGTTTTCTTGAGCAGGCGCCGGAGGCTATCCATCCCCTGCTGCCACCGTGGTGTCAGCAGCGGCAACATCGATATCCAGAGGTCGAGGCCGTACAGAATCATCATGGACAAAATCCTCTATGTTGGATGCTGTCCCGGTATACTGATCCCCTGCTGCCAACCTGCTGTCAGCATCGGCAAGCCCGCATCACAAAAAGAGATTCGCCATGAGACGCGCGGACCGGCTGTTTCAGATCATTCAGGTGCTCCGGCGCAACCGGAAGCCGTTGACGGCGGATGCCATCGCGGCCGAGCTGGAGACCTCGAAACGGACGATCTACCGCGACATCGCGACCCTGGTCGAACAGCGGGTGCCGATCCGTGGCGAGGCCGGCATGGGCTACATCCTGGAGAAGGGATTCGACATGCCGCCGTTGATGCTCACGCCCGACGAAATCGAGGCGGCCGTGCTCGGCGCGCAATGGGTGGTGGGCCATGCCGATGCCGTGCTGGCCAGAGCTGCCGCGGATCTGATGGCCAAGATCGCCGACACCGTCCCGGAACGGCTGAGGCCCTTTGTACTCGAACCCGCCAGCCGCGCCCGGCCCAGCTGGAACAGGGAACACGACCGCATCGACATGGCGCGGACGCGTGCGCATATCCACGAAGGCAAGAAGATCGCGCTGTGCTATCGCGACGAACACGGCCGCGACACCGAACGCACCATCTGGCCGATCGCGATCGGCTATCTCGAGGCGGTGCGGCTGCTGGCGGCGTGGTGCGAATTGCGCAAGGATTTTCGCAGCTTTCGAACCGACCGTGTCGTCGACGCGGTTTATCTCGACGAAAAATATCCGGAGCGGCGCGACGCATTGCGGGCGAAATGGCGGCAGAGCCTGGTCTGGGAGCCTCCGAGCGACGCCTGAGGCCGATTGCACGCGCAGGCGGCTGGCCTGCCCCTCCATTAAGCGCTAAACGAAGCCATGGAGAACAGCGTTTCAGCCGCGGATGCCGCGAGCCCCTGCCAGGCCTGCGGCGCATGCTGTTCGTATTCGTCGAACTGGCCCCGCTTCACCACCGAGGACGACGCGGCGCTCGATCTCATTCCTGAGAAATTCGTCAATGACGGATTGTCGGGAATGCGCTGCGACGGCGCCCGCTGTTCCGCGCTGTCAGGCAAGATCGGTATTGCGACCGCGTGCGGGATCTATGCGGTACGGCCCGAAGTCTGCCGGACCTGCATGCCTGGCGATGTCGAATGCGGCATGGCGCGGCGCCGACATGGGCTACCGGTATTGGCCTGATTCTAGATGTCGTGCTGGCGTTCCGCGGGGACGCCGTGTGGAGAGATCATGCGGTCGCGGATTGCGCAAATTCTTCCTCATCGAGTTCGTCCTCGGCCGGCGAGAACGTGCTTAACGGTTTGGTCGAAAGCGTGATCGGCTTTCGGTTGCCGTAGGATGATGACGGCGCAGGGCGGCTGGTCTCGGTATCGCGGGACAATGCGTAGAGCGTGGAACCGACGCGTCCGCCCAACAGGATCAATTCGCGTTCGCTGCAGCTGGCGGCGATCGAGAGCGCCAGCGAGTGCAAATGGCTCCTGCGATAGCAAAACAGCGCCAGCATCGCCCGGACCTCGGACGAAACGCTCTCTACCAGCTGCGGCAGGCCGTTCTCGTTGGCGCGGTACATCTCGCCAAGCAATTCGTCCCGGACCGGACAGAAATCATTTTCGTAGGCGTCGCGGCTTGAAAACATAGCAGTTCTCCCTGACCGCAAGGATGCAGCGCAATCCTCTAACGAAAGGTTAACCACGGGAGCCTGTAGTCGCACGGGTATCTTGACCCTGACGAATCAGTCATGCGCCGCTGCATTTCGCACGTTGTTAGAGTCTGTTCGTTTGCATCCAGCGGGCCACCGCACGGCCGATAGCCGGTCCTGAATCTTCCTGGATGAAATGGGAGCCCGGGACGGTAACCTCGGTCTGGTTCTTCCAGCTTCGGCAAAAATCCCTGACCGCGCCGATCAGGATCGCACCGGGCTCGGCGTTGACGAACAGCTTTGGAGTTTCGTTCTTGGCCATCCACTGCGAATAGGCCTGCACGATCTGCACGACATCCGCGGGTTCGCCCGCGATCGGTATTTGCCGCGGCCAGGTCAGCGTCGGCCAGCGGTCCTCGCGCTGCAGGAACGGCCGTCGGTATTCCGTCATCTCGGCCACGGTCAGTTTTCTCAAGACCGATCCCGGCAGCACCCGCTCGATGAACATGTTGCGGTCCAGGATCATCGCCTCGCCCTGGTCGGAGCGGAAACCCTGGAAGATCGGCGTTGCCGACGCGCTCCATTCGTCCCAGGAGGCGACCGGCCGCACAATCCCCTCCATGTAGGCGATGCCGCGGATGCGATCGCGGTGACGGTTGGCCCAATCGAAACCCAGCGCCGAGCCCCAGTCGTGCAGCACAAGGACGACGGATTCCGAGTGCCCGATCACTGCGTCGATGAAGGCGCCGAGATATTCGCGGTGGGTGGCAAACCGGTAAGTGTCGGGACCCGGATTCGGCAATTTGGCGGAATCGCCCATCCCGATCAGATCGGGCGCGATCAGTCGGCCGCGTCCTGCCAATTCGGGAACGACATCGCGCCAAAGATAGGATGAGGTCGGATTGCCGTGCAGCAGCAATACCGGCGCTCCCTCGCCGCGCTCGTGATAGGCCATGCGAAAGCCCAGCACGTCGACGGCCTTCTTCGTAAGGGGAGTTTCCGCCATTTGTTTCCCTCCCTGCGTGTCAGTCCCGATGCCGGCGAGATCAGCCGTTCGCTGCCATGAAAATCGACAATCCGAAGCCGGTAAGGTGATGCAGGGCCTGGTCGACGCCGATCAGCGTCCAGAACCATGGATGTTCGTGCGTCACGCCGAGTGTCGATGCGCAAAGCCCCTTGGCGCGGTCGACCGTGATGTGAATGAGAAAATCGATAACGGCGACGAACCAGAATTTCGGTGCAATGATCAGAATCAGGGTGATGGCAACTGCGAAATGCACCAGGCAATGCGCCAGCAGCGGCAGCGCCCAGCCGGTCTTCTGGTCCTTGCCGATAGCCATCCAGGAATTCTGCAGTACGAAATCCGCGATGATGTGCTTAACGGTGAGGAGCAGCATCCATCCGACCAGCGCACCTACCGGGACCGACGACGACATTGTGGGAAACAACAAAGCTGAGACGCCTCTGCTGGGACTGATTTGGGACGGATCGGAGGCGTTCAGCGCAACTCTTCTCAAACCGGACAACTCCACCGGTATTTGCCGTTTATGACATCTCCTGTGTCGGATTGCACCTGTAGGTGGTTCGAAAACCCCTAAGCGCGACCTCGCGGCGATCGAACGGGAGATCGGCGGGCCGGGCGGTCGGTAGGGTTACCCGACGGCCCGATTTGCAATCCGCCGGGAGCGGGATATCATCCTCCAACTGAAAAATTGTCTTTCTTTTCTAGATATTTACGATCTCGCCGGGCGATCCGCGAAGCCAGTATAGGCAGTGAACGACCCGGTCCGGATATGAGCCATGCGCGCTGAAATCCCAACGCCACCGGCGGCGAGGCCCCACTCGCGTTCTCGCGTTGTCAAAAGCAACCGCCGGCAGATGCTGCTATTTGCCGCGCTGACGGTGATACTGACGATCGCGACGGTGTGGGGCTCCCGGATCTGGCTGAATTCCGAAACACTTACTTTCGCGGTCGGCGACGCCAGCGGCCCGGAGGCCCGGTTTGCCGCCAAGCTCGCCACCGTGCTCAAGGCGACCAACTCGCGGCTGCATCTCAAGATCGTTGCCAATCCCGACGGCGCCAAGGCCCTTGCCCAGTTCGATCGCAAGCAGGCGGACCTCGCGGTGCTGCGCACCGACGCCAAGGTCCCGCCGCGCGCACGCGCCATCGCGATCCTGGAACGCGACGTGGTGTTGCTGATCAGCCCTGCCGGCAAGAAGATCAAATCGCTCGCGGAGCTGAAGAAAAAGAAGATTGCGGTTGTCGCTGACGCCGACAGCGGCGCCGCCTTTGTCCGCGGTCTGCTCGACATCTCCGATGATCCCGCCGCGGCTTCGCGGCTGCAAATGGCGCCACCGAATTCGGGCTTCGACAAGCTGCTGGCATCGGGCGGCTATGGCGCGGTGATCGCCATTGCGCCGGCCTCCCGGATGCTGAGAGACAAGAGCTTCGAGCAGAATGCCCGGCGTGGCGGGTTTACCCTGAATGCGATCGGCGAGTCGAAGGCGCTGGTCAGGCGACATCCCGGCACCACCGAGGAAACGCTGTCGGCCGGCGTACTGTCCTCCACGCCCGCCATTCCGCAGGAGGATCTCGAAACGGTCGGACTGCAGTGGCTTCTGGTCGCGCAGTCCCGACTGTCGACCGCGATCGCGGGAAATCTGGCGCGGGCGATCTACGAGAACAAGGGCGAGCTTGCGCTGGAGAACGGCTTCGCCTCCCGGATCGAGCCGGCCAGTACCGACAAGGACGCCTTCATCGTCGCACACCAGGGCGCCGCGGACTATCTCAACGACGACACCAAATCCTTCATCGACCGCTACAGCGATCTCGCCTATCTCGGCGCCGGCGTGCTCAGCATCATCGGCTCGCTCTTCATCGCGCTCTACACCAAGGTGACCCGGATTGCGCCGGAGAAGGCCAGCGAGCTGGCGACGGCCATTCTCGACATCGGCGAGCGGATGGAACATGCCACTTCGATGGAAGCGCTCGACGCATTACAGGACGAACTCGAAACCGTTCTTCGGGGGGCGGTGATCGGGCTGCGCGACGGCACCATCTCGACGGACGGGCTGGATACGTTCAAGCTCGGCTATGAATTCGTGCGCGACGAGCTCGGCATGCGGCGCGAAAGCCTGAAGCGGCACACCGGCCATGACGACAAGGTGGTGATCGTCAAGACGGCCCAGAGCGCCTGAAGCGTGGCGCGGCCGGCCCGTCCGGCGGGCGGCGGGTGTCCGGTAGATCAGCCCGCCGTCGCTTTCGCTGCTGCAGCAAACGCGCGCGCCCTGGTCTCCGCGATGGTGCGCTTGAGGTTGGCCTGCCGCGGATCAGGCGAGGCAGCGGCGCGGGCCTCCGCAACGGCGCCAGCCAGATCCTTGAGCGGAAGCACGCCGTCAAAGGTCGGCTTGGCGAGGCCGTCGATGATCGCATGCCAGTCGGCGATGCTCTGGCGATAGGCGGCGCCGTAACCCTGCACCATGGTCGCGGTGTGCACGATCGCCAAGGCGGCCTCGGGTTGCTTGGTCAAGGCGCGATCGATCATGTGCAGCCAGCGCTCGACCCAGAGCCGCTCCCTTGCATAGCGCACCGAGAACCGCCGCCATCGCCGCAACGACGCCTCGACCTTCAGCCGGCGAATGCCGCAGCCGGTTCTGGTGCTGAAGCGGATCGAGACCTGCTTGCGCAACAATCCCAGGCTTTCAAGGATATAGAGAATCGGCTCGGCGATCGCCGCGGGCAGCGCCTCGACCAGTTCATCGAGCCGGAACTTCCGGATATCGTCGACCGGCGGGGCGCGCGGATCGCCGGCGCCGGGACGCGCTTCGGCGAGCTTCAGCTGCGCGATCCGGATCGGATCCTGATAGCTCATGCGTATCGCCATCAGCCGCGCGATTTCGCGGAACATCGCCTCGTCGACCCCGGGTTTGCCGATGAACCGCCGCAGCCGCTCCACATAAAGTTTCGCGTAGCGCGCGCCCTGATAGTCCATCAGGAGATGAATGCCATCGCTGACTTCGGCCTCAACGCCATCGGGCAAGCCGGGGGGCAGGAACGGCGGCGTGCCGTCGCCCTCGCCGATGAAGTCGGAGAGCAGATAGCGGAGCGAGGACAGGAAGCTTGCCACCCTGGCGGTCCGGCTTTCTAGACAGGCTTCGGCGCGGCTGCAACCGGCGAAGACGCGGCCTGCTGCGCTAGGCGCTGCTCCAGCTTGTTGATGTTCTCGAACAGCCGGGCGCTGGCAAGACGAAGAAAATAGAAGCCGAAGGCCGGATTCTGCACGTAGAGCTCCTCGACCTTGGTGTAGCTGACGCTGAGGATCGTGCCGCCCTCGATACATTCCAGCGTCTGGGTCCGCATGTTCGAGGGCGACAGCATCCCGAGCTCGCCGACGATGGCGCCCACCGGCAACTCGATGCCGGACTCGACCAGATGAAAGCGGCCGCTGACGATGTAGAGCATGTCCTCGGCCTTCTCGTCCTTGTAGAACAGCACCTCGCCGGCGGTGCATAGGCGCTCGGTCATGAACGGCTTCAGCCATTCCATCGACAGATCGCTGTTGACCGACTTCTTCACGTCACGCACCAGCTGGAGCATCTGGTGCAGCCGGTAGGAATTCAGCACCAGCACCAGTGCCTGCACCACGATGATCAGATAGTTGCGGCTCGGGATCGCGGTCGCGATCAGGACGAGATTGGTGAAGATGCCGAGCACCCGCAGCGGGATCATCGTCCGCATGGTGGTGGTGGCGATCACGAAGATTGATGCGAAGACGGCGCCTGCCGTGCCGGCGTGCTGTGCGAGATTCGAGGTATCCATGGGAAGCCAACCAGCTCTAAGGAGTGAACGTGTCAGGGAATCGTGTTCCGCTGCCTGCCGACATCGTAATGTCGGCGGGCCGCTTTTGATATACGGAGAAAGGGCGACGGTTGGTTGCGGATTCCGGCCGATTCGGGGCCGGCAGGCCGAAACGCCGGATTCCGCTTGCTCCGGCGGGCCGCTTCGGACCGGTCGCCATGCCGCGTTCTCGCGGCGCGACGCGCCCGAGCTTTGCCTGGAAGATGTGCGCCGCCCCTTCAGAGAGCGCAGGGAAGACCGGGTGCGCGCTGCACCCGCGGTCTCATGTGCAAACTCGTGCATGGAAGAAACGCACATGAGCATACAGGTTCAGCGGAAACACTCGGCCTTCCCTGCGCGATGGTTCGACGGCTTATCACGTGCTCGCCCCGGCGATCAGGATTTGCTTGTCACCGTCGCCCCGCGGATTGAACGGCTGGCCTGCGCCCGGTCGGGCCGGCTTCGCCTCCGCGGGACTTGACGCCAACCCAGAGGCTGTCAGGCCCACACGCTTTTGCCGTACGCTTCAGCGCCGGTCGTCCTGCGCGCCGTTCTGCCGCTCACGGGCCTTTCGCCAACCCGCCCTGCGACCGCACCCGCGCGCCCGACGCTGCCGCGCCACCGCATCCCCGACCCGCGTTTCCTGACGATCATGATACGCCCCTCCGAGAGGGCCGGGATGGGCGAAAATATGCGGGTGATTTGGGGGAGGAGTCAAGGAAAATTTCGGAAAATCGGAAATTTTTTCCGACCATCCATAATGTGAGCTTTGCTCCGTGCATGACGAGGGATTTAAGAGATTCAGGTGGGGAGATAGTCGGGCGTATCTCGGTCAGAACCAGCTAATTTCACTCTCTTCACGCGGCCGGGTACCGCTACCGGTTGCACGCGAAGGAGTTGCCGGGCAAGCCTGATTTAGTCTTTCCTGCTCGATGCAAGGTGATCTTCGTCCATGGCCGCTTCTGGCACGGTCATGACTGTGCCCGGGGCGCGCGGAAGCCGAAGACCAACGCAGCCTACTGGAAAGGGAAAAACGCTCGAAACCGCGAACGTGACGATGCACACCTTGCAGCTTTGAAGCGCGACGGCTGGAACGTGCGCACGATCTGGGAGTGCGAGATCGATGACGACCTTCTATCCAGGCTAAAGAAATTCTTGGGACCGCCCCCACGACATTGAAGGCGCGCCGCAAATCTCGCCGTCTCCCCGCCTTCGCCCGAAGGCGGACGCGGCGGACAAGTGGCGAGGCGAGGTTGAGAAGGAAACCGCCGCATCCATCACGCGCCCCAAGTCCGCCATCACCAGCCTAATCGCGTCCCCCGGGCATGAAGGGCGTGTCGCCGAGCCGGTCGATCTGATCCCACGGCATCGGCCCGAGTTCGCCGACGGGTTCGAGAATCACCCGGTCGCCGATCCTGCTGATCCGGACTTCCTTGCCTGCGAAACGAAATTCCTTCGGAAGCCGAACCGCCTGGCTTCGACCATGGGTGAAGAGTTTGGCGATGGAACGCATCGGGACTGGCTCCCTGTTGGTGGATACCGCATGTTGTATACCATGCCATCCGCGTATCGCTTCATCCAATGGCCCGGCGGCCGCGCACCGAACAAGGCCCGCGCCGCCCCGCCTTCCTTCCTCGCCTCGTTGACGGCCTCCCCCCATCACGTCATGGAGAACAACAAAGAATGGAAAAGCCGTGACGGAAAACCCCCCGCCCGAAGCCACCGACACCGCGAGCACGCCGATCCTTCAGATCGCCGGCGCGCGCGCCACGATCCGGCTCAACCGGCCGAAGCATCTGAACCGGCTGCAGCCCGACGATCTCGACGCGCTGATGGAGCTGTTCGGCCGGATCGAGGCCGATCCCGACGTCAGGGTGCTGGTGCTCACCGGCACCGGCCGCGCCTTCAGCGCCGGCTACGATCTTGGATCGATCGCCGAACGCGCCGCCGGCGCCCCGGAAGACCAGACGGCCGGATCGGCGTTCGAGATCGTCGTCAACCGGCTTGAAGACCTCGCGATACCGACGATCTGCCGGCTCAATGGCGGGGTCTATGGCGGCGCCACTGATCTCGCGCTGGCGTGCGATTTCCGCATCGGCGTCGACTCCTGCGAGATGTTCATGCCGGCGGCGAGGCTCGGCCTGCATTACTACAAGAGCGGCATCAAGCGCTACGTGTCGCGGCTCGGCGCCGACAACGCCCGAAAACTGTTCCTGACCGCCGAGAAGATCGGCGCCGCGGAAATGCTGCGGATCGGCTACTTGACCGCGATGGCGCCGGTCGATGCGCTGGACCTTGAAGTCGACAGGCTGGCTGCGGTTCTCGCCGGCAACGCACCGATCGCGATGCGCGGCATGAAGCGCGCCATCAACGAGTTCGCCCACGGCAGGCTGGATGAAGAGGCCGCCGACCGGCGCGCCCGCGACAGCATGCGAGGCGCCGAGATCAAGGAAGGCATTCTGGCATTCTCGGAAAAGCGTCCGCCGAAGTTCTAGGGGCGGATGCGGCTCGCCCCTCCCGGCGGGAAGCGGTGAGCGGTGCCGCTCCATTGAGATGGATCAACCGCGACCGCTTCGGACATCCTACGGTATGACCGTCAGGAGAAACGCATGCCATTCAGGGATCTTCTTGTCGCCCTCAATTCCTATCCCGAGGCCACGCCGGTGTCGGCGGCCGAGGACGCGGTCGCGGTCGCCGCCGCGCTCGGCGCGCGTCTCGCCGCCATCTTGTGCCAGAGCCACGTCGAGGTGCCGTGGCGCTTCGTCGCGACCCCGATGGTCGAGGAAATCATTGCCGGCGAAGCCGCCAGGAGCCGGGAAAACGCCGCGGAATTGCTGGCCGCGTTCGAGGCGGCGGCGGAAAAGGCCGGCATCCCCCACGAAGCCATCCACGAGGAATGCCTGACGCTGGAAATTCCCGATCTGCTGGTGGAGTATGCAAGGCTCCACGACCTGACCATCGTCCCCGCGTCATCCGACCCATGGTTCGCCGAAGCGGTCATTTTCGGATCGGGCCGGCCGACCCTGGTCCTGCCGGCAAGCCTGAAGCGACGGCCGTTCCGGATCGGAACCGTCGCGGTGGCTTGGGATTTCAGCCGCGCCGCCGCGCGCGCCGTCGCGGACGCAATGCCGATCCTCGAACGCGCCACCAGCGTCCGGATCGTGACCGTCATCAACGAGAAGGCACTGCACACCAGGCGCTCCGGCGCGGAACTGGCGAAGAATCTTTCCCGCCACGGACTCGATGTGGTGCTCGACCAGATCGATGCCGGGGGCAGTCCGATCGGCGAGGTTCTCGAATCCTGGACCTCGGCGCAGAGCGCGGACCTGCTGGTGATGGGAGCGTATGGACATTCGAAATGGCGGGAGTTCGTGCTGGGAGGGGCGACCAGGAGCCTGCTGTCGAAGCCGCCGCTGCCGATCCTGTTCTCGCACTAGAATGCTTCTCCCCTCCACCCGCGAAGCGGCGGGGTCCGAGGCGAGCGAAGCTCGCTCTCGAGGTCGGGGGTGGGAGTCTATCGGCGTATTCGACTGGCAGCGAGTTTGCGGAAGCACCCCCACCCCCGACCCCTCCCCGCCACGCGCAAGGGCGCGCGGAGGGAGGGGAACGAACAACGCGGCTACTCGTCGACGAAGGTGACGGTGTCCGCGATGCTGGCGCGAGAGGTCCGGTAGCTGTTGACCTTGGCGTCGTTGTCGGCGAATCCGAACGAAATGCCGCAGACCACCTTGCGGTCATCGCCAAGCTTGAAGTGACGGCGGATCAATCCGGAATGCCGGGCCAGCGCCGCCTGCGGGATGGTGCCGAGACCGAGCGCCTGGGCGGCCAGCATGAAATTGCCGACATAGGCCCCGCAATCGATCGCGCCGTAGACGCCGAGCGGCTCGTCGGTGTGAATGATGGCGACGTGCGGCGCGCCGAAGAAATTGTAGTTTTCCAGCGCCTGTTTCCCGTAGGCCGCCTTGTCGCCGCGGGCGATGCCCAGCGTGTTGTAGAGCTGGAAACCGCTCTCGCGGCGGCGCTCCTGATAGACCCCGAGATACTCGCGCGGCGGCGGAAAATCGTGGCCATCCTCGGCGCCGGAAGCCGCTTCCCTGTAGATCAGCTTGCGGAAGCGCTCCTTGGCTTCGCCGCTTGCGATCAGCACCTGCCACGGCTGGCTGTTGCACCACGAGGCCGTGCGCTGCGCAATGGTGAGGACATGGTCGATGGTCTCGCGCGGGACCGCCTGCGGCAGGAAGGCGCGGACGGAATAGCGCTCGTTCAGGAGTTCCTCGAGCACACCGACACGGTCTCCGGTAGCGTATCGCGCCTTCGGCGCCTTCGCAGCGACTTCCGTCATGATCATCTTCCCCTGGTCGGGATCTTGTTGAACGGCACATCCTTGTCGACGCGGATGTCGCCAGGCAGGCCGAGCACGCGCTCGGCGATGATGTTGCGGAGGATTTCATCGGTGCCGCCGGCGATGCGCGTGCCGGGCGCACTCAACAGCATCTGCTGGAACTGGCCGGCCGCCTCCTCTTCCGCCGCTCCGGTCAGGACGCCGGCCGCGCCCTGCAGATCCATCGCGTAGGCAGCGATATCCTGCAGCATGACGCCGGCGACCAGCTTGCCGATCGAGTTTTCCGGCCCGGGGCGCTCGCCCTTGGACAGCGCCGACACCGCGCGATAGCTGGTGTATTTCAGCCCGCTCGCCCTCACCGCCCAGTTCGCGAGTTTGGCGCGGGTGGCGCGATCGTCGATCGCCGGCCCGTCATCGGTCATCAGGCTGGAGCAGAACTCGAATATCTCGGGGAAGCCTGTCGCCAGCCGCGCGCCGATCGACATCCGCTCGTTCATCAGCGTGGTCAGCGACACGTTCCAGCCGTCTCCGACACTGCCGAGACGCTGGCTGTCCGGAATCACCACGTCGGTGAAATAGACTTCATTGAATTCCTGCATGCCGTTGGCCTGCTTGATCGGGCGCACTTCCACGCCCTTGCTCTTCATGTCGAGGAAGAACATCGTCAGACCCTTGTGCTTCGGCACATTGGGATCGGTGCGGGTGATCAGGAGGCCATAGTCGGAGTAGTGCGCGCCCGAGGTCCAGATCTTCTGGCCGTTGACGATCCAGTTGTCGCCCTGCTTCTCGGCGCGGGTGCGCAGGCCGGCGACGTCGGATCCGCCGGCAGGCTCGGAAAACAGCTGGCACCAGATCTGTTCGCCGGACGCGAGCTTCGGCAGATAATGGCGTTTGTGTTCCTCGCTGCCGAACGCCATCACGGTCGGGCCGCACATGCCCTCCCCGATCTGGAACGGCTGGGTAAGCTTGCCGTAGACGCCCTCTTCCTGCTGCCAGATCACCTTTTCGATCGGCGTGGCGCCGCGGCCGCCATACTCCTTCGGCCAGTGCAGGCAGACCCAGCCGCCCTCTGCCTTCTTCTTCTGCCAGGCCTTGCCGACCTCGACGATGTCATCCTTCTTCAGGCTGATGCGGCCGAGCGAGGATTTTGACAGTTCCGCCTCGTACTGCTTCGGCGCGTTGGCGGCGATCCATTGGCGCGCCTCGGTGCGGAACGCGGCTTCCTGCGGGGTGTCATCGAAGTTCATGGTGAGCCTCTCACGTTTGATTCTTGTACGCGCTCTCTCGACCTCATGGTGAGGAGGCGCTCTTGCGCCGTCTCGAACCATGAGCCCGCTCCCATCCTTCGGGACGCCGCGCTTCGCGCGGCTCCTCTGGATGAGGCCTGTGTTTACCCTCTTCCCCTGGTCGGTATCTTGTTGAACGGCACGTCCTTGTCGACCCTGATGTCGCCGGGCAGGCCGAGCACGCGCTCGGCGATGATGTTGCGCATGATCTCATCGGTGCCGCCCTCGACGCGGGTGCCGGGCGCGCGCAGCAGCATGGCCTGGAATTTTCCGGTGGCCTCGGCGTCCTCGGCGCCAACAAGCGCGCCGGCGGCGCCCTGCAGGTCGAGCGCATACATCGCGACCTCCTGCACCATCGAACCCGCCACCAGCTTGCCGATCGAATTCTCCGGCCCCGGACGGTCGCCCTTCGACAGCGCCGAGATCGCGCGCATGCTGGTGTATTTCAGCCCGCTGGCCTTCACCGCCCAGTTGGCGAGTTTGGAGCGCACATTGCGGTCCTCGATGGCGGGACCATCCTCCAGCATCAGGCTGTTGCAGAACTCGAACAGCTCCGGAAAACCGGTCGCAACGCCGGCGCCGATCGACATCCGTTCGTTCATCAGCGTGGTCAGCGACACGTTCCAGCCGTCATTGACGGCGCCCAGCCGCTGGCTGTCCGGAATCTTCACGTCGGTGAAATACACCTCGTTGAAGTCGGACTGGCCATTGGCCTGCTTGATCGGCTTGATCTCGACGCCGGGGCTCTTCATGTCCAGGAAGAACATGGTGAGGCCCTTGTGCTTGGCCACGTTGGGATCGGTGCGGGTCAGCAGAATGCCGTAGTCGGAATAATGCGCGCCCGAGGTCCAGATCTTCTGGCCGTTGACGATCCAGTTATCGCCCTGCTTCTCGGCGCGGGTGCGCAGGCCGGCGACGTCGGATCCCCCGGCGGGTTCGGAGAACAGCTGGCACCAGACCTTTTCCCCTGACGCCAGCGGTGGCAGATATTTCTTTTTCTCCGCCTCGCCGGCAAACGCCATCATGGTCGGACCGCACATGCCGTGGCCGATGATGAACATGCCGGAGAGTTTGCCGAACGCGCCCTCTTCCTGCTGCCAGATCACCCGCTCGATCGGGGTGGCGCCGCGGCCGCCATACTCCTTCGGCCAGTGCAGGCAGGCCCAGCCGGCATCGGCCTTTCTCTTCTGCCAGGCCTTTGCCACTTCGAGGATGTTGGCGCCCTTCAGCGCGGTGCGGCCGAGCGAGGACTTTTTCAGCTCGTCCTCATACTGCTTGGGTGCGTTCGCAGCGATCCAGGCTTTCGCCTCGGCCCGGAACGCGGCTTCCTGCGGGGTGTCATCGAAGTTCATTCGGTTTGTCCTTTGCGAGACTGTTACGCCGCATTGCGCTTGCGCATGCGGTCGATCAGCGCGTCTTCCCAATAAGACAGGCTCCCGAGCCCGAGCGCGGTTGCGTTGGCGCGGCGGTAGTACAGGTGGCAGTCGAACTCCCAGGTGAAACCCATGCCGCCATGGACCTGGATGTTGTTCTTGGCGCAATGCTGAAACGCCTGCGTCGCGCTGATGCGGGCGGCGGCGGCGGCTTCCGGCAATTCCGACGCGTTGGTCGAGAGCGCCCAGGCGCCGTAGTAGCAGTTCGAACGCGCCAGCGTCGCCGAGACATACATGTCGGCCAGCATATGCTTCACCGCCTGGAACGAGCCGATCGGTCGGCCGAAGGCGATACGGTCGAGCGCATAGTCGCGGCCCATTTCCAGCGCGCGGTCGGCGCCACCGACCTGCTCGAACGCCATCAGCACCGCGGCGCGGTCGAGCATCTGAGCGAGAACGCTCCAGCCTTCGCCGGAGGCCCCGAGCGGTTCGGCCTTGCAGTTCTTGAAGGCAAGTTCGGCCTGCCCTCGCGATGGATCGAGGTTGGTCAACGCCCTGGCTTCGACGCCGCCGGCCTTCATGTCTACCAGGAACAGCGAGACGTCGGAATCGCGTCCGGTCGAGCCGGTGCGCGCGGCCACCACGGCGAAATCGGCAATGGCGCCGTCGGGCACCGGTTTCTTCACGCCGTTGAGACTGCCACCGGAGGCGGCGAGCTTGATCGCGTCGGGCGACGGATTGCCCTTGCCTTCGAACAGCGCCAGCGTGCCGATCGCCTGTCCGGAAGCGATGGCGGGAAGCCACTTCTTCTTTTGCTCGGCGTTGCCGGCAAGCAGAATGGCTTCGGCCGCGAGATAAACCGTCGATGAAAACGGCACCGGCGCCAGCGCGCGGCCCATTTCCTCTGCTATCACGCAAAGTTCGAGATGCCCGGCGCCGGCGCCGCCGAACTCCTCGGGGATCGCGACGCCGAGAAAGCCCATCTCGGCAAGGCCCTTCCACAGATCCTTGTCGTAGGGTGCGTTGCCGTCGAGCACGGCGCGCACGGCCTTGGGCGGGCACTTTTCGGCGAGAAATTTCCGCGCTTGGTCGCGCATCTGCTTCTGTTCGTCGGAGAAATCGAAGTTCATGTTGAGTACTCGGGTTAGTGATGCGTTCTAGTTGAGGATGATGACGTCTTCGCCAGGCGGGTCGGCATAGAGCCGTTCCACCAACGCCGCGCGGCGCTCGAGCCCGGCGCGCTGATTGATATAGCCCTTGTCGGTGAGTTCGTTGCCGTCGATCGACGCCGGCTCGATCATCAGCATGGCGCGTGCGATGCGCATGCTGCTGGCGCCTTCGGTCGACCTGTTATGGGCCTCCAGCCCGCGCTTCAGGCAAGCCAGCACTTCGGGGTGTTTGGCGACGTCCTCGTAGGTCGCGTCCGGGTTGCCGACGATCTGGCGGCAGGCATGCAGATTGGGCCATGCCAGTAGTCCGACAAACGGACGATCCTGCCCCGCGACCAGCGCGTCCTGCACCACAGGGGTGGCCGCGGCGATGGTGTCGGTGCGCAGCGAGCCGACATGGACGAAGGTGCCGGTGGTGAGCTTGAAATCCTCGACCACGCGGCCGGCGAAGATGATGCCTTGCACGGGATCGGCCGGGTCGACGAACACGCCGGCGTCGCCGATGCAGTAAAAGCCTTCCTCGTCGAACGCGGCCTTGGTGAGATCGGGCTGGCCGAGATAGCCGGGCGTGACGTTGACGCCACGCAGCCGCAATTCATACTTGTCGCCGACCGGCAGCATCTTCAGTTCGACGCCAGGGAACGGCAGCCCGATCAGGCCGACGCGCTCGGTGTCCCAATAGGTTCCGGTCGAGGTCGGCGCAGTCTCGGTCGAGCCCCAGCCGGTATAGAACACGATCCGCTCGCCGGTGGCGCGCACCGCCAGCGCCTGCATGCGGTCAAACAGATCGTCGGGCAGCCGCGCCCCGCCATAGGCCATCAGGCCCAGATTCCTGAAGAAGCTGCGGCACAGCGCCTCGTCCTTTTCCATGGCGGCGGCGAGCGCGGCATAGCCCGCCGGCACGTTGGCGTAATAGGTCGGCGAGATCTCGCGCAGGTTACGCAGCGTCTCGTCGATCAGGCCCGGCATCGGCCGGCCGTCGTCGATGTAGAGCGTGCCACCCTCGGTCAGCACCGGGTTGAACAGCGCATTGCCGCCCATGGTGTGATTCCACGGCATCCAATCGAGATAGGTGGCGAGCGGTGCCTCGGGCTCACGCGGCCGCACCTGCATCATCATCGCGGCATTGGCGCACATCATCTGTTGCGTGTTGATGACCGCCTTCGGCATGCCGGTCGATCCGGAGGTGAACAGCAGTTTTCCCACCGTATCGGGCGCGATTGCGGCGATCGATTGCTCGACGTCCCCGGTCACGGGCGTCGCCGCGAGATCGGCGAACGCGATGCTTTCGATGCCGTCGCACGGACGCACAACGTGAATGACGGTGACGCCGTCGAGATTGAGCGCTTTCAGCGCCTTCTCGAAAGCCGGGCCGTCCTGCACCATCACCACCTTCGGCTTGATCAGGTCGAACAGATATTTCAGCTTGAGATGATCCTGGCTCATCAGCGAATAGGCCGGTGACACCGGGGCCGCCGGAAACCGCGCCTGCATCGCGGCCATCGTCATCAGCGCATGCTCGATCGAATTGCCACTGAGAATCGCGACCGGGCTGCCGGGCTCGAGCTTCAGGCCCAGCAGGCCCTGCGTCAACCCGTCCACCGTGCGCTTGGCCTCGTCATAGGACAACTTGCGCCATTGCCGGTCGGCGCCAGCCCGCTGCGCCAGCCAGGTCCGGCTGGGCGCCGCGTCCGCCCATTTGATCAATGAGGCCGGGATATGTTTCTCGTAAGGCTTGAGCGGAATTCGCGACTTCAGGATGATGACGCCGTCGGGCCGCCGCTCGACCGCGATGTCGCGCTCCAGCCATTCGATCTTGCGAAAGGCCGGCTTTCTCAAAACCGCCGCGGCGTTGCCACTCATTATTGCGTCTCCCGGAATTCGGTCCGTTGCGGACCGCTTTTCTTATCGCCTGATATACGCAGGCTTTCGCTTCTCCAGAAAGGCCCTGATGCCCTCGTCGAAGTCTTCCGAGCGGCTGCACAGGACCTGATTGCGGTCTTCCATCGCGATCACGGCCTCGATCGATCCGGCATCGACGCTCATGTTGAGGCATTCCTTCGACAGCCGCAAACCGACCGGCGACGCCGTCATCATCGCCTCGATGTAAGGCGCGGCCGCGGCATCGAGGCCGCCTTCCTCGACGACCTCGGAAATCAGCCCGACCGCCAGCGCGCGCTCAGCATGGATGAAACGTCCGGTCAGGATCAGTTCGGAGGCAACGGAGACACCGACCAGCCGCGGCAGGAAATAGCTGGTGCCGATGTCGCAGCCGCCGAGCCCGAGTTTTATGAATGCGCAATTCATGCGCGCGGATTTAGTGGCGATCCGGATGTCGGCGGCCAGCGCCAGGGCAAAGCCGCCGCCGGCCGCAGACCCCTGCACCAGCGCGATGATCGGTTGCGGGCAGCGTCGCATCCGCAGCACGATGTCGGCGATCCGGCGCTGCGAATCCAGCGACTCCGTCACGCCCGGCGGCTCCTGCTGACCGGCCCGGCGCGCCATCGCATGCTTGAGATCGAGCCCGGCGCAGAACGAAGCGCCGGCGCCCTTCAGCACCACCACGCGGGTGGAGCGGTCGCGCTGCAGGCCTTCAAAATAGCCGTTGAGCGCATCGATCAGGTCGGGATCGAGCGCGTTGAGGCTATCAGGGCGATTGAGCGTCACCCGGTCGACTCCGTCGTCATGCTCGATCAGCAGAGGTTTTGTCACGCAGCGCTCCCTTTCCATGGGTCCCGGCTCTGCGGTGCATCGTGCCGGACGATGCTTCGCATCGCCTGGAGAACGCTGCACCGCGTCCGGGACACGTTCCCCGGACGCTGCGCAGCGCGTAGCGGTGCGCTGCTGATCCGGGGTCCAGCGTCGTGTGATATTACCGCGGCGCCATGCGGATCGCGCCGTCGAGGCGGATGGTCTCGCCGTTGAGCATCGGGTTCTCGACGATATGCACCGCGAGGCTACCGTATTCGGAGGCATCGCCGAGCCGCGCCGGATGCGGCACCTGGGCGCCGAGGCTCTTGCGGGCTTCCTCGTTCAATCCCATCAAGAGCGGCGTCAGGAACAGGCCGGGCGCGATGGTGTTGACACGAATCTTCAGGGTGGCGAGATCGCGCGCCGCCGGCAGCGTAAGACCGACCACGCCGCCCTTCGAGGCGGCATAGGCGATCTGGCCGATCTGGCCTTCATAGGCCGCGACGCTGGCGGTGTTGATGACGACGCCGCGCTCCTCCCCGACCGGAGGCGCCGTTGCCAGCCGCTCCGCGAACAGCCGCAGCACATTGAACGTGCCGATCAAATTGACGTTGATGATGCGAACGAATTTGGCCAGCGGATAAACACCGTCCTTGCCGACGGTGCGCTGCGATCCGCCGATGCCGGCGCAGTTCATCAGCACGCGCGCGATGCCATGGGCCGCTTCGGCCTTGGCGATCGCCGCCTTGACCTGTTCCTCGTCGGTGACATCGGCGTGCAGGGCGATGCCCTTGACCTCGGCCGCGACCTTCTCGGCGTTTTCCATGCTCTGGTCGAGCACGCCGATTTTCGCGCCCTTGGCGGCCATGGCGCGCGCGGTGGCGGCGCCGAGGCCGGAGCCACCGCCGGTGATGAGAACGGCAACGTCTTGCAACTGCATGATAGAACCTTTCCTTGAACCTTCCTTGGGCGTTTCTTCTCTGGGCTTGATGGTCTTGAAACTAACTCATTCGGCTGCCGAGGCAGCCGTTTCATTATTGCTGGTCAGCATGCCGCCGCAAATCAGCGCTTCCATGTGCTTGATATACTGACGGCAAACCTCGTCGGTGACCGGCCCGACGCCGGTGGCGCGCGACATCGCGTGGCGTCCGAAAAACAGATGGTCGCAGGCTCCGATCAGGCTGGTGTAGAACAGCACCGGATCGATGCTGCGGAACTCGCCGGCCTTGATGCCTTCCGTCAGCAGCCGGCGATGGAAATCGAGCAGCGGCGCGACGAAGAATTTCGAGACCTCGTCGGCGGCATCCACGCTGCTTTCGTGCAGCAGATAATGGATCAGCCGGTTCATATAGGGGAACTGGTGATAGGCGCGGATGATGCCGGCGATATGCAGCTTCAGCTTCGCGGTCGGCGCAATCGGCTGGGCCAGCAGATATTCGAGGTTCGCCACCTCGGTCGCGGCATCGCGCGCCAGCAGGGCCAGCAGCAAGCCGTCCTTGTTGCCAAAGTGATATTTCACCAGCGCGGCGTTGACGCCGGATTTCAGCGCGATATCGCTCAGCGACACTTCGATGGAGGAACGCTCGATCATCAGCTCGCTGGCCGCGACCAGCAGCTTGTCGGCCGTGGTGTTTTTTCCGCCCGGAAGCCGGGCCGGTACACTGGTATTCAACTGTGATCCCACTGTGATCCCATTGCCCGCGCGCGGAAAATCCGCGCGCAGATAACCTGATGCCGGGGCCGCACTCAAGTGTTAATTGATTGATTGACTAAATCCTCATGCGCCACTTTAATCCGGCCCGTCATACAAAACCCCACCCAAAACAGGGAGAACGCTCATGGCCGAGGCATATATCGTCGCCGCCGCACGCACCGCAGGCGGCCGCAAGGGAGGACGCCTCGCCGGCTGGCATCCGGCCGATCTCGCGGCGTCCGTGCTGGACTCGCTGGTCGAGCGCTCGGGCGCCGCGCCCGACCAGATCGAGGACGTGATCATGGGCTGTGTCATGCAGGTCGGCGAACAGTCCAACAACATGGCGCGCAACGCCATCATGGCGTCGAAACTGCCGGAAAGCGTGCCGGGCACCTCGGTCGACCGCCAGTGCGGCTCGTCGCAACAGGCGCTGCATTTCGCGGCGCAGGCCGTGATGTCCGGCACCATGGACATCGTGATCGCCGCCGGTGTGGAATCGATGACGCGGGTGCCGATGGGGCTGTCGTCGCAACTGCCAGCCAAGAACGGTTTCGGCACCTACAAGAGCCCGGGCATCGAAAAGAAGTATCCGAACATCGTGTTCAGCCAGTTCACCGGCGCGGAAATGATGGCGGAGAAGTACGGCCTCTCCAGGGATGAACTCGACCAATACGCCTATGAGAGCCACCAGCGCGCCATCGCAGCGACCCAGGCCGGCAAGTTCAAGGACGAAATCATCCCGCTGCCAATCACCCGCGCGGACGGTTCGACCGATACCCACGCGATCGACGAAGGCATCCGCTTCGACGCCACGCTCGACGGCATAAGGGGCGTCAGGCTGATCGCGGAAAACGGCAAGCTGACCGCCGCCAGCGCCAGCCAGATCTGCGACGGCGCCTCCGGCGTGATGGTCGTCAACGAACGGGGCCTGAAATCGCTCGGCGTCAAGCCGCTGGCGCGGGTTCATCACATGACCATGATGGGCGGCGATCCCGTGATCATGCTCGACGCGCCATTGCACGCCACCGAGCGCGCGCTGAAGAAGGCCGGCATGTCGATCGACGACATCGACCTGTTCGAGGTCAACGAGGCCTTTGCGTCGGTGCCCACCGCCTGGCTGAAAACCACCGGCGCCGATCCGGCGCGGCTCAACGTCAATGGCGGCGCCATCGCGCTCGGCCATCCGCTCGGCGGCTCCGGCACCAAGCTGATGACCACGCTGATCAACGCCCTGAAGCAGCGCAACAAGCGTTACGGCCTGCAGACCATGTGCGAAGGCGGCGGCATGGCCAATGTGACCATCGTCGAGCGGCTGTAAGCAGTCTCGTGTCCCGGACGCGGTGCAGCGTTCTTCACGCTGCTCCGCGGAGCCGGGACCCCATTTCTATAGACCCCGGATCAGCAGCGCACTGCTTGCGCGCTGCGCTGCGTCCGGGGAACGTGATCCCATAAAAATGAGCGGAAACAATCCGCCTTCCCTAAGGACCTCCCCATGACCCACCCGTCGATCTACGCGCGCACGCAACCCGACAAGATCGCCTACCAGATGGCCGGCACCGGCAAGGCGGTCACCTATCGCGATCTCGACGAACTGTCGAACCAGGGCGCGCAGCTGTTTCGTTCGCTCGGCCTGAAGGAAGGCGATCACATCGCGTTCCTGATCGAGAACCGGCTGGCATTCATGGAGATCTGCTGGGCGGCGCAGCGCAGCGGGCTGTACTACACCGCGATCAGCCGCTATTTGACCGAGGACGAGATCGCCTACATCGTCAAGGATTGTGGCGCCAAACTCGTCATCACCTCGCCGAAATGCGCCGACCAGATCAAGGGGCTGGTCACCGGCGCACCCGGCGAGCCGATCTTCTACATGCTCGACCAGCCGCTGCCCGGCTTCCGCTCCTGGGATACGGAAGCGTCGGCGCAGCCGACCACGCCGATATCAGACGAGGTCACGGGCTACGACATGCTGTATTCGTCGGGTACGACGGGACGGCCGAAGGGCATCAAGCGCGAATCCGAACATAACCCGATCGGCCTGCCGAACCCGTTGCTGAAGATCCTGTGCGCCGACATGTGCGGCATGAGCTCCGACAGCATCTATCTGTCGCCGGCGCCGCTCTACCATGCGGCTCCCCTGCGCTTCAACATGATGGCGATCACGCTCGGCGGCACTTCCATCATCATGGAATCCTTCGACGCCGAGGAGTTCCTGAAGCTGGTCGAGAAGCACAAGATCACCCAGTCGCAGTTGGTGCCGACCATGTTCGTGCGAATGCTGAAATTGCCGGAAGAGGTGCGCAACCGCTACGACGTCTCCTCGCTGAAGGGCGCGATTCACGCTGCCGCCCCCTGCCCGATCGACGTGAAAGCAAAAATGATCGAATGGTGGGGGCCGATCCTGATCGAGTACTACGCCGGCTCCGAAGGCAACGGCGTCACCGTGTCGACCTCGCAGCAATGGCTGACGCATCGCGGCACCGTCGGCCGCGCCGTGGTCGGCAAGATCAAGATCCTCGACGAGGACGATGCGGAAGTGCCGGTGGGGCAGATCGGCACGGTGTATTTCGCCGACGCGCCGGTTTTCAGCTATCACAACGATCCCGAAAAGACCAAGCGGGCCTATAACGCCAAAGGCTGGTCGACACTCGGCGACGTCGGCTATCTCGACGGCGAGGGCTTTCTCTATCTCACCGACCGCAAATCCTACATGATCATTTCCGGCGGCGTGAACATCTACCCGCAAGAGACCGAGGACGTGCTGATCACCCATCCAGACGTCGCCGACGTGGCCGTATTCGGGGTGCCGAACGAGGAAATGGGCGAGGAGGTCAAGGCGGTGGTGCAGCCGCACGATATGGCGAAGGCGGGCAAGGAACTCGAGGCCGAGCTGATCGTGTTCTGCAGAAAACACCTGTCGCCGATCAAATGCCCCAAGACCATCGACTTCGAAGCCGAGCTGCCGCGCACGCCCACCGGCAAGCTGGTGAAGCGGCATCTGCGCGACAGGTATTGGCCGAAGACGGCGGTGAAGGTGTGAATCGTAAACGCGAATCCCTCGGCGTCATTGCGAGGAGCCCTTGCGACGAAGCAATCCATCCAGCAGCGGCAAGAAAGAATGGATTGCTTCGCTTCGCTCGCAATGACGTTGATGGAGCGTTGACCTAATCCGATTCGTCTTGCCCGGGCTTGTCCCGGGCATCCACGTCTTTACAGTCCTTCCACAAGAAGACGTAGATGGCCGGAACAAGTCGAACAAGTCCGGCCATGACGAGGAAATATCATGACCCTCCTCCCCGACATTCCCCTGCCCTCCAACATCCGCTCCCGCTACGTCGAGGGCATCAACGGCCTGCGCATGCATGTGCTGGAGGCGGGCCATGAGACGAAAGGCCGGCCTTGCGTGCTGCTGCTGCACGGCTTTCCGGAACTGGCTTTCAGCTGGCGCAAGGTAATGCCGGTGCTGGCTGCCGCCGGCTATCACGTGATCGCGCCGGACCAGCGCGGATACGGCCGTACCACCGGCTGGGATTCCGACTACGACGGCGACCTCGGCTCGTTCCGGCTGCTTAACCTGGTGCGCGACGCGCTCGGGCTGGTGTCGGCATTTGGCCATCGTCAGGTCGAGGCGGTGGTGGGACATGATTTCGGCAGCTCGGTCGCGGCCTGGTGCGCCCTGGTGCGCCCCGATGTGTTCCGGTCGGTAGCGCTGATGAGCGCGCCATTCGCCGGACCGCCGCAACTGCCGTTCGATACCGCGGACGCCCCGCCAAAACCGAAGCCTGAGGATCCCGTGCATCGCGAGCTGGCGGCGCTGCCGCGGCCGCGCAAGCACTATCAATGGTACTATTCGACGCGCGAGGCCAACGCCGACATGCACCGCGCGCCGCAGGGCGTGCATGATTTCCTGCGCGGCTACTATCATCACAAGAGCGCGGACTGGAAAGACAACAAGCCTTATCCGCTGCAAGGCTGGACCGCGAACGAACTGGCCAAGTTGCCGACCTATTACGTGATGGATTTGGCCAGGGACATGGCCGAAACCGTCGCCGAGGAAATGCCGTCAGCACAGACGATCGCCGCCAACCAATGGCTGCCGGAGCGCGAGCTTGCGTTCTACAGCGCCGAATATGCCCGCACCGGATTCCAGGGCGGCTTGCAATGGTACCGCTGCGGCACATCGGGTGAATTCATTCCGGAACTGCAGATCTGGTCGGGCCGAACCATCGACGTGCCCTCCTGCTTCATCTCGGGCCGGCAGGACTGGGGAACCTATCAGCGCCCCGGCGTGTTCGAGGCGATGCAGTCGACAGCATGCACGCGCATGGCCGGCTGTCATCTGGTCGACGGCGCCGGCCATTGGGTGCAGCAGGAACAACCGGCGGAGGTGAGCCGATTGTTGCTCGCGTTCCTGCGCGGGGCTGCGAACCGCTTAGGGATTTGACCTGGAACCTCCAGCCCTCTATGTTTAGAATCATTCTAAACTATGGATGAGGCGCTCCCCGTGAAGAATTTTGCCGATCTGACCGAGCGCGAGGTGCTGGCGGTCGCGATATCAGCGGAAGAGGAAGACAGCCGCATCTACATGAGTTTCGCCGAAGACCTCGCGGCGCGCTATCCGGAATCGGCCAAGATCTTCGAGGAGATGGCCGAGGAGGAAAAAACCCATCGTCACATGCTGCTGGAAATGTACGAGCAGCGGTTCGGCAAGAACCTGCCGCCCATTCGCAGAGATGACGTCAAGGGATTCCTGCGCCGCCGCCCGGTCTGGCTGACCAAGAACCTGTCGCTCGACACCATCCGCAAGGCCGCCGAGACGATGGAGTTCGAGGCCGAGCGGTTCTACGTCAAGGCCGCCGAGCGGACCACCGATGTCGGCGTCCGCCGATTGCTCGGCGATCTCGCGGAGGCGGAAAAAAGCCACGAGAATGTCGCGGCCAGGCTGACCGACTCGATCCTCAGCGCGGATGTGCGCGAACAGGAGGACAGGACGCGCCGGCGCATGTTCGTGCTGCAATATGTGCAGCCGGGCCTGGCCGGATTGATGGACGGGTCGGTCTCGACGCTGGCGCCGCTGTTTGCCGCGGCATTTGCGACGCATCAGAACTGGCCGACATTTCTGGTGGGAATGGCCGCCTCGATCGGCGCCGGCATCAGCATGGGTTTTGCCGAAGCCCTGTCCGACGATGGATCGCTGACGGGACGCGGGTCGCCATGGCTGCGCGGATTGACCTGCGGCCTGATGACGACGCTGGGCGGTGTCGGCCACACCTTGCCCTATCTCGTCCCGGATACATGGGCCAATGCGTTCTGGATCGCCACCGCGATTGCAGGCATCGTGGTGTTCTTCGAATTGTGGGCCATCGCCTACATCCGCGCGCGCTACATGGACACGCCGTTCATGCAGGCCGCGTTCCAGATTGTGCTCGGCGGCGCCATCGTGCTCGCGGTCGGCATTCTGATCGGCGGGGCGTAGCCGATCGCAGCCGCAATTCCTGTCAAGTCCGAAGGCCGCGTAAAGCCTACGTAATCCGGCGAGCGAAGCCTCCCACGATGGTTGATGCATGGCCGCCTCGACCTTGCAGCGCCAGCCGGAACTGAGCATCATCCCAACCCGAAAGAGTCAGCCGGAGAGAATGACTTGGGCAGATCGCCATGGAGCTTCAGGACCGCAAACGACCTGTCGGCAGCGCTGGCGGCCAAGAAGGTCTCCGCCGTCGAACTGGCGCAGGACGCGATCGGCCGCATCGAGCGCCATGACGGCAGGATCAATGCGATCTGCGTGCGCGATTTCGCCCGCGGCCTGGAAGCCGCCCGCGCCGCCGACGCCGCCCGCGCGCGCGGCGAAGCCGGGGCGCTGCTCGGCATACCCTTGACGGTGAAGGAATCCTACAACGTCGCCGGGCTGCCGACGACCTGGGGCTTTCCGCCGCAGAAGGATTTCGTGCCGGGCGAAGACGCGCTGTCGATTTCCCGCGTCAAGGCCGCCGGCGGCGTGATCCTGGGCAAGACCAACGTGCCGGTCGGGCTCGCCGATTGGCAGAGCTATAACGAGATCTACGGCACCACCAGCAATCCCTTCGATCTTGGCCGCACGCCGGGCGGCTCCTCCGGCGGATCGGCGGCGGCGCTGGCGGCGGGTTACGGCCCGCTGTCGCTGGGCTCCGATATTGGCGGTTCGCTGCGCGTGCCGGCGTTCCACTGCGGCGTCTATGCGCACAAGCCGACCTACAACATCGTGCCACCGCGCGGCCATACGCCGCCGCCGTTCCCGGCGATACCGCTCGATCGCGATCTGGCGGTGATCGGCCCGATGGCGCGCTCGGCCGCCGATCTTTCGCTGCTGCTCGACGTGATCGCGGGACCCGATCCCCTGGACAACGGAGTCGGCTACAGGCTCGCACTGCCGCCGCCGCGTCACACTACGCTGAAGGATTTCCGCGTGCTGGTGATCGACAGCGATCCGGTGTTGCCGACGGACAAGGACATCCGGGAGACCATCGAGGAGCTCGCCGGTAACCTCGCCAAATCGGGCGTAACCGTCGCGCGGCACAGCCCGCTGTTGCCGGATCTTGCAGATTCGTCGCGGCTCTATATGCGGATGCTGATGGGGTTTCTCGGCGCGTTCTTTCCACCGGAGGCGATCGCAGGGGCAAAGGCCGGGGCCGCCCGGTTGACGGCCGACAACAGGAGCCTTGGCGCCGAGCGGCTGCGCGGCACGACGCAAAGCCATCGCGACTGGGTGCTCGACGACGGCGCCCGCGCCCGGCTGCGCGCGCAGTGGCGCGAGCTGTTCGGGACGTTCGATGCGGTGATCTGCCCGATCATGTCGACGCCGGCCTACCCGCACGATCACTCCCCGGACCAGGAAGCCCGCCGCATCAGGATCGACGGCAAGGACCACGTCTACACCGATCAACTGGCGTGGCCCGGGGTCGCCACCCTGCCCGGCCTGCCGGCCACCGCGATCCCGCTCGGCCTGTCCGGCCAGGGCTTTTCCGGTCAAGGCCTGCCGGTCGGCGTGCAGATCGTCGGCCCCTGGCTGGAGGATCGCACACCGCTGAAACTGGGGGAGCTGATCGAGCGCGAATTCGGCGGTTTCGTTCCGCCGCCGATGTTTGATGATTAGGATGGAGGCAACGAAGATGCGAAACGACCTTGCCGAACTGACCAGCCTCAATCGCGATTACATAAATTCCGTACAGAACTCAGACGTCAAACGCTTCGACGAGATTCTCGCCGAGGATTTCTATTGCTCCAACCCCGACAAGTCGCTGGTCGACCGATGGGGATTTCTCAAGCAGACCGCCGTGCCGGTGACGATCCGGAATCTCGAAGCGTATGACGTCAACATCCGCATCATGGGGGACTTTGCGATCATCCACGCTGCGACGCGCTACACGACGGCGGATGGGGAGCAGGGCTCGGGCCGTTACACCGATTGCTGGGCAAGGCAGAACGGCCGCTGGCTGGCGGTTTCGGCACATGTATCGCGGTGAATCTTGCTTATTCCTCCCCCCGCGTAGCTGCGCGGCGGGAGGGATGAAGATCACGCATCGAACATGATGACGCTGCGCACGGTCTTGCCGGCCTTCATAGCGGCAAAGCCCTCGTTGATCTCCGACAGCTTCAGCTTGGCCGAGATCCAGTCCTCGAGATGCAACTTGCCGCGCATGTAGAATTCGATCAGCCGGGGCATGTCGACGCGGAAATGGTTGGAGCCCATCGACGAGCCCTGGATCTTGCGCTCGCGCAAAAAATCAAAACCGTGCAGCTCGATCTTCTGGCCGAACGGAATCATGCCGACGATGGTCGCGGTGCCGCCGGGGGCCAGCATCGCGAAGGCCTGCTCCGCGGTCTCCTTGCGGCCGAGCACCTCGAACGAGTGATGTACGCCGCCATTGGTGAGGTCGCGCACCTGCTGCACCACGTCGCCATTGCGCGGATCGACGATGTCGGTGGCGCCGAGCTTGGTCGCCAGTTGCAGTTTGGCGGGATTGGTATCCACCGCGATGACGCGGCCGGCGCCGGCGATCTCGGCGCCGTTGATCGCGGCCATGCCGACGCCGCCGCAGCCGATCACGACCACGGTCTCGCCGGGCGCGACCTTGGCGGTGTTCACCACCGCGCCATAGCCGGTGATGACGCCGCAACCGATCAGCGCCGCAAGATCCAGCGGCATGTCCTTGCGGATTTTGACGATGGCGTTCTCGTGCACCAGCATCTGCTCGGCGAACGACGACAGATTGAGGAATTGGTTCAGCTTCTCCGGGCGCGCCCATGACAGCCGGTTGGAGGCGCCTGGCAGCATCTTCACCGTGGTGTCGGTGCAGAGCACCGGCCGCCCGGTCGAGCAATTGTCGCAGGTGCCGCAGAAAACCGAGAGACAGGTCACCACGTGATCGCCGGGTTTGACGTAGGTGACGTCGGAGCCAACCTGCTCGACCACTCCGGCCGACTCGTGGCCCAGCACCGCGGGCAGCGGATGTGGATAAAGCCCTTCCATGAAATGCAGGTCGGAGTGACAGAGCCCGGCGACGGAAGTGCGGATCAGCACCTCACGCGGGCCAGGCTTCTGCAGGCTGACGTCCTCGATCACGAGCGGCTTGTTGACTTCAACCAGGACGGCGGCCTTCATCTTCGTTTCCTCTTTTTGTTCATCGTTGCGGCACGAATCTATTTCACCTCTCCGATGGGAGAGGTGAAATCACGCTCGCCGCGGCAGCGAGCCTACGCCGCCGAAATCAATTCGCCAACCTCGGCCATCCCTACCGCGCGATCGCCGAGCAGATGGCCTGACATGGTGCGCTGCGCGGCATTTTCCGTGAGCCGGAATGGATCGCCGGCCGAAACCCGGTGATTGATCACCATGCGCGACAGCAACAGCCGCCTTGCATCGCCGCGCATCTCATGAATACGCCCACCCTCCCAGGCCAGCACGACCGAGCTAGCGACATGATAGAGCAGGCTGGTGGCGCGGCGCGCTTCGGCTTCGTTGTCCATGCGGCTGGCGACCTCGCGGGCGAAGCCGATGGCGCGATCAATGAGTTCGCGCAAGCGGTCGCGCCAGGCCTGCGGCACATTGGCGCTGTCGTCGAGACGGGCGTGCAGGTCGGCGGCCAATGCCGCCTCGGCGCCATGGCGGCCGACCGCGCGCTTCAGCGCGTCGATCGCCACGATATTGCCGGTGCCTTCCCAGATCGAGCCGAGGTGGGAGTCGCGCAACAGCCGCGCGGTGGCGAACTCCTCAATGTAGCCGATGCCGCCGCGCATCTCGAGCGCGTCGCCGCAGACCTTGCGCGCGTCGCGGGTGGCGCGGAATTTCAAAGTCGGCGTCAGGATACGCAGCAAGGCCGCGGCGTCCTGGCTGCCGGCCTCGGCGCGATCCAATGCGTCGGCGGTGGTAAAGCTCATCGACAACGCCTGCTCGGTCGCCAGCATGATCTTCATCAATTGCCGCCGCGCCAGCGGCAGATCGACGATACGCTGGCCGAACACCACGCGGTTCTGCGCCACCGTCATGGCGTCGTGATGCGCGCGTCGCATCAGCGCAGTGGATTTGACGCCGTTCGAAAGTCTGGACGAATTGACCATCTCGGCCATCTGCACAAAACCCCGATCGAGCTTGCCTACCGCATAGGCGATCGCGCCTTCCAGCTTGATCTCGCCCGAGGCCATCGAGCGGGTGCCGAGCTTGTCCTTGAGGCGCACGATCCGGTAGTGATTGGGCGAGCCGTCGTCGAGCGTCCGCGGCATCAGGAACAGGCCGACGCCGCGGGTACCGGGACCGGCACCTTGCGGCCGCGCCAGCAGCATCACGACTTTCGCATCCGCGTTGGAGCAGAACCACTTCTCGCCTGATAGCCGCCAGTGATCTCCGTCCTGCACCGCCGTCGTCGTCAGCGTGCCGACGTCGGAGCCGCCTTCCTTCTCGGTCATGAACTGGCCGCCCTGGGTCAGCCGGCCCATGTCGGTCTGGGTCAGTCCGTCGAGATACTTCGCTTTCAGGGCCTCGCTGCCGAAATTCGACAGCAGTTTGGCGCAGCCGTCGGTGACATTGATCGGGCAACCCAGGCCGAACTCGGCCTGATTGAACAGGAACGTAAAAGCGTGTTTTGCGACGACGGGATATTTGTCGGGCCAGCCCAGAATGCCTTTCCGTACCGACATCGCGTGAATGCCGAATTCGCCGAACGCGACCCGTTCCAGCTCGCGATAGGCCGGGTGATATTCGATCCACTGCGCGTCGCGGCCGAAACGGTCGCGCTGGTGCAGCACCGGCATGTGACGGTCGGCCAGCCGCGCACATTCGTCGAGATGGCCGCCGGCGAGCGCGCCGAGGCGGTCGAGATGCGGCTCGATGTGGCGAAGCAGCTGTGACGGCAGATGAATGCGCAACAGGTCCGTGAGCGCCGGATCGGCGCGGTAGAAATTCATGCCCGACGTATCCGGCGCGAGCAATCCCGGGTGGCCGGCTGCCGTCGTCACATCGCTTTGCTGGGCTGACTGGTGCATGTTTGACTCTTGTTCGTTCCACCGGATACTCGGATGCTATAGATCTACCGATAAAGCAGGCGATGACGCCGTCAACAAACATAATTGGAGGATCACCCCGTGGCTGAGGGATACCGCATCATCGGCGCCGAGATGTCGCCCTACTCGGTCAAGATCCGCTCCTATTTTCGCTACAAGTCCATCCCGCATCAATGGCTCTTGCGCAATGCGGCAAACCAGTCGGAGTATGAAAAATACGCCAGAATGCCGATCATTCCGCTGGTCATCACGCCGGAGGGAACTGGCATCCAGGATTCCACCCCGATCATCGATGCGATGGAAAAAATCCATCCGCAGCCTTCGATCCACCCCGACGACACGGTTGCCAATTTCATCTCCGCGCTGATCGAGGAGTTCGGCGACGAGTGGGGCAACAAATGGATGTTTCACTACCGCTGGGCGCGCGACGTGGATCAGCGCGCCTCCGCCGGGCGCATCGCGCGGATGCGCGGCCCGACCGCCAGCGAGGAGAAGCATGAGGCATTCGCGGCCCAGGTGCGCGTCCGCATGGTCGACCGGGCCTGGTTCGTCGGCTCCAGCGAGATAACCGCGCCGCAGATCGAGGCCGGCTTTGTCGAGATGCTGGACCTGTTGGACAGTCACCTCGCCACGCGACCCTATCTGTTCGGCGGGCGGCCGGCGTTCGGCGACTTCGGCCTCTGGGGCCAGTTCTATGAACTATGGACCGACCCCACCGCCGGCGCATTGATCGAAGGCAACACTCCGCATGTGCTCGATTGGGTCCACCGCATGCTCTGGCCGAGAGCGGAAAGCGCTTTCGAGAGCTGGACGGTCCTCGCACCGACCCTGATGCCGATCCTGGTCAGGCAGGTCGGGAAGCAATTTTGGCCCTGGACACTCGCCAACGAGACGGCGCTCAGGGAAGCCAAGGAAGAATTCAGCGTCACGCTCGGCGACAAGGTGTGGACCCAGAAGCCGCAAAAATATCATGCGCGGTCGCTCGGCATGCTGCGCGCCAAATACTCAGAAGTCGCCGACAAGAGCTCGCTCGATATGGTGCTGGCCGCGGCGGGTTGCCTGGCCGGATTGCGCGCCTAGATACCGACTCCCCGACTCAATTTTGAGGGCCTCGCCATGCAAACGCCGGACTACAAGATCGCCCTGATTGTCGGCGCCGGTGCAGGGCTCAGCGCATCGCTGGCTCGGCTTTTCAACAAACAGGGCATTCGGGTCGCACTGGCCGCCCGCAAAATCGAAAAACTCGGCGCCATCTGCACCGAAACCGGTGCGCGCGCCTTTGCCTGCGACGCCACCGATGCCGACGAAGTCGAGCGCCTGTTCGGGCTGGTGGAGCGCGAGATAGGGACGCCCGATATCGTCGTCTACAACGCCAGCGGTCGCGCCCGCGGCGCCTTCGCCGATCTGGTGCCCGCCGACGTCGCGCAGGCGATTGCGGTCAGCGCCTTCGGCGGCTTTCTGGTGGCGCAGCAGGCGGCCAGGCGGATGCTGCCCAATGCCCACGGCGCGATCCTGTTCACCGGGGCATCCGCCAGCATCAAGGGTTATGCGCAGTCGGCGCCGTTCGCGATGGGCAAGTTCGCGCTGCGCGGGCTGGCGCAGAGCATGGCCCGCGAATTGTCGCCGCAGGGCATTCATGTCGCGCACTTCGTCATCGACGGCGCCATCCGCAGCGCCGCGCGCAACGAGCCTGCCGACCGGCCGGATTCGATGCTGGATCCCGACGCGATTGCCTCCAGCTACTGGAACGTGTTGCAGCAGCCGCGCAGCGCCTGGACCTGGGAAATGGAATTGCGGCCCTGGGTCGAGAAGTTTTGAACACGAGCGACGAACTGGCGACTTCATTGCGCGCGGAGCGAAGCAATCCGCCTCCCCCCATAAAGAAGGAATGGATTGCTTCGCTGCGCTCGCAATGACGAAAAGACGAACCACAAATGGGGGGAAACATGACCGCCGAGATCACCATCGACACCGGCACCAATGAACTGCTGTGCGTCATTCGCGACCGTGTCGCCGTCATCACGCTCAACCGCCCGGAGGTCCGCAACGCGATGTCGGACGACCTGACGCCGGCGCTGCGCAGCATGATCAAGACCTGCGGCGAGAACCCGGAGGTGGGCGCGCTGCTGCTCACCGGCGCCGGGACCGCCTTCTGCGCCGGCGGCAACGTCAAGGGCATGGGTACCCACCGCGACAAGAAAAAGCTGGAAATGTCCTATGACGAGAAGGTCGCCGACCTGCAGGAACGCCAGCGGCTGCTGACTGGCGCACTGGTTTCGGTGCGCAAGCCAACCATCGCGGCGCTGCCCGGCCCCGCAGTCGGCGCCGGCCTCGCGCTCGCCATGGCCTGCGATATCCGCATCGCGGCGGAATCGGCGTTCGTCTCCACCGGCTATCTGCGGGTGGCGCTCTCCGGCGACTACGGCATCGCGTGGCTGCTGACGCGGCTGGTCGGCACCTCGCGGGCACGCGAGCTGATGTTCACCGCCGACCGGGTCGAGGCGCGGCGCGCCGAGGCAATCGGCCTCGTCAACCGCGTGGTGCCCGACGCCGAACTGCAGCAAGCGGCCTTTGCGCTGGCCCGATCGATGGCGGAAGGCCCGACGCTAGCGCTGCGCTACATGAAGGACAATCTCGACGAAGCCCTGTTGTTCGATTTTGCCACGGCCCGCGACCATGAGGCGGAGCGGCTGGTCCGCCTGACGACGACAGCGGATCACCGCGAGGCGGTGCAGGCCTTCATCGACAAGCGCAAGGCGGTGTTCAAGGGAAGCTAGTATCGACTATCCGAGATCGGTGAGTCGCTTGCTGCCCATGCTTCGAGACGCTCGCGACGCTAGCTCCTCAGCATGAGGTTGTTGTGCTTCAACAAATTAAGCCTCATCCTGAGCAGCATCGCGAGGCGTTGCGTCTCGAAGGATGGGTCTCAAACCGAGGCGTGAAGCGCGATCTGCTGCACTGCCAGCCGCCAGCTGGCGCAGGGAATTTCCTGCGGCGCGACGTCGATATATTTTTCGAAGCGCACCAGTTTCCAGTCACCGGGTGAATGCGTGAAGGCGAAACCGGACTTGCGGGCGAGGCCGGTCATGGCGTCGTTGGAGCGCAGCGTATCGCCGAACAGCCGCCTGGCACCGAAGGCCGCGACACGGCATTCCAGGTTGCCGAGCAGCGCCGAGCCGACGCCTTGACCCTGCCAGCGGTCGCCAATCGACAGGCCGAACTCGAAACTGTCGGTCTCGGCGTCGAAGGCGTAACGGGCCTCGCCGGCAATGGTCTCGGCGCCGTCGAGGGTCATGACTGCGACCACGCTGAAGCGATCGGCCTCGCCGACATGGACAAAGCGATCGAGCTCCGCCGGCGGCAGCTCGCTCATGGCGCCGAAGAAGCGATTGTAGCGGGAGCGAGTCGAGAGCGCCCGGAAGTAGGCCTGCAACGCTTCCGCGTCACGCGGTTCAACAAAACGTACCGTGACGGACGTGCCGGTCCGCAATCGCAGCACATCGGAATGTTGCCTGAGGTCGTTGAAACGAAGCGCGATCATGGCGGGCTCCCGCTGCCGCTGAAATGGCGCGGCCGGCATCCCCTTTAGGAGGCGATGCCGACCCTGGCTGCCTTCAGGCCCGCCAGAACGGCTTTTCGGCCTCGTAGACAATGTCGCTCCAGGACAGGCCGACGTCGTGCAGTTCACGGGCGGATAATTGCGCCAGTTGGCGCCGATCCTGCCGGCGCTTGTGCCAGATTCGGAGGGTTTCGCTAATCCGGGCGAAAACGCCCGATTGATGATTATTTATCATCGATTGATGAGTCAAAGTGGACATGTTCAGCTCCTAAAGCTAGTCTGTTGGCTGATATATGCGCCTGGTCGGCACCTGCGACAAACGACACTTTGTGCCGTTTCACATGATCTAAACTCATGCACTTGGATGCTCCGGAATGACCGCGAGACTGCCATCCCTCAACGGGTTGCGCGCCTTCGAGGCGGCGGCCCGGCACCTGAGCTTCACCCTTGCAGCCAAGGAGCTGAACGTCACGCAAACCGCGATCAGCCATCAGATCCGGCGGCTCGAGCTTGAACTTGGTATCAAGCTGTTCGTCCGGCAGAACCGCGCGCTGACATTGACGGCGGAGGCACGAGAGTATCTCCCCGGCGTCCGCGCCGCGTTCAACGATCTCAGACTGGCCACCGACCGGCTTCAGCGCCGCGACAGTGACCATGTGCTGACGGTCTCAACGCTGGCCTCGCTGGCCGCGAAGTGGCTGCTGCCAAAGCTTTCCGCGTTCCAGGAAGCCCATCCCGGCATTGACGTGCGCATCACCACGTCGACCAGTCTGATCGATTTCAGATCCGGCGACGTCGACGCGGCGATCCGCTATGGCCGCGGCCAATGGCCGGGCCTGCGCGCCGACTGGCTGATGGCCGACCAGCTATTCCCGGTCTGCAGTCCTGCTCTGCTGACCGGCGACCGGCCACTGCGACGCCCCGAGGACCTCGCGGACCACGTCCTGCTTCAGACCAGCGCCGGCTACGACGACGATTGGCGGCTCTGGCTCACGGCCGCCGGCCTGCCGGCCAACCTCTCGAAACAGCCCGGCGTCACCTTCGACCTGATCTTCATGACCCTGCAGGCCGCGATCGACGGGATCGGCGTGGCGATGGGCCGGACCTCCTATGTCGAGGCCGACATCGCCAAGGGGCGGCTGGTGGTCCCGTTCGACATCACGCTGCCGTCGGACGCCGGCTTCTACCTGGTTTCGCCGGAGGCCAGGGCCGATACGCCAAAACTGTCGGCGTTTCGGCAATGGCTAAAGGCCTCGATCCATGGCAAACCGGACGAACTTCGCAAGCCCGAGCCGCTTCGTGAAGCCATACAAGCAGCCCGGCGCCGCCGGGTTTGATTTCCGTGCCAACAACAATAACAAGACGCATGGTCGACCTTTCCCGAAAATTCGACGTGCTGGTGGTCGGAGGCGGCAATGCTGCGCTGTGCGCTGCCATCAGCGCGCGTCGCACCGGCGCTGAAGTGCTGGTGCTGGAGGGTGCGCCAAAATTCTACCGGGGCGGCAACACCCGCCACACCCGCAACATGCGCTGCGCCCATGATGCCGCGACCGACATCCTCACCGGGCCGTATACCGAGCAGGAGTTCTGGGAAGACCTGCAGCGCGTCACCGGCGGCGAGACCGATGAGGAGCTTGCGCGGCACATGATCGCGGAGTCCAAGGACGTTCTCGGCTGGATTGCCGAACAGGGCGTGCGCTGGCAGCCCTCGCTGGGCGGCACGCTTGGCCTCGGCCGCACCAACTCGTTCTTCCTCGGCGGCGGCCGGGCGATGCTGAACGCACTGTATCTCACCGCCGAAAAGCTCGGCGTCGACATCCTCTACGACGCCGAAGTGCTTGACCTCGAGATCGACAACGGCATGTTCCTGTCGGCCACGCTCAAGCAGGGCGACGCCGACGTCACCGTCCGCGCCGCGACCCTGGTCGCCGCCGCCGGCGGCTTCGAGGCCAACATCGAATGGCTGAAGCAGTATTGGGGCGACGCCGCCGACAACTTCCTGATCCGCGGCACGCCCTATAACCGCGGCTCGATCCTGAAGATGCTGCTCGACAGGGGCGTGCAGGAGGTCGGCGATCCCACCCAGTGCCACGCGGTGGCGATCGACGCCCGCGCGCCGAAATTCGACGGCGGCATCATCACCAGACACGACTCGGTTGTGTTCGGCATCGTCGTCAACAGACACGCCACCCGATTCTACGATGAGGGCGAGGATATCTGGCCGAAGCGCTACGCCATCTGGGGCCGGCTGGTGGCCGCGCAGCCCGACCAGATCGCCTACATCATCTTCGACGCCAGCGTGCGCAACAGCTTCATGCCGACGCTGTTCCCGCCGATCGAGGCGCCGACGATCGCCGAACTCGCCGGCAAGTTCGATCTCGATCCGGCCACGCTGGAAAAAACCATCGCCGACTTTAACGCCGCGGTCCGGCCCGGCACCTTCGACCACACCATTCTCGACGACTGCCGCACTGAGGGGCTGACGCCGCCGAAGACCCACTGGGCGCGCAAGATCGAGACGCCGCCCTACTACGCCTATCCGGTGCGGCCCGGCATCACCTTCACCTACCTCGGCACCCGCGTGAACCGGCAGGCGCGCATGCTGATGAAGGACGGCAAGCCCGCCGCCAACATGTTCGCCGCCGGCGAGATCATGGCGGGCAACGTGCTCGGCAAGGGCTACGCCGCCGGCATCGGCATGACCATCGGCAGCGTGTTCGGACGGATCGCGGGACGGGAAGCGGCGCGGCATGCACGGAACTAGGATTCTCGAGGAAGCCGACCGGCTGATGACGGTCTGCAATTCCTGCCGCTACTGCGAAGGCCTCTGCGCGGTGTTTCCGGCGATGGAAATGCGCCGCGCGTTTTCCGACGGCGACCTCAATTACCTCGCCAATCTCTGCCACGGCTGCGGCGCCTGCTACACCGACTGCCAGTTCTCGCCGCCGCATGAGTTCAACGTCAACGTCCCCAGGACGCTGGCGATCGCGCGCGCCGACTCGTATGCCGCCTATGCCTGGCCACGCGCCTTTTCCGGCCTGTTCGCGCGCAACGGGCTTGCCATCAGCATCATCGCGGCGCTGAGCGTCGCGGCGTTCATCTTCGGCTTTGCCGCCTTCAACGACCGCCGGCTGCTGTTCGGTATCCATACGGGGCCGGGCGCATTCTACAGATTGATGCCGCACAATGCGATGGCGGCGCTGTTCGGTGCGGCGTTTCTCTATGCGATCATGGCCCTTGTGATGGGCGTGCGCGCTTTCTGGCGCGACATCGGCGAACCATTCGGCCTGGTGGCGGATCCGCCCTCGCTCTGGCAGGCGATCAAGGACGCCGGACAGTTGCGCTATCTAGACGGCGGCGGCGTCGGCTGCGTCAACGAGGACGAGCGGCCGAGCGACCAGCGAAAAATCTATCACCATCTCACCTTTTACGGTTTTGGTCTCTGCTTCGCCTCGACCACCGTGGCGACGCTGTATCATTACGTCTGGGCGCGCGAGGCGCCCTATCCGTGGTGGGACCTGCCTGTCGTGCTCGGTACGCTCGGCGGCGTCGGGCTTCTGATCGGCCCCGCGGGCCTGCTGGCGGAAAAATGGAAGCGCGATCCCGCGTTGGTCGATCAGGCGCGCATGGGCATGGATGTCGCCTTCATCGTCATGCTGTTCATGACGAGTCTGACCGGCATGGCGCTGTTGCTCCTGCGCGAGACGCCGGCGATGGGGGCGCTGCTGGCACTGCATCTCGGCGTGGTGTTCGCGCTGTTCATCACCATGCCCTACGGCAAGTTCGTGCACGGCATCTATCGTTTCGTGGCACTGGTGCGCTACGCGCGGGAGCGGCGGATGATGGCGGGTACGGTTTGATCCATCAACGTCATTGCGAGCCACGTCGTTGCATCATCCACCAAGATCGGCCCTCAGGCCGGTGCGGAACTCGCAATGACGTGGTTGCATTCCGGATTAAAATTTCAAACGCAGATGCGCGTCCGCCTTCTCGCGGCACGATTTGCCCGAGGTTTGCGTTTCGTTGTCCCTCGAAAGAAAAGAGGGAGCAGGGAATGCCGGATGCGCGCTGCACCCGCGGTCTCGTGTGCAAAACTGTGCAAAAAACACGCACA
>LNFM01000351.1_pt1 | contig 117408 bp, 102 predicted proteins | sample 596031 | NCBI WGS metagenome assembly LNFM01 (sample SAMN04254537, study PRJNA301005) | activated carbon metagenome | isolation source: dual media filters at the Ann Arbor, Michigan drinking water treatment plant | place: USA: Ann Arbor | reverse complement strand
AACTCATTGATTTAAAACGAGTTATCCGAGAAGTCCACGCCGGAAGAGGTGCGCATTATAGGCACAGCAGAAATGCCGTCAAGGGTTTTATTCGTCAAACCAACAACACCCAACCCACAACTAGATCCACTGGTCACTGCGCTTACGCCGGACACGCGTCAGCACTGGTAGAAGAAGCCCTACCAACAGGCCGCCACCCGCAATACTGCCGCCGTACGCCATGTACCGCATAAGGAGTTGATTGTTCTCGTCGCCTAACTGCGCTTGCGCCGTGCGCAACTGTGACTGAGCCTCGCCTAACTGAGCATCCAGCTGCAGGCGTGCTGTTTGCAGCTCATCAATGAGCGCCTTGCGGGTATCCAGAGTCTCTTGCATACCCTGCACGCGCGCCGCCCAGGTGTCGTTAATACCTGCAAGCTCATCTGTCAGCGTTGCTACTTTCTGCTCCAACGCAGGCATTCGCTCAGCCTGGCCAGGCTCGGCCTGCAGATCTCGCGTGGGAATCCATACGGCGTCGCCCGCCTCAGAGCGTATACGACTGTAGTCGCCCTGCACGCCCAGCAACTCAACCTTCTGCCCGGACTGGAGGGTTCCAACGATTCGGTAGCCATCAGTAGGGCCGCTGCGTACATAGGTGGCAAGGTTATCGCTGACCCAGCGATCTTCTGCACCGGCCAACGCAGGCATACCGGTAAGCACGGCCGCAAGGCAAAGTGGCTTAATAAAAAAACACACGCGAGCACGCAACACGCGACCAGGAGTGACTGCAGATATTGGAAATAGGGACATAGGTCTCTTCACGTCGGGTGAATACACAAGGCAATACCAGCAGGCTGCTAGACGAGCTCACCGGTACAGGCTCAATGACCGGCTTATGCCAGACGAGTTCACCGCAACAGGACCGGAAGCCCAGGCACCACACAAAAAAAGATGGACGGTCGATTGCTCGTGCATGGCAAGTGCGCACTCAATTCTGATGGCGCATCAGAAGCCCCAATTCCTGGCAGACGCAGCAACGGAGGTGAAGGGTGCGAGGCATCCGCCATGGAATTACACAGAGCGCCGACCCAACAGACGACGCAAAGAGAGAAAAAGACCGTCAACGCCCCTACACGCTCGACAAGCAAAGGCGCATACGACGATGTAACAGTCACAGCGAATGACTAACGGTGATCAGCTCCACCCAACAACCATGGGGACCAAATTCCAGGCGAAAAAAAGGGCGACCGAAGTCGCCCTTTCTTAACAACCAAAACTTAGTTCTGGTTTTCCATCTGTGCACGGATCAGATCACCAATGGTGGTCGGGCCGGTGCTCTCAGTGCTGTCTGCTTTGTTACGCAGCGACTGGATGGCTTCTTTCTCGTCTTCAACGTCTTTCGACTTGATCGACAGGCTGATCACGCGGCTCTTGCGATCAACGCTGATGATCTTGGCTTCAACTTCTTCGCCTTCTTTCAGCACGTTGCGCGCGTCTTCAACGCGGTCACGGCTGATTTCGGAAGCTTTCAGGGTCGCTTCGATGCCTTCGGCCAGGGTGATCACAGCGCCCTTAGCGTCGACTTCTTTCACGATACCGCGAATGATGGTGCCTTTGTCGTTAACAGCAACGTAGTCGGAGAACGGATCTTCTTCCAGCTGCTTGATACCCAGGGAGATGCGCTCGCGCTCCGGGTCAACCGACAGGATGACGGTTTCCAGCTCGTCGCCCTTCTTGAAGCGACGTACGGCTTCTTCGCCGACTTCGTTCCAGGAGATATCGGACAGGTGAACCAGGCCGTCGATGCCGCCGTCCAGACCAATGAAGATACCGAAATCGGTGATCGACTTGATGGTGCCGGAGATCTTGTCACCCTTGTTGAACTGGCCGGAGAAATCTTCCCATGGGTTGGTTTTGCACTGCTTGATACCCAGGGAGATACGACGACGCTCTTCGTCGATGTCCAGAACCATAACTTCCACTTCGTCGCCAACCTGAACGACTTTCGACGGGTGGATGTTTTTGTTGGTCCAGTCCATTTCGGAAACGTGCACCAGGCCTTCCACGCCTTCTTCCAGCTCTGCGAAGCAGCCGTAGTCGGTCAGGTTGGTAACACGCGCCATGACACGGGTGTCTTGCGGGTAACGTGCCTTGATAGCAACCCATGGGTCTTCGCCCAGTTGCTTCAGGCCCAGGGAAACGCGGTTACGCTCGCGATCGTACTTCAGTACCTTGACATCGATCTCGTCGCCAACGTTGACGATCTCGGACGGGTGCTTGATACGCTTCCAGGCCATGTCGGTGATGTGCAGCAGACCATCGACGCCGCCCAGGTCAACGAACGCACCGTAGTCGGTGAGGTTCTTGACGATACCTTTGACCTGCTGACCTTCTTGCAGGGATTCCAGCAGGGCTTCACGCTCTGCGGAGTTCTCTGCTTCCAGCACGCTGCGACGGGAAACGACAACGTTGTTGCGCTTCTGGTCCAGCTTTATGCCCTTGAACTCGCGCTCTTTGCCTTCCAGGTGAGTGGTATCACGCACCGGACGGACATCGACCAAGGAACCTGGGAGGAACGCACGGATGCCGCTAACGTCGACCGTGAAGCCGCCTTTAACCTTACCGTTGATAACGCCCTTGACCACTTCCTCAGCGGCGAAAGCTGCTTCCAGAACGATCCAGCACTCGGCACGCTTGGCTTTTTCGCGGGACAGCTTGGTTTCACCGAAGCCATCTTCAACCGCGTCCAGCGCAACGTGAACTTCATCCCCAACGTTGATGGCCAGCTCGCCAGCGTCGTTGTAGAACTGCTCCAGCGGGATGAGACCTTCAGACTTCAGACCTGCGTGAACGGTTACCCAACCAGCTTGGTAATCGATATCGACGATGATCGCAGTGATGATCGCGCCAGCCTGAAGGTTGAGGGTCTTTAGGCTTTCTTCAAAAAGTTCTGCAAAGCTTTCGCTCATGTTGATTCCTGTTGATTCAGGGCGGGGAATTCCGCCCAAACCACATTCCAGTCAATGTGGGTACGTTCATATAAAAAGAGGCCTGCGGGACTAGGACTGGTTTCCCACATGCCTCCTTGCGAGCCGTTCGACTTAAGCAGCCGTGGCTCTGGTCACCCGGCGAGGTCGCGGTTGGCGACTTCGCTCAGAATGCGTTCCAGCACATCTTCAATCGACAATTCGGTGGAATCCAGCAGGATCGCATCGGCAGCCGGCTTGAGCGGTGCCACTGCGCGCTGGGTATCGCGCTCATCGCGCGCCCGAATCTCGTCAAGAAGACTCGCGAGATTAACATCATGGCCCTTGCCCTTCAACTGCAAGTAACGTCTGCGCGCACGTTCCTCGGCGCTGGCGGTAAGAAATACCTTCAGCGGCGCCTCGGGAAACACCACGGTACCCATGTCGCGACCATCGGCGACCAGGCCGGGCATTTCCTTAAAAGCCTGCTGACGCTGCAGCAGCGCTTCACGCACTGCAGGCAGCGACGCCACCTGAGAAGCACCAGCGCCGACCTGCTCGTTGCGGATCACGTCAGTCACCTCCTCGCCTTCGAGGATGATGCTCTGGCCCTTACCATCGGCTGCAGCAATAAACTGCACGTCAAGGTGCGCCGCCAGAACCTTCATCGCTTCTTCATTGGTCAGGTCAACGCCATGGTTGCTGGCAGCGAAGGCCAGCAGGCGATACAGGGCGCCCGAGTCGAGCAGGTTCCAGCCGAGCTGACGCGCCAGCAAGCCAGCGATGGTGCCCTTACCCGAACCGCTGGGGCCGTCGATGGTGATAACCGGCGCCTGAATCATCATGATCTGCCCTCTTCGCTCACGCGGATGCCGACCTGCGCCGCCAGAGCGAGGAAGTTGGGGAAAGAAGTGGCGACGTTGGCGCAGTCATGAATGCGGATCGGCGCCGAGGCGCGCAGCGACGCGACGCTGAAGGACATGGCGATGCGGTGGTCGCCATGGCTGACGACTTCACCGCCACCCAGCTGGCCACCCTCGATGATGATGCCATCCGGAGTCGGCTCACACTGGATGCCAAGCGCCTGCAGACCGTCCGCCATGACCTGAATGCGATCGGACTCTTTAACACGCAGTTCTTCGGCGCCGCGCAGCACGGTACGCCCACTTGCACAGGCCGCTGCTACGAACAGCACCGGGAACTCGTCGATGGCCAGCGGCACCAGGTCTTCGGGGATATCGATACCCTTGAGCGAGGCCGAACGTACGCGCAGGTCCGCCACCGGCTCACCGCCGACTTCGCGCTGGTTTTCCAGGGTGATATCGCCGCCCATCAGTCGCAGGATGTCGATCACTCCAGTGCGGGTCGGGTTGATGCCGACGTGCTCAAGCACCAGCTCGGAATCACGAGCAATGCTGCCCGCCACCAGAAAGAAAGCCGCCGAAGAAATATCCGCCGGCACCTCGATACGGGTGGCGCTCAGCGCCCCGCCGCTGCTCAGGCTCGCCGTGGCGCCTTCGGTCTTCACCGAATAACCGAAGCCGCGCAGCATGCGCTCGGTATGGTCGCGGGTGGGTGCAGGCTCGGTCACCGAGGTTTCCCCAGCAGCGTACAAGCCCGCCAGCAACAGGCAGGATTTGACCTGGGCGCTGGCCATCGGCATGTCGTAATGCATGCCAGTCAGGCGCTGCCCACCTTTGATGCTCAGCGGCGGGCGACCTTCCGGACCGGTCTCGATCACCGCGCCCATTTCGCGCAGCGGCTTGGCCACGCGGTTCATCGGTCGCTTGGACAATGAAGCGTCGCCGGTCAGGGTGACGTCGAACGGCTGGCCAGCGAGCAGGCCCGAAAGCAGGCGCATCGAGGTGCCCGAGTTGCCCATATACAGCGGACCAGCCGGCGCCTTGAGACCATGCAGGCCGACACCATGAATAGTCACGCGGCCATGATGCGGACCTTCGATGACCACGCCCATGTCGCGAAACGCTTGCAGGGTCGCCAGGGCGTCTTCCCCTTCAAGGAAGCCTTCCACCTCAGTGGTACCGGTGGCCAGGGAACCGAGCATGATCGAGCGGTGCGAAATGGATTTGTCGCCCGGTACGCGAATGCGCCCCGACAGGGTACCGCCCGGGTTGGCCAGGAAAATCAGATCATCGTTCGAGTGCATAGCGTCCACATAAGCCCTGCGGGCCAAAATTTTACTGAAATGTTCGCGGGCCACCCGGGCGCGTGTGAATACGCCCAGCAATTGGTGCCCGTCCCCAGCGTCGACCGCATCGCGCAGGGCGTCGAGGTCGTCACGAAACAGATCCAGGGTGTGCAGCACGGCCTCGCGGTTGGCGAGAAAGATATCGTGCCACATCACCGGATCGCTGCCGGCGATCCGCGTGAAATCACGGAAGCCGCCGGCGGCATAGCGAAAAATCTCCAGGTTCTCGCTGCGTTTGGCCAACGAATCAACCAAACCGAATGCCAGCAAATGCGGCAGATGGCTGGTGGCTGCGAGCACCTGGTCATGGTGTTCGACCTGCATGTGCTCGACATCCGCGTCCAAGGCGCGCCACAGGCTATCGACCAACGCCACGGCAGCCGGGTCAGTGCCCTCCAGCGGCGTCAGGATCATCTTGTGCCGGCGGAACAGCTCGCCATTGGCCGCTTCAACGCCGCTTTGCTCCGAGCCGGCAATCGGATGGCCCGGCACGAAGCGCGCGGGTAACTCGCCAAATGCGCGGCGCGCAGCACGTACAACATTGCCCTTGGCACTGCCAACGTCAGTCAGCACGGCATCGCCCAACTCCAGGCGGGCCAGCTCGCCCAAGAGCTTTTCCATCGCCAGAATAGGCACCGCCAGTTGAATGACATCCGCCCCTTGGCACGCCACGGCCAGGTCGCGCTCGCAGCGGTCGACCACGCCCAGCTCAACCGCCAGACGGCACGACTCAGGATCCAGATCGACGCCCACCACCTCACGGCACAAGCCCCGCGCGCGCAGCCCTTTGGCGAAGGAGCCGCCAATCAGGCCAAGCCCGATCACCACCAGGCGGCCCACACTAGCTGCGCCGGGTTGCAGTGCTGTGACGCCTGCCGAATTCAGCTCGCTCACGCCGCCAGCACCTTACCCAGGGCCGCAAGGAAACGGGTGTTCTCCTCAGGCAGGCCGATGGATACACGCAGGTAATTAGGCATGCCGTAGTTGGTCACTGGCCGCACGATCACCCCTTCGCCCAGCAGGGCCTGGTAGATCGGCAGGCCAGGCTGACCCAGGTCGACCGCGATAAAGTTGGCCTTGGAGGCGATCCAGCTCAAACCCAACTCGCGGAAGCCGGCTTCCAGCTGCGCCATGCCGGCCGCGTTGATGCGCCGGCTTTCGGCCAGATAGTCGGCATCGTCGAATGCGGCACAGGCCGCAGCCAGCGCCAGGCTGTTGACGTTGAACGGCTGCCGTACACGGTTCAGCACATCGGCGATTTGCGCTGAGCTGATCCCATAGCCGACACGCAGCGCCGCCAAACCGTAAGCCTTGGAGAAAGTCCGCGAGACCAGCAGATTGCCATGGGCGGCCAGGTAGTCGAGGCCATCGGGCAACTCTTCGCCTTCGGCATATTCGATATAGGCCTCATCCAGCACCACCAGCACCTGCTCGGGCACGCGCGCCAGGAAATTCGCCAGCGCCTGCGGGCCGAACCAGGTGCCGGTCGGGTTGTTCGGGTTGGCGATGAATACCACACGGGTCTGCGCATCGATCGCCGCCAGCATGGCGTCGAGGTCATGCCCGTATTCTTTGGCTGGCACGACCTTAGCTGCGGCACCCACCGCCTGAGTGGCGATGGGGTAAACCGCAAACGCGTGCTCGCTGAATACCGCATTGAGGCCGGGCGCCAGATACGCGCGCGCCACCAGCTCGAGAATATCGTTGGAGCCATTGCCCAGGGTGACTTGGCCAACCTGCACACCGCAACGCGTGGCCAACAGGCTCTTGAGGGCGAAACCGTTGCCGTCGGGGTAACGCGTCAGCTCGCTGAACTCGGCGGCAATCGCCTGCAGCGCCTTTGGACTTGGGCCGAGCGGGTTCTCGTTGCTCGCCAGCTTGACGATGCCGGCCGGGTCGAGACCCAGCTCACGGGCCAGTTCATCAACCGGCTTGCCAGGCACATAGGGGGACAGTTTTTGCACGCCCGGCTGTGCCAAGGCAAGGAAATCACAGGTCATAGCTGCAAGCCTCAAGCTATAAGCCACAAGCCACAAGCCAGTACGCCGCTCACTTGCAGCCCTTAGCTTGCAGCTTGCAGCTGCTATTTAAAGTACCGCTTTCGGGTAGGAGCCCAGCACCTTGAGCGCCACGGCTTCCTGATTCAGCTTCTCCAGCACGTCCTTAATCAGCGGATCGCGGTGGTGGCCGACGAAGTCGATAAAGAACACGTAGGTCCACTTACCACTGCGCGACGGACGCGTTTCAATGCGTGTGAGGTCGATGCCGTTGTTGTGGAACGGCACCAGCAGTTCATGCAGCGCGCCCGGCTTGTTGCGCATGGACACGATGACCGAGGTTTTGTCGTCGCCGGTGGGCGGCACTTCTTGGCTGCCGATAATCAGGAAGCGCGTGGAGTTGTCCGGGCGATCCTCAATCTTTTCCGCCAGCTTGGTCAGGCCATACAGGCTGGCCGCCATGTCACCGGCGATGGCAGCGCTGTTCCACTCGCTCTTCACCCGTTTGGCAGCGTCGGCATTACTCGACACCGCCACGCGCTCGACGTTCGGGTAATGCGCATCCAGCCATTTACGGCACTGAGCCAAGGACTGGGCGTGGGAGTAGATGCGGGTGATCTTGTCAGTCTGGGTGGTTTCCCCGACCAGCAGGTGATGGTGGATACGCAGCTCCACCTCGCCACAGATGACCATGTCGTGTTCAAGGAAGCTGTCGAGGGTGTGGTTGATCGCGCCCTCGGTGGAGTTCTCCACCGGCACTACACCAAAGTTCACCGCTCCGGCCGCGACCTCGCGGAATACCTCATCAATGGCCGCCATCGGCACACTGATTACAGCGTGACCAAAGTGTTTCATGGCCGCAGCCTGGGAGAACGTGCCCTCAGGACCGAGGTAAGCGACCTTCAGCGGGTTTTCCAGCGCCAGGCAGGAAGACATGATCTCGCGGAACAACCGCGCCATTTCCTCATTGCCCAGCGGGCCCTGATTGCGCTCCATGACGCGTTTGAGTACCTGCGCTTCGCGCTCAGGCCGGTAGAAAACGGGCTTTTCACCGACGGGCAGGGATTTCATTTTGACCCGCGCAACTTCTTCGGCGCAGCGCGCGCGGTCACTGATCAGCTCGAGAATCTTCTCGTCGAGGCCGTCGATGCGCAGGCGCAGCGCTTGCAGCTCCTGCTCGGAGATTGCATCGCTCATCAACCGTGCTCCTTCTCGAATTCCGCCATATAAGCGACCAGGGCCTCAACCGCATCTAGGCCCACCGCATTGTAGATGGAGGCACGCATGCCACCCACCGAGCGATGACCCTTGAGGTTGAGCAGACCGCGCGCATCGGCACCGGCGAGGAACGCCTTGTCCAGCTTCTCGTCAGCCAAGCGGAACGGCACGTTCATCCAGGAGCGAGCGTTGTGGGCGATGGGGTTGCTGTAGAAATCACTGGTATCGATGGCCTTGTACAGCAGGTCTTTCTTGGCGCGGTTGATCCGCTCCATGGCGGCCACCCCGCCCTGCTCTTTCAGCCACTCGAATACGAGGCCGGACAAGTACCAGGAGAAGGTCGCCGGAGTGTTGTACATCGAGCCGTTATCGGCCGCGATCTTGTAGTTGAGCATGGTCGGGCAGACGCTACGGGCACGGCCGAGCAGGTCTTCACGGACGATGGCCACCACCAAGCCGCTGGGGCCGATGTTCTTCTGTGCGCCGGCGTAGATCAGGCCGAACTTAGACACATCAATCGGGCGCGAAAGGATGTCGGAAGACATGTCCGCCACCAGCGGCACGTCACCCACTTCAGGAATCCAGTCAAACTGCAGGCCACCGATGGTTTCGTTGCTCGCGTAGTGCAGGTAGGCGGCGTCTTTCGACAGTTGCCACTCGTTCTGCCCGGGGATGGCGAAGTAGTCATAGGCCTTGGCGCTGGCCGCTACATTGATGTTGCCGTAGCGGCTGGCTTCTTCGATGCTTTTCTTCGACCAGATACCGGTGTCGATGTAGTCGGCGACACCATCTTCAGGCAGCAGGTTGAGCGGGATTTCAGCGAACTGTTGGCTGGCGCCGCCTTGCAGGAACAGCACCTTGTAGTCGGATGGAATTTCCATCAAATCACGCAGGTCCTGCTCGGCCTTTTCGGCAATGGCGGTATATTCGTCACTGCGATGGCTCATTTCCATGACCGACAGGCCTTTACCCTGCCAATCGAGAAGCTCAGCCTGGGCGCGTTGCAGAACAGCTTCGGGGAGCGCGGCAGGGCCGGCGCAGAAGTTAAAGGCTCGCTTGCTCACATCCACTCTCTCTCAGATTCACCGAATACCACCCTCCCGACGAGGGCGCATGCACTGCCTTACCAAACAGTCGACACATACGGCCTAAAACGGCATGCCTGCCACAACCTCAGGGTCGTGGCAGGTGCACTCCTTAGGCGTCGCGCTCTTCCTCGGCCTGCTCGCCAGCGTCTACGACCGGCTCGTCGCCAAGCGCCTCATCGGCCTCGACTGGGGCAATCGGGTTGCCCTCTTCGTCCAGCACCAGCTCCTCGGCGTCTTCGTCCTCGGAAGGCTCCTGTACGCGCTCCAGGCCCACCAGCTTCTCGTCCTTGGCCAGCTTGATCAGGGTTACGCCCTGAGTGTTGCGGCCCAGGCTGGAGATTTCGCTGACACGGGTACGCACCAGCGTGCCCTGGTCGGAGATCAGCATTATTTCCTCGCCGTCGAGCACCTGCACAGCGCCCACCAGCTTACCGTTACGCTCGTTGCTGACCATGGCGATCACGCCCTGGCCGCCACGACCGCGACGGGGGAACTCAACCATTTCGGTACGTTTGCCGAAGCCACGCTCGGAAGCGGTGAGGATTTGCGCCTCGGCTTCGGGGATCAGCATGGAAATGATGCGCTGACCTTCAGGCAGGCGCATACCCCGCACACCGCGCGCCGTACGGCCCATGGTGCGCACTTTGCTTTCTTTGAAGCGGATGACCTTGCCACCGTCAGAGAACATCATCACGTCACGCGCGCCGTCGGTTACGGCAGCGGCGATCAGGGTGTCATCCTCGTCCAGCTTGAGAGCAATCAGGCCAGAGCTGCGCGGACGGCTGAACTGCACCAGCGGGGTCTTCTTCACGGTGCCTTTGGCGGTACTCATAAAGATGTAGGCGCCTGTTGGCTCGTCTTCACCTTCGCCGTCTTCGGCGTCATCACCTTCGGCCAGGTCTTCGATTTCTTCCTGCTCGACGACCACGCCTTCGATGTCCTCAACCTCGTCACCGGCCTGCTCACGCAGGGCCTCAAGGTCGACCTGCAGCATGGCGGTGATGCGCTCACCTTCGCTCAACGGCAGCAGGTTAACCATCGGCCGACCACGGGAGGCACGGGACGCTTCGGGGATTTCGTAGGTTTTCAGCCAGTACACCTTGCCCTTGCTGGAGAACAGCAACAGCGTCGAGTGGCTGTTGGCGACCAACAGGTGCTCGATGTAGTCCTCGTCTTTGATCCCGCTGGCAGACTTGCCACGGCCACCGCGACGCTGAGCCTGGTAGGCGGTCAGCGGCTGGCTCTTGGCGTAGCCGGTGTGGGAAATGGTTACCACACGGTCTTCTTCGGTGATCAAGTCAGCCAGCGAGAGGTCCATGCGCGAGGCGACGATTTCGGTACGGCGGGCGTCGCCAAACTCGGCCTTGACGCTCTCCAGCTCTTCGCGGATGACTTCCATCAGGCGCACGGCGCTGGTCAGGATGCGGATCAGCTCGCCGATCTGGGTCAGAATCTCCTGGTACTCGGCCAGCAGCTTCTCGTGCTCCAGACCCGTCAGGCGGTGCAGACGCAGCTCGAGAATCGCCTGGGCCTGTTCCGGCGACAGGTAGTACTTACCGTCACGCAGACCGTATTGCGGGTCAAGGTTTTCCGGACGGCAGGAGTCAGCACCGGCGCGCTCGACCATGGCTTCCACTGCGGTGGATTCCCAGGGCGTGGTGATCAGCGCTTCCTTGGCTTCGGCCGGGGTCGGCGAGGCCTTGATCAGCGCGATCACCGGGTCGATGTTGGACAGGGCGACCGCCTGGCCTTCCAGAATATGCCCGCGCTCACGCGCTTTGCGCAGCTCGAACACGGTGCGCCGGGTGACGACTTCGCGGCGGTGCAGGATAAAGGCTTCGAGCATGTCCTTGAGGTTAAGGACCTTCGGCTGACCGTCGATCAGCGCGACCACGTTGATGCCGAACACGCTCTGCATCTGGGTCTGGGCGTAGAGGTTGTTGAGCACCACTTCCGGCACTTCACCACGACGCAGTTCGATCACGATGCGCATGCCGTCTTTGTCGGACTCATCGCGCAGCTCGGTGATGCCTTCGAGCTTCTTCTCTTTAACCAGCTCAGCAATCTTCTCGATCAGCCGCGCCTTGTTCAGCTGGTACGGCAGCTCGCTGACGATGATCTGCTGGCGGCCACCGACCTTGTCGATATCTTCGATGATCGCCCGGGCACGGATATAGATGCGCCCGCGACCTGTACGGTAGGCCTCGACGATACCGGCACGGCCATTGATGATCGCGGCCGTCGGGAAGTCCGGACCCGGAATGTACTGCATCAGGTCATCGATGCTGAGCTCAGGGTTGTCGATCAGCGCCAGGCAGCCGTCGATCACTTCACTTAGGTTGTGCGGCGGAATGTTGGTCGCCATGCCCACGGCGATACCGCTGGAGCCGTTGACCAGCAGGTTGGGAATCTTGGTCGGCATAACCGCCGGGATCATTTCGGTGCCGTCGTAGTTCGGCACCCAATCCACGGTTTCTTTATGCAGGTCGGCCAGCAGCTCATGGGCCAGCTTGGTCATACGCACTTCGGTGTAACGCATGGCCGCGGCGTTGTCGCCGTCGACGGAACCGAAGTTGCCCTGACCGTCGACCAGCAGGTAGCGCAGGGAGAATGGCTGCGCCATGCGTACGATGGTGTCATACACCGCCGTATCACCATGCGGGTGATACTTACCGATCACGTCACCGACCACACGGGCGGACTTCTTGTACGCCTTGTTCCAGTCGTTACCCAGTTCACTCATCGCAAACAGTACACGGCGATGCACGGGCTTGAGGCCATCACGGGCATCCGGCAACGCACGACCGACGATCACGCTCATCGCGTAGTCGAGGTAGGACTGTTTGAGTTCGTCTTCGATATTGACCGGGAGGATTTCTTTGGCCAGTTCGCCCATGAGTAGCCTGGTTCCTTTTTCTGGTGATGCCCCACGCGGCTCATGCTGAACCACCCGAAGCGCGCCGCCATGGCTCTATGCCAGTAACGACTCACGACAAATCAATGAGTTATGCCATGTAACTGCGCAGTTAAGGCGCCTCTTTTGAGCGCCCCTGTAAACCGCCGGAGATTACCACAAACACGGCCGCGCACCTATCCCCGACAACTGTCTAAGCGGTGTATCGGCAGCTCAGTGCAGGCGCTTGCGGCACATCAGTTGCGCCAGCTTCTCGCCGTCTGGCCGATCAATCACGCCCTTCTCGGTCACCAGGAAATCAATCAGATCAGCCGGCGTCACATCAAAGACTGGATTCACCGCCTCGACGCCGACGCCCAAGCGCCGACCATCGATCTCCAGCAACTCGGCGTCATCACGCGCCTCCAGCAGGATGTCATCACCGCTCTCGGTGGCCATATCAATAGTCGAGCTGGGCGCCACCACCATAAAACGAACACCATGGTGCATGGCATTGACGGCCAGCTGATAGGTCCCGATCTTGGCCGCGATGTCGCCGTTTGCAGCAATGCGGTCGGCTCCGACGACAATCCAGGTGATACCACGGGTTTTCAGCAGGTGCGCCACGGCCGAATCGACACTGATGGTCACCGGCACACCGTGACTGGCCAGCTCCCAGGCAGCCAACCGTGCACCCTGCAGCCAGGGGCGGGTTTCACCGATGTAGACACGCTCGACCAAGCCATCCAGGAACGCTGCCTGAATGACCCCCTGGGCCGTTCCAACACCCGCTGTCGCCAGGGCGCCGGTATTGCTGTGCGTGAACAGGTTCTGCAAATTGCCCTGGTGCTTGCGAATCAACTCCAAACCCAACTGCGCCATGGTCAGATTGGCTTCGCGATCACTTGACTCAATATCCTGGGCAACCTGCTCAAGCGCGGCTAAAGGCTCGCCTGCGCGCACCACTCGAGTTAAACACTCACGCATACGCTGCAGCGCCCACCCCAGGTTTGCCGACGTCGGTCGCGCCGCCGCCAGCACCAGCATGTCGGCCTCAAGTTCCTGACGCCAGTCATCGCCTTCCGCCAGGCGCGCGCGCGCACCCAGCACGACCCCGTACGCCGCCGCAATACCGACCGCCGACGCGCCGCGCACCACCATGGACTGAATAGCCAATGCCACTTCGGCCGCCGAGGTACAGGCATGCCAGTACTCCTCGAACGGCAGCCGGCGCTGATCAATCAGATACAGGGCATCCGGACGCCACTCGATGGCCTTGACCCGCCCCGCAACCAGCAATTGCTCGCGCATCCTTCACCTCAACCCGGAAAAAACCACACAGTATACGCAGCCCCGGCGAACCTGGCGCCCTGTGCGCAGCCATACGGCGGGGCCTGCCGGCTGCGACTTCAAGGCCACGGCGTTCCACTATAAACTCATACCCTTTTGAGCCAAGGCGACCCCATGACTGACGCACCGCTGGATCTGCTTCTGCTGCCAACCTGGTTGGTTCCTGTCGAGCCAGCCGGTGTCGTCCTGCACGCACACGGGATCGGCATACGCGACGGGCAGATTGCCCTCATCGCGCCGCGCGAGCACGCCCTGCGTCATCCCGCCCGGGAAGTGCTCGAGCTGCCAGGCCGCCTGCTTGCACCGGGCCTGGTCAACGCCCACGGGCATGCTGCGATGACGCTGTTCCGCGGCCTCGCGGACGACCTGCCACTGATGACCTGGCTGGAGCAACATATCTGGCCCGCCGAGTCGAAATGGGTCGATGAAGCCTTTGTCCGTGACGGCACCGACCTGGCCATCGCCGAGCAACTCAAGGGCGGCATCACCTGCTTCTCGGACATGTACTTCTTTCCCAACGTCGCTAGCGAGCGCGTGCATGCCAGCGGCATGCGCGCACAAATCACCATTCCGGTGCTGGACTTCGCGATACCAGGTGCGCGTGACGCCCAGGAAGCGCTGCGCAAAGGCGTCGAACTGTTCGCCGACCTCAAGCATCATCCACGCATCAAGATTGCGTTCGGCCCCCATGCGCCCTACACCGTCAGCGATGACAAACTCGAGAGCATCCGCACCCTCGCCGAGGAGCTGGAAGCCGGCATCCACATGCACGTACAGGAAACAGCGTTCGAGGTGCAACAGAGCATGGAGCTGCACGGCCAACGCCCCCTGGCTAGGTTGCAGCGCCTCGGGCTACTTGGGCCGCGCTTTCAGGCGGTGCACATGACCCAGATCGACGATGACGACCTGGCCATGCTGGTCACCAGCAACACCAGCGTCATTCACTGCCCCGAGTCCAACCTCAAACTGGCCAGCGGGTTCTGTCCGGTGGAGCGCCTGTGGCAAGCAGGCGTCAACGTCGCAGTCGGCACCGATGGTGCTGCCAGCAATAACGACCTGGACCTGCTCGGCGAAACCCGCACCGCCGCCCTGCTCGCTAAGGCGGTTGCAGGCTCGGCGACCGCCCTGGACGCCCATCGCGCGCTGCGCATGGCCACGCTCAACGGCGCCCGCGCCCTGGGCCTGGAGCAGGAGATCGGCTCACTGGAAGTCGGTAAGGCGGCCGACCTTACGGCATTCGACCTGCGCGGGCTGGCACAACAGCCAATCTACGACCCGATTTCCCAGTTGATCTACGCCAGTGGCCGGCAGTGCGTGGAGCATGTCTGGGTCGGCGGTAAGCAACTGGTCGATAGCGGGCGCCTGACGCGCCTCGACGAAGCCGCACTGATCGAAAGCGCGCAAACCTGGGGCCAGCGCATCGCCGCGCGCTGACCGCGCCGAAGAACTGCGACAAACTGACATACACTGACCCGCATCCTCGGGCCCACCGCATACAGGGAAACTGGCACCATAAGCGCCAGGCTTTCCGCCACCGTCTACTCAGGAATCATCATGAGCAACGTCGACCACGCCGAAATCGCCAAATTCGAAGCCCTCGCCCACCGCTGGTGGGACCGCGAAAGCGAGTTCAAACCGCTGCACGACATCAACCCGCTGCGGGTCAACTGGATCGACGAGCGCGTCGGCCTGGCCGGCAAACGCGTTCTGGACGTAGGCTGCGGTGGCGGCATCCTCAGTGAGTCGATGGCGTTGCGCGGGGCCACGGTGACCGGTATCGACATGGGCGAAGCACCCCTGGCGGTGGCGCGGCTGCATCAACTGGAATCCGGCGTGCAGGTCGATTACCGGCAGATCACGGCCGAAGGCCTGGCGGCAGAGATGCCTGAGCAGTTTGACGTAGTCACTTGCCTGGAAATGCTTGAGCACGTGCCTGATCCATCCTCGGTGATTCGCGCGTGCCACGCATTGGTCAAGCCGGGCGGCCAGGTGTTCTTCTCGACCATCAACCGCAACCCCAAGGCATACCTGTTTGCGGTGATCGGTGCCGAGTACATCCTGCGCTTGCTGCCGCGCGGCACCCATGACTTCAAGAAATTCATCCGCCCCTCTGAGCTGGGCGCCTGGAGCCGCACCGCCGGCCTTGAAGTCAAAGACATCATCGGCCTGACCTATAACCCATTGACCAAGCACTACAAGCTGGCCAACGACGTCGACGTCAATTACATGATCCAGACCCTGCGCGAGGAGTGAGGCGCATGCGTTTACGCGCGGTTCTATTTGACATGGACGGTACGCTGCTCGACAGCGCGCCGGACTTTATTGCGATCTGCCAGGCCATGCGCGCCGAGCGCGGGTTGCCAGCAGTGGCCGACACCCTGATTCGCGATCAGGTATCCGGTGGTGCACGTGCGATGATCGCCGCTGCATTTGCCCTGCCACCAGAAGACCCGGCCTTCGAGCCCCTGCGCCTGGAGTTTCTGGAGCGCTACCAGGATCAGTGCGCAGTGCTCACCCGCCCGTTCGACGGCATGGACGCGCTGCTCGGCGACATCGAAGCCGCCCACTTACGCTGGGGGGTGGCAACCAATAAGCCGGTGCGCTTTGCCGAGCCCATCATGCAGCGCCTGGGCCTGGCGCAACGTTGCGCCGTGCTGGTGTGCCCAGACCACGTCAGCCAGAGCAAGCCAGACCCGGAGATGATCCTGCTGGCCTGTCAGCAACTCGACCTGCAGCCGGCAGAAATCCTCTTCATTGGTGACGATGCCCGTGACATCGAGGCTGGCCGCGCGGCTGGCTGCAGAACGGTCGCGGTGACCTATGGCTACATCCACCCAGACGACAACCCTCGCCACTGGGGTGCAGACGCCATCGTCGACCACCCACTGGAGTTGCGCACAGTGCTGGACCAGGCGCTCTGCCGCTGCTAGGCACGGCAAGCCAACCCAGAACACCCAGCCGCAATTCGCGCCCTCTTAAACTTGAAGCTTGAAGCCCGGCGCTAGAAGCGCTGCCCAAGGAGCCCCCATGTTCGATTACACCGCCCGCCCCGACCTGCTTAAAGGCCGTACCATTCTGGTGACGGGCGCAGGGCGTGGCATAGGCGCTGCCGCCGCACGCTGCTTTGCCGCCCATGGCGCCACGGTGTTACTACTGGGCAAAACCGAAGAAAACCTGAGCCGCGTGTATGACGCCATCGAGGCGGCCGGCCACCCGCAACCAGCGGTGATTCCGTTTAACCTGGAAACGGCGCTGCCGCACCAGTACGACGAACTGGCCGCAATGATCGAAAGCGAGTTCGGCCACCTCGACGGCCTGCTGCACAATGCCTCGATCATCGGCCCGCGCACGCCGATGGAACAGCTGTCCGGCGACAACTTCGCCCGCGTCATGCAGGTCAACGTCAACGCCGTCTTTATGCTCACCAGCACCCTGCTGCCCCTGCTCAAGCTCTCCAGCGACGCCTCGGTGGTGTTCACCTCCAGCAGCGTGGGCCGTAAGGGCCGGGCTTACTGGGGCGCCTATGCCGTGTCCAAGTTCGCCAATGAGGGGCTGATGCAGGTCCTGGCCGATGAAGTCGAGGGTATCGCGTCCGTCCGCGCCAATAGCGTCAACCCGGGCGCTACCCGTACCGACATGCGCGCCCAGGCTTACCCCGGTGAAAACCCGGCCAACAACCCGACACCTGAATCCATCATGCCGGTGTACCTGTACCTGATGGGCCCCGACAGTGCAGGCGTGAACGGCCAGGCGCTGGACGCCCAGTAGTAAGCGCCCCACCTGCGACGGGAATCTGTCGCATACCCTTACCGGCCGGCAAAAGCCTGCCGGCCTCGTGGCAAAACAATGGCACTGCATGCATGGCCAAGCCCGTAAAACCTACATAAGTCGTTGATTTAACTGCCATTAAAACTATAAAAATTAGTTGGCACGAAACTCGCTAAATACCTCTGCATTGCCGCCCCAAAGCGCCAGAGGTCAAATGTTCATGGTCCCCCCCAGCCAAACCAACACCATCGATTTTGATGCTGCCAAGCTGCAAAGGCTGGGCTTTTCCAGCACACGCGCCCGCTCGCTGCGTCCGATCAGCCTGGCGCAACTGCGCCAGCAACTCAGCCTGCAGCTGCAGACCTCACTCGATGCCGAGCGCATCCTCAAGCTGTTCTTCGCCGAGGTGCCACGCCTGGTACCGCTCGACGCGATGGCCTACCAGCACGGCGCGAGCGACTTGCGTCTTGAGTTCGGTGACAAGGCGACCCATTCGGCCACCTATCGCCTGACGCACGAAGGCGAGCAGCTCGGCGAACTGGTGTTCCGCCGGCGCGTACGGTTTGCCGACGAGGAACTGGCGCAGCTGGAATCCCTGATGGCAGCGCTGATCTTCCCCCTGCGCAATGCGCTGCTGTATCGGGCTGCAGTGCAAAGCGCCATGCGCGATCCGCTGACGGACACCGGCAACCGCATTGCCATGGACCAGATCCTGCAGCGCGAGGTTGACCTGGCCAAACGCAACCTGCAGCCGTTGTCGCTGCTGATGCTTGATCTGGACCACTTCAAGCAAGTCAATGACACCTACGGCCACAGCGCTGGCGATGAAGTGCTCAAAGCCGTTGTCGGCACCATCAAGCACCTGCTGCGCAATGTCGATATGGTGTTCCGCTATGGCGGCGAGGAGTTCCTGGTACTGCTTTCCGGTACCCCTGCAGAAGCCGCGAACATGGTCGGCGAGCGCCTGCGTCAGGCGGTAGAAGACCTGCAATGCGTTGCAGAAGGCCAAGCCATCGAGCTGTCGATCAGCATCGGCTGCGCATCATTGCTGCCGAGCGAAACGGTGGAAAGCCTGCTGCGCCGCGCTGACGATGCGCTTTATGCGGCGAAACGCAACGGTCGAAACCGCATCGCCATGGCGGGCTAGCGCACAGCTGACAAAAAGAAACCCCTCACGCGCATCGCGCCTGAGGGGTTTTCTTTTGTTCAGCCAACCACTGCGTCTGCTGCCAGGTGCTGGGCGCCACGGTACCTGATCACAGGTCTGCGGCGCCCCGCGCCTTAGTCAGGCTTGCGAGGACCGCGCCCAAAACCCGGACGCTGACCTTCGGCAGCCGGTTGGCTGCGACGCTTGACCGGCGCACCCGCAGGCTTGCGGCTCGGACGCTCGCTCAGCTCGGGTGCCGAGCGGGTCTGTCCAGGCTTGCTCGGGCGCTTGCGATTTACGTCATTGGGACGCTCAGCGACCGGCGTGCCCTTACCGGCCTGACCACGCGAACCGCGACCGGCCGCTTCATCACGCGGCGCACGGGCCGGACGCTCAGCATCGCCACGGGCACCACGCCCACGATCGGCACCCGCATCAACCGGCGCGCCATGCGCAGGGCGCAAGGTACGCTCAGGACGTGCAGCGCGGCCAACCGGCTTGGCCGACTTACGCTGCAGGCGGTCGAGCTTGTCGCGGGTCTTTTCCTTCATATCCGGCAGAGCAACCGGCTTGAGGCCGACTTCCTCGCTAAGGATGTCCACTTCGCGCTGACTCATTTCACGCCAACGACCCATGGTCAGGTCGGACGTCATGAATACCGGACCAAAACGCACGCGCTTCAGCCGGCTGACCACCAAGCCTTGGGACTCCCACAGGCGACGCACTTCGCGGTTACGGCCTTCCATCACCACGCAGTGGTACCAATGGTTGAAGCCTTCGCCGCCCGGCGCTTCCTTGATGTCGGTGAACTTGGCTGGGCCGTCTTCGAGCATCACGCCGGCTTTCAGGCGCTCAATCATCTCTTCATCGACTTCGCCACGCACGCGCACCGCGTACTCGCGGTCCATCTGGTAGGACGGGTGCATCAGACGGTTGGCCAGCTCACCGTCGGTAGTGAACATCAGCAGACCGGTGGTGTTGATGTCGAGGCGACCGATATTGATCCAACGGCCTTCTTTCGGCCGTGGCAAACGATCGAACACGGTTGGGCGCTTTTCCGGGTCGTCGCGGGTGCAGATCTCGCCATCGGGCTTGTTATAAATGATCACGCGGCGCACCGTTTCGGCGGCTTCTTCACGCTTGATCAGGCGACCATCGATGGCGATGGCGTCATGCAGATCAACACGCTGGCCAAGGCTGGCCACGCTACCGTTGACCTTGACCCGGCCGGCACTGATCCACGACTCGATCTCGCGACGCGAGGCCAAGCCCATGCGCGCCATGACCTTTTGCAGCTTTTCGCCTGCGGGGCTGTATTCTTCGGATTCACTCATCTGGGCACCTCCCGGTGTTTTCTCTGGTGATGGATGACGCAGGGTCATCGAAGGGTCGCGGAGCATACGCCAATCGCGGCGTTTACGCACCTGCTGACTGAGCGTAGCAGCGAGTCAGCCCTTGCGCTTACCGATTGCGGCCAAGCCCAAAAGGCGCATATCGGCTTCGGCCAAGAGCGCCCGACGCTGGGGTTTGTCGAGTTTTTTCCATCCTTTGATTTCGGCCTTACGCAGCCCGCAACCGACGCAGACATCCTGCTTGAACGTGCATACCTTGATGCAAGGGTTCTTCAAGTCAGCCATGGACGGTGTCACCTCGCTCGCCAAGATTCGCGCTCACCGTAACGCTCAAGGCAAATGCGAACCAATCAAAAGCGACTATCGGTCTTATACCCACACAGGCGCTCAGCGCTGAACAGGATCGTCCTGTGCATCGAGCGGCTCACTTACATCAGCATTCGCCTCTTCTGCCTCTTCTGCCTCGTCGGCCTCGCGCAGGTCGTCGAAGTCGGTCTTGAGCCCCTGCTCCATGGCATCCAGCTCGGCCAGCAGGCTGCTGAAGCTGGGCTGCGCAACGGCCGGCTCGCCGGGCTCATCTGCCAGTGCCAAGTCGGCAAGGGCCTGCAAGCTCGCGGGCACGGGTGCGTCTTCGAGGTCCAGCACGGGCTCAGGCTCCAGTTCACGCAACGCCGCCAACGGCGGCAGCTCGTCGAGATTCTTCAGGTTGAAGTGATCGAGAAACGCGCGGGTGGTGGCGAACATCGCCGGACGCCCGGGCACATCGCGATGCCCCACTACACGAATCCACTCGCGCTCGAGCAGGGTCTTGACGATCTGACTGTTGACCGCCACGCCACGAATGTCTTCGATCTCGCCACGGGTGATCGGTTGGCGATAAGCGATCAGCGCCAGGGTTTCCAGCATCGCCCGTGAATAACGCTGCGGGCGCTCTTCCCACAGTCGGCCGACCCAGGGGGCGTAACGCTCACGCACCTGCAAGCGGTAACCCGAGGCCACCTCGACCAGCTCGAAGGCACGCCCCTCGCACGACTTACCCAGGTGGGCAATGGCCTTCTTGAACACCGCCGGGGCGGGCCGTTCGGCTTCCTCGAACAGCTCGTAGAAACGCTCCAGCGATTGCGGCTTACCCGAGGCGAGCAGAAAGGCTTCGAGCAGGCTGGCCAGTTCGCGAGGTTCGTTGAGGTTCATGTCATTCCGCTCGCGCACGCACGTGGATGGGGCCGAAGGCGTCATTCTGCACCAGCTCGACCAGCGATTCCTTGATCAGCTCGAGCACCGCCATAAAGGTCACCACCACCCCGAGCTTGCCCTCTTCAGCGCGGAACAGGCTGACGAAGGGCACAAAACCGCCGCCCTTGAGGCGCTCCAGCACTTCGCTCATGCGCTCACGGGTCGACAGGGCTTCGCGGGTCACCTGATGGCTCTCGAACATGTCGGCGCGGCGCAGCACCTCGGCCATGGACAGCAGCAATTCTTCCAGGCTGACATCCGGCAGCAGCTTGCGTGCCTTGGCCTGGGGCGCATCCAGACGCGGCACCGTCAGGTCACGACCGACCCGCGGCAGGGTGTCGATGCCCTCGGCGGCCACCTTGTAGCGCTCGTATTCCTGCAACCGGCGAATCAGCTCGGCGCGCGGGTCGTCTTCCTCGGCTTCAGCCTCGCTGGAGCGCGGCAGCAACATGCGCGACTTGATTTCGGCGAGCATAGCGGCCATCACCAGGTACTCAGCGGCCAGTTCCAGGCGCACTGACTGCATCAACTCGACATAGCCCATGTACTGGCGGGTGATTTCCGCCACGGGGATGTCGAGCACGTCGATGTTCTGCTTGCGGATCAGGTACAGCAACAAGTCGAGCGGGCCCTCGAAGGCTTCGAGAAACACCTCCAGTGCATCGGGCGGAATGTACAGATCCAGCGGCAATTCGGTGACCGCCTGGCCGTAAACCAGGGCAAACGGCAGCTCCTGCTGGGCGCCGGCCTGGTTATCGGATGCATCCTGGGGGACGGAGGCGGTCATGGGGCTCTCGTATTGGTTTAGCGGTAGTTCAGGCCCAGGGCCTGGCGAACATCGACCAGCGTATCGCGCGCTTCACTGCGCGCGCGCTCGGCGCCATCGGCGAGGATGCGCTGCACCAGCAACGGGTTCTCGCGGTACTCCGCACCCCGCGCCTGCAACGGCGCCAACCCGGCATTGATGGCCTCGATAAGTGCAGCCTTGCAGCCCTGGCAATCACCGCCGTCTGCCCGGCAATCAGGCGCCACAGCGTCGCCATTGAGCACGCTGGCATACGCCTGGCGCAACTGCCAGACCGGGCATGCCTCGCCTGAGCCAGACGCATCAGTGTTAACCGCAATGCGCTGAATTTTTTCCTCAACCTGCGCTGGGCTGTCGGACAGGAAAATGGCATTGCCGGCAATGCGCGACATGGCCTGACCATCCAGCCCTGGCAGGCGCAGCGCGTCCCCGATCAGGGCCTGGGGCTCAGGCAGCAACACCCGCGCGCCGCCTTCCAGGTAGCCAAACAAGCGCTCACGATCGCCCAGGGTAATGGCTTGCTGCTCCTTGAGCAGCGCGCGGGCCGTATCCAGCGCCTCATCATCGCCCTCAACCTGATAGGCGCTGCGCAGCCGTCGGTAAAGCGCAGCCGTCTTCTTGCCGAGTTTGAGAATGGCTGCCTCGGCCTTGGCTTCGAAATCCGGCTCGCAACCGTAGTGCTGGTTGAAACGCTGCGCCAGATCCCGGGCGAATGCCACATGCGCCAACTGCTCGCCGCCCACCGGCACCAGCCCGGCGCGGTACAGCAAGATATCGGCAGCCTGCAACAGCGGGTAGCCAAGACGGCCATAGGTCAGGGCTTCAGTCGGCGGACAAGATGGCAGCCGCTGCAGCCAATCCACCGGGCACGCCATCGACAGCAGCAGGTGCAGCTCAGCGTGCTCGGGAACCTGCGACTGCACAAACAGGGTGGCTGAGCTGGGGCTGACCCCCGCCGCCAACCAGTCGAGGGCCACGTCCAGTACGGCGTCGCCGAGCTGGGCGCCTACGCGCTGATCCACACTGAGGGCATGCCAGTCGGCGATGCAGAAGAAACACTGGTAGTTGTGCTGCAGCTGCGTCCAGCTCTTCAGCACACCGTGGTAGTGCCCGAGGTGCAACGGGCCTGTAGGGCGCATGCCAGATAGCACGCGACGTTCGGAATCGACCAGACTCAAACCGGATGACCTGCCTGAACAAAGGAAGCGCGAGTATAGCGAGCCAGCAGCCCCCTGGGGCAAGCCATCAACCGACGCTGAAGGGCGCAGGATCGCCGCAGCCGACGCGAATGACCTCCGGCTCGTCTTCCAGCAAGCTGACCACAGTGGAGGCCTCCACCCCGCCGAAGCCGCCGTCGATGATCAGGTCGACCTGACGCTCGAGCAGTTGGCGCATCTCATAGGGGTCGCTCATGGGCAGGGTTTCGCCCGGCAGAATCAGGCTGACGCTCATCAGCGGCTCGCCCAGTTCTTCGAGCAGCGCCTGCGCGATTGGGTGCTCCGGCACACGCAAACCCAGGGTGCGGCGCTTGGGGTGCAACAGCATGCGCGGCACTTCACGGGTGGCGTTGAGGATAAAGGTGTAAGGGCCTGGGGTGTGGCTCTTGAGTAAGCGAAATGCCGCGGTGTCGACCTTGGCGAAGGTACTCAGCTGCGACAGATCGCGGCACACCAAGGTGAAGTTGTGCTTATCGTCGAGCTGACGCAGACGGCGAATACGATCCACCGCACCTTTGTCTCCGATATGGCAGCCCAGGGCATAAGACGAGTCGGTCGGGTAGATGACCACTGCGCCGCCGCGAATCAACTCCACCGCCTGTTTAATCAGACGCGGCTGGGGATTTTCCGGATGGATCTGGAAGAATTGGCTCACAGCGACTCCCTGTTCAGATAATGGCCGGCTGCTGGACATGCTCGAAACGCATCCACAGTGGCGAAAGATCATCCGGCAGCGGGCGATAAAGACCCAACTCCGACCAGTCTCCTGGCGCATGGAAATCGCTGCCGGCACTCGCTTGCAAACCAAACTCACGCGCAAGAATGGCCAGGCTGCCAACCTGCTCAGGCGGCTGCAGGCCGTTGACCACCTCCAGCGCATGCCCGCCACCCTCTACAAAGGCGCTCACCAGTTTGCGCCGTTTGCTGCGCGTGAAATCGTACTGCCAAGGATGCGCCAGACTGATCCAGGCCCCCGAGGCACGCAAGGTTTCCAGGGTCTGATCCAGGCTTGGCCAGTGTTGTTTCACATCACCGAGCTTGCCGGAACCGAGCCACTTACGAAACGCCTCAGCGCGGTCTTTGACGTAGCCGGCCTGCACCAGAAAATCTGCAAAATGCGGGCGCGCCGGCGCGTTACCGCTGTCACCCAATGCCTGCTGGATCGCCCGAGCGCCATCCAATGCACCCGGCATGCCTTTGTTTTCCAGACGCTTGCCGATCTCCACGGCGCGCAGCCAGCGGCCGTCATGCAGCTCGGCGATGGCCGCGCACAGCGCTGGCGCATCCTGAGCAAAACCATAGCCCAACACATGAATGGTCGCCCCACCCCACTGACAGGACAACTCGATGCCGGTGACTAACTGCAGGCCAAGCTCATCGGCCGTAGCGCGGGCCTCATCCAGCCCCTCAAGGGTGTCGTGATCGGTCAGGGCAAGCAGCCGCACGCCCCGGGCATGCGCCCGAGCCACGACCATCGACGGCGGCAAGACGCCATCGGAGGCTGTGCTGTGGCAATGCAGGTCAACGTCCATAGGGGGCACTTTCTCGAAGATTCATGTTTGTTATTATGCCTTCAGACGCACATTCTTGCTGTCATCACTCAACATTTCCTCGACTTTGCAGATACTTGCTGGTTTTCTGCGCTACGGCCCGCCTGTGCTTCCGTCATTTTTGGCCCTTAAGGACTGACATGCTCTACGCCATCATCGCCACCGACGTTGCAAACTCCCTGGACAACCGCCTCGCCGCCCGCCCGGCTCATTTGGCACGCCTGGAACAGCTGAAAAGTGAAGGCCGCCTGGTACTCGCCGGCCCGCACCCGGCTGTAGACAGCAATGACCCAGGCCCCGCTGGTTTCTCCGGCAGCCTGATCGTGGCTGAGTTCGACTCGCTGAATGCGGCACAAAGCTGGGCCGACGCCGACCCCTACCGCGCCGCCGGCGTTTACGCCTCGGTGCTGGTCAAGCCGTTCAAGCGCGTTCTGCCCTAACTTCGGCCACTCGGAAATTTGGAGTTCCCATGCGTTCAGGCCTGCTGTCGTTGCTCCTTTTTGCCTTGTATCTACCGGCCCACGCTGAGCAGTCGCCCACACCTGTCGCCGACCCGAGCACCGCCTTGCATGCTCAGCTCGATGACCTGAACCAGCGCCTGGCGCAAAGCGAGCAGCAAAGTCAGGCCCTGGCGGCCGAGCTGGAAGCGAATACCAGCGAACGCGAGAGCGCTCAGGTTGCACGGCTGCGCCAGGAAAACCAGCGCCTCAAGTTGCAGCTCAAGCAGGCCCAGGCCAGCGCACCAAACCGCTTTCTCAACGATCAGCAGACCTGGTTTGCCGTCGGCGCCGGCGCCTGCCTGTTGAGCGTGCTGTTCGGCGCCCTGCTGCGCGGCAAGCGCCGTTCCCGACGTGAATGGATCAATTAAATCGCCATGAGTAACCTGCTCCTAATCGACGATGACATTGAGCTGTGCGAGCTGCTCAGCCACTGGCTGACCCAGGAAGGCTTCAGCATTACGGCCTGCCATGACGGCCAGCAGGCCCGCCAGGCCTTGGCCAACACAGCACCTGATGCCGTGGTACTGGATGTCATGCTGCCCGATGGCAGCGGTCTGGAACTACTCAAGCAACTGCGCGGCGAACACCCAGACTTACCTGTGCTGATGCTGTCGGCCCGTGGTGAGCCGCTGGACCGCATCCTCGGCCTGGAACTGGGTGCCGACGATTACCTGGCCAAACCCTGCGATCCTCGCGAGCTGACCGCCCGTCTGCGTGCAGTGCTGCGCCGCAGTTCGCCACCGGCTGCCTCCAGTCAGCTGGAACTGGGCGACCTGTGCTTCAGCCCTGCACGCGGCGTCGTCAGCATTGGCGAGCATGAAGTGCTGCTGACCCTGTCCGAAAGTCGCGTACTCGAAGCATTGCTGCGCCAACCGGGCGAACCGGTGGACAAACAGGCCCTGGCGCAACTGGCACTGGGGCGCAAGCTGACACTGTACGACCGCAGCCTGGACATGCACGTCAGCAACCTGCGCAGGAAAATCGGCCCTCACCCGGATGACCGCCCGCGCATCATTGCCCTGCGCAGTCGCGGCTATTACTACAGCGCCTGAGCGTGCCTGGCGCACCAGCGCCTGCGTAAACGCTGCTTACACAGGCATTTACCCAAGCTTTACGCTGCCCTGACCGCCCTTGACCTTGACCGCCCTAGACTGGGCACATCCGGTAAATGACCGGTTTCGAGACAAGGAGAGACACCATGCGCAAGATCCTTACTGCTGCTCTGCTGGCCCTTACTCTGCCGACCCTCGCCATGGCCATGCCCGATGCGGGCCCGCGTCATGGCGGTGACCACGGCGGGCGGATGTTCAAAGAACTGGACCTAAGCAAAGAGCAGCACCGCGAATTTCGTAAGCTGATGGGCGAGCAGATGAAAAGTCGCTACGAAATCACCCAGCGCTACCTGGACAAGCTGCCGGCGGCTGAAAAGCAGGCCATGCAGGACGAGATCAAGGCTTCCCAGGCCAAGCAGCAAGCGGCCATGCGTGACATGCTCAAACCTGAGCAGCAGAAAGCCTTCGATGAGCACCTGAAAAAAATGCAGGAACGCCGCGCAGAGCGCGCCGAGTTCAAAGCCTGGAAGGAACAACAGGCCAGCAAAACCCAGTAAGCACGCTGCACCGCTGCAACCCGTCCCGCCAACCGGCGTGACGGGTTTTGTTTGTTGCGTCTATGGCCGTTTTACTCGCGAACGACACGGCAAAAGCCCCTAAGCCATCACCTGCCAAGAGAGAGGTTTCCATGCGTTCATTGTTCTGGCGAATCCTGGCCAGTTTCTGGCTGGCCATCGCCGTGGTCGCCGGCCTGTCGATGCTGCTGGGCCGCGCCATGAACCAGGACGCCTGGATTCTCAGCCGCCACCCGGCGCTGGACAACCTCGCCGAGCGCTGGACACAGGCCTATGAACGCCAAGGGCCGGCTGCCGGCCAAGCGATTCTGGAGCAGCGCAAGCGTGAGGCGCGTATCGACATTCAGGTGCTGGACGACAACGGCCAACCGCTGGTCAAGGGCACCTTCCCACCTCGCGCCGCGGCCTTCGAAGCACGCCAGCAGAACCGTCGCCTCCCCTGGCGCCGCCTGACCGCCGATTACACCAGCCCGCAGAGCGGCGAAACCTACCTGTTTATCTACCGCATTCCCATGCCGGAGCTGGATGCCTGGCACCGCGGCAGCTTATTTTGGCCACTCAGCGCCCTGGGCATCGCCTTGGTTGTGCTGACCCTGTTCAGTCTGCTCCTGACCCTGTCGATCACCCGCCCGCTCAATCGATTGCGCGGGGCGGTGCATGACCTGGGGCAGACGGCATATCAGCAGAACAGCCTGGCGCGCCTGTCACGCCGTCGCGATGAACTGGGCGTGCTGGCCACCGACTTCAACCGTATGGGCGCGCGACTGCAGGACCTGATCAGCAGCCAGCGCCAGCTGTTGCGCGACGTGTCCCACGAGCTACGTTCACCCCTTGCACGCCTGCGCATCGCACTGGCCCTGGCCGAACGGGCTGAGCCGGACGAGCGCGCGCGACTGTGGCCGCGCCTGAGCCGTGAATGCGACCGGCTGGAAGCCTTGATCAGTGAAATTCTCGCCCTCGCCCGCCTCGATGCCGATACAGGAACACCCGAGACTGTTGATCTGCCGGACATGCTGGCGCGTCTGCAACGCGAAGTGCCTGAGGCCTTCCCCGGCCAGCGTATCGAGCTGAACATCGAGCCCGCCATCAGCCTGGCTGGCTGGCCCGACATGCTCGAGCGCGCCCTGGACAACCTGCTGCGCAACGCCCTGCGCTTCAACCCGAGCGAGCAGCCAGTGACCCTGAGTGCGCGCACTGAGCATGGGCAACTGTGTTTAAGCGTGCGTGACCATGGCCCTGGGGTGGCCAATGAACACCTGCAACGCCTTGGCGAGCCCTTCTTCCGCGCCCCAGGCCAGGCAGCACCGGGTCATGGTCTGGGCTTGGCCATCAGCCGCCGCGCGGCCGAGCGCCACGGTGGTCGCCTGGCGCTGGCCAATCACCCCGACGGCGGTTTTATTGCCAGTCTGATCGTCCCACTCGAACCGATGCCCGAGCCGCCCAGCCTGTCACGCTGATGGCCAGGCGCTGACGAAGTCCTCGACCACCACCTGGGGAGCGGTGCGCGGCTCACGCTCGGGCGTGCCAACGTAGAGAAAGCCGATGTTCTGCTCCCGCTCGGCAAGCCCAAGCCCAGCATTGACGGTGGCGTCATAGGCCATCTCACCGGTGCGCCAAACAGCGCCCACACCCTGAGCATGGGCGGCCAGCAGCAGGCCGTGGGCGGCGCAACCCGCGGCCAGCACCTGTTCTTGCTCCGGCACTTTGGCATGCACCTGCGTACGGGCAATCACCACCACCACCAGCGGCGCACGCAGTGGCATCGCCCGGGCCTTGGCCAAGGCTTCCGCACTGGCATCCGGGGTCTTGCGAAACAGCGCAGCGGCAAACAGCTCGCCAAGTTGCTCACGCGCCGCCCCTTCAACGGTCAGAAAACGCCAAGGACGCAGCTGGCCATGGTCAGGGGCGCGCAACGCCGCACGAAACAGCTGCTCGCGCTGCGCAGCATCAGGAGCGGGCTCGCACAGACGGGGAACAGAAACACGGTTGATCAGGGCATCGAGGGCATCCATCGGCCGACTCCAAACAAGGCAAAAGCGCAGTGTAGAGCCTGACCCGCTAAGCCTGGGAGAAAAACCGTGCGTGAAGTTCGCTCACGCCACCCGCTCAGGCACTACAGGGCGCTGCAGAGGCGGCAGGCCATGGGCTTCGCGCGCCTGGTCGCAATGTGGGTTGCGCTCGCCATTCGCCCAGGACGCCGAAAATTCCCGACAGGTACTGGAGCGCTGTTCGTACAGGGTGCAGCGCACGCCCTGACCTACGTCGCCCAGCAAGGCTGTGCAGCGCACCGGCTTGCGCTCGGTGCCGCGCATGGCCACGCGGTGCGGGGTGATCAAGACCACCTGATCGTCCGGCACGCTGCCCCCGGCCGATTGGCACTCGCCCCAAAAGAAAGACACACGAAAGTGCGCGCAGCAGGCGCCACACGTAAGACACGGATTGTTTTCGGACATGATTAGGAGGGCTCAGAAACCGGCACGGGCCGGCACCTGGCGGCTATTCTATGCAGTGCAATGCGCTTGTAAATAGCCCGAGTGATCGTGGTTTACAGGGCCATTCGCGCGGGTAGAATGGCGCCCTTTATCGCCCCTTCACGAGCACTGCTCATGGCCTTGCCGACGCTACGTATTATCGGTTTCATCCTCGGCATCTTTCTCATCACGTTGGCTGTGAGCATGCTGATCCCCATGTTCACGCTGCTGGTCTATGAGCGTACTGATGATATCGGTGCCTTCCTCTGGTCGAGCCTGATCACGGCCGTCACCGGCCTTGTCCTTCTGGCCAGCGGCCGTCCGCAGAATGCCCAACTGCGCCCACGCGACATGTACCTGCTGACCACAGGCAGCTGGCTAGTGGTGTGCATCTTTGCGGCCTTGCCGATGATGCAGATCCAGCACATGAGCTACACCGACGCCTTCTTTGAAACCATGTCGGGTATCACCACCACCGGGTCGACGGTCTTGGTCGGCCTTGATCATGCATCGCCCGGGCTGCTGATCTGGCGCTCGATGCTGCACTGGCTGGGCGGTATCGGCTTTATCGGTATGGCCGTGGCCATCCTGCCGCTGCTGCGCGTGGGCGGCATGCGCCTGTTCCAGACCGAGTCGTCCGACTGGGGCGAGAAGGTCATGCCGCGTTCGCACATGGCGGCCAAGTTCATCCTCCTTATCTATATCGCGTTCACCTTACTGGGCACGCTGGCCTTCTGGCTGGCAGGCATGAGCGGTTTCGATGCGCTCAACCACGCCATGGCGTCGATCTCCACAGGCGGTTTCTCCACCTCTGATCAGTCACTGGCGAACTGGACGCAGCCAGCGGTGCACTGGGTTGCGGTGGTCTTCATGATGATCGGCGCCCTGCCCTTCACCCTCTATGTGGCGACCCTGCGTGGCCATCGCCGCGCGCTGCTGCGCGATCACCAGGTGCGCGGGTTTGTCGGCATGCTGGTGTTGACCTGGCTGGTATTCGGCAGCTGGCTGTGGCTGAACTCCGACTACGCCTGGCTGGATGCGTTTCGCATCGTCGCGGTCAATGTCACCTCTGTGGTCACCACCACCGGCTTTGCCTTGGGCGACTACACCCAGTGGGGCAGCTTCGCGGTGCTGATGTTCTTCTACCTGACATTCGTGGGCGGCTGCTCGGGGTCGACGTCGGGCGGTTTGAAGATCTTTCGTTTTCAGGTCGCCTATGTGCTGCTCAAGGCCAGCCTGCAGCAACTGGTGCACCCGCGCGCGGTGATCAAGCAGCAGTACAACCACCACAACCTGGACGAGGATATCGTCCGCTCGCTGATCACCTTCTCGTTCTTCTTCACCATCACCATCGGTGTCATCGCCCTGGCCCTGACCCTGACGGGGCTGGACTGGGTCACTGCGCTGACCGGTGCGGCCACCGCGGTCTGTAACGTTGGTCCAGGCCTCGGCCCTATCATCGGCCCGGCCGGCAACTTCGCCAGCCTGCCAGACTCGGCCAAGTGGATTCTCACGTTAGGCATGCTGCTCGGACGCCTGGAAATTCTCACCGTGCTGGTGCTGTTCACCCGCGCTTTCTGGAAACACTGATCCACATGGCCGCGCCGACGCTTCGCATCATTGCCTTTATCAACGGTATTTTCCTGATCACCCTGGCGATCAGCATGCTGGTACCGATGCTCACCCTGGTGCTGTTTGACCGCGCCATTGAGTTGAACGGCTTTCTCTGGTCGAGCCTGATCACATTTGTCGCGGGCCTGGCGATGATCATTCAGGGACGCCCGCAGGATGTGCAGTTGCGCCCGCGTGACATGTACATGCTGACCGTCTCCAGCTGGCTGCTGGTGTGCCTGTTCGCCGCCCTGCCGTTCATGCTCAGCCAGGGCATGGACCTGACCGATGCCATATTCGAGAGCATGTCAGGCATCACCGCCACCGGCGCCACCGTACTCAGCGGCCTGGATAACATGTCGCCAGGCATTCTGATGTGGCGCTCACTGCTGCACTGGCTGGGCGGTATCGGCTTTATCGCCATGGCCGTGGCCATTCTGCCCATGCTGCGCATCGGCGGTATGCGCCTGTTCCAGACCGAGTCCTCGGACCGTTCGGAAAAGGTCATGCCGCGCTCGCACATGGTCGCCAAGTACATGATCGTCGCCTACCTGGGCCTGAGCATGGCCGGCTGCCTGGCGTTCTGGCTGGCTGGCATGAACCTGTTCGACGCCATCAACCACACCATGTCGGCCATTGCCACAGGCGGTTATTCGACCTCGGACCTGTCCTTGGCGAAATGGCAACAACCGGCCGTGCACTGGGTCGCGGTGGTGGTGATGATCCTGGGCAGCCTGCCGTTTGTGCTTTACGTCTCGACCCTGCGCGGCAACTTCGGCGCGTTGGCGCGAGACCAACAGGTGCGTGGCTTTCTCGGCATCCTGCTGACCTGCTGGGTGCTGCTGGGCACCTGGTATTGCCTGACCACCGAGCTGCACTGGCTCGAAGCGGTGCGCCACGTCGCGGTCAACACCACCTCAATCATGACCACCACCGGCTTTGCCCTGGGCGACTACAGCCTGTGGGGCGGGTTTGCCGGCATGCTGTTCTTCTATCTGGGTTTCGTCGGCGGCTGCTCCGGCTCCACCGCCGGCGGTCTGAAGATCTTCCGCTTTCAGGTGGCCTACATCCTGCTCAAGGCCAGCCTGCTGCAACTGGTGCACCCACGCGCCGTGATCAAACAGAGCTACAACGGCCACCGCCTGGACGAAGACATCGTCCGTTCGATCCTGACCTTTTCGTTCTTCTTCACCTTCACCATTGCCGCGCTCGCCCTGGGCTTGACGTTGTGCGGCCTGGACTGGATCACCGCCCTGAGTGGCGCGGCCAGCACGGTCTCTGGGGTCGGCCCAGGCATGGGACCGATCATCGGTCCGGCGGGTAACTTTGCCAGCCTGCCGGACACGGCGAAATGGTTACTGACCTCCGGCATGCTGCTCGGGCGCCTGGAAATCCTGACCGTCATGGTTCTGCTGATGCCTGCCTTCTGGCGGCATTGACGGCGCTCAGCGCGTACCGGCTGACGCGCGGTATTCCCCCGGCGTAACGCCAAACCAACGCCGAAAGGCGCGAAAGAAGTTGCTGGGGTCGGCAAACCCCAGCAAATAGGCAATTTCCAGTAACGCCAGGTGCGGCTGCGCCAAGTACTGCTCGGCCAGCTCGCGGCGGGTATCGTCGAGCAGGTGCTGAAAACTTGTTCCTTCGTCCTGCAAGCGGCGTTGCAGGGTGCGCTGGGACAGGTGAAGCGCATCTGCCACCGCCGCTCGCTTGGGCTCGCCCTGCGGCAGCGACCGGCACAGCACCTGGCGCACCTGATGCGTCACCCGGCGCTCGGCGAAGCGCGCCAGGTATTCACCGGCGAAGCGGTCATGCAGCTGCGCCAGCGCCTCGTTGGCGCTCGGCAACGCCGCTTCAATGTCAGCCCGGGTAAAAACCAGCGCGTGTTCCGCGGCATGAAAGCGCAGCGGCGCCTGGAACACCGCCTTATAGGCGTGTAGATCCTCACCGGGCGCGCCCTGCAGCTGCACTTCCAGGGGCTGAACAGGCCGCCCTGTCAGCCAGCGGCAGAAGCTCAGGATATACGCCAGCGAGGCCTCAGCACTCTGCTGCGCAGGCGGCAGCCGGTCACCGTGAATACTAAGCGTGAGGACATAACCTGCAGCCGTATCGCGAAAATTCAGGTCAGCCCCTTCGCCAATGATGCGCTGGTAGCGCACCAGGCGAGCAAAGCCCTCCTTCAGTGTGCGGCTGGACATCAGCGCATAACCCACAACATGGAACGAGGCCGGCCGCACCACCTGTGCCATGTTCAAGCCAATGGCCGGGTTGCCCGAGAGCGCCACCGCCCGCTGCCAAAGGCGCGTCATGCTGTCTTGGGCAAAGCGCGCATCCGGGTCGCTCAGCGCCGCGTAATCGAGGCCCAACTCGGCGAAGACTGTCCGGCAGTCCACACCGCCCAGCTCCAATGCCTGGACGATTCCCTGGGCCCACTGGGATGAGGTGGTGCGTTCGCTCATGGTTGCTTCTTGTTGGCTTGGCAGAGTGGCGATGAAGGATACTAAAGTGGCACCGATTGTCACTGGCTCTGCAGGACACTCGGCCTAGACTGTAGTGATCCAATAACAATAAAGCGGAGCCCAACATGTCCAGCCAAAGAAGCGAGCGTTATCAGAGTTTCGCCGAGTTTTACCCCTACTACCTGCAAGAGCACAGCAACCCCACCTGCCGTCGCCTGCATTACGTGGGTAGCCTGCTGGTCCTGGCGATTCTGGCCTATGCGCTGATCAATCAGCAGTGGCTGTGGCTGCTGTGCATCCCCCTGGTTGGCTACGGCTTTGCCTGGATCGGACACTTCGTCTTCGAGAAAAACCGCCCGGCCACGTTTCAGTACCCGTTCTACTCCCTGCTGGGCGACTGGGTGATGCTCAAGGATGCGTTTACAGGGCGCATTCGCTTTTGATCAGCCATCCGTCGGGTATCGCCTGACCGCTTGCCTCGCCGAGTGCGCCGTTCGGCTGCCGCACTTGGCTGGGATGATCGTGCTTGGTTATGATCCGGGCTTTGTCGCGGGCCAGAGCCTGGGGCGCTGCCAGATGCTCGCCAGAAGCGTCGGCGTACAGCAGGGACATTGACCAACGCATGAATGCAACCTTCGCCAGCCGGCTCCACGCAATACCGGCGCCGCCACTGCGCGAGTATTACTCTCGGGTGCTGGCGTATATCGCCATCGCTGCCAGCATTGCCGCCGGCACCTACAGCCAGCACTTCAGCTACGACATTCTCTGGGTCGTGCCCTACGCACTGCTTTACCCTCACCTGGCCCATCACCTGAGCCTGCGCTACAAGCAGAGCCACAATCAGCGCACCACCCTGATTCTGCTGTTCGTCGATGCACTGCACGCGGGCGCTGCGACTGCATTGCTGGGTTTCTCGATCGTACCGAGCCTGATGTGCCTACTCACCCTGGCCTTCAGCGCGCTGGTCATCGGCGGTTTGCGTCACTTAGGCCTGGCCCTGTTGTTAGCGCTCAGCGGCGCCACCCTGACGGCGGCCTTGACTCAGCTGCAGGTAAACATCGCCACGCCGCCATTGGTCGCGATCGCCAGCATCGGCTTTACCGCGCTCTATATCTGTATTACCGCCTACTTCGTTCACCAGCAGGGCCTGCGCCTGAATCAGGTGCGCAGCGAGATCAAGCGCGAACAGGAAAAGGCGGCACGCCTGGCGCGTAACCTGGCCAAGTACTTGTCGCCGCAGGTGTGGGAATCGATTTTCAGCGGCAAGAAGAGCGTGCGCCTGGAAACCCAGCGCAAGAAGCTGACGGTGTTCTTCTCCGACATCAAAGGCTTCACCGAGCTGTCCGAAGAGTTGGAAGCCGAGGCCCTGACCGACCTGCTCAACACCTACCTCAATGAAATGTCGAAGATCTGCCTGAAATACGGCGGCACCATCGACAAGTTCATCGGCGACAGCGTCATGGTGTTCTTCGGTGACCCGTCGAGCCAGGGCGCCAAGAAGGACGCTGTTTCTGCCGTATCCATGGCCATCGCCATGCGCAAACACATGAAGGTGCTGCGCCAGCAATGGCGCGCCCAAGGCATCACCAAGCCGCTGGAAATCCGCATGGGCCTGAATACCGGCTACTGCACCGTGGGTAACTTCGGTGCCGACACGCGCATGGACTACACCATCATTGGCCGTGACGTGAACCTGGCTAGCCGCCTGGAAAGCGCAGCCGAGTCCGGAGAAATCCTGATCTCCCATGAGACTTACTCGCTGATCAAGGACGTGATCATGTGCCGCGACAAGGGGCAGATCACGGTCAAGGGCTTTACCCGGCCGGTGCAGATCTATCAGGTCGTCGACTTCCGCCGCGACCTGGGCGCGACCTCGAGCTACGTGGAACACGAGCTGCCCGGCTTCTCCATGTACCTGGACACCAACGGCATTCAGAATTTCGACAAGGAGCGCGTGATCATGGCGCTCAACCAGGCTGCAGAGAAGTTGCGCGATAAGGTCATTCTGTAACGGCTGTAACCGCAACCACCCGATTTCAACGTACGACTGTCCTTCACGCCCGGTACTCAGCTGACCGCCAGGCGCTCGCTGTTGACCAGACTGCCATTGAGCAGCGGCTGATGCGCCAGAAACTCCAGCGCGCAGGCGTGCCAGCTGTACTGAGCCGCACGCTCAGCACAGCGCTGCCGATCAAGCCCGAGCGCATCCAGGCACGCTTGGCGCAGGTCATCGGCCATCACCCCGGTTACCCCTGCCTCCAGCACATCCAGCGGGCCTGGTACCGCGAAGGCGGCAACTGGCGTACCACAGGCCAATGCTTCCAGCATCACCAGCCCATAGGTGTCGGTACGCGAGGGGAAGACCAACACGCTGGCCAGCTGATAAGCCGAGGCCAACGCCGGCCCCTGAAGGTAGCCGACAAACTCAACCTGCGGATACGCCGCCTGCAGTGCTGCGCGCTGGGGGCCGTCGCCCACGACCCGCTTGACGCCGGGCAGGTGCAGATCGAGAAACGCAGCCAGGTTCTTTTCCGCAGCCAGGCGCCCGACATAGAGAAATACCGGCTGACCATCATCAGCCGATGGCGACGGGCTGGGGCAGAACAGCCGCCCGTCCACGCCTTTACGCCACAGCATCAATCGCTGCAAGCCCCAACTGGAAAGGGCCTCGCGCAAGCGTTCGGTGCTGACCAACACCGCCTGACTGGGCCGATGAAAGCGGCGCAGAAAGGCATAGCCCAAGCGCAGGGGTATCCAGCGGCAGCGTGTGTTCAGGTACTCGGGGAAGCGCGTGTGCACCGCAGTGGAAAATGCCAGCCCACGCCGGCCAAGCCAGCGTCGCGCCGCCCAGCCCAACGGGCCTTCGGTCGCCAGATGTACCGCATCAGGGGCAAATGCACGGATCGCCGAACCCATGCGCCAGAGGTCCCAGGCCAGGGGAATTTCTGGGTAACCGGGGCATGGCAGGGTACGAAACGCCGCCGGCGACAGCACCTCAACCTGATGGCCTAACAGCTGCAGCTCGCGGACCAGCGCCCGCAAGCTGGTGACAACACCATTGACCTGAGGCATCCAGGCATCGGTGATGATCAACAGCCTCATGCCACCGGCTCGGCACGCACCTGGGCCGCCTCGAGCAGCGCTTGTCGGGCCTGGTCATCGGCCAGACGGTAGAGCTCAATACGCCCGTCTAGGTGTTCGATCAGCGCGGTGCACGACTCGACCCAATCCCCACAGTTGAGGTACTCGACCTCGCCCATCGGACGAATCTCGGCATGGTGAATATGCCCGCATACCACGCCGTTGAAGCCGCGCCGCACGCACTCGTGGGCGATGGCTTCCTCGAAGTCGCTGATAAAGTTTACCGCGCGCTTGACCTTGTGTTTGAGGTACGCCGACAACGACCAATAGCCGTAGCCGTAGCGCGCCCGCCAATGGTTCAGCCAGCGATTGAGGGTCAGCGTCAGTTCGTAGGCTGAGTCACCCAAGAAGGCCAACCAGCGGTGGTAGCGGGTGATTACGTCGAACTGATCGCCATGAATCACCCACAGCCGGCGACCATCTGCGGTCAGGTGCTCGGCCTCATCGACAAGTTGGATATTGCCCAGCATCAGGCTGGAATAGCGCCGCAGAAATTCGTCGTGGTTACCGGTGACGTAAATCACCTCAGTGCCGCGCTTGCTCATGGTCAGCAGGCGGCGGATGACGTTGGTGTGCGCCTGCGGCCAATAAATGCCGCCACGCAGCTTCCAGCCGTCAATGATGTCACCCACCAGATAGATGCGGTCCGCTTGATATCGCTTGAGGAACGCCGCCAGTGCATCGGCCTGGCAATCACGTGTACCCAGGTGTACGTCGGATATCCATAGGGTGCGGACACGTTGCTTACGACTGGGCGTGGCGAGCTGGGCACTGGTCATCGGCGACCTCCGACTGGGTTTAGCCGAGCTTGAGGCGCCGCAATGAAAGGGGTGTGACAGGCGCGCGACAGTCCGATGACATCGGCTCAATCACGTAACGCAAGGGAGGCTCACCGGCTGGGATTATGCGCCCAGGCTCAGGGGCGGTCGTTGTGCCCCAAGGCTCGTGCCGGGTCGATCAGGTCGCGCACGCGCTGTTTCAGCACCTTGGCCTCGGGGAAGCCGCCATCGGCTTTGCGCTCCCAGATCTGCCGCCCATTACAGGTGATGTGAAACACGCCGCCGGTGCCCGGCTCCAGACTGACCCGGGCCAGGTCGTCAGCGAAGGTGCTGAGCAACTCCTGAGCCAGCCAAGCGGCACGCAACAACCACTGACACTGGGTGCAGTAGGTTATCGTGACCTCGGCTTTCAGGGTAGCCGCGACAGCTTCAGTCATACCGGCTCAGGCAATGCGCGCGAGCAGCTCGCGCGCTTCCTGCTTGTGCTCATCGTCGCCGTTATTGATCACGTCGTTGAGAATGTCGCAGGCACTTTCCAGGCTCCCCTGCTCGATGTAAGCGAGCGCCTGGTTGAGCTTGGCCAGGTCGTCACGGTCTGCAGCAAGCGCATCCAGATCAGACAACAGAGCATCGCGCGGATCGCTGCTCGGCTCGTCCAACAACGCATCAAAATCAGCCGCGTCCCAGTGCTCATCACTTTCCTCGACCAGCATGCTCGCGGCAAAAGGACTTTGTGCGTGACGGGCATCATCAAGCTCAAACACTTCCGGCAGATCACTGAGGTTACTTTCCAGGGGCGCCGGGGCCGTCACCTTTTTACCGCCCTGGGCAAACGGGCTTACCAGGTCCCAATCCGCGTCCAGCGACAGGTCATCGAGGTTAAGCTGGAAATCATCATCAGTAGTCGCAGGCTTGCTGTCCGTCACAAGCGGCTCATCAAGTTCCAGCACCACGTCAGCCAACTCATCCGCTTGCGCCGCCTGCCCCATCTGCGGGTGACGCGCCTTGAGCTGGTCGATGCGGGCGGGCGTGAAGCCCGCCTCCCGCAGGATCGCTTCCTCTTGGGCGAAAGCTGCGGTGTTACCCAGTTGCGCCAACACCTCAAGCAGGCGGAAACGAATGTCGTTGCGCCCTGGCTGAGCATCAAGCGCCTGGCGCAGTGCAGCGGCTGCTTCGCCAAAGCGCCCGTAGGCGATGTAGATGTTCGCGCCTTCGAGTGCATCGGCTGGAGCAGCATCTCGCGGTGCAGCGGGCGCAGGTTTAGCAGCAAGCGCAACCAGGGGAGTGACCACTGGTTTGGCGGGGCTGACGATGTCTTGCTGCACAGGTGAATCAACCCGTACTGGCGCTGCCTGCGGCTCCGCGGCCTCAGGACGGTTGCGCTGACGGCGCCAAACGGCAAGCAAGGCGCCTAACACCACCAATACGCCGCCCAAGCCCAACCACCAGCCCGAACGATCAGCGGTCGGGGCGACCGCCTCCGGCGCCACCACCACGGGCGCGGTTTCAGCCACCACGGGTGCGCTGCTGGCAGGCTCATTCAGCCGCGCTTGCAGATCCGTCAACAGGGCATCCTTCTCCGCCACCTGCGCCTGCAGGGCCTGCAACTGGCCTTGCAGCTCAGCCAGGCTCTGTTGCAACTGTAAACTTTCGGCTGACTGGCTCGCCAGCTCCTCTTCCACACGGCGCTGTGCTTGCACCAGGTTTTCTACCTGCGGGTCCAGCGGCAGTTCCGGTGCTGGAGCCACTTCCCCGGCAAGCGGCTCGCCGGGCGCGGCGACTGCATCACCAAGCGCCTCAGCAACCCCAGGCGACGCAGCGTCCGGCAACAGCAGGTCGGCGCCTGCACGCATGCGGTTGATATCACCCCCGGCGAAGGCTTGCGGGTTAAGTGCATACAGCGCCTGCATCAACGCCTGTTGATCCATCGTGCTGCCTGCGGCGCGCAGACGCGCAGCAATCTTCCACAGGCTGTCACCGCTGAGAACCTGATAGCGCTGCCCCCGCTGCGCTGACGGCAACTGCGCCGGCGGCGCGTAGGTTTGCGGTGCAGCAGGCGCACGGCTCGCGGCGGACGAAGTGGCCGCTGGCAGCGTGGCAGTGCTCTGGTATGCCGACGAACCGGGCGGGTCCAGCAGCACGGTGTACTCACGCAGCAACTGGCCGTTTGGCCGGGCGACTTCAACAATAAAGTTCAGGTAGGGCTCGCGTACGGGCTGGCTGGAGACGACCCGAATAACACTGTTGCCTCCGCGCAGCAGCGGGGTGAAGCGCAGGTCATTGAGGAAGTACAGACGGTCCACACCGGAGCGGGCGAACACCTCGGACGGCGCCAGTCGCACCGACAGGTCCGATGCAGACAGATCGCCCACTTCGAGCAACTCGATTTCGGCATCCAGGGGCTGATTGAGTGCAGAGTTCAGGCTGATCTCGCCCAACCCGAGTGCGGGAACCAGGCCCGAGTAAAACGCGGAGCCAGATGCCAGGCCCAGAAGCAGGTGGCGAACTCGAGTCATGTAAACCTCCACAAAAACCGTATCGATGAACACCCGCACGTGCTCATGCAGCGGTGATAGGTCGACTTAAGGCCAGAACAATTGATGATAAACGGACGCTGTCGATCCACTCGCCGACAAGTATGGCCTCGATTTTCCAAGGCGCGAGGGCAAATGTGACCTAGAGCGCACCGCCATCATACGCAAATACGTCCACAGCAGGCGTTAAACCGCGTCGTTGAGCCGTTAATTAGTCGCGTGCAGGGCGCGTCGCGCGAACCTGCCACGCCGCCACGCTGGTGAGCAGAAAGATAGCCGCCAGCAGCCAGAAGCTCTGCTGAAACGCCAGGGCATCTGCCCGGGCGTCATGCCCTTCGGCGGCATGTCGCCATTCCAGAAAAAATGTCAGCAGGTTGATCCCGAAGGCCCCGCCCAGCTGGCGGACAAAGGTGATTGCACCGGCCCCTTGGGCCAGTTCTTCTGGCGGCAAAATATCCAGCGAGCCAGTTGTCAGCGCGGGCAGCATCAAACCGAGGCCGATGCGACCAATACAGGCCCACAGGCACAGCGCCAGAAACGAGGCGCCAACGCCCAGCGCACCGAGCCCGGCCGCCGAGACTGCGCACAACAACACACCCGCTACCAGCAGACCGGCGGCGGCGTAGCGATCGCTCAGCCAGCCACCGGCGAAAGAAGCGACCCCCATCAGGATGCCGGTCGGCAGAAGCAAAAGACCGGCACGGCCGGCGCTGTAACCCTCGACAGTCTGCAAATACAGCGGGATCAAGTAGATGGTGCCGTAAAGCCCCAGGCCCAGCGTCATGGCGACCCAGCTGGCGTGGCGAAAGCCACGATGGCGCCACAAGTGCAGCGCCAGCAACGGCTTTGCCTGGCGACGACTGCGCACGAAAAAGCCCACACAGGTCAGCACACTCAGCAGGCCCAGCCCCCACACCTGGCTCGACACCCCGGAAAAGCGTTGCGCCTGCGCCAGGGCGCCAAGGCCGGCAAACAGCGCCACACTCAGCAGCAGGAAGCCCAAGACATCAAGAAAGGGCGTGCGCGGCTCGCGCTGATCAGGCAGCAACCATTGGCCACCTAACAATGCCAACACGCACATCGGCAACGGCATCCAGAACACCGCCTCCCAACCGAAGTAATCAACCAGATAACCACCGATGCTGGGGCCCAGCGTAGGCGCGAGCATGACGCCCAGCCCATATAAGCCCAGCGCCATGCCACGTCCGCCTTCGGCAAACACTCGGAAGATCAGCACCATGGCCAGCGGCTGGACAATACCGGCGCACAACCCCTGAATGATCCGCAGCCCGATCAGCTGCCAGGCGGCGGTGCCGATCACAGCGAGCAGTGACGCCACAATAAACATGCCCAACCCGATCTGGGCGGTGCGCCTGGCGCCGAGGCGTGCCTGGGCCCAGGCGGACAGCAGCAACCCTGAAGTCATGGCGGCCAGGAAGCCCGTGGACAGCCACTGCGCCAGCGGCCGGCCAATCGCGAAGTCGTGCATGATGGCCGGCAGCGCCACATTGATGCTGGTCGACGCCAGCACCATCGCCATGCTGCCCAGCATCAACACCGCCAGCAGCCATTGCGGGTAGCGGGCGCCAACGCGGGCATGCAGCGCGTCGAGGTCCTGCATCAGCGTTTTTCCAGATTACCCAGAATCCGCGCATGTACTTGCTGGCAGCGGCGCAACTCCTCCTCGTCAATGCCGGCAAACAACTCGTGGCGCAGTTGCGTGGAAATGGCTTCGATCTTCTCGATCAACGGTTGGGCCTGGGGGCACAGCTCGATCTTTTTGGCACGGCGGTCTTCGGGCACCGCATGGCGGCTGACCAACTGTTGTGCTTCGAGGCTGTCGAGCAGGCGCGCCAGGGTGGGGCCTTCCACCCCAACGCTCTGCGCCAGTTCACGCTGGGTAGGCGGCGCGTCAAAACGTGCCAGGTGCAGCAGCACCAGCCAGCGTGCCTGGGACAGGCCGAGGCCGGCAAGGCGGCGGTCCAGTTCGGCACGCCAGGATCGAGAAAGCTGCGCAAGTTGCATCGCAAAACGATGCTGATCGGATTGAGTCATGGAAATGGCTCTTATAAGTATGAAAAACTAATTATTAGTCAGCTAATCATAACCCTACAGCCTGAGCAAGCCTGCCGATGTTTCAGAGTGTCGCACCCCACTGAAACAGCCGGTATCAGGCCTCGAATTCCGCTGCCAGCGCCGCTCGCACGCAATGCAGCACACCCTCTTCGACCCGCCCGGCGAACAACGCGCTGATTTCAGCCACCGCCGGCAACTCGCCCTCACCGTCGAGGAAGGCATCTTGGATCTCGCTCATCAGTGCCTCTGGCAGATCCAGCGCCTGCTCAAGCGACAGCTGCTGGGCGCTGATCGCTTCGGCCAGCAAGGTATAGACATTCTTTTCACTGCAGCTGAGTTGCCGGGCGATCTGCGCGGGGGTCATGCCGGCACGGGCCAGGCTGACCAACTCGTGGCGCAAATCGACCACCACCTGAGGTGCTTCACCCGCACCGCCGAGCACATCGAGAAAGGCTTCGCCGTAGCGCTCCAGCTTGCGTGCGCCCACGCCGCTGACCCGTGCCATGTCACTGAGCGTACGCGGTTTGCTGCGCAGCATTTCCAGCAGCGTGGCGTCGGGAAAGATCACATAAGGCGGCACGCCGTGTTCTTCAGCCAGCTTGCGCCGCAGGCTGCGCAGCGCTTCCCACTCCGTGCGCTCCTCACTGCGCACCAGCTGACTGGCTGCGCTGCTCGAACTCTTGGCGGTGTGCTGCGGTTTGAGGTCGCGGCGCAGCTGCAGGCTGACCTCACCGCGCAGCAGCGGACGGCAACTGTCCGACAGGCGCAGGCCGCCGTAGCCTTCCAGGTCGACATCTGCCAGCCCGCGGGCCACCAGTTGGCGGAACAGCGAGCGCCACTCGCCGTCACTCAAATTCTTGCCAACACCAAACACCGCCAGGTGCTGATGCCCGAGGCTGCGCATTTTTTCGTTATCGCGGCCCAGCAATACATCGACCAGATGACCGACGCCATAGCGCTGGCCGGTGCGGTAGATCGCCGACAGCGCCTGGCGCGCGGCCTCGGTGGCATCCCAGGTTTGCACGCCATCCAAGCAGTTGTCGCAGTGCCCGCAGGGCTGCGCCAGTTCCTCATCGAAATAGGCCAGCAGCGCCTGGCGTCGACAGCGCGTTTCTTCACAGAGCGCGAGCATGGCGTCGAGTTTGTGCTGCTCGACGCGTTTATGCCGCTCATCGCCCTCGGAGTTGCTGAGCATCTGCTTGAGGAAGATCACATCCTGCAGGCCGTAGGCCATCCAGGCATCGGCGGGCAGGCCATCGCGGCCGGCGCGGCCGGTCTCCTGGTAATAGGCTTCCAGCGATTTGGGCAAATCCAGGTGCGCCACATAGCGCACGTTGGGCTTGTCGATGCCCATGCCGAAGGCGATGGTCGCGACCATGATCAGGCCTTCCTCATTGAGGAAGCGCTTCTGGTGATAGGCGCGCAGTTCCGCCGGCAGACCGGCGTGATACGGCAAAGCCGGAAAGCCCTGCTCGGAGAGGAACACCGCCACCTCATCGACCTTCTTGCGCGACAGGCAGTAGACGATGCCAGCATCGCCCTTGCGCTCGGCGAGAAACGCCAGCAACTGCTTGCGCGGCTGATCCTTGGGTACGATGCGGTAGAAGATGTTGGGCCGATCAAAACTTGAGAGAAAGCGCTCGGCGTTCTGCAGGTGCAGGCGCGTGACGATCTCTTCACGGGTGCGCATGTCCGCCGTGGCGGTCAGCGCAATGCGCGGCACCGTGGGGAACAGCTCGGCCAGTTGGCCCAGCTGCAGGTATTCGGGGCGAAAATCATGCCCCCACTGCGACACACAGTGGGCTTCGTCGATGGCGAACAGGGCGATGTCCAGGCGCTGCAGAAAATCCAGCATGCGCGGCTGCACCAGGCGCTCGGGGGCCAGATAGAGCATCTTGATTTCACCCCGACGAATACGCTCGGCGATGTCACGCTGCGCAGCGGCATCCAGGGTGGAGTTAAGGGCCACAGCCGCGACGCCCAGTTCATCGAGGGTCGCCACCTGATCGTCCATCAAGGCGATGAGCGGCGATACCACCACAGCCAGGCCATCTCGCAGCAGCGCCGGTACCTGAAAACACAGCGACTTGCCGCCGCCAGTGGGCATCAGCACCAGTGCGTCACCACCACTGGCCACGCGCTCGATGATCGCGCCCTGACGGCCACGGAAGCTGTCATAGCCGAATACGTCTTTGAGGATGCGTGAAGCCTGGTCGAGCATGGAAGGTCTCCGAAGCGAGGGCGGCATTATACGCAAGTGGCCCGCCGACAGGCCGGTGATCTGCGAGGCCGGTGCAGGTCAGAAGCCCAACGGACTATGCAATGCCTTGTTCATCGCGGCTAAAGCCCCTCCCACTGAACGTGGCCTATTTATTCGTGTCGCGACCCTAACCATCACTGCAACTCTGGCCGCTGTGCCCGGTCTGCTCTAGAATCCAGCCTCGTTTACTTCTTCAAGGTAGCCTCCGATGTCCTTTGCCGAGCAACTGTCCCGCCTGCAAGCCTTCCTCGACGCCGACGAGCTGCACGAAGAGGCCCTGGACTACGTGGCCGCTCACGGCTACCTGACCGCCCTGTCGATCTGCCCCACTCAGGTGCCTGAGCGCGAGTGGATCGATGCCCTGTTCTCCGAGCCGCCGCACTACCGCAGCGATGACGAGCGCGTCGATATCGAAGCCACCCTGGTGCAACTGCAGGCGCATATCGCCCGTCAGCTGGCCAGCGATGACGAGCCGGAAATTCCATGTGACTTGGACCTGGGCGACGAGCCGGACGACTCCGATCTGCGCGGCTGGTGCATTGGCTTTATGGAAGGCGTGTTCCTGCGTGAAGCGGTGTGGTTCGACGACGCCGAAGACGAGATCAGCGAGCTGCTGCTGCCGATCATGGTCGCCTCTGGTCTGTTCGATGAGCAGCCGGAATTCGCCGAAATCGCCGCCGACCACGACCTGGTCGACAGCATGGTCGAGCAGATTCCGGAAATTCTCACCGCGCTGTTCCTGCTGTGCCAGGCGCCTGATGAGAAGCCTGCACTGCTCAAGCCTCGCCAGCACTGAGTCACGCGCCATGGCGCGCGATGTGCGCTTGCATGCCAACCCGGCGGTGCGTTACGCGCTGCTGGGCATCGGCTGGCTGAGCGTTGCCCTGGGCGTGATCGGGATATTTGTCCCAGTGCTGCCGACCACGCCTTTTCTGTTGTTAGCAGCGGCGTGTTTTGTGCGCAGCTCGCGACGGTTCTACCTGTGGTTGGTCGAGCACCCGCAACTGGGGCCCTGGATTCGCGACTACCTCAACGGTGAAGGCATGCCGCGCAAGGCCAAGGTGTATGCCTTGAGCCTGATGTGGGCCAGCATTGCGCTGTCCTGCTACCTGGTGCCAATGATCTGGGCACGCACCTTTATGCTGTGCAGTGCCGTTCTGGTCAGCCTGTACATTCTGCGTTTGAAAACCCTGCCGAATCCCTGACACCACCCTGCCCTATCCAACTGCGCACGCGTCCGCTGCTCCTTGGAGCGGGTAATGGCCGCGCGCTGCCCGTTGAACAGCGCGCCGCCGGCAGAGGGTTAGACGGTATCCACCTGCAGCGCGCCATCGCCCAGTAGCCCGTTGATAATGCCTGCCGTGTCCTGCCCGGCCGAGACAATGCCATTGCCAGCCACGCCCAGGTAGTGCTGAGACAAGTCGACCCCCACCAGCTCGATGGACTGACTCGGCGCCCCGCTGCCACTTGGGCTGACACCAATCAGCGTATTACCCCCCGAGACCTGGAAGAACAGGTAATCGTCCAGCGAGCCGGCATCGGCCCGCTCGCCAGAGAGCAGGTCACGTAAGTCGAGGCTATCGCCCTCCGCCAGGCTGAAATCGAACACCTGATCGGCGCCGCCATGGCCTGCCAGCCACTGGAAGGTGTCGGCCCCACTGCCGCCATACAGGTCGTCACTGCCTGCGCCGCCGATCAACAGGTCATCACCGGCCAGGCCGCGCAGGGTATCGTTGCCGCCCAGGCCACTGAGCACATCATCATTGCCACCTCCGACCAAGGTATTGGCGCTGTTGTTGCCGGTAAGCACTTGCGGCGCGAAGGCAACGCCCTCGGCCACATTGATGGTCAGTTGCGCGCTGTCCAGGTCACCGTCCTGATCACGTACGGTGTAGGTGATGCGCTCCTGCTCAACGCCGGTGACGCCAGCCGCCGCGGTGTAGACGTAGCCACCCGCCGCACTGATGCTAAACACGCCACCTAGCGCCGTGGCGAACTCAACACCGTTGCTGCCAAGCAGATACTCCACGCCGTCATGGCTAACCGAGTACAGGGTGGCGTTGTCATGCAGGTTATCCCGCGCACTCAGTGGGTCGAGGCTCCCGGCGTCGTTGCTGGGGTCGAGCAATAGGTTACCGGTGACCTGATTGAGCCGGGTCAAGGTAGCGCCGTTAACCTCAACGTTGTCGATGACCAGCCCGCTCTTGGTCTTGTCGTCGTAATCGTCGACGGTCACAAAGGCAATCGTGTAGAGACTGGCTGCCCAACTGCTAGGCAGGGTGAAACTGAAGGTGTTCACTCCGCTTTGCCGACTGAATCCTGTGCCACTGCCGCTGCCAAGGGCATCGTCGGCACTGCGCAGCACGACCAGCCGCGAATCCACGCCGTTACCGATATAGAAAGCGCCCATATCGTCGGCGTCTGCACTGCGTGGCTCGTCGGTGACGAAGTTCCACTGGAAGCTGACCTCGTCTCCCGCCTTGAGCGCCGCTGTAGTTTTCAGGGCTGCGCCTTCGATAGCCAGATTTTTACTGGTACTGCCCTCATAATCGCGCAGGGCCGCTGTCAGGCTGCCGGCACCCAAGCCGAGAAACTGCTCAAGCACATCCGCATCGGCGGCATTGCCATCGCTGCGTACCAGCGCCGAGCGTAGGCCGTCGATGCGCAGGTTGTTGTTATAGCCCTGGTCCTGCACATGCCCCAGGGTTTGCCAGCCGGCCAAGCCCAACTCGAAGTTGCCGGTCACACTGCCCGACTGTTCGACATAAGCCTTGTTGTCATAGGCCACCGGTCCCAGGTCAGCGACACTGATCACCAGGTTGGCCGTCGAGCTGTCACCGTCACGGTCGGTGATGGTGTAGCTGAAAGTGTCTTCGGCATCCGTGCTGACATCACGCGGTGCGGCATAGGTGTAAGCGCCATCACTGGAGATGACCAGGGTCCCACCCAGCTCAGTGGTCAGCGGACCACTGTTGCCCCCAGCGAAGACGGACACAGTCACCCACTCGCCCAGCGCATTGGTGTAGCTCACACTGGTCACGCTCACCGGGGCGTCGGTGCCCGGCACGTCGACTCCTTGTGGGCCATCATCGAGGATCACATTGCCAGTCAGGGTGCTGGGCACGGTTTCGCTGAGGGTCGCGGCCAGCTCGTTCGGGTCCTGCACGACGATCACGCTATCGCCGGCATTACCGACCTTTTCCATTTCTCGCTCGGCTTCCCCGCCCAGCGGAATCTGGATGCCAACGGTGATCACATCAATGCCATTGGCATCGACAAAACCCTGCCAGCCCGCAGGCGCTTCATAGCCTGACGGGTAGGGTTCGCCGTCGGAGAGGAAGTACACCCGGTTGATGTAGCCGTCGAGCGCCGGGTTGGCCAAATCAGCTTCCAGCTCGCTGCGCGCCAGGTTCAGGGCTTTGTCGTAGTGGGTATTACCGCCTTCGCTCAGGCCGTTGAGCGCCGCTTGCGCCGCCACCGGGTCACTGCCCTCATAAGCCAGGTTGGTCACCGAGTCGAAATCGATCACCTTGAAGTTCAGCGGCACGCCCAGTGCCACATAGCTGTTTATCAGGTTGACCAGCGCGGCCTTGGCGACATCCAGCCGTGTGACCGTTTCCAAGGCACCGTCACCGTCCAGGTCCGCCTGAACCTGGTCGCGCATACTGGCGGATGAATCGAGCACCAGGGTCAGGCTGATCGGCGGCAGCCCGCTTTCACTGACACTCGCGTAGTTGTCGCGGGCCACCGGCACACTGTCGGCGATGGCGATGATCAGCTTGGCGCTTGAGGTATCACCATCACCGTCGATCAGGGTGTAGGTGAACACCTCCTCGACATCACTGCTGACATTGGCGGGCGCCTGGTAGCTGTAACTGCCATCACTGGCAATCGTCAGCACGCCGCCCAGTTGCGTCTGCAAGGGGCCGCTATTGCCCCCCTCCGGCACGCTGACACTCACCAGCTCGCCAGCGGTATTGGTGTAGCTAATGGTGGTCACGCTGCCGGGGCCATCCGCCCCGACAACATCCACGCCGCCGGGCCCGACATCGTCGATCACATTGCCGTTCAGGGTCTGCGGCACGGTGTCCACCAGCGCCGCAGACAGTTCATCAGGGTCCTGTACAACAATCACGCTGTCGCCGGTATTGCCCACCTTGTCCATCTCGCGTTCGGCCTGCCCACCCAGGGGAATCTGGATGCCGACCGTGATGATATCGATGCCGTTGGCATCAACAAAGCCCTGCCAAGCCGCAGGGGCTTCATAGCCCGACGGGTAGGGTTCGCCGTCGGAGAGGAAGTAAACCCGGTTGATGTAGCCGTCGAGCGCCGGGTTGGCCAGATCCGATTCCAGCTCGCTGCGCGCCAGGTTCAAGGCCTTGTCGTAGTGGGTGTTGCCGCCTTCGCTCAGGCCGTTGATCGCCGCCTGCGCGGCCACCGGGTCACTGCCTTCGTAGGCCAGGTTGGTCACCGAATCGAAATCGATCACTTTGAAGTTCAGCGGCACACCCAGGGCCACATAGCTGTTGATCAGGTTGACCAGCGCTGCCTTGGCGACATCCAGCCGGGTGACTGTTTCCGGGGTGCCGTCGCCGTCCAGGTCCGCCTTGACCTGGTCGCGCATGCTGCCGGATGAGTCGAGTATCAGGGTCAGGCTAACGGGCGCGCGCCCCGCTTCACTGATCTGCACCAGGTTGTCCTTGGCGGTGGGCACATCGTCGATGATGGTCACATCCAACTGCCCGGTCGCAGTGTCGCCATCCCGGTCGGTGACGATGATGGTGAACTGCTCGGCCAAGGTGTTTTCACCACTGCCGACGGAGTGCTGCGAGTCGGTTTGCAGGCTGTAGCTGTAGTCCACGCTGCCGCCGCTGCTGGTGCCGACGAAACCGGTGATCGCCAGTACCCCGGCTGGGCTGTCGATCAGCAGTGGGCTGCCAGCACTGGCGCCTTGCAGCTGGGCAAAGCTGAATGCCGGGCTGCCGCCGATGCTGATGGACTGAATGCCATCGGCGGCCTCGATACTGAAGCTGCCGGTTTGCGTCAGCGCCGCACTGTCGGGCGCCGAGCCAGTGGCCAGGTGCTGCTCGTCCACACGCACCTCGCCGCCCTGCACATCCAGGTTGCCAAGGCTGACGCCGTTGTCGCTACCGGTAATGGTGAAGGTCACAAACGCCGTGGAAACATCCCCATCGACATCGCGCATGGTGTATTGCAGGCGCTGGCTGACGATTTGCCCTTCACTCAGGCCAAGGGTGTCGGGGTCGTTGTTGTTCAGGGTGAAACTGTACTGGCCCGTGGCGGGGTCCAGCACCAGGGCGCCGTACTTGGCCAACTCGTTCATCGCCGCGCCATTGGCCGAGGTGTTCCAGTTGACGAACGCCTTGCCGCCATCGGCGCCTGCCAGGTCGTTGTTCAGCACATTGCCGCTGGCGACTGTGATGGCGCCGCCCTCGATGAGGGTCGCTGCCGCATCGTCGATGGCCAGGGGGCCATCGTCCTTGAAGCTGATCAATTGGCCGAGATCGAGGCTGGTCGATGCCGCATCACCGTCGTTATCGGTCACCGTGGCGCGCAGGCCGAGCACATCCGCCAGCAGCGATTTGGGCTCATCAGGGTCGCTGGTCGGGTGAATGATCGCCCGTGACTGATCGAGCACCACCACACCCGCAGCGTTTACGCTGACCGAGAACACCAGTTCACCCCCGCTGGTGCGCCCTTCAACGACGCCCGCCGGGGTCAGGCTCAAGTACACCGGTTGCCCGCTCAGGCTGTCCACCAGGCCGCTGTCCAGCCGTCCCGTATCTGGGTTGGCGGCCGCCAGGGTGAGTTCGTAGGTCAGGCTGCGCTGCCCGTCCGCCCCGGGCTGTACGGTGAATACGCCGCTGAAATCACGGCTGGCATTGAGGCTGAAGTCGCTTTCATCGACCTGCAGCTGGCCATTCCAGGCAACGCTGACATTCACATCGTTGTAGTCCCAGTCGGCGGTGCTGGTTTTGTCTTCCCAGTTCTGGTTGCCCAGGTCCGGGGTGTCCTGCACATGGGCCCCACCCGGGTTGAGGCTGGCATCGCTGAACAGTACATTGGCGCCATCAGCGCCGATAAGCGGCGTACTGCCGACGAACGCTTGCCAACTGCCCGCAACCAGCTGAAAGGTCAGCGGCGTACCGTCAGCCAAGGCACTGTTGGCGCCGCCATTGGGAATGATGAAAAAGCCGGTGTCGGCCGGGTCCAACCCACTCAGATCGAAGACCGTGCCCTGGGCGACATCCTTAACGTTGGCCCAGATCACCACACCACTTTGCGGGGAACCGTCGGCCGCCTTGGTGTAGTAGCCATAGCTGTTCAAGTAGCCCGCATCCGTGCCTTGGAAGGTCACCGATGAGCTGCTTTGTAAGCTACCCGCCTGGATGGTCGGGGTGTCGTCATTGATGGTCACCAGCAACTGGCCGCTGGCCGTGTCGTTGTCGGCGTCGGTCACTGTGTAGCCGATGCTCAAGGTGATATCGTCTTCGACCCCCGCCAGCTCATGCTGCAGCGGTTGCAGCAGGGTGACGGTGTACGCGCCACTGGCCGGATCGGTCAGCACCACCGTTACCAACGGACCGCGCGCTGAGCTGATGGTCAGGGTGTTGCTGGTCGCGTCCCAGGTCGAGCTCACCGTCTCGCCACCTAGGCTGGAAGGGCCGCTGAGGGCAATGGATTTCAGGCCGTCGGCACCCGCGCTGAAGTTCAGCACGCCACTGGTGCTGGTGGCCGCGCCAGTGGCATCGTCCACGCCACCATTGATCCCGCCCGCCAGGCCTTCGTCATCCAGCACCGAGGGGGCGACCGTCTGCCCGGCGGTAGGCACGTCATCGTTGATCGTTACCAGCAACTGGCCGCTGGCCGTGTCGTTGTCGCCGTCGGTCACCGTGTAATCGATGTTCAGCGCAATATCGTCTTCGACCCCCGCCAACTCATGCTGCAGCGGTTGCAGCTGGGTGACGGTGTACGCGCCGCTGGCCGGGTCGGTCAGCAGCACCGTCACCAGCGGACCGCGCGCTGAACTGATAGTCAGGGTGTTGCTGGTCGCGTCCCAGATCGAGCTCACCGCCTCGCCGCCCAGGCTGGAAGGCCCGCTGAGGGCAATGGATTTCAGGCCATCGGCGCCCGCGCTGAAGTTCAGTACGCCACTGGTGCTGGTGGCCGCGCTGTCGAGCAGCCCGCCGTCGTCGAGCAACAGCGAAGCCGAGGCAGGCCCGGCACTGGGGCCGTCATCCTCGAAACGGATCGCACTGCCGATGCCAACCCGGTCGATGGCCACATCGCCGTCGCCGTCCGTCACCGTGACCACAGCATTGAGCTTGCCGGCGAGGTCGATCGCCTCATCGTGAACCGCCGTATCGGGGTGCTGCAGCGCGACATATTGGACAATGCTGACCCGCCCATCGGCGCCGAGGGCTACGGCAAACGCCGCTTTGCCAGCATCGCTGCCGTCGGCAATCCGGCCGACCACCAGGCCCTCTTCGACGCGCAGCACAATTGACTGCCCCTCACTGGTCTTCAACCCGGAATCGACACCGTCGCCGCCGACAATTTCCAGGCTCACGTTGACACCCGCCCCCTCACCGTCCTCACCCGCGCTGCTGGTAAACACCGTCACCAAGGCGGCGGCACTTTGCGCGTAGCCGGGCGCCAGGCCGCCGGCAGGGTCGCTCAGCTCAGCAAACTGCGACGCCACAGCCGTGCTAGCGCTGTCGTAGTCATCGGCATCACCTGCCGGGGTTGGCGTGGCCTCGGCATTTTGCAGGCCCGCGGTTTCATCATGCACAACGGTCACGCCCGGGTTCAGCTGAATCTCGGCACGCGGCCCGTCATCTACAAAACGTATCGCGCCGCCGATATCGACACGATCAACCGCAATGTCACCGTCGCCATCGATCAGGGTGAACACCGCCTGGACCTTGCCGGCAAGGTTCACGGCATCATTGGGGTTACCGCCGTCGGGGTGCTGTAACGACACGTATTGCGCCACGCTAAGGGTGCCATCCACGCCAAGGCTGACGGCGAACGCAGCTGTGCCAGCCTGGGGGCCGTCAAAGATGCGCCCGACCACCAGTTCGCCCTCGATCGACAATACAATTGTCAGGCCGTCCGTGGTTTTCAGACCCGAATCAACCCCGTTACCGCCGACCACCGCCAGGCTGAGCACGCTGGTCGCGCCCTCGTCGTCCTGCCCCACATCGCTCGCGGAGCTGTCCACCACCGGGCTCGTGCTCTGGGCATAGCCCACGGCACCCAGGTCGCTACCGACATTGGCAACGCCGTCGAACAACGCCGCGACAGCGCCGTTGTCAGTGTCATCTGCCGCGCTGCCCGTTTGCAGGCCCACGGTTTCGTCATGCCTGACCCAACCGGCTTCGTTGAGCTGGATAACCGCGCTTGGTGCGTCGTCCTCGAAGCGGATCATTTCGCCGATGTCGACACTGCTTACCGCTTGGTCACCGTCGCCGTCGGTGACGGTCAGCACGGCACGCACCAGCCCGCCGAGGTCGATGGCCTCATCAGCGCTCGTGGCGTCCGGGTGCTGCAGCGAGGCGTACTGCACCACACTCACCACGCCACTGCTGGGGTCGACGGCCACGGCGAACACCGTCTGGCCCTCTTCATCACGCCCCACGATCAGCCCGCTCTCCAGGCTCAACACAATCGCGCTGCCGGCGGTGGTCGACAGGCTGCTGGCTTGCTCGCCCAGCGCCAGGCTATAGAGCGCGCTGGCGCCCACTTCGTCGGCCCCCACCTGGTAGGTGCCCGCCACAGTCGCGGCGCTGCCCACGGCATAGCCGAGCATGTCAGTGGCAACATTACCGAGGCCTGCGAACGCCGCCAGCGGGCCGCTGACATCGTCGCTGTCGGCCTGCAGGCCGGCGGTCTCATCGAGCACCACGGTGCCACCTTGCTCGGCCACTGACAGCAGCGCACTGGGGCCATCGTCGTTGATCGCAATGGTCAGCGGGACGACTGGCGAAACGTCGTTATCGAGGTCGAACACCCGCACGCTGAAGGTATCGAACAGCTGATCGTCCGCGCCGGTGGCAGTGGGGTCGCCATGCTCAAGGCTGTTGTCGCTCAAGGTGTAGGTCCAGCGCCCCGCCGCATCAAAACTCAGGGTGCCAAAAAGCCCCTGCACCACGCCCCCGCCTTGGACGTTGACCCACACACCATTGGCATCGAGCACCTCGATGCGGCTGACGCCGTCGGGCGAATTGATGACCAGCGTGCCGACGGCTGTCTCGGCGGTACTGCTCGGGTTGCTCCCCGGTTGCCCGCCACCGAGTTCGCCGCCATTGAGCGCAGCCTCATCAACCACACCGGGCCCGGTAATCACCGTACCGGTCTCGTCTTCGAAGACGACTTCAACCTCCGGCCCGAAATCAGCGGGTATGAACACCTCACCCTCAGGGAACTCAGGACCCGCCGCGAGCCCTTCGGTGGGGAAGCCGATCACCGGTTCGAGCGCCCCGCCCACCTCATCCAGCAGCACGAAGCTGTGCCCACCGCCCGCGCCACCGGGCGCGCCGGCGCCAGGCCCTGCAGCGGTGGCTTCAGCTGCCTGAGTCGGGTCCACGCCCGCCTCGATGGCCGCCTGCAGGCGCTCGACGTCGGTCAGCTCGGCTTGGCTGGGAGGCGCATCCGGCTCATTCGCTGAGGTGCCGGCCGGGGGCGCATCTGCGGATGTGACCCACTGCCCGTCCAGCAATGTGCTGCTGTCACGGCCCAGGGTCACCTCACGGCCATCAGGCAAGGTCACCGCCACCGCGCCTGACACGCCGGTGACCAGTCGCTCACCGGCAAATACCCGATCACCCTCCAGCAGGGCACGCCGCGTTCCATCGCTCGCTACCGCGAACACTTCGCCGACAACCCGACTGACGACACCCATCAAAGTAGCCATGATTCCTTCCCTCACTGCACCCGCTGACACCTGCCGAAAAAGACCGAGACGCGTTGCCTCAACACCGGGTAGCGGCGTGCAGCGGCGTGGAGTGACGCGCGGGTATCACGTTGACAAAACACACACGACAAAAAAATGTCACCCCAGCGCACCATCCCTTCCCACGCAGAACCCGCACCCTCACGACTCACGCCCAGTAGCCCCAGCCTCCGTTTTCACCCCTCGGAAACGCTGAAAGCCCAGCGAAATCGGGAGCAATGGCAAAAACAATGTGCTGCTTTTCACAAAGTACATAAGATTTTTTCGCCATATAGGTTATGAGGAAATCTTCTTAGGCAATCCGGAAAGATGTTCTTAGCTGTGATGTTAGAAGCACCAATAAAAACAAATAAGAAATAAGCCAATAAATTGGCGACGCAACATCACACAGGAGATTCACCGTATGCGTGCACTACATCCGCGGTGGGCGGGCGTTGCCTTGACCCTGGTCTGTGTACAGGTCCACGCCATCACACTGTCAGAGGCCATTCAAAACACCCTGGACAACCACCCCGAAATCAGTGCCGGCATCAACAGCCGGCTGTCTGCCGATGAAGAGGTCAGGGTTGCCCGCGGTGGCTACCTGCCCAGCGTGGACCTGCTGGTGGGCTATGGCCGGGAAAACACCGACAGCCCTAGCACCCGCGCGCTGGGCGACCACAACACCGAAACCCTGAATTACCGCAACGCTGAGCTGCGGTTACGGCAGATGCTGTTCGACGGGTTTGCCACCCCCAACGAGGTGGGGCGTACCGAGGCGGTGGTCAATTCCCGGGCCTACCGCGTGCTCGGTACGTCCGAGAGCCTGGCCCTGCGTACGGTGGAGGTGTACCTGGAGGTGCTCAAGCGCCGCGAGATGGTCAGCCTGGCGCAGAACAACCTGCTGGCGCATCAGCGCATCAATGACCAGATTGACCTGCGCAGCCGCCAGGGCGTAGGCAGCAATGCCGACTTCGACCAATCCAGCGCGCGCCTGGCCCTGGCGGAGAACAACCTCTACACCGAGCAGGTCAACCTGGCCGATGCCGAAGCCAGCTTTATCAGCGTGGTCGGCCACCTACCGGACCAGCTCACCACACCGGGTACCGCCCGCGCTGCGCTGCCCAGCGACCTGGCCAGTGCACGCCAGGCCGTGCTGGACAACAACCCCTTCCTGAAATCGGCCGAGGCTGATGTCAACGCCGCCCAGCAGCAATACGAAACGGCCAAGTCGCCGTTCTATCCGCGTGTCGACCTGGAGCTGGCGACCAGTGCCGACGACAACGTGCAGGGCGACGAAGGGCACTACAACACGTGGCGCGCGGCCGTAGTGATGAATTACAACCTGTTCAACGGCATGCGCGACAAGGCCCGTCTTAACTCGACATCGCACCAGGTCAACGAGGCCATGGACATCCGCAACAACGCCTTGCGTCTGCTCAATGAAAACGTCGCGCTGGCCTGGAACGCCATGGACAACGCGCGCCTGCAGACGCCCAAGGCCCGCGACTACGCCGACTACACCGCGCGCGTTCGTGAGGCGTATCAGCAGCAATTCAGCCTGGGGCAGCGCACCTTGTTGGACTTGCTCGACAGCGAAAACGAACTGTTCACCGCCAACCGGCGCTACAGCGAAGTGCGCTACACCGAGGAGTTCTCGATGTACCGCGTGATCGCGGCCATGGGGGATCTTCTGCGCCAGCAGCAGGTGGTCGCCCCGGCAGCGGCCGTCGCCCTCACGGAGGTGAAGAGCCAGGCCCGGTTGCCGGAGATGAAGTAGCGGGAGTCGCGCATGACCAGCATGGAACGAAGCGGGCCTGCGAGCGACCCGCGCCTGGGTCACGACGACCCCTTGCTCGACGGCCTGCTTATCCTCTGTCGGCTGCACGGCTGCAGTGTCAGCCGCGGCAGCCTGAGTGCTGGCCTGCCGCTGCCGCAACAGCGCCTGAGCGTTGAGCTGCTGCCCCGCGCGGCCGCCCGTGCCGCACTGCAAGGCCGGGTGTTGCGCCGTGCGCTGCACAGCATTGAGCCGCTCAACCTTCCGGTCTTGTTGCTGTTGCGTAACGGCGGCTGCGCCGTACTGCGCCAGTTGGACAGCGACCGCGCGCTGATCCTGCCCAGCGAAGCCGACGGTGGCGAGCAATGGGTCAGCCACGCACAACTCGCCGAGCTGTACATCGGGCAGGCCTTCTTCGCCCGCCCACGCCATGAGCTCGATGAAGCGCGTACGCCGCTGCTCCCGCGCGTCGAGGCCTGGTTCCGTGACACCCTCAAACTGTCTCGCTGGCTGTACACCGATGCCGTGCTGGCCAGCCTGATCATCAACCTGCTCGGGTTGATGGTGCCGCTGTTCGTCATGCAGACCTACGACCGGGTAGTGCCCAACCAGGCCCTGTCCACGCTCTGGGTACTGACCATCGGCCTGATCATCGGCTCAGGCTTTGAGCTGCTGCTGCGGGTGCTACGCGCGCACCTGCTCGATACCGCCGGCAAAAAGACCGATGTGGTGCTTTCGGCGACCCTGTTCGAGCGCATCACCGGCATGTCGATGAGCGCCCGCCCGGCGACGATCGGCGGCTTCGCCCAAAGCATTCACGACTTTCAGGGCCTGCGCGAATTCCTCACCGCAGTGACCTTGACCAGCCTGATCGACCTGCCCTTTGCCGCGCTGATGATCCTGATCATCGGCCTGCTCGGCGGCTGGCTGGTGATCATTCCCCTGCTCGCGTTCCCGCTGACCATGGGCTTTGCCCTGCTGATCCAGATGCGCCTGCGCGACACCGTGCAGAAGAGCCTGGCCCTGAGCGCGCAACGCCAAGCCCTGCTTATCGAAACCCTCGGCGGCCTGGAGATGCTCAAGACCTGTGGCGCCGAAAGCGAACGCCAGCACCAGTGGGAAACCACCCACGGCGCCCTCACCCGCCTGGACAGTCACGCCCGCTACCTGGCCTCACTGGCAACCAACGGCACGCTGTTCTTCCAGCAATTAGCCGGCATGGCAACCATCGTCGCCGGGGTTTACATGATCATTGCCGGGCAGCTCAGCGTCGGTGCACTGGTCGCCTCTTACATGCTCGGCAGCAGGGTGCTGGCACCCCTTGGGCAAATCGCCGGGCTGATCACCCGTTACCAGCAGGCGCGCCTGACCATGACCAGCACCGATGCGCTCATGGCGCTGCCACAGGAGCGCCAGGCCCGTCAGCGGCCCCTGGAGCGCACCCAACTCAAAGGCGCCATCGACCTGCATCAGGTGGTGTTCAGCTATCCGGGGCAAAACCAGCCCGCCCTGAACAGCATCAACCTGAAGATCGCCCCGGGCGAACGGGTCGGCATCATCGGCCGCAGCGGTTCGGGTAAAAGCACCCTGGCGCGCCTGCTCATGGCCTTCTACGCCCCTAGCGAGGGCCAGGTATTGCTCGACAACCTGGACTTGCGTCAGCTCGATGTGGCGGATCTGCGCCACCAGATCGGTTATGTCGCCCACGACCTGCCGCTGCTGGCCGGCAGCCTGCGCGACAACCTGACCCTGGGTGCGCGCTACGTCAGCGACGAACGCATGCTCGAAGTCGCCGACATGACCGGCGTCAGCGAACTGGCCCGGCAACACCCGCAAGGCTTTGACCGGCCCGTGGGCGAACGCGGCCAGCTGCTGTCCGGTGGCCAACGCCAGGCCGTCTTGCTGGCCCGCGCACTGCTGCTCGACCCACCGATACTGCTGCTCGACGAGCCCACCAGCGCCATGGACAACACCAGTGAAGACATCCTGCGCAATCGCCTGCAGCACTGGACCCAGGGCAAGACACTGCTGTTGATCACCCACCGCACGGCCATGCTCAGTCTGGTCGACCGCCTGGTGGTGCTGGACCGGGGGCAGGTGGTCGCCGATGGCCCCAAAGAAGCCGTCATCGAAGCCCTGCGCAAAGGCCGTGTTGGCCCCACAGCCGCCTGAGGAGTCAGCAGCATGAGCGAGACCACCGCCCCCGGCTATTTCAAAGGCTGGCGCCACCACCGCGAAGACCTCACCTACATGCCTGAGGTAGAAGGCGTCATCCTCGAGAGCAGCCCCTGGTTCACCCGCGTCACGGTCTGGGCGGTCAGCGCCTGCCTGTTAACCGCCTTGGTCTGGGCGCATTTTGCGGTGCTCGATGAAGTCACCACCGCCGAAGGTAAAGCCATCCCCTCCAGCAAGATCCAGGTTATCCAGAACCTGGAAGGCGGCATCATCAGCGAAATATTCGTGCGCGAAGGCCAGGTGGTGGACAAGGACGATGTCTTGCTGCGCCTGGATGACACACGCTTTCTCTCCAACCAGGGCGAAACCGAAGCAGACCGCCTGTCACTGACCGCACGTATCGAACGCCTCAGTGCCGAAGCCGAAGGCCGCGAGCTGGTGATCCCCACGGAGATTTATCGCGACGCGCCGCAACTGGCCGACGACGAACTGGCCCTGTACCGCTCGCGCCAACAGCGCCTGCAGAGCGAGCAGCGCACCCTGGGCGAACAACTGCGGCAAAAAAGCCAGGAGTTGGCCGAATACCGCGCCAAGGCCCAGCAATACCGCGCCAGCCTGGGCTTACTGCAGCAGGAGCTGAACATGTCGCAACCCCTGGTGGCCACCGGCGCTATTTCCCAGGTGGAAATCCTGCGCCTGCAACGCTCTGCGGTAGAGGCGCGCGGCGCCCTGGATGCCACCAACCTGGCCATTCCACGGGCCGAGGCCGCCATCAATGAAATGCGCAGCAAGGTCGAAGAATCGGAGCTGGCCTTTCGCTCGGAAGCGTTTCGCGAACTCAACGAGCTGCGCAACGAGCTTAAGAAAATCACCGCCACCCGCTCGGCCATCGAAGACCGGGTCAGCCGCACCACCGTCACCTCGCCGGTCAGAGGCATCATCAAACAGCTCAAGGTCACCACCATCGGCGGTGTCGTGCAGCCGGGTAGCGACATGCTGGAGATCGTGCCGCTGGACGACAGCCTGTTGATTGAGGCCAAGGTCCGCCCGCAAGACGTGGCCTTTCTGCACCCCGGACAAAAAGCCATGGTCAAGTTCAGCGCCTACGACTACACGCTCTACGGCGGGCTCAAGGCGCAACTGGAGTTGATCAGCGCCGACACCATCACCGACGAAGAGGGGCACAGCTTCTACCTGATTCAAGTGCGCACCGATGCCAGCCATTTGGGCAGCGAGGCGCAGCCGCTGCTGATCATTCCGGGCATGGTCGCCACCGTGGACATCATCACGGGTCACAAGAGCGTGCTCGACTACCTGCTAAAGCCCGTGCTCAAGGCCCGGGCCGAGGCGCTGCGTGAGCGGTAAGGTCGGCGCCGGCGCCAATACCGGCGGCCCGACTACTCGAGTGCCGCGCACAGCTGGTGAGCCTGCCGCGTATTTAGCCCGGCAGCCGCTCACCGTGGCCGACAAGCGCCTAGACTGCGCTAACGCCAACCCCGGCGGGCCTTGGAACAGCGCGATGAACAGCCCTAAAACCTCCGACCACCTGCGGTTTCACCGCGCCCATGCGCACCTGGCCAACGCCTTTGGCAACGACGTTTTCGCCCTGCGCGCCGAAGCCTTCGCCCGTTTTTTTGGCACCCCACTGTTCCTTGGCGCCCAGACGGCCATCGTGCTGACCTGGATCGCGCTCAACGTGCTGGGCGTGACCCAGTTCGACGTTTACCCGTTCATTCTGCTGAACCTGGCTTTCAGCCTGCAGGCGGCCTACGCCGCGCCGCTGATTCTGCTCGCCCAGACCCGTCAGGCGGCGCGTGACAAAGCCCACGCCGAAGCCGACGCGCAACACCGCGAAGCCCTGGCCAGCGCCAACGAGCAGCGCCTGGAGATTGCCGCCCAGACCAGCCAGCAACTGCTGGAGTTGCTGCAACGCAACACTGAGTTGACGGTGCGCACCGCCGCCTTGAGCGAGCGCATCGAAAGCCTGACCCTGGAGCTGCATCAGCACCTGGTGCGCAGCGCTCCGCTGCCACCTGCAACAGCCTGAGGCCTTAGTCGCTACGCTGATGATTGCGCTGGTAGGTCTGCTCGCCCATCGCCTCAATCTGCCCCTCGATCAGCGCCTCGAAGGGCCGCAACAGCGCATCGAAACGTGCCGGGGCTTCCAGTGTTTCGAGCGCCTGGGTAATGGCTTCAATGGTCGACAAGGCGCTCTCGCTCGGTGCCTTGCGCAGCCGATAGCGTGAAGGCGCAGACGCGGCCAGGCTGACCCGCGGCAGGGCCGCCAGCAGCGGGTTGGCATGCAGCAACTTACGGGCCTTGCGCCAGGTGCCATCCGGCACCACCAGCAGCAACGGCGGCTGCTCCTGCGCGCGCGCCGTCAGCATTACGGCCTCATCCCCTGGAAACAGCAGGCACGCCTGGTAACCCGGCAGCGCCAGCCACTGCGCCAACTCATCGAAGACTTCACCCACGCATAACTGCGCATTGCGCAGCCCTAAGGCCGCGAAGCGCGCTGTATTAAGGGCATGGTTGGTTTCACTGGGGTGCTGCAGGATCAACACCCGTGTGCGGCTGTCGAGCGCCGGAATAAGCGCGCACAGGCAATGGCTAAGGGGGCGTTGGCAGCGTGAGCAGGCGGGTCGGGACATGGCGCGCAGTGTGCCACGAAGTCGCTCGGCTGGCAGCCTCGCCAACCCCACACACATGAAGCATGGGCCGCTTCAACCGCGGCCCGGCAACGTCAATCAGCGGTTAAAACGTTCCGCCAGGCTATGCAGGTAATCCGCCATTTGCTCAAGCTCGCGCCCCACAGTGGCGCCCTGGTGGGCCTGGCCGGCGCTGTTGTCGGAGAGTTGTGCGATACGGGTGATCTGCCGGCTGATGTCTTCGGCTACATGGCTCTGTTCTTCCGCCGCAGCGGCCATCTGCTGACTCATCCCGGTGATCCGGCTGACCGAGTCGCTGATGCCATCCAGTGCCGTGCGCACCGACTCGACACTCTGCACGCTCTGCCGGGAGATATCATCACCGCGCTGGGCCGTGATCACCGCGCGCTCAGCACCGGCACGCAATGACGCGATGATCTGGTGAATCTGCTCGGTCGACTCACGGGTGCGTGACGCCAGCGAACGCACTTCATCGGCCACCACGGCGAAGCCACGACCCTGCTCACCCGCACGCGCAGCCTCAATGGCAGCGTTGAGCGCGAGCAGGTTGGTCTGCTCGGCAATCGAGGTAATCACATCGGCCACACTGCCAATCGACTGGGTCGAGTTGGCCAGATCATTCACCGCCTGACCGATATCAGACACCGCCGTGGCCATCTGCTGCATCGCCTCCAGGCTGCTGCCGGCAAGCTGGCGGCCTTGCCGGGCCAGCTTGTCAGCCTCTTCCGCAGCATGGGAGGTGTTCTGTACGTTGTGCGCGACTTCTTGAATGGTCGCCGCCATTTCGTTGATCGCCGTGGCCGACTGGTCGGTCTCGGCGCGCTGCTGATCAAGCAATTCGGCGCTGGAGGTGGACAGCTGGGCCGACTGCGCCGCGTGTTTACGCACGTTGGTTGCGGAGTCTTCCAGACGCGTCAAGGCTGTCTGCAGCCGAGCCTCTTCACTGATCATCGCCAGGTCGAGCAGGCCCTGGGCACCACGGTTGTCGCTGTAGGTCAGGGCCACCAGTGAACTGGTAAATGCCTTGGGATGCTCGGCCAAGGTTGAGCGGATCAGTCGACGTGCGCTGCGTTGCTGGTAGGCGCCCATGACCAACAGCAGCGCGACGATCGCCCCCATCAACCAGGGGCCATCAAGCAACGCGTGGATGGCAAGAATCATCACGCCGAACAGCACCAACGGCCAGCTGATCAGCAGCTGATGAAGCAGCGCATCGAGCGGTGGCACCGCCGACTTACCGGCGCGCAAACGCGCATAAACGGCTTCGGCGCGGCGCTTCTGCGCCTCGGTTGGCAGGGAACGTACCGACTCGTAACCGGCGACCCGCCCGCCTTCGTAAATCGGCGTGACATAGGCACTGACCCAGTAAAAATCGCCATTTTTTGCACGGTTCTTCACCAGCCCCATCCAGGGCCTGCCCTGTTTGATGGTCTCCCACATATGGGCAAAAACCGACTCCGGCATATCCGGATGACGTACCAGGTTATGCGGCTGGCCAATCAACTCCTCGCGGGTAAAACCGCTGATGGCGACGAACGCATCGTTGCAGTAGCTGATATTGCTGTTGATATCCGTGGTGGAGATCAGGCGCTCATTTGCATTGAATGTGCGCTCGCGCTGAGTAACTGGCAGATTTTGGCGCATGATAATTCCCTGGCAATCAAGTCCTGCGAATGAGTGTAGAGCACGCCGGACATGCACAATGATTCGGCCAGAAAAATTATTTCTGAATAAGACTTTACGCCAAGGGGCGGAAAACCTGGCTTTGCGCCCATTCAGGCGCCGCTGAGTTGGGCCTTGAGCAGGTCGCGGAAGGTCTGCAGCAGCGGCTCACGCGAGCGGCCGCGGCGCAGAATCTGCGAGAACGGCGCCTGGTAGCCAAAAGTCGCTGGCAGCAGCACACGCAAGCGGCCCTGATCAACCCACGGCTGGGCATAGTGTTCGGGCAAGTAGCCGACATAAGCGCCGGAGAGCACCAGAATCAACTGCGCCTCCATCGACTCCACCGTAGCCGCACTGTGTTTGAAGCCATGCCGTGCCAGCTCGGCCTGGCTCCAGTAGCCACGCCCGACCATGCGCTGCTGGGTGATCACCTCCGCCGGAATGCGCCGCTCGCTGAACAGCGCATGCCGCTCACTGCAGTACAGCCAGTGCTGCTCGCGGTACAACGGCTGGTACACCAGACCGTTCATGCGCGTGGAGAAAGCGCCGATGGCCAGATCGAGGCGATTGTCGAGCACGCCCAGCTGCAGCTCATAAGGGCTCATGACCGACAGGTGCAGGTGCACCGCCGGGTGCTCCTGGCTGTAGGCGCCGATCACTTCCGCCAGGGGTAACGCCGGGTCGCCGACAGTGGAGTCGAGCACACCCAGGTTGAGGGTGCCGCGCAACTCGCCCTTGAGCGCCGCCGAGTAACGTTCGAAACCTTCCAGTTCACCGAGTAGACGCAGGGTTTCCTGATAGAACAGGTCGCCCTTGCTGGTCAGGCTGAAGCCGCCACGCCCGCGGTGACACAGGCTCAGGCCCAGCTGCGTTTCCAGCTGGCTCATGTAGGTGCTGATGGCCGAGGTGGACAGGTTGAGGTCCTGCTGCGCCGCGGCAAAGCCCTGGTGGCGCACCACCGAGACAAAGATACGCAGCAGTTTCAGATCAGGCAGGGACAGGCTCATCAAGGCTCCGGTCAGGCTGTAGGCGGGGGCACGGGCGGAGTCTAGCGAGCTGTGCACGACAGCGCATCACGCGGACAGTTAAATGTTCAGAAAACCCTGAACTAAGTATTTGAACGCTGCCGATTGATCCGCAGCGCCGGCGCAGCGAACAATCGGGCCACACAACAACGAGACACCGGCCTTGCCGGCTGTCACCGAACGGCACGTACCGTTCACTTGCCAAGCTGCCGCAGACCTCTCCTGAACGGAAACGGCCATGCGACTGGAACTCTTTCGTACCCTCTGGGGCTATCGCGGCACCTGGCAACAGGCTATCGACGAGCTGCTCAGCGCCGGCTTCGACGGCCTCGAAGCCCGCGCCCCGGAAACCGCAGCGCAACGCGTCACCAATGCCCGGCTGCTGCGCGAGCAGCGTGTCCCCTACATCGCCACCCTCTTCACCTCCACTCCCGTGCTGCCACGCCAGAGCGACGGCGTTGAGGCGCACCTGCAGGACTTGGCCCACAAGCTCGACTGGGCGGCCGAGCTGTCGCCGCACAAGGTCAATATCCTCGCTGGCAACGACCGCTGGCCGATGGCCGAGCAGGTCGAGTTCTTCGGCCGCGCGCTGGAGCTGGGCAAGGCCAGCGGCCTGCAGTGCTGCTTCGAGATCCACCGCGGCCGCTCGCTGTACAGCCCCTGGGTGACCCTGGAGCTGATCCGCAACCTGCCCGAACTGCGCTTCACCAGTGACATCAGCCACTGGGTAGTGACCTGTGAGCGCCTGCTCGACGACCCGGCGGATGACCTCACTGCCTTTATCGAGCGCGTCGACCATATCCAGGCGCGCGTCGGTTATGACCAGGGCCCGCAAGTGCCGCATCCCGGCGCGCCGGAGTACGCCGACAGCCTGGCTTTTCACCAGCGCCACTGGGAAAGCATCTGGCACAGCCAGGCATGCCGTGGTCACGCCAGCACCAGCATGACCCCCGAATTCGGCCCCGACGGCTACCTGCATCACCTGCCCTTCACCGACATGCCGGTGGCCGACCTGTGGCAGTTGAACCAGTGGATGGCCACCTGCGAGCGCCAGCACTTCCATCGTTTCACCAGCCGTTGAGAATGCCGATGAACAGCACCGCCAAACATTTCACCGAAATTCCCGTGGTCGATATCGCCGGCCTGTTCAGCGCCGACCAGGCCGCGCGCCAGGCCGTGGCCGACGAACTGGGCCGTGCCGCACGCGACGTCGGCTTTCTCTATATCAGCGGCCACGGCATCGAACAGGCGCTGATCGACGGCTTGCATCAGGCCGCTGAGGCGTACTTCGCTCAACCCCTGGACGCCAAGATGCGCCACTACATCGGCGCCTCCGAGAGCCACAAAGGCTTTGTGCCCGAAGGCGAGGAGCGTTACAGCGCCGGCAAGCCGGACCACAAGGAGGCGTTCGACATCGGCTTCGAGGTGCCCGCCGACAACCCGCTGGTGCGGGCTGGCACGCCACTCTTGGGGCCAAACCACTGGCCTGATCTGCCTGGTTTCAAAGAGTCGATACAGGCGTATTACGCGTGCGTTTTCCAGCTCGGTCGCACGCTGTTTCGCGGCTTTGCCCTGGCCCTCGGCGTGCCGGAAAACACCTTCGACGAGATGGCCAACTTTCCCCCGTCCAAGCTGCGCCTGATCCACTACCCCTTCGATGGCGACGCCCAGGATGCCCCCGGCATCGGCGCTCACACCGACTACGAGTGTTTCACCATCCTGCTCGCCGACCGCCCGGGCCTGGAGGTGATGAATGACCTGGGCCAGTGGATCGACGCGCCACCGCGTGACGGCGCCTTCGTCGTCAACATCGGCGACATGCTCGAGGTGATGAGCGCCGGCACCTTCGTCGCCACCTCGCACCGGGTGCGCAAGGTCAGCCAGGAGCGCTATTCCTTCCCGTTCTTCTATGCCTGCGACTACCACACGCAAATCCGTCCGCTGCCGCAGTTCGAGGCCGCTGGCCAGTCGTACGAGGCCATCAGCATTGGTGAACACATGTGGAGCCAGGCGCTGCAGACCTACCAGTACCTGAAAAAACGCGTCGAGGACGGCCAGCTGCAACTGCCCGACCGCGCCCGCCGACCTTCCAGCTTCGGCCATCTGAAGAACCAACCCAGCACGCTTTGACCTTCGACTGCCCACACAAAAACTGATCCGGAGATAACCACAATGGCAATTCGTACCCCCCTGCGCCGTACCGCCCTGGCCGTCGCCTGCACCCTGGCTGGCCTGTTCCAACTCGGCAGCGCTGTGGCCGCCGACGCACCCAAGACCCTGGCCGCTGGCGAGCTGAAAGTCGGCATGGAAATTACCTACCCACCGTTCGAGTACTACGAAGGCGACCAAGTAAAAGGCTTCGACCCTGAGGTCTCCGCCGCCCTGGCCAAGCGCCTGGGCCTGAACGCGAGCTTTAGCGATATCACCTTTCCCAACCTGATCCTCGGCCTGGATGCCAACCGCTTCGACACCATCATCTCCGGCATGTACATCCTCCCCGAACGCCTGGAAAAGGCCGACGCCATCCCCTACGCGAAAACCGGCGCCGCGATCATGGTGCGCAGTGATGCCGCGAAGAAACCCACCACCCCCGAAGAGCTGTGCGGCCTGACAGTTGGCCTGCAGCAAGGCACCTCGTGGATTCCGGCACTGGAGAAAGTCTCCGCCGGCTACTGCGCTGAAAGCGGTGCCGGTGCGATCACGATCAACCAGTACCCGACCACCGCCGAGACCTCACAAGCCCTGCTCTCCGGCCATATCCAGGCACATCTGGAAATCGACGCCGCCTCGCTGCTGATCGTCGAAAAAGCCCGGGGCCGTATCGCCATCAGCTCCAAGGGCTCGATCTACCCGCAGGTGCTGGGCATCTACGTGAAGAAGGGCAACAGCCAGTTGCTCGACGCTCTGAAAACCGCCCTGGACGACTTTAAGGCCAGTGGCGAATACGCCGAGCTGCTGAAGAAGTACAACCTGGAAGAAGCTTAAGAAGCAGCCGCAAGTGACAAGCTGCAAGCCGCAAGCCGGGGCAACGCCCAATTCGCTTGCAGCTTGTGGCTTGCAGCTTACGGCTCATCGGAGATGACACATGCCGTTTGAATGGAGCTACTTCTTCTCGCTGTTTTCGCTGCCGGCCTTCTGGTCGGCCAGCTGGACAGTGATCAAGCTCAGCACCCTGGCCTGGCTGATCGGCCTGGTGCTCGGCTTTGCCCTGGCCAGCGCCAAGCAGGCCGTCAGCCGCTGGGTCAGCGTACCCGCCTCGTTGTACATCTGGTTTTTCCGCAGCGTGCCGCTGCTGGTGCTGCTGATCTTCGTCTACAACCTGCCGCAACTGCTGCCTGCCAGCGGCACGATGCTGTCCAACCCGTTTTACGCCGGCCTGCTGGCTCTGGTGCTGACCGAGGCGGCCTATATGGCGGAGATTCACCGCGGGGGCCTGCTGTCAGTGGCCAAGGGGCAGCGGGAAGCCGCACGCGCCCTGGGCATCAGCACCCTGGGGACACAACGGCTGATCGTAGTGCCGCAGGCGTTTCGTATCGCCCTACCGACCCTGACCAATGAATACGTGACCATCGTCAAGCTGACCTCCCTGGTCTCGGTGATCTCGCTCAGCGAGCTGCTGCTGGTCGGCCAGCGCCTGTATGCGCAAAACTTTCTGGTGCTGGAAACCCTCGGCGCCGTGGCCGTGTACTACGTGCTGATCGTCAGCCTGTTCGGCTGGGGCCTGCAGTACCTCGAACGCCACCTCGACCTCAACCGACGCACACCCAACGCCCTCGACGAGGGCCTGCTTGGCCAGTTGCGCAGTCAGTTGCCCAGCGCCCAGACCGCGCCCAGCTACACCAGCCGCCCCGGTACGCCGGACGCCCTGCGCCTGAGCCGCATCCACAAAGCCTACGGCAGCCACCAGGTGCTCAAGGGCGTCGACCTGGCCGTGCGCCCCGGCGAGGTGATTTCCATCATCGGCCCATCCGGCTCCGGCAAGACCTCGCTGATCCGCACCATCAACGGTCTGGAACGCATCGACCAGGGTGAGATCGTGCTGTTCGGCGAAACCTTTATCCAGGCCGGCGACCACCCCGATAACCGCCGCCAGCGCCAGGGTGTACGGCGCATTGGCATGGTGTTCCAGAGTTTCAACCTGTTCCCGCACCGCACCATCATCGATAACGTGCTGCTCGCCCCGCGCTACCACCGTCTGGCCAACGCCGAAGCACTGCGCAACCAGGCCCTGGCCCTGCTCGACAAGGTCGGCCTGCTGGCCCATGCCGACAAGTACCCGCACCAGCTCTCCGGCGGCCAGCAGCAACGCGTGGCGATTGCCCGCGCCCTGGCGATGAAGCCGGACATCATGCTGTTCGATGAACCCACCTCGGCCCTCGACCCCGAGCTGGTCGGCGACGTACTGGCGGTGATCCGCGATCTGGCCCGCGAGGGCATGACCATGCTGATCGTCACCCACGAGATGGACTTCGCCCTGTCCATCTCCGACCGCGTGCTGTTTATGGAGGACGGTCACGTCCAACTCGACGCTTCGCCCGATGCCATCCGCAGCGGCGACCACGAGCGCGTGCGGCGCTTTATCGGCCTGGAGACCCCATGAACGACATCACCACCCTGCGCCGCGACCTGGCCGCAGCCTACCGCCTGGCCGCCCTATTCGGCTGGGACGACACCCTCTACACGCACTTCTCGGTACGCCTGCCCGGCGCTGGTGAGCCGCGCTTTCTGATCAACCCATTCGGCCTGTTCTTCGAGGAGATTCGCGCCAGCGACCTGATCGTGGTGGACATGCACGGCCAGGTGGTCGAGGGCAACGCCGACTACAACGTCGCGGGCTTCACCATCCACAGCGCCGTGCACATGGCCCGCGAGGACGCCCATTGCGTGATCCACACCCACACCCTGGCCGGCATGGCGGTAGCGGCACAGGACGCCGGCCTGCTGCAGCTCAACCAGATCAGCACCGAGTTTCATGGGCGCTTGGGTTACCACACCTATGAAGGTGTAGCGCTAGACCTGGACGAGCGCACGCGCATCCAGGCGTCGCTGGGCGACAACATCGCCCTGCTGCTGCGCCACCACGGCCTACTCAGCGTCGGCACCAGCGTGGCCGATGCGTTCTACGTCATGCACTACCTGAACCGCGCTTGCGAGATCCAGCTGGCCGCCACCGGCGGCGGCCAGCCCTGCAGCGAAATCCCAGCGCACCTGGCGCAGCATGCCTGCGAGCAACTGCAGGGTGCCGAATGGCAACGCCAACTGCTGTGGCAGGCCTGGCTGCGCAAGCTCGACCGACTCGACCCCAGCTACCGGCAATAAGTCCGTAGGGTGCACCGCGAGCCCCCTCCGCAGCACATTGAGGTGCGCACGGCGCACCCTAAGGCGGAGACATCAGGGTTACTTCAAACAATCCTGAACTAAGTTTTTGCCCATGCCGATTTGTCCCATTCACCGAGTGGCCAAGAATCCGGCCACAACCACAACGAGCCTGAGGCCCTGCCATGGACAAGATTCTGCACCAGCCCCTGGGCGGCAACGAAATGCCCCGCTTTGGCGGCATCGCCACCATGATGCGCCTGCCCCATATTCAGAAAACCGAAGAGAAACGCGAGCTGGATGTCGGCTTTGTCGGCGTGCCGCTGGACATCGGCACCTCGCTGCGCTCCGGCACCCGCTTCGGCCCCCGCGAGATCCGCGCCCAGTCGGTGATGATCCGTCCCTACAACATGGCCACCGGCGCCGCGCCCTTTGATTCCCTGAACATCGCTGATATCGGCGACGTGCCGATCAACACCTTCAACATGGCCGAGGCGATCCGCATCATCGAGGAGGCTTACGACGAAATCCTTGAGTTGGGCATCATCCCGCTGACCCTGGGCGGTGACCACACCATCACCCTGCCGATTCTGCGGGCGATCAAGAAGATGCATGGCAAGGTCGGTCTGGTGCACATCGATGCCCACGCGGATGTGAATGACCACATGTTCGGCGAGAAAATCGCCCACGGCACCACCTTCCGCCGCGCAGTCGAGGAAGACCTGCTCGATTGCGACCGCGTGGTGCAGATCGGCCTGCGCGCCCAGGGCTATACCGCCGAAGACTTCAACTGGAGCCGCAAACAGGGCTTCCGCGTGGTCCAGGCTGAAGAGTGCTGGCACAAGTCCCTCACCCCGCTAATGGAAGAAGTGCGCGCCAAGGTCGGCGGCGGCCCGGTGTACCTGTCGTTCGACATCGACGGCATCGACCCGGCCTGGGCACCCGGCACCGGCACCCCGGAAATTGGCGGCCTGACCACCATCCAGGCGATGGAAATCATCCGTGGCTGCCAGGGCCTGGACCTGATCGGCGGCGACCTGGTGGAAGTCTCGCCCCCCTACGACACCACCGGCAATACCTCGCTGCTGGGCGCCAACCTGCTCTACGAAATGCTCTGCGTACTGCCTGGCGTACAACGCCGCTAAACCGCGTAATGCCGGGTGCCCCTGCGCCCGGCTGAACCACTACAACAATAAAAGGTACCGTCATGAAGCCTGATGACACCCTGACCGGCCAACGCGCCGAGTCCCCTCGCGCCACTGCCTTTAATCTGCGTCAGCTACTGATATTCCTGATTCCCTCGCTGCTCGGCGTGCTCCTGTTCCTCACCCCGATCGTTTACGAAGACAAGGTCACCATCGGCCTGGGCCTGCTCGCGGACAGCCTGAAAGCGGCCACCGCCAGCCATCTACCCTTGGTCGCCGTGATCCTTTTGGGCGGCTCGGCGCTGGTGGGGCTGTTCGCCAGCCTGCTCAAGCCGACCTGGCTGACCTCGCGCCCGGCGCTGAACGAGCTGTTCAACCTTGCCCCGTTGTGGCTGGTATTACGCGTATTGGGGGCGTTGTTCGCCGCCATGACGTTCTTCCAGTTCGGCCCCAGCTGGATCAGCAGCGCCAACACCGGCGGCGTGGTGCTCAACGACCTCGCCCCGGTGCTGATCACCTTCTTTCTGGTGGCGGGCCTGGTGCTGCCTTTACTCACCGATTACGGCCTGATGGAGTTTATCGGCACCCTGGTGCGCAACCTGTTCCGCAAGGTCTTCGGCCTGCCTGGGCGCTCGGCCATCGACGCCATCGCGTCCTGGCTCGGCTCTGGCACCGTGGGTGTGCTGATCACCGCGCAGCAGTACCAGAAAGGCTTTTACAGCGCGCGGGAGGCGGCGGTGATCGCCACCAACTTCTCCATCGCCTCGATCGCCTTCAGCCTGCTGATCACCAACTTCATGAACCTGGACCACCTGTTCGTGCCCTTCTACCTCACGGTCGTTGTCGCCGGCCTGGCGGCCGCAATCATCACCCCGCGCATCCCGCCGCTGTCCTGGAAAAAGGACGAGTACCTGCCCGGCGTCGGCAAACAGATCCAGGAAGAAGTGCCGCAGGGCCTGTCGCTGCTGCGTTGGGGCCTGCAACAGGCGGTACAACGGGCCAACAGCAATCCATCCCCTGCGCAGGTGCTGCGAGTCGGCGTGCATAACGTGCTGGATATCTGGCTCGGCCTACTGCCGCTGGTCATGGCCATCGGCACCCTGTCGCTGGCCATCGCCGAGTACACCCCGGTATTCAACTGGCTGTCCTACCCGCTGGTGCCGCTGCTTGAGCTGCTGCAACTGCCGGAAGCCGCCAAGGCTGCGCCCGCAATCCTGGTGGGCTTTGCCGACATGTTCCTGCCTGCGGTGCTGGGCAAGGGCATCGACAGTGAGCTGACGCGCTTTGTGGTGGCCTGCGTGTCGCTGACCCAGCTCATCTACATGTCCGAAGTGGGCGTGCTGATCATCAAGGCCAAGCTGCCGCTGAACATTCTGGAATTGTTCGTGATCTTCATCATCCGCACCCTGATCACCCTGCCGATCATTGCGCTGATGGCGCACTGGATCGTCGGCTGACCTCGCTAACAGGATCCACACATGACCACTTGCGGTGAATTTCTCGTCAAACAACTCCAGGCCTGGGGCGTCGACACCGTGTTCGGCATACCCGGTGTGCACACCGTCGAGCTGTACCGCGGCTTGCCGGGCAGCGGCATCCGCCATATCACCCCGCGCCACGAGCAGGGTGCCGGCTTTATGGCCGACGGCTACGCGCGGGTCTCGGGCAAGCCCGGTGTGTGCTTTATCATCACCGGGCCAGGCATGACCAATATCCTCACGGCCATGGGCCAGGCCTACGCGGACTCGATCCCGATGTTGGTGATCTCCAGCGTCAACGAGCGCAACCGCCTGGGCCTGGGCAAGGGCTACCTGCACGAGTTGCCGAACCAGCGCGCGATGAGCGCAGGCGTCACGGCCTTCAGCCACACCCTGATGAGCGTCGAGGAACTGCCCGGCGTGCTGGCCCGCGCCTTTGCCGTGTTTGAGGGTGAGCGGCCGCGACCGGTGCACATTGAGCTGCCGCTGGACATCATCACCGCCGACGCCACGCACATGGCGCTGGCGCCGCGGCCGCTGATCAAGCGTCCGGCGCCTAACCGAAGCCTGATCCGCGACGCCGCCGCGCGCCTGAAAAACGCCCGCCGCCCGCTGTTATTGCTCGGTGGCGGCTGCGTCACCGCCCAAGCCGAAGCCCGCGTCCTGGCCACTGCGCTGGATGCGCCCACCGCGCTGACCATCAACGCCAAGGGCTTGCTGCCGCCAGGTCACCCGCTGCTGCTGGGCAGCAACCAATCGTTGCCGCCGGTGCGGCAACTGTCTCTGGACGCCGACGTGGTGCTGGCCATCGGCACCGAGCTGGGCGAGACCGATTACGACGTGGTGTTTGACGGCCAATTCAAGCTCGGCGGCGAGCTGATCCGCATCGATATCGACGCGCAACAGCTGCAGCGCAACTTCACCCCGGCCCTGGCGATCCAGGGCGATGCGCGCCTGGCCATGCGCATGCTGATGGCCGAGCTCAACCCCGCTGAGGCCAGTGCCAGCAGCCCCGGCGCCCAGCGCACGGCGGCCGTGCAAGCGCAACTGGCCGAGGACTTCGCCTGCTGGGCGCATTACCGCCAACTGTTCGACACCCTGCTGGAGGAGTTGCCCGACGCGCGCTTTGTCGGCGACTCGACCCAGACCGTGTACAGCGGCAACCACCTGGTCGAGCTGGACGGCGCGCGACGCTGGTTCAACGCCTCTACCGGCTACGGCACCCTGGGCTACGGCCTGCCGGCGGCCATCGGCGCCAAGCTGGCCGAGCCAAAGCGCCCAGTGATCAGCCTGATGGGCGACGGCGGCCTGCAGTTCACCCTGCCAGAGCTGGCCAGCGCAGTGGAAGCCGGCGTCGGTATCATCGTGCTGCTGTGGAACAACAGCGGCTATGGCGAGATCAAGCGCTACATGCAGCGCCGTGACATCGAGCCGCTGGGCGTCGACATCTACACCCCGGACCTGCTGGCCATCGCCCGTGGTTATGGCTGCGCCGCTGAGCGCGCGCGTGATCACCAGCACCTGCGCGAACTGCTGCGCAGCGCCCCGCCAGACCGCCCGTTGATCATTGAAGTGCTGGAGGCCACGCCCTTTCACCCCTGAAACACCGGTATCAATCGCGGCTAAAGCCCCTCCCACACCGACATTTCGCATCCTGTGGGAGGGGCTGGGCGGCACTCCGCTTTAGCCGCGACACCCACACAACAAGAACCACCGTAATCACTGACTGCCGCGTTACCCATACCTACAATCAAACATCGGGGAGTCGTTTCATGTTCAAGAATCTCAGCCAGTACTTTGGCCAGGACAGCCTGGCGCCCACATCGGCGGCGCACCGCAGCCTGGGCTTTGGGGGCACCACCGCGCTGTGGCTCGGCGCCAACGTGGTGGTCACCACCATTCTCACCGGCATGCTGCTGGTGCCGGACCTGCCGTTTTTGCAGGCGCTGCTGATCGTGCTGGTCGGCTCGGGCATCGGCATTCTGCCGCTGGTACTGGTTGGCCTGATGGGCCAGCGCACCGGCCTGACCACCATGGTGCTGGCGCGCGGCAGCTACGGGCCGCTGGGGGCCAAGCTGCCCTCGCTGGTGAATCTGCTGACCCTGCTGGCCTGGAGCTGGATTCAAGCCCTGCTGGCCGGCATGAGCCTGAACTACGCGGTCGAGCACCTGACCGGCTACTCCAACCTGCCGCTGTTCACCATCCTCTGCGAAACCCTGGTGCTGGCCATCGCCCTGCGCGGCCACCTGGGCATTGAGCGGGTCGAGCGCTGGGCGGCGATTGGCATGCTGCTGCTCACGGCGGCGGTGTTCTATGCCATGGGCCGCAACTTCGAGTTCAGCGCGCTGCTGAGCATGCCGCAAGAGCCGCGCAATGAAATCACCCCCGGCATCGCCTTCGATATCGTCATTGCCACAGCGTTTTCCTGGATTCCGCTGGCAGCTGATTACAACCGCAACTGCCGCAGCCAGGGCATCGCCGCCACAGGCACCTGGGTCGGCTACGTCGCAGCCACGCTCCTGGCCATGGGCCTTGGTGCCACGGTCTCGGGCTTCTCGGTGCTCGGCGGCATGGAGCAAACCTATGACCCGGCCGTGCTACTGGCGGGCTTTGGTTTTGGTCTGCCAGCGGCCATTGTGGTGTTCCTCTCGGTGATGACCACCAACGTCATGTGCGTTTATAGCGCCTCGCTGTCATACCTGAACATCAGCCCGAAAACCCGCTTCTGGAAGCCGGCGTTGTGCATCGGTGTGCTGTCGATCCTAGGCTCGCAGATACCCGGCATCCTCGACAACTTCCAGAGTTTCCTGCTGGTCATCGGCAGCGTGTTTATCCCGGCGTTTGCTGTGCTGATCGCCGACTACTTCGTGATCCATCGCGGTCAGTACGACGTCTCCGACCTGCTCGATGAGAATGGCGGGCGCTATCGCTACCGGGCAGGCATCAACCCGGCAGCATTCGCCGCCTACGCCTTGGGTGCCGTCCTGGCGTACTACTGGGGTTGGGTCTCCCCGCTGCCAGTGGGCGCCTCGCTGCCGGTGTTCGTGATCACCGCCGCGGGCTATGTCATCCTGCGCCGCTGGGTGCTGGTGCCGCGCACGCAGCTGGCATAGGTTAAAACCCGTAGGGTGCGCTGTGCGTATTGGGTCGTGTAGCGCTCAGACTAGGCGCTGTTCCCGTTTCGTCGCGAGCCGCGTTGCTGCGAACGAAACGGCAACAGCCCCCAAGGAAATACTCATGAAAATCGTCAGTCGCGACCGCTGGTTCGAGGTCGAACACCGTTACGACGGTATCAGCCTGATCCACGAGCCTTACGTGCGGCCGTTCTACCGTTGCAACATGTGGCATATCCAAGGGCGTGAGCGCGATGCGCTGGTCGACTCCGGCTCCGGTCTGGTCAGCCTGCGCGAGCAACTGCCCTGGCTGACGGAGAAACCGCTGCTGGCGGTGGCCAGCCATTGTCACTTCGACCATATCGCCGGCCACCATGAATTCAGCGAACGCTTGGTGCACCCGGCCGAAGCGGACATTCTGGCGGCGCCCGACGGGACCAATACCCTGGCCACTGCCTTTGTCGGTGACGAGATGTTCGAGGCGCACCCGGATTGCCCGCTGTGCTACGCCGAGTACCACGTCAAGGCCGCACCCGCGACCCGGCTGATCGAAGAAGGCGATGTGCTCGACCTCGGCAACCGGGTGCTGCAGGTGCTGCATACGCCCGGCCATTCGCCGGGCGGCATCAGCCTGTGGGAAGCGCAAACGCAGACGCTGTTCTCCGGCGACATCCTCTACGACGGCCCGCTGATCGAAGACGCCTACCATTCCGACCTGCACGCCTATGCGCAAAGCCTGCGCCGCTTGCGCGAACTGCCGGTGCGCACGGTGCATGGCGGGCACTTTGCAAGTTTCTCGGGCACGCGAATGCGGGCGCTAATCGACGACTGGTTCGTCGAGCACCCGGATTTGGCATAAATAAGTTCTGGGCAGGCCGAGCGGCCTGCCTACGGAAGCTTAAAGCGCCGCAAACTGTTTAGCGGCGGCGCGGCGCCTGTTGCGGCCGGCGCGGATCATTCTGGCGCACGGGGATGGGCTGCAGCACGGGCTTATCCAGCAGGCCCAAGGCAACCAGTAGGTCGTGAAGGGCGTTGTATAACTTGGCGATCATGAGGTACCTCCTGCCAAGGGTGGCGAAAGCGTGCTTTAAGCACGCTCCACAAGCCTAGATGAAACCAGCGAAACCTGCGCGCCTATTCCTGCATCAGGCTGTTTCAGCCGCGCTGGCTATGGCTAAAAGGTCGCACGCATGCCCACGTACAGCGTACGGCCCGGTCCCGGTTCAAAGTAGCGCTGGGCGGCGGCATTGATGCGTACATTGTCGAAGTAGCGGCGGTCGAACAGGTTATCTAAGCCCAGATAGGGCTCCCAGACCTGCCCCCCTGCCTCGAAGCGTTTACCAACCCTGGCGTTCCACAGCGTGTAGCCGGCCACTGACACCTGGTTGGCGTCTTCGGCATACATACCGCCAACGGCCTGCATGCTCAGCCGCGCATAGTAATCCGCCTGCTCGAAGCCCAGTTCGGTAAACAAATTGTGCCGGGGAATACCGGGGATATCGTTACCGGCAAAATCCCCACCCGCCGTGCGGTAATCCTCGAAACGGAAGCGGCTGTAGCTGTAAGCACTCGACACACGCCAGGCCTCGGCGAACTGCCAATCCAAGCTGGCCTCCAGGCCCTCGCGCCGGGAGGCACCTGCATTGCGGTAAAAGCTGCGCCCCGGCTGGCTGTCGAGGCTGAACGCGACCAATTCATCGTCGAGCTTCATGCTGAACAGGGCCAGGTCATAACGCAGCCCCGGCCATTCGCCCTTGAGCCCAATCTCGCGGTTCAACGCGCGGGAGGGCTCCAGCGACGGGTTGAAGCCGCCGCCCGCCGGGTTGGCCAGCTCGTTGACCGTGGGGGTCTCAAAGGAGGTTGCAACGCGCCCATAAAGCGACTGATGTTCGTCCAGGCGATAACTCAGGCCGGCGCTGTAGTTCCAGTCGCGCAGGGTTCGCGAACCGGAATCATCGCCCGTTGTGTTACTGAGGAAATGATCGTCCACTGCCAAACGCACACGGTCGTAACGCAAGCCCAGAGTTGCCTGCCAGGCCTCGCTCAGCGCGATTTCATCCTGAATAAACAGTCCGCTGCTCGCGGCCTTTTCATCCTGGCGCAGGGTTTCATCACCACGGGTGCCGAGCAGGCTGTCATAGCGACGGCGATCATCACGCTGAGCTTCCAGGTCTACCCCGCTGGTGATGGTGTGGGCCAGGCCAAACAGCTCGCGCCTGTGGCTGTACTGGGCGCCGACGCCGGCGAAGGTGCGGTCGAAGGTGGTTTGCCCAGCGGATTCAAATGCCAGGCGATTGCCGAACTCGCGCTGGCCGATATAGCTGCGCAGTTGATAGGTGTCGGCACCCGGCCCGTAGCCCTCCCACACCAGGCCGAGCCGTTGCTGGCGAATCTGCTCGTCGGCGTCAAAGCGCAGGTTATTGGGTGCGGCCTGGCGACGGTCGGCGCGCACTTCGGCCGCGGTCAGACCACCCGGGTCTTCGGCACGGTTGTCGATGGCGTTAAAGGTCAGCCCGAGGCGCCCGGCATCGCTGTACCAGCGCAGTTTGCCGCTGAGCGTATTGGTTTCGGCGCGGCTGTGCTCGCGGTAAGCATCCAGCACAGTGCTGTTAAAGGCCAGCACGCCGCCCAGGTTACCGGCCATGCCACCGGTCTCGACCCGCGCCCGGCGATAGCCCAGGCCACCGGTACTCAGGTCGAAAAATGAATACGGCGTGGCCGGTGTCTCACGGGTTTCGATGGCCAGCACGCCGCCGGCCGCGTTGCCATAGAGCACTGAGGCCGGCCCGCGAATCACTTCCATACGTTCGACCAAGCCCAGGTCCAGGCCATCGAGTTCAGTCTGGCCATCCGGCATGGTCAAGGGCACGCCATCGACCAGCACACGCACGCCGCGCACGCCGAAATTGCCCCGCGCACCAAAGCCGCGGATCGACGGGCGCAGACCCTGGGCCAGGTTGTAGCGGTTCTGGCTGAACACGCCAGGCACCGGCGCCAGCAGGCGGTCGAGTGCCAGGTTCTGTTCGCCCTGGGATTGGTCGGCTTGCACCGCGCTGACGGCTGCCGGGCTGGTCAGCCAACGGCTGCTGGTACGCGGCGAGGTGATGATCAGCGGCGCCAGCTCGGCGGCCGGCTCCGTGGGCGAGGTTTCGGCCAGGCTAACGCCAGAGCCCGTGCACGCCAGTAAGCCGGCCGTGGCGCGTAACAGGGTTTTCACCGGGGGCATTCCTTATTCACAGAAAAGAAGTCTTGAGGTGTGACGGCGCGGCGCCTCATTCGGTTCGACCGCGTTTACGCCGGTAGGGAAATACGTCAATCACCGCGCCGTCGCGGATGGCGTTTTGCAGCCCCTGCCAGTAGGCCGCGTCGTAGAGTTCGCCATGCAGCGTGCTGAACAGCCGGCGCTGGCGGATATCAGCGAACAGAAACGGCGGAAACTCCTCGGGAAACACATCGTTGGGCGCAATCGAATACCAGGGTTCGGCGGCCATCTCGTCTTCGGGGTAACGCGGTGGCGGAATGCGCCGGAAGTTAACCTCGGTGAGCAGGCTGATCTCGTCGTAGTCGTAGAACACCACGCGGCCATGGCGGGTGACGCCGAAGTTCTTCAGCAGCATGTCACCCGGGAACACATTGGCCGCCGCCAGTTGCTTGATCGCCAGGCCGTAGTCATCCAGGGCCTCGCGCACCTGCGCCTCGCTGGCCTGTTCGACATACAGGTTGAGCGGGGTCATGCGGCGCTCGGTCCAGCAGTGGCGAACGCGCACGCTGTCGCCTTCAAGCAGCACGGTAGAAGGCGCCACTTCCAACAGCTCGGCCAGGCAGGCCGGCTCGAACTTGCTCAGCGGGAAACGAAAATCCGCGAACTCCTGGGTGTCGGCCATGCGTCCGACCCGGTCGATGCTCTTCACCAGGCGGTACTTCTGGATCACCGTATTGCGGTCGACGGTCTTGGACGGCGAGAAGCGGTCCTTGATGACCTTGAACACCGTGTTGAAGCCCGGCAGGGTGAACACGCTCATCACCATGCCACGCACGCCGGGGGCCATGATAAAGCGGTCATCGCTGCTGGCCAGGTGGCCGATCAGCGCGCGGTAGAACTCCGACTTGCCGTGTTTGTAAAAGCCAATCGAGGTGTACAGCTCGGCTATGTGTTTGCCCGGCAGGATACGTTTGAGAAAACCGACGAACTCCGCCGGCACCGGCACATCGACCATGAAATACGAGCGGGTGAAGGAAAAGATGATCGACACCTCGGCCTCGTCGGTGATCAGGGCATCGATCTGGATGCCATGCCCTTCGCGGTGCAACAGCGGAATCACCAACGGCCACTGCTCATCCAGGGTGACCAAGCGGCCCACCAGGTAGGCGCCCTTGTTGCGGTACAGCACCGGCACAAAGAGCTCGACGCTCAGGGCTGGGTCCTTGCACACCCAGTCCGGCAGATCGGCGCGCAGCTGGCTCTCCAGACGCGCCAGGTCGCCCGGCAAATCCTCATAGGGAACGGCGAACGGGTAGTCGGCGAAGATCGCCTGCAACAGCGCGCCCAGGCTATCGCCCAACGGATAAGAACGCGTTTGCGCCGCCCGCTGACGGCCGTGCACTGACGGCCGGGTGGTATGAATGAACATGCAGCCGTCGCTGATCTGGTCATGGCTGAACAGGCTGCAGAAGCTGGAGTTGAACCAGGTTTCGGCCAACTCGTCATCCAGTCGCCGGTCAATCAGCTGGATATAGGCGCCCTTCACCTGCGGCCAGTGCTCGACCACCAACAGCGCCTCACCATGCTGCTGGCGCAGGCGTTCGGCCAGCGCCGCGATCTGCTCTTCATACAGGTTGATGCGCGCAGCCGACGCCTGCTGCGCCGCCTGCCATTGGGCCTGCTCGAAGCGCGCCTGAGCACCGTCGGTGAGGTGGCGAAACTGCTCGCGGTAGGCGTCAAACCCCTCGAGTATCTGCCGTGCGATTTGCGTATCCGGCCATTGTTGCGCCACGGGCAAACTCCTGCAGAAAGCGTAAACAGCGAGCGCCGAGCTTAGCCAGTGCGGGCAGTGAGTAACAGCGGCTTTGCGCTGCAACCGTGCTTTGTCGTTTTCAAAAGTTTTCGATGGGGGGAGCATTGGGGCTGTTGTAGGTCTGGCCTTTATTCGCGTGATTCGTAGCCAAATCGCGTTGCCGCGTCATGCCTCAACTGCCAGTGGGTGGGGCCGGGTGGCGTTTCGCTTTAGCCGCGACACTTTCAGCATGTTCAAGGTTTATCGCGAATAAATTCGCGCCCACACGGGGTAACCGTCACACCAGGTATCGTCTTATGAAATGTGTCGCCGCTGCTGTTTAAAAGTCGAATTCGGATTGTCTTGAAGCGCGTGCACGGCAACACTAGCCGACCTTATTGATGCCTGGGAGCTCTTAGTGCGCCTCGCTGACCTTGTACGTTTGCTCTCTCTGGCCGCCATCTGGGGCGCGAGCTTTTTGTTTATGCGCGTTATCGCCCCGGTGCTCGGTAGCATGCCGACGGCCTTCTTCCGCGCCAGCCTGGGCGCTGTGGGTTTGCTTGTGGTGCTGCTGGTGATGCGCGTGGGCTGGGATTTTCGCGGCAAACTCAAGCAATGCCTGGTGCTCGGGGTGATCAATGCGGGGCTGCCGTCCGTCATGTATTGCCTCGCCGCACTGGTACTGCCAGCCGGCTATTCGGCGATTTTCAATGCCACCACACCGATGATGGGCGTGCTGATCGGCATGCTGTTCTTCGCCGAGGCGCTGACCTTGAGCAAAGCCGCCGGTGTCGCCTTGGGGCTGTTCGGCGTGGCGGTGCTGACCCGCACTGGGCCGATGGAGCTGGATCTGCCGCTGTTGCTGGGCGCCCTGGCCTGCTTGGTGGCAACCACCTGCTATGGCTTTGCCGGCTTTCTCGCGCGCCGCTGGATCGGCCAGCAAGGCGGCCTGGACAACCGCCTGACCGCGTTCAGCAGCCTGTGCGGTGCCAGCCTGTTTCTGCTGCCGCTGTTTCTCGGTTCCCTGGCCCTGCAACCACCCGCCAGTTGGGGCGGGCCGGCCGTGTGGGCGTCCATGGCCGGGCTGGGGCTGCTGTGCACCGCCCTCGCCTACGTTCTGTACTTTCGCTTATTGAGTGACGTCGGCCCGGTCAAAGCCTCGACCACCACCTTCCTGATCCCGCCGTTCGGCGTGCTCTGGGGCGCCCTGCTGCTCGACGAGCCGCTGTCCTGGGCGTACCTGTACGGCGGCGTGCTGATCGCCATCGCCCTTTGGCTGGTGGTGCGTCCGGACAAAAGCCCGGCGTAACAGCGCCATCGCAGTCGGCCGCGACAGCCTGTGTCGCGGCTTATGCATTGGCTCTGTTCCCGTTTCGTCGCGGGTAACGTTGCCGCGAACGAAACAGGGACAGACCGTAAACAACGTTACTGCTGCAGCTCTTGCTCGGTGAACATGTCGCTGAACAGCATGCTCGACAGGTAACGCTCGCCGGAGTCCGGCAGCACCACAACCATCGTCTTGCCCTGCATCTCCGGACGTTCGGCCATGCGCACGGCCACGGCCATCGCCGCGCCACAGGAAATCCCGCAGAGAATCCCCTCTTCACGCATCAGGCGCAGGGCCATGGCTTTGGCGTCTTCGTCGGTCACCTGCTCGACCCGGTCGACCATCGCCAGATCGAGGTTCTTCGGCACAAAACCGGCGCCGATGCCCTGGATCTTGTGCGGGCTGGGTTTGACTTCATCGCCGGCCAGGGTCTGGCTGATCACCGGCGAGCTGATCGGCTCCACCGCCACGGACAAAATCGGCTTGCCCTGAGTCTGTTTGATATAGCGCGACACACCGGTAATGGTGCCACCGGTGCCCACACCGCAGACCAGCACATCGACCGAACCTTCGGTGTCGTTCCAGATTTCCGGGCCGGTGGTCTTTTCGTGGATCGCCGGGTTGGCCGGGTTATCGAACTGCTGCAGCAACAGGTAGTCCTGCGGGTGGGCGGCGGCCAGTTCGGCGGCCTTATCAATGGCGCCCTTCATGCCCTTGGCCGCTTCGGTCAACACCAGTTCGGCACCAAGGGCCTTGAGCACTTTGCGCCGCTCCAGGCTCATGGACGCCGGCATAGTCAGCAGCAGCTTGTAGCCCCGCGCCGCGGCGACAAAGGCCAGGCCAATGCCGGTATTGCCCGAGGTCGGTTCGACCAGGGTCATGCCCGGCTTGAGTACGCCGCGCTCTTCGGCATCCCAGACCATGCTGGCGCCGATGCGGCACTTGACCGAATAGGCTGGGTTACGCCCCTCGATCTTCGCCAGGATGGTGACCCCCTTGGGCCCGAGGCGATTGATCATCACCAGCGGCGTGTTACCGATGGCCTGGGCGTTGTCTGCATAAATACGGCTCATGGTGCGTCTCCTTTTGCGCGAGGCCAACAGTCTATGCCCGCCACTGGCAAGCGTCCAGCCGCAAAAACGCTCGAACTCGCCATGCACCCGCAGGGTCAATCACTGTGTCTGATCACCACCGGCCCTGCTTATGCTGCTCCGTAAACGCCTCCCGCTTATCCTGCTCGGCCTGGGCGCCCTGCTGCTCGCGCTGCACGTCGCCCTGCCCTACCTGGCGCGCGATTACCTGAATGGCAAGCTGGCCGAGATGGGCGATTACCGAGGACAGATTGACGATATTGACCTGGCGCTGTGGCGCGGCGCTTACACGATCAACGGCTTGCGCATCGTCAAAGCTGAACGCGAAGCACCCGTGCCGTTCGTCGATGCTCCGCAGATCGATATCGCGGTGAGCTGGAACGAACTCTGGCGTAAACGCGAGGTGGTCGCCCGCGTGGTGTTCGAAAACCCCGAGCTCAACTTCGTCGACGGTGAAGGCGCAGGCGACTCGCAGACCGGTGAAGGCGTCGACTGGGCTGAACAGTTGAATAAGCTGCTGCCCATCACCCTCAATGAAGTACGGGTGAACAACGGCACCGTGGGCTTCCACAACTTCGCCTCAACGCCGCCCGTGGAGCTTAAAGCCACGGCGGTGAATGCCAGCCTGTACAACCTGACCAACGTGGCCGATGCCCAGGGCAAACGCGTGGCCCGTTTCGAGGGCAACGCTCAACTGCTCGACCATGCGCCGCTCGAAGCCACGGCGGTGTTCGACCCTTACCATAACTTCGAGGATTTCGAGTTTCGCGTGCGCGCCACCGACGTCGAACTGCGTCGCCTCAACGACTTCGCCAGCGCCTATGGCAACTTCGATTTCGCCGCCGGCACCGGCGACCTGGTGGTCGAGGCCAGCGCCGAAGCCGGTCAGCTCAGCGGCTATATCAAACCCTTGCTGCACAACGTCGAGATTTTTAACTGGCAACAGGATGTCGAGCGCGAGGACAAAGGCTTCTTCCGGGGCCTGTGGGAAGCCCTGGTCGGCGGCGGCGAAGCAGTATTAAAGAACCAGCGCCGCGACCAGTTCGCCACCCGTGTAGAGCTCAGCGGCAGCGTGCACCAGCAGAATGTCAGTACCTTCCAGGCGTTTATCGCCATCCTGCGCAATGCCTTTATCGAAGCCTTCAACACCCGCTTCGAGGGCGCACCGCCGCAAGACTGAGCCACCGTGACTGCCCATTCAGTGACTGAATGACCCGTCTGCGTTCACAGTCGTGAAGTCGGCGCGGTATAGTCTCGCCCTACGTTCAACTGTCCGGGCGCTCCCCGTTCGAGGATTTTCCGATGAAGTTCGAAGGCACCCCATCCTACGTCGCCACCGACGACCTCAAGCTCGCCGTCAACGCCGCCATTACCCTGCAGCGTCCGCTGCTGGTTAAAGGTGAACCCGGCACCGGCAAAACCATGCTGGCCGAGCAATTGGCCGAATCCTTTGGCGCGCGCCTGATCACCTGGCACATCAAGTCCACCACCAAGGCCCACCAAGGCCTGTACGAGTACGACGCGGTCAGCCGTCTGCGTGACTCGCAGCTGGATTCGGACAAAGTCCACGACGTGCGCAACTACATCAAGAAGGGCAAGCTGTGGGAGGCCTTCGAGTCCGAGGAGCGGGTGATTCTGCTGATCGACGAAATCGACAAGGCCGACATCGAGTTCCCCAACGACCTGCTGCAAGAACTCGACAAGATGGAGTTCTACGTTTACGAGACCGACGAGACGATCAAGGCCAAGCAGCGCCCGATCATCATCATCACCTCGAACAACGAAAAGGAGCTGCCGGACGCCTTCCTGCGCCGCTGCTTCTTCCACTACATCGCCTTCCCGGACCGTGCGACGCTGCAGCGGATCGTCGATGTGCACTACCCCAACATCAAGAAGGATCTGGTCGCCGAAGCACTGGATGTGTTCTTCGACGTGCGCAAGGTGCCGGGCCTGAAGAAAAAGCCCTCCACCAGCGAGTTGGTCGACTGGCTGAAACTGCTGATGGCCGACAACATCGGCGAAGCCGTGCTGCGCGAACGCGACCCCACCAAGGCCATCCCGCCGCTGGCCGGTGCTCTGGTGAAGAACGAGCAGGATGTGCAGCTGCTTGAGCGTCTGGCGTTTATGAGCCGTCGCGCTTCGCGCTAAAAGAGGCACGTTCCACGCTGTAGGAGCTGGCTTGCCGGCGATCCAAGCTCACTGCTGATCGCGCTGATCGCCAGCAAGCCGGCTCCTACACAGAACGCCCCTGCCGGGGAATGATTCTGCAAATGAGGATGCAGCCATGCTGCTCAACCTATTTAACGAAATGCGCGCCGCCAAGGTGCCCGTGTCGGTGCGCGAGCTGCTCGACCTGATCAATGCGCTGAAACACAACGTGGTGTTCGCCGACATGGACGAATTCTACTTTCTGTCGCGCACCATCCTGGTCAAAGACGAGCGGCATTTCGACAAGTTCGACCGCGCGTTCGGCGCCTACTTCAATGGCCTGCAGAACCTCAACCAGCATATCGAGGCACTGATCCCCGATGAGTGGCTGCGCAAGGAGTTCGAACGCTCGTTGACCGATGAAGAGCGCGCCAAGATCGAGTCCCTCGGTGGCCTGGACAAGCTGATCGAAGAGTTCAAGAAGCGCCTCGAAGAACAGAAAGAACGCCATGAAGGCGGCAACAAGTGGATCGGCACCGGTGGCACCAGCCCGTTCGGCTCCGGTGGCTTCAACCCGGAAGGCATTCGCGTGGGTGACGCCGGCAAGCGCCAGGGCAAAGCGGTCAAGGTCTGGGATCAACGCGAGTACAAGAACCTCGACGATCAGGTCGAACTGGGTACGCGCAATATCAAGGTGGCCTTGCGCCGCCTGCGCAAGTTTGCCCGCCAGGGCGCCGAGGACGAGCTTGATCTGGGCGGCACCATCGACCATACGGCCAAAGACGGCGGCCTGCTGAACATCCAGATGCGCCCGGAACGGCGCAATGCGGTGAAGCTGCTGATCCTGTTCGACATCGGCGGCTCGATGGACGCCCACGTCAAGGTCTGCGAAGAGCTGTTCAGCGCCTGCAAGACCGAGTTCAAGCATATGGAGTACTTCTACTTCCATAACTGCGTGTACGAGTCGGTGTGGAAGAACAACCTGCGTCGCACCAGCGAGCGCTTCTCCACCCAGGACCTGCTGCACAAATACGGCGCGGACTACAAAGTGGTGTTCGTCGGCGATGCGGCCATGGCGCCCTATGAAATCACCCAGGCCGGCGGCAGCGTCGAACACTGGAACGAGGAGCCGGGTTACGTCTGGATCAAGCGCTTTATGGAGAAGTACAAGAAGCTTATCTGGATCAACCCCTACCCCAAGGACACCTGGGGCTACACCGCCTCGACCAACATCATGCGTGAGCTGCTGGAAGATCAGATGTATCCGCTGACCTTACAGGGCCTGGAAGACGGCATGCGTTTTCTGTCCAAGTAAGCCGGGCCTCGACCTGCCATTATTCAACAGCTAAATCCCGCCCATAAAAAAACCGCGACCTGCCGAGGATCTCTCCTCGCCAGGTCGCGGTGCGTTTTGCCGCGGCGTTAGTTACGCCAGGTCAAAACGGTCCAGGTTCATCACCTTGGTCCAGGCGGCGACGAAGTCGTTGACGAACACGGCTTCGGCATCGCTGCTGGCATAGACTTCAGCCAGGGCACGCAGCTGCGAGTTGGAACCGAACACCAGGTCAACCACGGTGGCAGTCCACTTCACGGCGCCGGTGGTGCGGTCGCGGCCTTCCAGCACGCCTGCATCGGTTGCGGACTTCTGCCACTTGGTGCTCATGTCGAGCAGGTTGACGAAGAAGTCATTGCTCAGGGTGCCTGGACGTGCGGTGAACACGCCGTGGACGGCCTGGCCGACGTTGGCGTTCAGGGCACGCAGGCCACCGACCAGTACGGTCATTTCCGGCGCGGTCAGGGTCAGCAGGTTGGAGCGGTCGACCAGCAACTCTGCTGCCGAACCTTCCAGCCCTTTGCGCAGGTAGTTGCGGAAGCCATCAGCTGCTGGCTCCAGCACCGCAAAGGATTCAACATCTGTCTGCTCCTGCGACGCGTCGGTGCGACCCGGCGCGAACGGCACGCTGACACTGTGACCAGCCTTCTGCGCAGCAGCTTCGACCGCAGCCGAACCGGCCAGAACGATCAGGTCAGCCAAGGAGATCTGCTTGCCCGACTGGGCCGCGTTGAACTCACGCTGGATGCCTTCAAGTACCTGCAGCACCTTGGCCAGTTCGGCCGGCTGGTTGGCGTCCCAGTCTTTCTGCGGCGCCAGACGAATGCGCGCACCGTTAGCACCACCCCGCTTGTCACTGCCACGGAAAGTCGAGGCCGACGCCCAGGCGGTGTTCACCAGTTGGCCAACCGACAGGCCGGATGCCAATACCTTGGCTTTGAGTGCCGCGATGTCCGCTGCATCAACCAGCGCATGGTCAACCGCCGGCACCGGGTCTTGCCAAATCAGCTCTTCCTGCGGCACCAGCGGCCCGAGGTAGCGCGAGACCGGGCCCATGTCACGGTGAGTCAGCTTGTACCAGGCACGGGCGAACGCATCCGCGAACACCTCAGGGTTCTGGTGGAAGAAACGCGAGACCTTCTCGTACGCCGGGTCCATGCGCAGCGACATGTCTGCGGTGGTCATCATCGGCGGGTGCTTCTTCGACGGGTCGTGGGCGTCGGGAATCAGGTGCTCCGGTTTGCAGTTGATCGGCGTCCACTGGTGGGCACCGGCCGGGCTCTTGGTCAGTTCCCACTCGTAGCCGAAGAGCATGTCGAAATAGCCCATGTCCCAGGTGGTGGGGTTAGGTTTCCAGGCGCCTTCGATGCCGCTGGTGGTGGTGTGTACACCCTTGCCGCTGCCGAATGAGTTGATCCAGCCGAAGCCCTGCTCTTCAATACCTGCGCCTTCAGGCTCCGGGCCAACCAGGGTCGGATCACCAGCGCCGTGGGCTTTACCGAAGGTGTGACCACCAGCCACCAGGGCCACGGTCTCTTCGTCATTCATCGCCATGCGAGCGAAGGTTTCGCGCACATCGCGGCCCGAAGCGACGGGGTCGGGGTTACCGTCCGGACCTTCAGGGTTCACGTAGATCAGGCCCATCTGCACAGCGGCCAACGGGTTGGCGAGCTCGCGGTCACCCGAGTAACGGCTGTCCGGCTTGTCGCTGGTGGCTAGCCACTCTTTTTCCGCACCCCAGTTGATGTCTTCTTCAGGCTCCCATACGTCAGGACGGCCACCGGCGAAGCCGAAGGTCTTCAGGCCCATGGAGTCGAGGGCGACGTTACCCGCCAGGATCATCAAATCGGCCCAGGACAGCTTGTTGCCGTACTTCTGTTTGATCGGCCACAGCAGGCGACGGGCCTTGTCCAGGTTGCCGTTATCCGGCCAGCTGTTGAGCGGAGCAAAACGCTGGGTACCGGAGCTGGCGCCGCCGCGGCCGTCAGCGATCCGGTAGGTCCCGGCGCTGTGCCAGGCCATACGGATGAACAGGCCACCGTAGTGACCCCAGTCAGCCGGCCACCAATCCTGGGAATCAGTCATCAGGGCATGCAGGTCGCTGACTACGGCATCCAGATCAAGGCTCTTGAACGCTTTGGCGTAATCAAAGTCGCGGCCCATCGGATTGGACAGCGGAGAATTCTGGTTGAGGATTTTCAGGTTCAGCTGATTCGGCCACCAATCAGCATTGGTGCGCCCGCTGGCGACAGCTTGGTTGAGCGCGCTGGCCGCAAATGGGCATTTGGCTTCGGTCGTCATTATTATCTCCTTCGGTTGTATCTAATTAACTGGGTGCAAGTAACGATGTGCAACCAGCTTGGCGTTTCACGGTAGGTCCAGCAAATAGCATTTAGATATGGTGGTTATAGTAGCCGGGCAATGTGACGTAAAAGCCCCCTTGGTCAAATGCCGAAACAGAGTGATGGGCGCACAGCCGTGTACCGCGACCGAGGTGGGCATTTGGGGGGCGTAAGGCGCGTGTGGCCGCAGGACGCGCAGCGAAATAAAACCAGCGGAATTCGGCCCAGGCTACAACCGTAGACCAGACCGCCTACTGCACATGTAGGAGGGGCTTTAGCCGCGACAGGCACCACAGGCGCTCGCGGCTAAAGCTTTTTGGCTGTTGACGAGGTCTGTTTGCGTTTCGGTTCGGCCGCAAACAAAACGGGAACCGGCCACCTAGCGCCAGTGGCGACGCTCAGCGGTGCGGGTACGGCTGGCGCCGGCACCGCCAAGCAGCCAGGCGATGCCCAGCACCAGCGCCTCCAGTAGCCAGGCCAGCAACAGGGCACAGGCAATGCCCCAGGCAATCGCCTCAGGGGCCAGCAATACCTGGTAGCGGTAGGCCGCATAGGTTTCGTCGAGCAGCGCCGAGTCCGCCGCCGTCGCCAGGTGCCACGCCTGGCCATACCAAGGCCCCTGCATGGCGCGGTACTCGTCATCAAGCAGCGCCGCGCGGTCGACGAGGAAGGCAACGCTCTGTGCATCGCTCTGCATAACCGCGTCATTACTGGCGCGGTAGTGGGTGACCAGCGCATCCAGATCGCCCGAGAAGAAACGCTTGGCGGTGTCCCGAAAGCCCTGCAGGCCTTGTTCAGACTCACTGCGATGCGCGTCGATACGCTTGCTGTAGTCGTCGATAAAGCCGGGCACTTGCACCCCAACCAGCAGCCCCAAGGCGAACAGCGCCAAGCGCACATAACTCCTGAACATCCTTCCCCCATGCCCCGGCCTGGCCGGGATTGCACTGTCAGTCGAGCTGGCCTTGGGCCACGCACTCACCGGCGCGCCACAGGCGCCATTCACCGGGCTGGTACAGCGCCCAGCATTCATTGTCGGTCAAGGGTTCGGTGGCCAGCACGGTGACCACATCGTTGGGCGTGGTTTCTGCCTGGAAGTCCACCTTGAGGTCCGCGTCCTTGAGCTGCGCCGGGCCAAAAGGCGCCCGCCGAGTAATGTGCGCCAGCTTGGTGGAACAGAAGCTGAATAGCCAGTCACCATCACTGAGCAGCGCATTGAACACACCCTGTTTGCGATAGGTCGCGCAGGCGTCGACCAGAATCGGCAACAACGTTTCGATCGCCTGGGGCGCTTCGAAGGCCGTGCGCACGCGGTTGAGCAGATCGCAGAACGCCGCCTCGCTGTCGGTATCGCCCACGGCGCAGTAGAACCCCAGTGCCGGCTGGAAATCGGCCAACTGACCATTGTGTGCGAAGCACCAGTTGCGCCCCCAAAGCTCGCGCACAAATGGGTGGGTATTGGCCAGGCACACGCGCCCCACGTTGGCCTGACGAATATGCCCGATCACCACTTCGCTCTTGATCGGGTAGCGCTGCACCAGCTGCGCCACCTCCGATTCGCTGCTCGCCCGCGGGTCCTGAAACAGCCGCAGACCGCGCCCTTCATAAAAGCCGATGCCCCAGCCGTCGCGGTGCGGACCAGTACGCCCGCCACGCTGCATCAGCCCGGTAAAGCTGAACACAATATCGGTCGGCACATTGGCGCTCATGCCCAGCAATTCACACATCAGGGGACTCCACAGGCATGCGCGGCGAAGGCCGCCAATCGATATTCAGAGCCGCGGTTCCAGGCGGGTGCCACGACCACCGCGCACCGACGCGGGCTGGATCGAGTCAAAGGCCTCATCCGGCAGGTCGTCCGTCTGCGCATCGTCGGCCATACGCTGGCGCAGCGTGCGGCTGTCACTCACCGCTTCAGCCTGCGCACGGCGGGCGCGCCAGGACCGTTCGATTGGCCAGCGGATGGCCACGAAAACCAGGTATACGCCCAGGGCAATCAGCCCATAGAGCGCCAAGTCGGCGACCGCCCGCCAGGCGTTATTGCCGACCTTGAACAGCAAGTCCAGGGCTGTGACCGCAATCGAGGGCGCAAAAACTTCTTTGTTGGGGTCGACGATGGTTGGGCTAAACAGCAGCACCGCGACAATCACCGCCAGCGGCTCACGCAGGTAACGCCACGTCCAGCGGGTGATGCGCCACCACACCAGCAGGCAGCCAAACGCCGCGAAGGCATAGGCGCCCCAGGCAAGGAGATAGTCGTTTTCGGTCATAACGCTGAGTTCCTGGCAAGACGAGCACGCGGCTCGGCAAACTGAAGCCAAATCTGCGACGGCCAGCAGCGAGGTTTTCGCCGCGGGCAATATGCGGCTTATGATAACGGCTTTTGCCCGGCCCGGCTTCCCGGTCCGCTGCACTGCCCTCTGCCGCCCCGCCAACTGGAGTTCTGCCATGCCCCTCGCCCCCATCGCCCGCGCCGACGCCGCTGCCGATCCTTATCAGTGGCTGGAGCAGCGCGACCACCCCGAGGTCATGGCCTACCTGGAGGCGGAAAATACCTACCTTGAGGCGAACCTGATCGACCAGACCGAGCTGCGCGAAACCCTGTTCCAGGAGATCAAAGGCCGCATCCGCGAAACCGACCTGTCGCTGCCGTCACCCTGGGGGCCTTACCTGTATTACCAACGGACCACGGCCGGCGACGAATACCCGCGCCACTACCGCTGCCAACGCCCGGCCGATGGCAGCCTGGCCCTGTCGCCCGAGACCGAGCAGTTGTTGCTCGACCCCAATGAAATGGCTGCCGGCGGCTTTCTGTCGCTGGGCAGCCTGAGCATCAGCCCGGACCACCAGCGCCTGGCTTACAGCCTGGACACGCGCGGCGATGAAATTTACGAGCTGTTTGTCAAAACCCTGGACGACACAGGCGCAGTCGAGGCTCTGCCCTTCGACGACTGCGACGGCAGCCTGACCTGGGCCAATGACAGCCAGACACTGTTTTTCGCTACCCTCGACGAGACCCACCGCCCTCACCGCCTGTACCGCCATCGCCTGGGCCAGGTCGGTGCCGAGCAGATTTTCGAGGAGTCGGACGGGCGTTTTTTCCTGCACTGCTACCGCAGCAGCTCCGAGCGCCAGTTGATTCTGCAGCTGGGCAGCAAAACCACCAGCGAAGTCTGGGTGCTGGACGCCGACCGCCCAGCAGACCCGTTCCAATGCCTGGCGCCGCGCGAGGAGGATCATGAGTACGACGTTGATCACGGCTGGCTTGATGGCCAATGGAGCTGGGTCATCCGCAGCAACCAGACCGGCATCAATTTCGCGCTCTACAGCGCGCCACAGCGCGACGACAGCGGCGCCCTGCCAGGCCGTGCCGACTGGCAGCTGCGCCGCGCCCACGATGCCGCGTGCATGCTCGAAAGCGTCACCCTCAACCAGCACGCCCTGCTGCTGGGGCTGCGTGAAGGTGGCTTGCCGATCATCGAAGTGCAACCCGCGACAGCGCCAAGCTACCGCGTGGAACTGCCCGACGCCGCCTACAGCCTGCATGTTCAGGACAGCCTGGAGTTCGGCGGCGACAGCGTGCGCCTGCGCTACGAGGCGCTCAACCGACCGGCGCAGATCCGCGAGCTGCGCCTGCTCGACGGCCAACAGCAGGTGCTCAAGCAAACCCCGGTGGAAGGCCCGTTCGATGCCGATGCCTATGTCAGCCAACGCTGCTGGGCGACGTCGGCCGATGGCACTCAGGTGCCGATCAGCCTGGTCGCCCGCCGTGACGTACTCGGCCAGCCGGCCCCGCTGTATCTATACGGCTACGGCGCCTACGGCGAAAGCCTCGACCCCTGGTTCTCCCATGCCCGCTTGAGCCTGCTGGATCGAGGTTTCGTCTTCGCCATTGCCCACGTGCGCGGCGGCGGCGAGCTGGGTGAGGCCTGGTATCGAGGCGGCAAGCTGGCGCACAAACCCAATACCTTCGCCGATTTCATCGCCTGTGCCGAACACCTGATCGCCGAGGGCTACACCGATGCGAAGCACCTGGCGATCAGCGGCGGCAGCGCCGGCGGGCTGCTGATCGGCGCCGTACTCAACCAGCGCCCCGAGCTGTTCGCCGCCGCCGTCGCCGAAGTGCCCTTTGTCGACGTGCTCAACACCATGCTCAACCCTGACCTGCCGCTGACCGTCACCGAGTACGACGAATGGGGTGATCCAAACCAGGCAGATGTGTTCGAGCGCATCAAGGCCTACGCACCCTACGAGAACGTCAGCGCCCAGGCCTACCCGGCCATGCTGGTGGTGGCCGGCTATAACGACAGCCGCGTGCAGTACTGGGAGGCGGCCAAATGGGTCGCCAAGCTGCGCCGCGACAAGACCGACGCCAACTTGCTGCTACTGAAGACCGAACTGGGCGCCGGCCACGGCGGCATGAGCGGCCGCTATCAAGCGCTGCGCGATGTCGCCCTGGAATATGCCTTTGTGCTCAAGGTGCTGAAGCCAGCCGGCTGATCTACCGCGCCAGCCCCGGCGATAGCCGGGGCGCCGCCTCAGAACAGCGAGCGCAAAAAAACCATGGCAATGATCACGTAAAACCCAGCACACATCAGGGCAAAGGGCGTACGCGTTCGCGCCAGAAACGCCTGCGCCGAATGCGCGGAAAAGGCCAGCGCATAGCTGCAAAAAATCAGAAGCCCCAACACCGCGCAGCCCGCTACCAGCACAAAACTGCTCCACACCGGCGCATTGGCGCTGAGCCCGACCGTGGTCACGGTGAACCAGGTCAAAGCTGCCTTAGGGTTAGTCAGGTGAATACCCAACCCTTGCACGTAAAACCCCAGGGTTCGGCTCTGCTGCGCAGTAGCCGGCGGCGCCAGAGGAACGTGTTGCGACAACGCCACGCGAACCGACTTCCACGCCAAAAAGAGCAGGTAGCACACGCCCAACACCTTCAACCCTACCAGCACGTGGCTGTTGGACAGCAACAAGGCCGATACGCCCGCCGCCGTCATGACGCCCCAGCACAGCGAGCCGGAAATGACCCCCGCGGCCAGCGCCAGGCCCGGCGCACGGCCGAAGTGCAGGGCCGTATTGGCTATCGCCAGGTTGCCGGGGCCCGGACTGGCGGTCCCGACCAGGTAAACCCCCAGTGCAGCCGCAAAACTCGATATGTCGAACATAGGACGCGCCTTTCCCTGTCGCGCCAGTGCGCGTCCGTCATAATCCCAGTGCAAGGCGCCAGCGTGCATATACAGCGCAGCACAATCTTTTCCATACAGATTCATGCCTCAACACGCCGAATGGGCGACCACCTGACCGCATACAGCGGCCATTCAACGACTACCTCTGCATCCGTACAGGTGCTGCGGGCACATCAAGGTTGCCCTTGGCGCCGTTCCAGAGGCTGGTAATTGCGCTCGCGTTGCTGCTCCAGCAACGGCAGGTCAGAGTCGGGTTTCGGCTGGGTCAGCGGACGCGGGTTTCGCACGCCGCCTGGAGCGTTTTCACGCCCGTGATCGAGCAGGCGCGGGCTGCCGGGCGCGGGTTTGGGCAGGCTTTGCGATTGGGGCACCTCGAACGGTTGCGGGGTTGGCGTGCCGGGGCGCACATCAGTGGCGTGCGCAGCGACGTGCACGCCTGCAGCCAACAGTAGGCCGGTCAGGGCAAGCGTCAGTCTGTTCATGGTCAATACCTCAGCGGTGAGTGAACCTACAGGTTTGGCCCCAGGCGCTGGCAAGAGTGCCACCCACGGCAGTTCTCGCCGACCACCGGCACCGCTACACTGTCAGCCTGCAACCCAGACCACGAGAGCCCGCCATGAGCACGGACACCACGCCCACCGCCAAACTTGACCGCATCCTCGCCGAAGCTCAGCGCTCGCGTGAGGAAGGCTACCGCGCCAAGGCCCTGAAGATGTACCCGCACGTCTGCGGCCGCTGCGCCCGGGAGTTTTCCGGTAAGCGCCTGAGCGAGCTGACTGTGCACCACCGCGACCACAACCACGACAACAACCCCCAGGACGGCTCCAACTGGGAGCTGCTGTGCCTGTACTGCCACGATAACGAGCATTCGCGCTATACGGACCAGCAGTACTTCAGCGAAGGCTCGCTGAGCACCCCGAAAACCAACCAGGCCACGCACAACCCCTTTGCGGCCCTGGCCGGTTTGATGAAAAAAGGCGACGACGCCTGAGCATGGCGCACTGATGCCGCTGCGCGACCGGCCGCCAATGGCCGTATACTCGCGTTTTTGCCGAGGACGCAGCGAGTCGTGGCCAATAGACGTTTCAGTTGCATAGGTTTGTTCAACCCCAAGTCACCGGAGAATGTCGGCGCGGTCATGCGCGCCGCCGGCTGTTACGGGGTCAATTCGGTGTTCTACACCGGCAAGCGCTACGAATACGCCCGCGAGTTCGTCACCGACACCAAGAAGATCCACCAGAGCATCCCGCTGATTGGTGTGGAAGACCTGCGCCAGATCATCCCCTTGGGCTGCACGCCGGTGGCCGTGGAGCTGGTCGAAGGCGCCCGCCCGCTGCCTGAATACACCCACCCGGACCGGGCGATCTATATCTTCGGCCCCGAAGACGGCTCACTCAACGCCGAGATTCGCGCCTGGTGCGAGGATGTGGTGTACATCCCCACCGAGGGCTGCATGAACCTCGCGGCCACGGTCAATGTGGTGCTCTACGACCGCATGGCCAAGGGCGACAACACCAAATCCGGGCCGCTGTTCAAGTAAGCCTCAGCGCTTGAGCAACGCGGTATCCAGTGCCTTGGGCGAGCGCCCGCCCATCACGTTCTCGACGATTTCGACGAAATCGCGGGTGGTGACTTTGTCCAAGCGCATCAGGCCACGGGTGACGTCATCCAGCGAGCGCTGGTGCTCGCCCTTGGTGGTCTGCCGAATCTCGCGGTCCAGCTCCTGCAACAACAGCACCGCGCGGGCGGTCACCGGGCCGCTGGAACGGCTGGTGCGCAGCGACTTGACCGGCTTGCTCCAGCGCACCAGGTGCTCACGGATCTTCTGATAACGGTCCTCGCTGAGCCCGCCGGCGCGGCGCATCAGCTCGATGGCGTAATACTCGGCCAGGCCCTCGGTGATCCAGTCGCTGTCATCGGTGGCGCTGATGCGAGTAAACACATGCACCAGTTCGTGGACCAGCGAGCTGGTGCCGTTTTCACTGACCAGCGGCCGGTCCGTGTGCATGTAGTAGGAGTTGGGCGCCGACAGGCCGCCGCGCCACATGGGGTCGCCGGCGCCGACGATCAGCAGCTTGGCCGGATCACGCGGGAACACCGCCTGCGCCTCTGGCCATATAAAAGTCAGTAAGGTCAGCACGTCCATGCGGCGCATGCCCTCGCCCACGGGTGCGGCGATGGTCACATCCGTCTCGCCGAGGGTGGCCCGGCGGGTGCCGATCTTGCCGGCGAGAATCCAGCCGGTCGGGCGATCGAACTTGCGCTGCGGGTTATCGATGCGGAACGTGTTCTTGCCAATGCGCGGCCAACCGGTCTCTACGCCATTCCAGCCGCTGGGCAGCTCGAACTGCAGACGGGCGACCAGCTCGGTCTTGTCCTGCTGATCGAGCCGCGCGCTGGGGATCAGGTCATCGCCGCGCATCAGCGCCCACTCCGGCGTCATCCGCGCATCGTAGCGTTCACCACGCGGGTGGCTGACCTTGACCTTGTAGCTGAGCGTTGAGGCGCCCTTGCCCGGTTGCCAGATACCCCGGCTGGCGCCCTCCTGGCGCCACTCACCATCGGCCTTGAAATCGCTGTAGGCGCCCTCGTCGCCCAGGTTGAAATCCAGGCTGTTGATGCGCTCGCCCTTGGCCACGGTGACGCGCACCTCAGCCTGATCGCTCTCGGGCAGAAAGGTCACGTGGTAATCCAGGTCAACGCGAGTCGCCGACCAGGCGGGGGCAGCCAACGACAACAGCACGGCGGACAGCAGGGTATGGCGAATCGACATGCGGCAACTCCTTGGCAAACCAGCTCAAGATCGGCGCTGACCGGCACACTGCCGGGGCGGGTGTGCAGCCTTAGCCGGCACGAAAAATCAGGTGTTCTTCCCAGTCGTCCTCGGCCACGCTGTTCTCGCTGAGCATGCGGCCAGACTGGGATATACGTTCAATATGCACCGCCTCCGGGTCACCACAGACCAGGTGATGCCACAGCGGTAGGTCCTTGCCTTCACTGACCAGACGATAGCCACAGGTGGGCGGCAGCCAGCGGAACTGGTCGGCCTGGTCCGGGGTGAGCTGGATGCAGTCGGGCACATGCTTCACGCGGTTGCTGTAATCGCTGCACTGGCAGCTTTTCAGGTCCAGCAACTTGCAAGCGATGCGGGTGTAATAGACCGCGCCGTCGTCTTCATCTTCTAGTTTTTGCAGGCAGCACAGGCCGCAGCCATCGCACAACGACTCCCACTCCTCCTGATCGAGCTGAGCGAGGGTTTTGCGTTTCCAGAAGGGTTCGACTTTGGCGGCCATGGCGGGTACGGATCACGTGCGTAAAGGCCGGCAGTCTAGCGGCTGCGCAGGTGGCGGCCAAGGCCCGGGCGTCTCCTTAACGCGCGATAGGATCCCGAACCTGAGATGAGCGTAGGGTGTGCCGTGCGCACCGGGCATCGGCATAAGGCGCCGGTGCGCACAGCGCACCCTACTGGCTTCAGGGAATCAACTTGGCAGCGCGCAGGTGTTCAAACACCGCAAAAAACGCGTCATCGCTGGCCTGGTAGTCGAGAAAGCCCAGCTTGCGGCTTTTCGACATGTCGGTGACCACCTCGATGGGGCGGCCGAGGTCGGCGTCGGTGTGCCACGGCGAGATCAGGCGCGTGATGTCCGATTCAGCAAGACCGTGCTCGGCGGCAAGCTTAAGCCAAACCTCGGCATCATCGGCCATCTGCTGCTCCAGCGGCGCGGGCTCGCCGTCGAACTCGACGGCGTCGAGGCCAAACCAGTTGGCGATGCGTTGCCACATCCAGCTCCAGCGAAACACGTCGCCGTTGACGATATTGAACGCCTGATTGGAGGCAGCCGGCGTGGTCGAGGCCCAGAGCAGTTGCTTGGCCAACTGGCGAGCGTCGGTCATGTCGGTGAGGCTGTTCCACTGCACGGCCGAGCCGGGGAAGCGGAACGGACGACCAGTTTCGCGGCAGACCGAGGCGTAGACGGCGAGCGTGGTCGCCATGTTCATGGCGTTGCCGACAGCGACACCGGTAATGGTGTGCGGGCGGTGTACGCTCCAGGTGAAACCATCACGCTTGGCGGCGGCGAACACTTCGTCTTCCTGGGCGTAGTAGAAGTTTTCCACGTCCAGACGGCCCTGCTCCTCGCGGAACGGCGTCTGTGGCAGGGTGCCTTTACCGTAGGCCTCGAATGGGCCGAGGTAATGCTTGAGCCCGGTCACCAGGGCAACATGCTTGACGCTGCCGGCGGCGCGCAGGGCGTCCAGCAGGTTGCGCACCATGGCCGCGTTGACACGAATGTTCTCGGCTTCAGTGGCCTGACGCGCCCAGGTGGTCAGGTACACATGGGTCGGCTTGAGGCCTTCGAGCGCAGCAGCCAGCGCTACAGGGTCGAGCAGGTCGGCCGCCAGGGGCGTGATATTTTCAGCGGCCTTGGGATTACGGGCTAAGCCTGTGACCTGCCAACCTTGATCGGCCAGCAGACGGGAAGTCGCGCTGCCAACAATGCCACTTGCGCCAACGACCAGTGCATGAGGTGTCATTAGGTATTCCTTCAGAGATAGAGCGTTGGCACCATAGCGATGCGTCACGCGCAATCCAAGACGGCACCAAAAGGTAACCACCCCGATGCAAACCGGAACATCCGAAGAACAATGGCGCGAAGACTGCGCGCCGCGACGTGTGCTCGAGCTGTTCGCCACCAAGTGGACCAGCATGATCCTGCACACCTTACACGCTCGCCACGGCGGCTGCGCCCGCGCGGGCGTGCTGCACCGCAGCCTGCCAGGCATCTCCAAGAAAATGCTGGTGCAGACCCTGCGTGAGCTGGAAACCAGTGGGCTGGTAAACCGGCAGGTGTACGACAGCGTGCCGCCGGCTGTCGATTACTCGCTGACCGAACTGGGGCAGCGGCTGGTCGAGCCCATTGAACTGATCTACGACTGGGCCCGTCTGAACGCGCCAGCGCTCGATGCCTTGCAGCCACGGCAAACATCGCGCCGGCGTTAACGCTGGGTGTAGTAGCGAATTTATTCGCGATAAGTTTTGAATGCGCTGGAGGCATCGCGAATAAAAGCTAGGCGCCCCCTTCGCGTCTACAGAAAGCAACAGATGAGTCGTGTTGCGACACTAGTAACCACGGTCAAAATCAACCTCGCCACGCAGTGCCTCTCCTGCCTGCCAGCGTGCCAGGTTGTCGAGAAAGACCTGCACCAGCAGGCGCGGGTCCGTTGGCGCGGCGGTGTGCCCAGTGAGCAGCAAACGCGACGCCTGCCAGAACGGATGATCAGGCGCGGGCGGCTCTTCGCGGCAGACATCGATCACCGCGCCGCCAAGTCGACCGGCCTCAAGCGCCTGCACTAGGTCAACATCGACCACCGCGCTGCCACGCCCGGCGTTGATAAACAGCGCGCCGGGCTTGCAGCAGGCGAACAGTTGGGCATCAAAGCGATCGCGGGTGGCCGGGGTATCAGGCAACAGGTTGATCAGGTAATCGGCCTCGCCGACCAGCTGTGGCAACGCATCCAGGCTGCCGACCTCAACGAACGGCGCCTGCTTGCGTGCCGTGCTGGCCACACCCAACACCCGCATGCCCAGGCGATTGAGCACGTCGGCCACGTGCTGGCCGATATCACCGGTACCGACGATCAGTGCGCACTGGCCATTCAGACGGGTAATGGCCGGGCCTTGCCATTGGCCAGCCTGATGGGTCGCCCGACGCGCCTGCAGCTGCTGACTGTGGGCCAACAGGTGGCAGAGCACGAACTCACTCATCACCGCGCCGAAGATGCCGACCGCGCGGCTGAGCCGATAAGTGCGCGGCACATCAGCCGCCAGCAGCGGCGTGATGCCGGCCCAGGTCGATTGCAACCAGTGCGGCGCAACCCCTCGGCGCAGCAAGGCCGCCACCTGATCGGGCTGGCCCAGCCACACAGTGCAAGCCGCAGCATCGGCCGCAACGCTGTCGGCGCAGCCACCTGCATGCACAGGCAACTCGGGCGCCCGCTCTGCCAGCAGGGCCTGGTAACGCGCGTGCTCGGCGTCAATCACCAGCACCTGCAGCGGTGCGCCCGCCAGCGCCGTCATACCGGGTCGTTACGCCGCAGCAGCTCTTCGGGCAGGTGCTCGATGTAGTCGTCTTCGGGCGGCGGCATCTGCAGGTGGTAGCCCTGGCTGTCGAGGTTGGCCAACACCTTGTGGATGTCCTCACGGGCCAGGCTGCGCTCGGGCGTCAGGACCATGCTGAAAGCCAGCGCCGGCGGGCCAAAGGCCACCAGCAACTGCTCCGGCACACGGCTGAGTTCCTCGCCCTTGAGCACATAGAGGTACATCTCGTTCTTACGCGGGCTCTTGTAGATCGAACAGATACGTTTCACGCCGTGTCTCCATCGGTGGCCAGGCAGTCGAGCAGCGCCTGGCCCATGCGTTCACGGCGCCAGCCGCGCAGCGAATCGGGCAGTTGATAAGGGCCATTGGGGTAGCCGCTCTTGAGCAGCGCCTCAAGGGTCTTCTTGCGCAGCATCAGCTCGGGCGCGATGTCCAGCTTTTGCCCTTCTTGCTGGCCCACAGCGCGCAGCTTCTTCAACAAGCTGGCGGCCTCTAGCGGCAGCGGCTCGGGCAGCGCTGCAGGCCATTCGGCCGCTGGCGTGGCGGCGGCCTGACGGATCAGCTCAAGCAGAAACTCGCCGTCCTGACGCACTGTCTTGGGGTGCATGTCTTCGATGCGGGCCAAAGCCACCAGGTTGTCCGGCTGGGTACGCGCCAGGGGCCACAACGAATGTTCACGCAAAATACGGTTGCGCGGCTGGTTGCGCGCACGGGCTTCACGCTCGCGCCAAGCGCACAGGGCGCGCAGCACAGCGAGTTGGGCGCGGGAGAGCTTCCAGGCCAGCTTGGCATCGCGGTAGGCCTCTTCCGGGGCGACTTCACGGCCCAGCCCGGCGACCAGCTCGGCACCATCGTCGATGATCCAGGCGGTTTTCTCATCGCTCAGGCGCGCCTGCAACGCCCGGTAGACGGCCGCCAGGTGCACCACGTCTTCAGCGGCGTAGCTGACCTGGGTAGGCGACAGCGGTCGCTGCAGCCAGTCCGAGCGGGTTTCGCCCTTGGGCAGTTCGATCCCCAACACGGCCTGTACCAGGCGCGAGTAGCCCATGGAGAAGCCCAGGTTGAGGTAGCCGGCCGCCAGTTGCGTGTCGAATAACGGCGCCGGCAGGCTGCCGGTCAGGCGCAGCAGTACTTCCAGGTCCTCGCTGCAGGCGTGCACCACCTTGACTACGGCGCTGTCCTGCAGCAGTGCGGCGAAGGGCTGCCAGTTGCCAATCTGCAGCGGGTCGATCAAGTAGGCGCGCTCGCCCTCGCTGACCTGCAACAACCCGGCAATCGGGTAAAAGGTGTCGACCCGCATAAACTCGGTATCCAACGCCACAAACGGCCGGCTGCGCCATTGCGCGCACTGCTCGGCCAGGTCGGCGTCATCAACGATCCACTGAATTTCGATAGCCACACGGCTCTCCCTTGAACACTGCCGCGCAGTATATACCGATGCACCGGGCATCCTCGCCTTGCCGAGCGGGCCTGTGTAATCTGGCGCCGCTCGCCTGCACTGCCACTAGGACCCCAAAACAATGAAAATCGTCTTCGCCCTACTTGCTGCCCTCCTCGCGGCAGTGGCGCTGTACCTGGTCATCACGCCCAGCCCCATCGACCCACTGGCCTGGGACGCACCCAAGGCACCGACCATGACCGGTGTGCTGGAGCCCAACGACACCCTGATGAAGGCCGAGCTGCTGGGACGTGGTCAGGTGCATGGCCCCGAAGACACCGCCGTCGATGCCCAAGGGCGCGTCTATGCCGGCCTGCACGACGGGCGCATCGTGCGTATCGGTGCCGATGGCGCAGTCGACACCTTCGCCAACACCGGCGGCCGTCCGCTGGGCATGGATTTCGACGCCAACGGCAAGCTGATCGTGGCCGATGCCTACAAAGGCCTGTTGAGCCTGGACGCCCAAGGCGCGATCACAGTGCTGACTACCGAAGCCGACGGCCTGCCGTTCGCCTTCACCGACGACCTGGACATTGCCCGCGACGGCACCATCTATTTCAGCGACGCCTCCTCGCGTTTCCAGCAGCCCGACTACCTGCTCGACCTGCTCGAAGCCCGCCCCCACGGCCGCTTGCTGGCCTACGACCCAGCCACCAGGCAAACCCGCGTCCTGCTCAAGGACCTCTACTTCGCCAATGGCGTGGCGCTGTCGGCCAATCAGGACTTTGTGCTGGTCAACGAAACCTACCGCTACCGCATCACCCGCTACTGGCTCACGGGCGATAAAGCTGGCAGCCATGACGTGTTTATCGACAACCTGCCGGGGCTGCCCGACAACCTGCAAGGTGACGGCAAGGGCACCTTCTGGGTCGCCCTGCCGACCCCGCGCAAAGCGGATGCCGATTTTCTCCACCGCAACCCCTGGCTCAAATCCCAATTGGCCAAACTGCCCCGGGCCCTCTGGCCCAAAGCCGTGCCTTACGGCTTTGCCATCGCTCTCAACGAGCAGGGGCAAATTGTGCGCAGCCTGCATGACACCAGCGGCACCCACCTGCGCATGATCACCTCGGTCAAACCGGTCGGCGATATGCTCTATTTCGGCAGCCTGGACAACGACCGCATCGGCCGCCTGCCGCTGCCCTGAGCCGGCTTCACGGGTTCGCCGTCAGCGCCTCTGTCACGGCGCCTGACGGCCTCCAGGCATTTTTTTCGATGCCCCCTTGAAGGGCGAAAATAGCTGCTATGTTTGCTTTAGCGCCTTGGCAATTTTGCGGTCGCTGACACGCACATACCGGTTTACCTTCAAGGATCACCCGATGGATATCAGCACCCTGTTCAACCAGGTTCACAGCCTTCCCAGCATCCCCAAAATCGCCCAGGACCTGATTCGCCAGTTCGATAACCCCAACACCAGCCTCGATGCAGTTGCACGCAATATCGCCATGGACCCGGTGATCGCCGCCAAGGTACTGCGCCTGGCCAACTCGGCGCGCTTTCGCGGTAACCGCGAATCCGCCAGCGTGGAAGATGCCGCCATGCGCCTGGGCTTCAACACCCTGCGCACCCTGGTGCTTGCCTCCGCCGTTACCGGCGCATTCAAGGCCCCGGCTGGCTTCGACCTCAAGGGTTTCTGGACCCACAGCTTCCAGGTCGCCAGCGTCAGCCGCGTGCTGGCCAAACACCGTGGCGTGGCGGTGGAGACGGCGTTCACTTGCGGCATGATGCACAACATTGGCGAGTTACTGATCCAGACCGGCGCGCCGGAATTGGCCGAACGGCTCAATGCCACCAGCCAGGGCAGCGCGGCGCAACGTACGGCGCTGGAAACGCTGCAACTGGGTTTCGGCTTCCCCGAGGTGGGCGCCGAGCTGGCCAAACGCTGGCAGTTGCCGGAGCTGATTCAACAAGCCATCGCCTACCAGGCACGCCCGTTACAAGCCCCGGCTGACCTGCCGCTGCCGCGCCTGCTGGCCCAGGCGGTATTGATTGCTGAAGCACTGCGCACCCATGGCGCGGTCAATGACGCAGCGCTCGAAAGCCTGCAAGGGCCGCTGTTCGACGGGCTGGACGTCAGCGCCCTGCACGACGAACTGGCGACAAATCTTGAAGCTGACAAGGCCTTCGCCGCCCTGCTCGACTAAGCCCCCACACGCCCTGCCCCGTGCCGGCCTACGGCATGGGTCAGGCCGGGGCAGTACCAATCCAGATGGTGTGCCGCGTGCCCCGGTTACCATGTGCATACACCTGACGCTGCTCCACGCTGAATCCCGCCTTGGCCATGCGCTCGGCAAAGCGCGCATCGGCGCTCGCCGACCATACCGCCAACAAGCCTTTGGGGCGTAACGCCCGCCGGCAGCGCTGCAGCCCTGCACCGCTGTACAGCCAGTCGTTACCGCGCTGGGTCAGGCCCTCAGGCCCGTTATCCACGTCGAGCATGATGGCGTCATAGGCGCCCTGCGCAGTCTTCAACAGGTTGGCCACATCGCCCTGCACCACCCGTGTGCGCGGATCGTTCAGCGGGTTGCCGGCTTTAGCGCCCAGCGCGCCCTGATTCCAGGCGATCACCCCCGGCACCAGCTCGGCCACCGTCACCTCGGCATCACGCCCCAGGTGCTGCAGGGCCGCCGCCAGGGTAAAGCCCATGCCCAGGCCGCCAATCAGCACCCGCGCCTCGCGGCGACCCGCCACCTTCTGGCAGGGAATCGCCGCCAGCGCATCCTCGGAGCCATGCATGCGCGTGTTCATTAACTGGCCGCCATCACCGCCCGCGATCTTGATAACAAAGTCCTCGCCGTACTCGAACAGGCACAGGGCACCGTCCGTACCGGGAATGGGGGCGGTATCAAGCAGAACAAAGCGTTTCATCGGGACCTCGGGCAGTGGCCAACAGCGGCCGGCGGCGCATGGTGGCGCAAGCCACAGCGATTGCAAAGCCCGCATGTCGTCGCCGCGCAGGGCCACGCTATGATGAATGCTCTCGACCAACAGGAAGCCAGCATGCCCCTCGCCCAGTTGATAACCGCTCCCGACCTGCACGCGCGCTTGGGCAATACCGACCTGGTGTTGCTCGATTGCCGCTTCGCCCTCGATGACCCGGCCTACGGCCAGCGCGCGTACGCCGCCGGCCACATTCGCGGCGCCTGCTTTGCCGACCTTGAGCAGCACCTCTCCGGCCCTGTCCACACAGGCATCACCGGGCGCCACCCGCTGCCTGATGCAGCCACGTTTAACCAGCATTTGCGCGATTGGGGTATCAGCGCCGACAGCCAGGTGGTGCTGTATGACGACGGCCCCGGCGCCTTTGCCGCACGGGCCTGGTGGCTGCTGGCCTGGCTCGGCAAACGCGAAGGGGTTTACCTGCTCGATGGCGGACTACGCGCCTGGCAGGCTGCCAGTTTGCCCCTCGATACGCAGCCGGCGAGGCCTACGCCCGGCACCTTCGACGGTCAGCCAGACGCGCAGTTGCTGCTCAGCGCAGAGCAACTGCAACAGCGCCTGCATGATCCGCAGCTGACGTTGCTCGATGCCCGCGCCTTGCCGCGTTTTCGGGGTGAGGTCGAGCCGCTGGACCCGGTCGCTGGGCATATTCCCGGCGCACAATGCGCGGTGTTTACCGACAACCTGACTGCGGACGGCAGCTTTTTACCGGCGGCGCAGTTACGTGAGCGCTTCAACGCACTCAGGGGTGAGCGTCCGGCGAGCGCCCTGGTGGCCTACTGCGGCTCAGGCGTAACGGCCTGCCACAACCTGTTCGCCCTGAGCCTGGCGGGTTACCCACTGGCGCCGCTGTATGCGGGGTCCTGGAGTGAGTGGATCACCGATGCCGAGCGCCCCGTCGCCACAGGCGACTAAGCGTACAGCCCTGCGCCCGCCTCGCCCAAACAGGGTGTACGGCGGGCTCAACAGGCCAAGCATCAGCCGGCACGATCACAGCACTTGCCAGTAAAATGCCATCTTTTGTAGGACAATCCATAACTTTTCGTGAACTTTAAGTGTTTGGCAGGCGTCAGGAAACTTGGTAGTTTCCGCCCCCCGCCCAACTCCAGGAGTTCACTGTGAGCACAAGAGTCCTCAAGACCAGCCTCGCCATCGCCATCGCTACTGCCTCCAGCCACCTGATGGCCAGCGGTTTCGCCATCAACGAACAAAGCGTCAGCAACATGGGCACCGCCTTCGCCGGCCGCTCGTCGTCTGCCGACGATGCCACCACTGTATTCGGCAACCCGGCCGGCATGTCGCGCCTCAAGCGCGAGCAAGTCAGCCTGGGCGCTGCGGCCATTTACGCGCGCACCGACATCGATGACGCCAGCAGCACCTTTGGAGGCAGCAACGACGGCGACATGGTGCCGTTCATCGCCGCACCCATGGGTTACTACGTCAAACCGCTGGACGACAACTGGGCCGTCGGCTTTGGCATGTACGTGCCCTTCGGCCTGGTCACTGACTACGAGAAGGGCTTTGCCGGGCGTTACTACGGCGACCGCAGCGAAGTGCGGGTGATCACCCTGCAGCCCACCGTCAGCTACCGCTTCAACGACCAGTGGTCAATTGGCTTCGGCCCGACCATCAACCGCATCGACGGTGAACTCACCTCGGCCTCGCTCAATCGCACTACCCCAGGCAGCAACGACGGTAAGGTCAAGATCAAAGGCGACGACACCGCACTGGGCTACAACGTTGGCGTGCTCTTCGAGCTGAGCCCGCAAACGCGCTTCGGCCTGACCTACCACTCCATGGTCGACTACAAGCTCAAGGGCGACACCAAGATCGAAGGTTCTGGTTTCGGCGCGTTCTCGGGCAGCTCCTACGACGCCTCGTTGGCGCTGAAGACCCCGGAATCGGTGGACTTCTCCGTGACCCACGCGCTGAACGACGACTGGACGGTCTATGCCGGCAGCACCTGGACCCGCTGGAGCCGCCTGGAAGAAATTCGCGTCGACAACCGTGGCGTACCCGGCCCATTGGCCCCGAACCTGGGCGCCATCGTTGAAGATCAAAACTGGCACGACACCTGGGCCCATGCCGTCGGCGCGGCCTACCAGCTGAACAAGCAGTGGGTGCTGCGCGCCGGCCTGGCGGTGGATCAGTCGCCGACCAACAACGTTGACCGCTCCCCACGCATCCCGACCGGGGACCGCACCATTGTCAGCGTCGGCGCAGCCTGGAGCCCAGATGACGACATGACCATCGACGTCGCCTATTCCTACCTGATGGAAGAAGAGACCGAGATCAATCACGTCAGTGCCACTAAAGGCGCTTACAGCTCGACCTACAAAAACACTGCCCATGGCCTGGGCGCGCAAGTGACCTACCGCTTCTAAACCGGCGCTTTGCGTTACACTCGCGCGGCACAACAATAAGAAATAGCCGCGTGAGACAGCCATGAATGCACTCTGCACTGCCTTGCCCGAACAGCTGCGGCTGTTGCTGGTGGACGACCACCGAATCTTTCTCGACGGCCTCAGCCTGGCTCTCGCCCCGCTCTGCCCCGACCTGCAGATCAGCACCGCGCACAATGCCGCCACCGCTGACGCCTGCCTGCGCCATAACACCTTCGACCTGATCCTTCTGGACCTGAACTTGCCGGACCTGCCGGGCCTTGGCCTGTTGCAACGCTGGCAACAGCAGGGTCACCTGACGCCTGTGGCGGTCTTGAGCGCCAGCGACTCGCCCCTCGACGCTCAGGCGGCCCTGGCGGCAGGCGCGCTGGGCTTTATCCCCAAAAGTGCCGACGGTGATGCCCTGCGCGCGGCGGTGACCCGCGTACTGCTGGGTGAAGTGCTGCCTGGGCCGGCGACCGAACGCATACCCATGACGCCCCGCCAGCAGCAGATCCTGCGCCTGCTGGCTGATGGTTTGCCGAATAAACTGATCAGCCGCGAACTGAACCTGTCGGAAGACACCATCAAGACCCATCTGAAAACGCTGTATCAAGAGCTTGACGTGCACACCCGCACCGCCTGCGTACAGGTCGCCCGCCAGCGCGGCTGGCTCTAGGAGCCAGCCGGCAGCATCACCGCCAAAGCCTGGCGCAGGCGTGCCGGCAGCAGTGGTTTACCCAGCAGGGTGACGTGGGCCGGCATGCAGCGTTCCTGCAGTTCCGGCGTGACATCGGCGGTGATCAGCAGGGCCGGCAGCATGCGCCCGGCGGCCTCACGCAAGCGTTCAAGCGCACGCAGGCCATCTTCTTGAGCACCCAGGCGGTAGTCGCTGATCAGCAGTTGCGGCGGGGTTTCGCCGACTGCCAACAACGCCTCGTCCAGGGATGCACAGGCCACCACCTCACATCCCCAGCGCTCCAGCAGGCCGTGCAGCGCCTCGCGGCTGGCGGCATCGTCTTCGAGCAGCAGAATGCGCCCGTGCAGCTGGGTTGCAGTGGCCGCGCTTGGCGCGACTTCGGCGACAGCGGCCGGTAACAGCAGGCTGAAACGAGCACCCTGCCCGCGTTGCGAACTGAGCTGCAGCGGATGTTCCAGGCGCGCCGCTAATTGGCGCACGATGGCCAGGCCGAGCCCCAACCCCCGCTCGGCATTGCGCCCAGGGTTATCCAGTTGGCGAAATTCCTCGAACACCTGCGCCTGCTCAGCGGCGTCCAACCCCCGCCCATCGTCATCGACGGCCAGCAACACCTGGCCGTCCTGCGGCTGCGCGCAGACCCGTATCACGCTCGCCTGGGCGTGGCGCAGCGCATTACTCAGCAGGTTGCGCACCATGCGCTCAAGCAGCAGCGGGTCGCTGTAGACCCATAAGTCCGGTGCTACCTGCAGGCTGATGCTTGGGCCGTCGGCTGGCACCTCACCACAAGCTTCGCTGACCAGGCGATCCAGCAACGGCCGCAAGGCGAACGCCTGGGGCCTGACCGGCACACCGCCCGGCAACGTCAGGCGGGTGTAGTCGAGCAGCGATTGCAGCAGACGGCTAAGTTGCTCCACCGAAATAGCCAGGCGACCGCTGACATGCCGCACCTCCGGTGTCTCGCTGCGCTCGACCAGGTGCTGGGCATACAACCCCATGGCGTTGAGCGGCTGGCGCAGGTCGTGGCTGGCAGCCGCTAACAGGTGCAGCTTGCGACCGTCATCGCGTTCGGCGCGCTGGCGCGCCAGGTCGAGCAACCGCAGGGTCAGCCAGGCACCGCGCTGGCCATGCTCCTGCAGGTAGGCGCCCACGCTGCCAATCAGGTTGGCGCACAGCAGGAACAGACCCTGGTGCGCCACAATCGCCCGGGCGTCGCCCAGCCACATACCGACGCCGATAAACAGCGCGCAAAACCCCCAGCACGCCAGGCTCACCGCCCGAAAAGAGATACCGAGCAGCACATAGCCGAACAGCAGAATCAGAAACAGCCCGTCGTAAGGCATCGCCAGGCCCTGGGCCCAGGACAGGTGGATAATCAGCACCACGCAGGCGCCATTGAGCGCGAACACCCCGGTGTACATGCGCAGCACTGCCCGTGGCGCACGTTGAGGTGACTGGCAGTAGAGCACTGCGATGATCACGCCGATCACCGCCAGGCTGCGCAGCGGCAAGCTCATCAGGCTGATCGACAACGGCAGCAGCATCAGGTCGAGGGCAACGTAAATCAACTGGAACAGCGTGGCCGTGCCGCCAATCAACAATAGGCGCCGCTGAATACGCTGACGCCGGTGTTCGACAAAGCCCTCTTCCAGTGCCCCGGCGAAGCGCAGCAGAGCATAGCCACGGCGCTGCTGGGTCAGCAGTTGCTGCTCCTCCTGCTCCAGCGTCAGGCTGGCGCGGGTCACCGACCCACCTGCTGGCGGTCAGGGGCTTGGCTGTTCCAGATGGCTGGCAATGGCATCGTACGTCTCAACCCGGTGGTAGTCCTCGGCAGTAAACAGACGCTGACGCAGTCGCGCCTGCTCGGCCTGTTGGTCGACCGTACTCAAGCCCGCACTGCGCAGCCCTGCTACGGCTTCTCGGTAGGCGCTGTAGCGGGTCTGCCAGAGGCGCTCGCTGCGCTGCTCGGCGAGCAGCCGTTCAACCGTGGGCGGATCATAGGTCAAGGCAAGGAAGGCGCGCACCTGCTGTTCATCCGCGCCGTCACGCCACAGCCTCGCCTCCTCAGCTTGCTGCACCAGGGCCTGCTGCTGGCGTAGCTCGCTGGCTTGCAGGGCGGCGGGTAACTGCTCACGCGCCTGCGCCTGAGCACGGGCCTTGTCGGCATCACTCAAATCCGTGCGCGCGTTCAGGCTGAGGGTATCGAGGGTGTAGCGCGCATAGGCCTCTTCAGCGCCAAACAAACCCTCGACGGCAGCCGCCGAGAAGTGCGTGCGGCGCAGTTGCGCCAGCCGATCGAAGGCATCCTGCAGCGCCGCCAGCTGCCCTTGCGGCTGCTGCTGCGAAGGCGCCAGGGGCTGCTGCATCAACGCTAGGCTGGCGCGTTTGTACTCTAGGTAATCACCCAGCAGATCCACCAGCTGGCTGCGCGCAGGCTCGGCCAGGCGTCCCCGCACATCGGCCAGCAAGGCGCCGAGGCTGGCGTCCAATCCCGCCTGATCGGCTGCACTGAGGAAGTAATCGAAATAGTCGCGCACACCCAGGTTAATCAGCAGATTACCGTCGGCATCGGTGCGCAGTTGCCCATCGACCTCGGTGCCGGCCAGCGGCGCCAGCGGTACGGCGGTCAGCGCAGATACGGCAGGCAGGGGTGCCGCCGCGGGTACGGGCAAGGGAGCGGGCGTTGTCACCGCCTGCACCGGCGCGGCGGGTGCAGGCACCACAACGGCCGTGCTCGGCCAGTTGAGCAGCAGGGTCACCCCTGCCGCCACCAGCGCCAGTACAGCGATCAGCAGGCGCGCCACCCCTTAGATACCCTTGTTTTTTAGGCGGTTGGCGTGCTGGCGATACAGCGACACCGGCTCGGTCCAGCCACGCACGCCGAACAGGTGGTTGATCGCATCGACGTGGTTCATGTTGTAGCTGTCGCCGAGCACCTGGCCCAGGTAAGTCGAGCAGACGCCGACCAGGCCGTCGTTCTTCTCGCTGCCAAACGCCAGGCCGGTGATGGCCAGGAACGGATCGACCGCGTCGAACACGTTGGTGTATGCCACGTTACCGGTCCAGGAGAAGTAGCGAATGCTGTTGCCACGTACGTTTTGCACTTCGGTGGACTTGGCGCAGTAGCTGCTGCTGTTGACGCCCCATGGATGGCGGCTGTTGAGTGCCGCGGTGCCGGTGCTGGTCAGGGTTTGCAGCGCCGCCAAACCGTTCTGCGGGTTGCTGCTGCCCGAGAGCAGGTTGATCACCGAGCCCAGGGCATTGGCCACGGCATTGGCGCCACCCTCGATGGCGCCGTTGGCCGGGATCGCCCCACGCAACACATCGGCCACCTTGGAGCCTTTGTTGACGCCGTTGATCGAGGTCACTGAGGCCACCAGATCGGGCCGCAGCGACGCCGCTACCCGCGAGGTGGGCGCACCCTGGCTGTGGCCAATGAGGTTGACCTTACCGCCGTTGGCGCCGGCCCAGGGCACGATCTGCCGCGCCAGCTCGGCGCCGCGCTGTTCGCTGTCGTTGAAGGCCGCGACACTGGCGACGAAGACCTTGGCACCGTCGCGTTCGAGGTTCCAGGGGATGGTGTGGAAGTAGTTGATCAGCCCGCCGATGGTATTGAAGCCGGTCACACCGTGCACCAGCACGATCGGGTAGCGGGTCTGGGTGTAATTGGCGTGGGCCTCGACGGCGCCAAGCAGGGCTGCAGCAGCCAGGGCAGTGGAAATAACGCGACGCATGGGTGCCTCCTTGTTTTTATTGTGGGCACGCCGGGAAACTGCGTCCGGCGTGACACCACTCTAAAGGAGACTGTGCCGCGGCCCCATCGCCCAGATGGGTGAGCTTAGGGCTGGCTGGCGATCGCCTGCTGCACGGCCGCCAGCAGCTCGGGATCATCGGGTGCGGTACGGCTGGTAAATGCCGCAATCACCTGACCTTTGCGGTCGACCACGTACTTGGAGAAGTTCCAGCCCGGCGCTTCGCTCTGGGCGGCCAGGCCCTTGAACAGCGGAATGGCGTTGGCCCCGGTGACATGCTGAGGCTCAGTCATGGCGAACGTCACGCCGTAATTCACGTAGCACACTGTGGCGGTTTCGGCGGTGTCGCCCGACTCCTGCTTGAAGTCATCCGACGGCACGCCAAGGATCTCCAGGCCGTCGCCTTTATAGCGCTGGTACAACGCTTCCAGCCCTTTGAATTGCGGGGTAAAGCCGCAAAAACTGGCGGTATTGACCACCACCATGGGCTTGCCCGCGAACTGCTCACACAGGTCGATGGTGGTTTTGGCCCGCAGCTTGGGCAATTCACCCTCAAGCAACGCCGGGCATTCGGCGGCAAACGCGGTGCCGCCCAGGACGCCCAGCAGCACAGGTACAGCCAGTACACGCGACAACATGATCAAGACCTCGCTCACAGACAGACCCGTACGCTACGCCTTCGGCCCAGCGCCAGCAATCAACATTGGTAACCCCGTGCAACAGCTAATTCGCCCCGTTCAACACAGGCTCAGTCCGAGTTGCAGCAGCGCCAGGCCGCCCTGCTGCCAGCCCCACCAGGCGAGGGCCAGCAGCGCAGCGCCAGCGCCCCCCAAAAGTAGCCCGCTGGCAAGTTGACGACTCATGAGCCGGTCGCCTGCAAACGCGCCACTGGCTGCTCACGCACGGGCCAATTGAGCGCGGCTGCCAACAGACTGAGCAGAATCGACAGCTGCCAAACCAGGTCATAGCTGCCGGTGCGGTCGAACAGGTAACCGCCCAGCCAGCCGCCCAGAAACGCGCCAAGCTGGTGAAACAAAAACACGATACCGCCAAGCATCGACAGGTTACGCACCCCAAACAGGGTGGCCACCGTGCCATTGGTCAGCGGCACGGTCGACAGCCACAACAGCCCCATGCTGATGCCGAACGCATAGGCGCTCCAGACCGTCAGCGGCGCCATGATAAACGCCGTGATCACCACCGCCCGCGCCAGGTACAGCGCTGTCAGCAGACGCGGCTTGGACATGCGCCCGCCCAACCAGCCGGCGATGTAGGTGCCGAAAATATTGAACAGCCCAACCAGCGCCAACACCGTGGTGCCGACCAGCGCTGGCAGGTGCTGATCGACCAGGTAGGCCGGCAGGTGCACACCAATAAACACCACCTGAAACCCACAGACGAAAAAGCCCAACGCCAGCAACCAGAAACCGCGGTGCGCACAGGCCTCACGCAGCGCCTCGACCAAGGTTTGCTCACCGGCCACGCTGGGCAACGGCACATCTTTGATCATGCTCGCCAGCGGCACGATCAACGCCACCAGCAAACCAAGCGCCAACAAGGCGGCCGACCAGCCCAGCCAGGCGATCAGGCCGAGCGAACCCGGCAGCATGATGAACTGACCAAACGAGCCCGCGGCAGCGGCAATGCCCATGGCCATGCTGCGCTTTTCCGCCGGGACAGCGCGCCCCACCACACCGAGGATCACCGAGAACGAGGTGCCGGACAAACCAATGCCGATCAGCAGCCCTGCACTCAGCGACAACGACCAGGGCGAGTCAGCCAGGGCCATGCACAGCAAGCCGAGGGCATAGAGCACGCCGCCGGCAATCACTGTGCGCCGGGCGCCAAAGCGGTCGGCAACGGCGCCGGCAAACGGCTGCGCCAGCCCCCAGATAAGATTCTGCAAGGCAATGGCGAAGGCAAACACCTCTCGCCCCCAACCAAACTCGGCGCTCATCGGTGCCAGAAACAAACCAAAGCCATGCCGAATACCCAGCGACAACGCCAGAATCAGCGACGCGCCCATCAGAATCCACACACTCTTGCGCCACACCGAACTCATTCGCGGTCCTCAAGGGCGCCTGCGCCCGACGATCTGAACAGTGCCATCGCGCCACACCACAAGGCGGCCGATGACCCGTGCGACACAATAGCCGCTGCCTCCCCCAGGCGCTATCGACACAAGGTCGTACCACTGGGCCATTTCTGTGAACACTGCTGCGCGCTGCGGGTCCACCACGGACATCGACCACACGAGGACATCCGCATGAGCACCACCGCCTATACCGACTGTATCCAGGCCTGCAGCGCCTGCGCCATCGCCTGTGAAACCTGCGCGGCGGCATGTCAGCGCGAGCCTGATGTCGAGCACCTGCGCACCTGCATGGCGCTCAACCTCGACTGCATCGACCTGTGCCGCCTGGCCGAACGCCTGATGCAGCGCGAAAGCGCGTTAGTGGATGAAATCTGCCGGCTGTGCGCGCTCGCCTGCCAAGCCTGTGCCGAAGAATGCGCCAAACATGCCCACGACCATTGCCAGCAGTGCGCCGAGGCGTGCCAGCGCTGCGTGGCGGCGTGTGAGGCGATTGGCCTTGCCGCCTAGAGGCCGCCTGATCAACAGCCGATGCAACCACAACGGGGGTCGGCGCACCTGAGCGACGGCCGCCCATTTGATAACAGTTTTCATTTGTACTAAAGTTCCGGCTTCTTTTTTGCCGGCGCGCCCTAGAACCCTATGTTTACATTGGATGCCGTGCGCTTCGACGTTCCTGCGCGCACCCTGCTGCAACCGCTTACGCTGGACATTCCCAGTGGCCAGATGGTCGGTTTGATCGGCCATAACGGCTCGGGTAAATCGACCCTGCTCAAGCTGCTTGCCCGTCAATTGCTGCCCAGCGCGGGTACAATCGCGCTGGACGGCAAGCCCCTGCAGGCCTGGAAAAACCGTAACTTTGCCCAGCAGGTTGCCTACCTGCCGCAGCAGTTACCGGCCGCCGAAGGCATTAGCGTGCGCGAGCTGGTCGGCTTTGGCCGGTATCCCTGGCACGGCGCATTGGGGCGTATCGGCCCGGAGGATCAGGCGCAGATTGAGCGCGCCATGCAGCTCACCCACATCGAGCCATTCGCCGAGCGCCTGGTCGACCACCTCTCCGGCGGCGAACGCCAACGGGTCTGGCTGGCCATGCTGTTGGCGCAAAACAGCCGCTACCTGCTGCTCGACGAACCGACCTCGGCCCTGGATATCGCCCATCAGGTCGAAGTGCTGGCGCTGATCCATGACCTCAGCCAGAAACTCGACCTTGGCGTATTGGTGGTCCTGCATGACGTGAACATGGCCGCCCGCTATTGCGACCACCTGCTCGCCCTACATGGCGGCACATTGCTGATGCAGGGCTCCCCGAGCGAACTGATGAACAGTGCCGCGTTGGAGGCCATCTACGGCATTCCCATGCAGGTCATGCACCACCCGCATAACGGCTCGCCGATCAGCTACCTGACCTGAAGACGCGCTTAGCCGCAGCATGCACAGCCTGGTCAGGCTCAATCGCGGCTAACGCAGAGCCCCGCCCGGCCGCTGCCACAGCACACGGCCGCGTGGGCGGGTTGCACCTCTAGTCCACTGCACCTGCAGTCAGCGCAGGCGGCGTATCGAGTAATGGGCAGTTCTCGCACAGCTCAAGGGCGGGCAGCAGGTAACGAATGCAGCAGACCCGCCGTTGCCGCCAGGGCATGGCGGCGCCTCCGAGCTCGATATAGCGCACCGGCTGATACAGCGGGTTGCGCGTGCCGTCGGGTCGCTTGGCACTCTGCAGCACGGTGAAGCCATCGGCCAGCAAGGGCGCCGGCACAGCCTTAGCCAGCTCGTTCAGGAGCCACTCGAAGTAGTTGCCGGCGTTACTCCAGAGCACCTTAGGGGCGATTTTCACCTGGCCGGTAAGGGCCTGGATGAACGGCTGCAGGTTGTCGTCCTGCAAATGGGCGAAGCGCGCAAAAGGCTCAGCGGGGGCGAAAGGCTCACCGGCGTGCGGCAGCTTGAACGCCTGGGGTAGGTGCTGCGCATCCAGCACCACCTCAAGGTCCTCAATCGCCAGCGGCAGGCGCCGACTCAACACCAGCGCGGCGGCCACAACAGGCGGAATCAGCCGCACAAAATAGTGCTTGGACCACTGCGAGACCAGCGCCCGGCGATCGCCACCGGCATGCTCGGGGGCGAAGCGCGCAAGCAATGCGGGCAAGCCTTCGGGGCTTAGCAACTCACTCAGCGGGATCGACGGACGCGGGTCATCACGCAGCACCAACGTATCGCGATAAGACGCGAAGGGCCCGGCGAACAGCGGTGCCAACGCTTCAATCATCGGCTGGGCTGCCTCAACACAGGGCGCTGCCGGCGAAGAAGCGCTCACGCCCAATCGCCATCAGCGCGGCACGCTTGTGGGGGAAGTCGAAGTCCTTTTCCCGGTAATAACCGAGTGCCTGCATGTACGCGATCATCTTGGCATTGTCCGCTCGTGGCTCGGCGACAACCTTGCGCGTGCGCGGGTCATCGAGAAACGCATAGTGAGTCAGCGCGGCCAGCCAGCTCGCCACCTTGTGTGGCCCGCGGTGCGCCTGCTCGCCAACCAGCATATGAATACCGCGATCATAATCGTCCACCCCATAAAAGGGGGCAATGCGGTCTTCCCGCGCCCAGTACAGCTCGAAATAGGCAAAGGGTTGGTCATCGAAACAGCCGATCAGGCTGTACACATGGGGGTCGGCGGCAATGCCTTGCAGGTAATTGCGGTGCTGCTCTAGGCTACCGCCCTCCTGCCAGAACTGCAGCACCCGCGGCGTGTTCTGCCAACGGTTGAAGCGCTCAAGGTCAGTGTCGATATCCAGGCTGCGCAAGGAGATCCACGCGCCCAGCTGCGCATCGTAACGCCGGTAGAGCTCACCCACCGGCTTGCTCCGGCGCAACGGGTGGCGCTTGCCCTCGCTCATGACCATTTGCTCTGGGTAAGGCGCGTGCGCCTGCTGCAGCCAGGGCTGGGCGAGCTGCCAGAACACGCTGCGCTCGACCCGCCCTGTAACGGGCGCGCTATCGGGCCGTAGCCAGTCCTGGCAGCGCTGCGTGATAACCGGGTCGAGCCCTTGCCAACGCAGCTGCATCACCTGCGGCGCCTGGGCAAAGCACCAGTAACTGGCGCACCACAGCGCCTCGGCATAATCGCCGCCAGCAAACTCCACGGGTTGCCACACGCCCTCGGCGTCGCTGCGCAGGTGCAGCAGCGGTTGGCCGTCGAGCGACAGCCAGGTGTTCTGCCCGCGCTGCTCGGCCTGCAGCACCCGGCCATCCGGCAGCCACAAAGGGCGACGGTTATCGATAAGGGTCATAACCACGCTCCACGGCGGCCTTCCGCCATCGCCACCACCACCTTGCGCGGCCCTTTGAAGGGGTCACGGGCATGGGCGGTGAGCATGTTGTCGAGCATCAGGATGTCACCCGTCTGCCAGGGGAAACGAATGGCGCAGCCATCAAGCACGCCACGCACCTCATCCAGCAGGCTGGCCTCAATCGGCGTACCGTCGCCGTAATAGACGTTGCGCGGCACGCCTTCGAGCCCCACGGAATCGATAAGAATCTCTTGGGTTTCGGCATCCAGCGCCGACAGGTGAAACAGGTGCGCCTGGTTGAACCACACCCAATCGCCGGTGCGCGGATGCTGGCTGACGCCTTGGCAGCGTTGCTGCGTACGCAGCGCGTCATCGTCCAGCCATTCAAACTGGATACCGCGCTCCCGACAGTAGCGCTCGACCTGCGCGCGCTCGTCGGTGTTGAACACCTGCTGCCAGGGCACATCCAGGCCATTGCCGTAATTACGCACATACAGCAGATGCTTCTCGGCAAAGCGTTGGCGGATCGCCGGATCGATACGCCGGTACACCTCGCGGCTGTCAGCAATCGGCGTCTCGCCGCCCTGCTCGGCCGCCTGGGCGCAGTAGAACCAGATGCGCATCGGCCATTCGTTGGTGTAAGCCTGCTCATTGTGCAGCGGGATGGCGCGATGGGCCGGAAACTCCGTGGAGGTGTAAACACCACCCGCGCCCACCTTGCTACGCGGCGTGGAGCCGAACTCGTAGCTCAGCAATGGGTGACCGAACGCCGCCGCAAACGCCTGGAAGCCGGCAACGTCCACACCGCTAAAGCCGCTGAACAGCATGCCGCCGGCAACTTCCAGGTGTGCCTCAGCCAACTGACGCAACTCAGGCACATGCGCCTGCAGCGCCTGCCCGGCCTGCAACGGGCTCACCCGCACAGGCAAACCCGCCTCAACCCGCAGGGATAACTGAGCCTGCTCAAGTGCCTGGTTCATGACGCAACTCCGCCCGTGCAACGGCTCACGCCATCGCCTGCCGCAGGCTCAACGGGCGCATGTCGGTCCATACGGTTTCGATGTGAGCCAGGCACGTCGCCTTGTCACCGCTCACCCCCACCGCTGTCCAACCCGCAGGAATGGCTTTGTAGTCCGGCCAGATGGAGTACTGCTGCTCCTGATTAACCACGACCTGAAAGCGCGCGTTTTCGTTATCAAAGCTCATGGGGCGTACCTCGCGGGAAGTGACTGCATTGTCTTTAGGTAAAGACGAACAGCACGCGAGAAAATTTAGGCCTAGGCGCCACACACCCAGCAAACCGCCCCACAGATAGCTGACTGCCCCAACCGGGCAGATGCAGCAGGCTGCCGCGCCACTACTTGCCAGGGCCGTCAACTGGAGTGGACTACCCGAGCACAGCCGTGCTCAGCAATACGAAAGTTGAATGCGACGAACTCAGCGGTAGCCGTACGCGCTGATGCAACGCTCTAGATGGCCCTATAGATCGATGGCTCCCACGCTCCGCGTGGGAGCAAGCCCGCGACACCCTGCTTCGCCAGCGGATTCAAGTGCGCATAGCTTGCAAGTGGACGCGGAGCGTCCTGAGCTGCATGCCCCCGCAGAGCGTGGGAGCGGTCAAATATTAGATTTTATAGCCAAGTTCAGATTCACAATTGCTGTTTTCGTAAAAAGCTCCCTGAATTCAACACATAAGTGCAACGCTCACCCCTGCATAAACTTCGTACGGCGTCTTCCAGCCCAGGCGTTTTCGCGGGCGTAAATTGA